>Ga0080013_1001655_pt1 | contig 28659 bp, 44 predicted proteins | sample ETNvirenome_6_85_FD_69236 | JGI IMG/M metagenome (GOLD analysis project Ga0080013, IMG submission 69236) | Marine viral communities from the Pacific Ocean - ETNP_6_85 (SPADES assembly) (version 2) | ecosystem: Environmental > Aquatic > Marine > Oceanic | place: Pacific Ocean | collected 2013-06-19 | reverse complement strand
GCCCGCCGCCGTTACTAATTGGCGAGGACGGACGATATAAGCCTAACCCATTAGCTGAGAACATAAATTATCTTCCGGGTGGCTATCAGTACTACCTAGACATGATAGGTGGCAATACTAAAGATCACATTAATGTAATGGTCCTTGGGAATTACGGTACGGTTAGGGACGGAAGGCCCGTATATCCTGAATATAATGATGCAATACATTCAAGTGATAATGTTAGAGGCTCAAAAGAATATCCTATTTGTCTTGCTTGGGACTTTGGATTGACGCCAGCTTGTGTAATTGGTCAATTAGACGATAGAGGGCAAGCCAAATTACTAGCCGAGCTTGTTTCAGAGGATATGCATGTAAGACAGTTTGCTAGGGATGTAGTTAAACCTTTTCTTGAGTCTCATTTTAGCGGCATGCCTATCGGGTTTTCTATGGGTGATCCAGCGGGTAATATTAGAGGCGAAGGCGAAGGTAAAACGGCTATCGGTATTCTTAATGATGACTATGTTGATGATCCTGAGTTTAATGATGAGCCTTTAGATATGGGTTTTGAAACTGTGCCAGCGCCAACTAATGACCCTGATAAGCGCTTAGATGCTGTTAAGTCATTCTTCATTAAAATGGTTGGCAGCGGTGAACCCGGCATGCTTGTTAATAGAAAATCTTGTCCTACAATACGAAAAGGGTTTCAGGGCCAGTATAAATACAAGAAAGTTCAAGCGACTGGGAAGAGTGAGGTTTATCATAACAAGCCGTTAAAAGATAAGTTTTCTCATCCTCAAGATGCGGTTCAATATTTGTGCTTAGGGTTTAGGGGCGGCTATAATCCTATGATGAATCATGATGATATGTACGATGACTACGAACATTCAATTTCGGCGGAATACTGGTAATGAGCATAACTAATTTATTAAAAGCGATTGATAAGCCCAATTTAGCGGAAGGCGTAGAAGAAGAAACGCTGTTAAAAATTGGTGAGCTTGTAACTAAAAATCACCAAGATAACCAATCTTCAATGAACGATTGGGAATCAATTATTGATGACGGTTTAGAGATTGCTAAACATGAGCTAAGAGGCACTTCTTATCCTTGGGATGGTGCGGCAAACTTTAAGTCTCCAATTATCACAGAAGCTGTGCGCGGCTTTGGTGATCGTGCTAAAACCGAGATTATGCGTAACAAAGACTTGGTTTCTGTGTCTGTAGAAGGATCAGATCCTAATGAAAAAGAAGAGTCTGTAGAGCGCATTCAAACCTTTATGAACTGGCAGATAAATAAAGAAATGCCAGAGTGGAGGAAAGAGCATTCTAAGCTGTTATATCTTGTGGCGTCCCAAGGTGCGGTATTCAAAAAGACTTACTTTGATGCAAACGAAGGCCGTAACCGTTCGGCTATGGTTCGCTATCCTAATTTCTCACTGAACCAAGAATGCGACAATCTAGAAGAGTCTAAGTTTACTGAGATTAAGACTTATCGCTGGAATGATGTGTGGGAAATGGTTAATTCTAGCATGTGGCTAGATGTTGACACTATCCCAGATAAAGACTCAGACTCTTATGATGATGAAGACTTTGAGTTTATTGAGCAGTTTTGCCACTACGATTTAGATGGTGACGGTTATCAAGAGCCGTTATTGGTGACAGTACATAGAAACTCTAAGCAAGTTGTTCGTATTGTTGCTCGTTATGATGTCACAAGCATTTTTGTTAACTATAACGGTAACACTTATAACCTGTCTGAATTGATGGATATTGAAACTGTACCTCAGACAGAGAATGAAGAGTTTAATACGCTATACGAGAGCAATAAGCTTCTAGATATTGAAAAGAAATCATCTCTAGTTCGCATTGTGCCAAGTAAAATCCTAACAATGTACGGATTTATCGAGCCTACAGATGGTTCGTTTTTACCTATTGGTTATTTACACCTGCTGTCCAACACCACAAAAGGCATTAACAAAGGCACAAACAACTTATTCAATTCTGGTGAGTTGTCTAATTTACAAGGCGGTTGGCTATCTAAAGAGCATAGAGACAAGAAGCGCGGCCCAATGCGTATGAAGCCGGGCATGTGGAATCAAACGAATATCAGCGCTCCTAACTTAGCTAATAGCGTGTTTCCTTTCCCATTCAAAGAGCCTTCAGCTACATTATTCCAGCTAGTGGAGACGCTAAAAGGCGAGGCTAGGCAGCTTACAACTGCATTTAACTTCCAAGATGCGCTTACGCCTAACATTCCGGCAGCCACTGTATTAGGGCTTTTACAAGAAGGCGCTATTCCAACTTCCGCACTTCTTAAAAATGTTACGGATTCAATGTCGGAAGAGTTTGAAGTTATGTTTACTTTGAATAAAAAGTACATTGATCCAGTCGTCTATGAAAAAGTAACAGGCCAGCAGGATTACACAGTAGACTTTAGTGAAGACATCACTGTTTCGCCTACTGCTAATGCTCAATACTCCAGTCAATTCGAGCGCATTCAGTTGTCACAAGCTGAAATGCAGGTTTATGACCAAGCGCTACAGGCTGGAATGAATGTGATTCCAATGATCACTAATTATCTGAATGCGGTAGGTAGTAACTCGGTAGAAGAGATCACTAATCCACCACAAGACCCGCAGCAGCAAGAGCAGTTAGCTCAAATGCAAGCCATGCAACAAGCACAAATGCAGCAGCTTGAGCGCCAGAACCAGCTAATAGATATGCAGGTTCAACAAGCCCAGCAGCGTATTGATCAAGATGGTCAAATGAACGAGGCTAAGATTGCAGAAATGATACAAAAAGCATTAAGAGATGATGCTTTAGCACAAGCTGATGTAGCTAAGAAAGAATCTGAGACAGTCTTGAATTACGAAAAAGCAGAGACTGAAAATCAGAATAACGATAGAGAAAATCTAAAGACCGAAGCGGAGATAGTAAATAATGCAACAAGCCCTAGACAGGTATAGAGACGCCTTGGAGACTTCAAGCATAGAGGTTACAGCGGAGGAATTTTCGGATTGGAAAAGCCATCCTGTAACTACTCGATTAATGAATGACCTAACGGCTGACGGTGTAGATATCCTGCAAAGTATGCAGACCATTTCAAGCGAGATTGATGCGGCGCGGCATAACGCTTACATGGGAACACTTGAAGCCATTGAAAACATTATGAATTGGAGTCCGGTTAGTGAAAGTAACGAAGATCAAAGAGATTGATGCGGTTTGGTGTACTGCTGAAACTGATAAAGGTGAAAAGCATATGCCGATTGCAGAAGCAAAGAAATTACTAGAGAAACCAAAGAGGAAAAAAAGTGCAACTAAAGCATCTGACTAAAGACAATGTTGAACCGTGCGGTTATCACGTTTTGGTAGAGCTTCTGGAAGTAGAAGAGACCACCGAGGCAGGGATTATCCTAGCGCAAGACATCGTAAACAGAGAGCAGGCAGCCATGCCGATTGGTAAGGTTCTTAAGGTAGGTCCATTGGCTTACAAGAATCACGAAACAGGCGCGCATACAAATGAAGATTGGGGCTATTCAATTGGCGATTACGTCCAATTTCCGTCCCATACTTATATGCGAGTAGCTGGCGAAAAGAGCAATTTAGTATTCGTGTTAGATCACGACATCAAAGCAAAGGTGAATATAGATGACTGAAGCAACAGAGAATCAAGTTGAAGAGCTAACCGAAGCAATGCCAGATCTCGAACAAGAGCAATTGCCGCAAGTATCTGAGGACGAGGCAAAAGCTCGCTCTAAAGGATGGGTTGGTAAGGAAGAATGGGTTGATTCAGGTAAAGATGCTGATGATTGGGTTAATTTTAATCACTTTAACGCCAAAGGTGATTTAATTGCACAAGCTCGTCGAGTGCAAACACTGGAAAAAGAATTTGAAAAACGTCTTGCTGATAATAACGAGTTTCACAAAGCAAATTTAGAAATGCGCTTAAGTGAGCTTCAAGATAAGCGAGACGAGGCTATTGATATAGCAGACAAGGACGCGGTTAAAAAACTAGACGGTGAAATTAAGAGTATTGATAAGCAAATTGATAAGCTGGCTGAAAAAGAGCCTGTATTGACTGGGCCTTCAGAGGCAGATATTAAGGTTGAAAACGCCTATTTTAACACGCTTGATACTATTGCTAAAAAATCAACGGCGAACTACCTAGGTCAGCAGTATGCTCAGCAAGGATTATCCGGCCAAGCCTTAGTTAATGCTGTTGAAGCTGATATGAAAAAAGAATTCCCTAACACCAATCCAAACCGTCAAAAAGCATCTATGACTGACAAGAAGACACGAAATTCTAACGACAGCAAAGAGAAACCAAAGTACTCAATGGATGATCTTTCGCCGCAAGATAAGCGTATTCTTCAGTCACTTAAAAATCAGAGCGCGAAATATGCAAAAATGAACGACTCTGAACTTCTAAAGATTTTCAACGATTCAAAACGCTAGAGGCTAGTTATGACAGAGAAAAGACGCGGACGCCCACCGCAGCATCAAGGCGAAAAGAACTTAAAAATGCACACTCTTTTAGAGATGCAGGAAAACGCACAAAAGCGAATTCAATCAGGCAATCGAGTTCCTTTGACTTCTAAGCTTAAGCTAGAGATGGCGGGTCTTGATCCTAATTTTGAGTATGTATGGGCTTCTGACAGCACCACAAATCCTATTAGTTTGCAACAACGATGTGAGGCAGGCTATACTTTCGTTACAAATGAGTTTGGTGAGTCAAAAGGTGATCCTGTAGTGCAGAACTCCAAGGGATGTAATCTGTACCTAATGCGAGTACCTAAAGATATTTTCCAAGCTGATGAAAGAGAGAAGCACGCAAAGAGCATTAAGAATTATCAAGAAATTATGCAAGTTGGCGATAGAGAATACGCTGGCGAGTCTAAGGAGCTTGGTAAAGGAAAGGTCAGTACTTTAAGTATTGAAGACGCGCCGAAAGTTGACGACGCCATTAGTCTTATGGAAGGCTAAAGCGTTTAGGTGAGCCGTTATGGTTATTTCGCCTAAGAAACCAAACATAAATTAATTTTGGAGAACTACAATGGCTGGTTTTATTTTAGATTTGAGTCAGGGTAGCGCAGATCATAACGGCAAACTTGAAACTTTCAGTGTTGATGCTGCTCACGCTACTCTTTTGGCTCCCGGTGATGTTATCGTTCTAACGGGAACATCTGACACAGACGGTATTGCTGGTATTGATGCGGCCTCTCAAGGTGCTGCTATTACTGGTGTTATCGCTGGTTTTGAACCTATCTTTGAAGGTGAGCAACTTACTGAAACAGGTCTACCTGCTTCAACAGGTGGCTTAGCTCGTTGTCATATTGACCCTAACCTAAACTTTATTGTTCCTGTTACTGGTGGCGCTCTTGCTGCTGCTGATGTTGGCTTAAATGCTGACGCAGACGTAACGGCAGCTACTAAGTCAGGTGGTCTAACCATTTCAAATATGGCACTAGATTCAACAACTAAAGCGACTACTGCTACCTTGCAGTTCCGCATTGTTGGTCTAGTCCCTAATGATGACGGTGTTATTGATGGTCTTAAAGCGCGTGTTCGCTTTAATAATACAACATTACGTGCTGGTACAGCGGGAGTTTAATTATGTCAGGTACTATTACAACGGGTAATTTACCCCGCCTCTTGCAAGAGGGCATCCATGAAATCTTTGGTGACAAATACACCGAGCGCGAAATGCTTTGTATGCGAATCTTTGATGAAAAAACATCTCAGAAGGCATTCGAAGTTGATGTACAGATGGAAGGCTACGGTCTAGCTTCTAAGAAGCCAGAGGGTCAGGAAGTTGAGTTTGATACTCGTCGCCAAGGCTTCTCTCCTAAGTACATCATGTCAACAATCGCTAAAGGCTTTGTTGTTACTGAAGAAGCAATGGAAGATAACCTTTATGAAATCGCTCTAGCAGATGCGGCTTCACTAGGTAAGTCTATGCGAGTAACAAAAGAAATCATCCACCACAACATTCTGAACAACGGTTTTAACACTGCGTTCACAATGCCAGATGGTGATGGTAAGCCTTTGTTTGCTGTTGACCATTTGAACGGCCCAACTAATTCAGGCACATTCTCAAACCGTCTTGCTGTAGCATCTGATTTCTCAGAAGCAGCGCTTGAAGATTTGTTAATCCAAATTGATAAAGCAGAAGACGCGCGAGCTAAGCCTATTAACTTGATGCCAGAGCTATTAATCGGCGCTCCTGATCTACGCTTTGAGTTTGAGCGTGTAATGGGTTCAGTACTACAGAATGACACTGCTAACAATGCTGTTAACGCTGTTAATTCTTTAGGCGCTGTCCGTCAAGGCTGGTTAACTTCTGTATATCTAACATCTCCAACCTCTTGGTATATCAAGACGGATTGCGATGCAGGCTTGCAGACGTTTACACGACGCGCACTTACTTTTGGTGAGGATAACTCTTTCACTACAGGTAATGCTCGCTTTAAAGCGACTGAGCGCTACCAGCCGGGTTGGAGTGATCCACGCGGTATCTACGCTGGTAATCAGTAGTAAAGAAAGCCCCGTTAATTCGGGGTTTTTTTATGCCTTCAATAAGCTATACTTAAGATGTATCGGCCTAAAGGCTGTTCATTAATGAATGATACAAGGTAAAAATATGTCACGTTTTAATTCTATTGGTGTTTTTGGTAAAAAAGGCACATCAAATAACACTTCAGATCCAGCAATTACAGGCTTAACTATTGAATTACCTATTGTAGCCAGTGCAAGTGCGCAAAATACAGGCGTTTTCCTTGCGCCCGGACAAACCATTAACGCTTTTATTAATGTAAAAGCTGGAGAGGCTACAGGAACCACCAAGACTGTATCTATTGGTATTGCTGGCGGATCAGGAACAGAGATTATTAACGCTGCTGATGTATCTAGCGTTGCGATAGCTGGAACTCATACGCAAACTAATATTCAACTAGCAGACGAAATTACTTATACATTAGGAAGCGCAGATTTTGCAGAGTTAGATGCTGAATTAATTCTTCAAGTGGTAACTCTAGGAGTTTAATCATGGCGGTTGTTAATGGTGAGCCGGGATTCACACAACTTAAAAAAGTAAATATCCTAGATCAATTTTTGCTAAATGGACAAACAGTAGCCGAAAGCATAGACATTGATCGTGTTCTTGATGGTGAATCAGTAGCTACTGAGCAAGATCCTACAGGCATTGGAGTAGCCGGAGCCATTCAGATTGAATTTGGCCCAGCGGTGAATACTAGCGAAGATCCAGTTAATCTTTTAGCGGATGGCACTGTGCAAGTAAATCAAACTGGGCTGTATCGAATTAAAGTGGCGACCCAGTTTGGCCGTGATGCAGCAGCGGGTACAGCTAGGCTTTTGTTTCGCGTCTTAATCAATGGTGTACAAGCAGGTCGAAGCATTAATTACAACCTGATTAATGCAAACACCACAGGCTACTTTGAGAATGACACTTGGATTACCCTACCGCAAGGCACTGCGCTAACATTCGAAGTGATGCGGGATTCTTCCGGCGCTAATAACGGTGGATTATTCTCTTTTACACCAACGCCAGACGGTGGCAACGAGTGGAACTTTTCACCTAGCGCAGCCATCCGTATAGAACGCTGGAATCAAACGCCATCATAGGAGGTGATCCATGTGGTACGATTAAAAGGTGATTTATGCCAATTTTAGCAAATCCGATAGGGGCGAGTGGAGTTAGCGCTAACACAGCTAGCGCTTCTCCCGTAGGCATTGCTGCTACATGCCGACAAATTCCTACTTTCAATGGTGTTAGTCAACGAGTAAATATATCATGGCAGCAGACTAGCACTACCTCATATATTGAAATCGGCGTTATAAGAACCCAAAATACTGGAACTCTGGAGTATATTGCAGACAATACAGTTACAAACAACTACATTAGACTAAATGGTAGTGGTGCCATAAGATGCAGATTCACTGAAACTGATGGCTCGATTAGAAATATAACAACTGATGTGCTTAATATTGATCAGCCTTACAAGTTGAGGGTTGAATTTAACCCATCTAGTTTTGAAGTTTTCTTGGATGGCGTTTCTCAGGGTTCAGCAAACTTTGCCATTGCTCAGAATTTATCAGGAACATGGCAAACTTTAGCATCTAGAATATCTGGTTCATATGGCTTAGTTGCCATATTTGACGCTGATTTTAATAATGAAGCCTTCTATCCTCTTGATGATGGGTTTGCAAATAACCCGACTGCAAGAAATACATTAGGGGCTGATGGATCATTTGAAAACATGACTAGCGCAGCATGGTCAACTAGGTGTGATATATGAGTAATCCAAAGGAAGGTTACGCATTTGTAACTAATCAAGGATGGAGTGAGAATCTGTCCGATGAATACCCAGACTCTGTTTCAGTTGGTTTGCATTACAGGTTAATTCAATTTTCTATTAGCGACATAAAGAGACTGGAATTAAAGTCCGAACTTCTTGGTTATAATGTAAAGTGCCTAGATGCGCAATCTACTATAGAAGGCATGAGGGATAATCAAGAAGGGCCGTTCATGGTTTATTATGACGCCGTTCATGATGTTATTGATAATTTTAATCCAAAAGAAGAGTAAAATAATGGCTATTAATAGAGAAGTAGAACTAACAAACACTGACGAGGTCATTATTCCTGTTTCTCGTCACAATACGCCGGACTATACTATTGCTGTAGAGTCTATCTCTGGCGTAACAGTTGATGTGCAAGTCACGCTAGGACAGATTAACCGAGGCGACACAGCAACGTGGGCTGATGTTTCTGGATTAACTGGAATTTCATCACCAGATACAAGTAATATCCAGAATACCCCAGCAGAGGCTTTTAGAATAGCTTCTACAGGAACTGGTACAGCAACAGTTAGACTAATGCAAAACACATAGGTGACTTATGCCAGTGCATTCAGGTAAAGACTCGAAAGGCCCATATTACCAATGGGGCAATGGCAAAAAGTATCACTATACATCTGGCAACAAATCATCACGCGAACGAGCTAAAAAATTAGCTGGAAAGCAAGGTGAGGCCGCATACGCTAACGGATACAGAGGTAAATAAAATGTCACGCACACGACAAACTGAACAGCAGGTTAAAGGTAAGCAAACCCCACCTAATGAGCAAGGCAATAAAGTGCCACCATGCGCTCGTGGTAAAAAGAAAGGTAAGTAACAATGCCCAAATACAGAAAACATAAAGATAAGTATCGTCCGGGTGATTTCAAGGTCCGATGCGACAACACAGGCTTAACTTATATGGATTCTGATTGCGCAGTACAATGGGATGGATTAAAAGTTTCTAAAGAAAACTTTGATATTAAGCATCCGCAGCTAATTATTTACCCACATCAAGACAAAATCGCGGTAGATAATGCTAGGCCAACCTCTGAAAATGATGATGATTTGCCGTTCGGTGAAGGGAACAGGAATGATTTATGAGCTTTGTTTATAGTCGGACAGCGGCAGATATTGCCAAGCGAGCTTTAAAGCTAATTCGAGTTGTTGATGCTGAGTTGCCTGCTCAAGGCATTGATCGCCAAAATGCTTTTGACGGTCTAAATGGATTTGTTAAATACCTACAGACCAAAGGGTTTAACTTATGGCGAGAAACTGAAGCTTATTTGCCTTTAGTGGTTGGTCAAGAAAAGTACACGCTTGGGCCAAATGGTGATCGATGCTTTAATGTTGATGACTTTGTATTAACACAACTAGCAGCAGATCAAATTACAGGTGATACAGTTTTAAATTTAAATTCCACTACAGGAATAGAGGCTGCACCCAACTTGTTTGGCTTTGATCCGACTACAACCACTCAAAACTGGTCAGTAACAGATGGAACCCTTTCTGTAAGTTCTGGTTTAGTTATAACTAACACTACAGGACAAGCGGAAGCTTCGTATAGTTTTGATACAGAGTTCGGCAAAACCTACATTATAGAGTTCACCTTTACTGCTGGAACTTCATTGACTGGCGTAGCGGAGGCAACAGATTTCGATGGCATTATTAATTCAGTTGCAGTTACAACTAATGGTGTTGTTCGACTTGAGTTTACAGCTAGGCAGACAACTACTAAATTTATTTTTAGAAATGACTCAGCGGTTTCTACAGAAGATAACACTATTGCCGGACTTTCGTACATTAATAAGTCGTCAGGTGATCAGATCGGTATATTCTTAGATGATGGATCACTGTTCTGGTCAAATGCTATTTATCTGTCTCCCTTTGAGATATCAGAACAGTTACCTAGTGACGCTTCAACCGGAAATCTTGTTTATGCGTATTCTGAATTAATACCTAGGCCTATGTCAGTTACTAACACTCGTTACAGAGATAATATTTCAGCGAGTGAAATCCCGACTACAGAATGGACGAGAAAGGAATATTTCGAACAGCCTGATAAATCGACGCAGGGAATTGTTACTAAGTGGTACTACTCGCCACAATTGGCAAATGGTGATTTGTATGTGTGGCAGCCAGTAAACTTAAATACTGCATTGCTTGCTATTTCATACATTCGACCTTTGGAAGTAACAGACGATAACGCAGATAATACGGATTTTCCTAGCGAATGGTTTGATTTGCTGTCCTTCGGCACAGCATATAGATTAATGGCTGAATATTCAGTTCCTGATAATGTCGCCGCAACAGTTATGCAGCAATACAACGAATTGCTAGATGCTGCGCTAGGTTTTGATAATGATGGATCCATTTCTATTCAAATTGATTACGAGGGCACGCGATGACTGTTAATGTAGTTGATTTGCCTCTTGGTAATGGATTCTATTTAGCAGAGTCACTTCCTGTTTCGTCTCAGTTGTGTACAAATATGTACCCTAACTACCCAGAAACACAGGGGATCTCACAAGCACAGCTTTATCCTTCGCCCGGCATCATCGAACTAACTACTACTGGCCCGCAGCCAGAAGAGGCTAATCGAGGCGCATATGAGTTTTCAGGTAATGCGTATTTTGTGAACGGCAACCGCTTATACTTTATTGATGCAACTGGAAACCAAACAGATCTAGGTCTCATTAGTGGTTCAGGTCGAGTGTCAATTGCTGATAACGGTACTCAGATGTGTATCGTCGTTCCCAGTACAGGCATTGGATACATATATACTGAGACAGGCGGTTTGGTTCAAATCACTGATCCTAATTTCACAGCAAACGGCAACGCTGAAATCGTAGTTTTTGTAGATGGTTATTTTGTATTTACTACAGCTAGTAAGCGGTTCTTTATATCCAACTTAAATAACGGTTTGGTTTATGATGCTTTAGACTTTGGCAGCGCTGAAGCTGATCCTGATATTATTCGTTCTGCTCATGTTCACAAGAACCAGTTATATATATTCGGCTCACAGACTATCGAAGTTTTCCAGAATGTAGGTGGTGCTGGCTTTCCGTTTCAGAGAATTAGCGGTTTCGTCATACCTAAAGGTATTACTTCACCGTTTTCCGTGGCTGAATTTGATAATACTTTTTGTTTCATTGGTCAAGGCGCTAACGAAACGCCTAGAATTTATGCGTTCACTGGATCAGGTGTTCAAGAAATATCACACACAGCCATCGAATCATTGCTTCAGCAATCAACCACGCTAGAAGATACTTTTGTATTTACCTACTCATTCAGAGGCGCCAGATTTATTGGCTGGAGTGGTCAAGGTGGTACAATCATTTATGATTCAAAAGCGTCTGCATTGGGCGGTAAGAAGGTATGGCACCAAAGAACAAGCTCAAATGTTGAAGGCTCTACTCGCTGGAGGATATCATCTTTAATTACTGCGTATGATAAGTTACTGGTCGGTGATTCTGTTGATGGAAGAATTGGCGTATTAGAGTCAGACGTTTATACAGAGTACGGTAATAACATTAACCGAGTCTTTAGAACTATAACGCTAGAAAATAACTCCATGCCAGCTTATTTCGGTTATTTCGAGGTGATTGCTGAAACAGGTTTAGGGCTGCCTGATAACACCGACCCGTTAATCGGGATGACTTATTCAGACGATGCTAAGAATTACATTTCAACTCGTTACCGCTCAGCGGGTAAACAAGGTGAATACTCTAGAAAGATTCGATGGCAGCAGCTCGGAAGAACAAATCGCTGGCGCATATTCGAGATATCAATGAGCGATCCAATTCGATGGGTGATTAATAAAGTCACAATGGAGATACAGTCTTGAAGCAGTTAATCAATCAGACTAACAGTACTAGCATTGTGGATAGTCAAGGAAAACCTACCGTTGAGTTTTATTCTTTTTTAAATGCTATCGCCAAACAAGAAACTTTGGATGGTAAAGGTTCACCGGAAGGTGTTGTGTTTGCCCAGCAAAAAGTTATGTATTGGGATACGATTAATAACGATTTCTATTTTAAAACAACAAACGAAAGCGAGAGCACAGGATGGGTATTAATGTAGTCAGAACTTTAGATGTTGGCTTGTGTCTATCAGTAATTAATGAGCCTTCAATTTGGGAGGTGATATCAGAAGACACGGCAACATTAGAAAACAACATTCCTGACGTTGTAAATGAGTTCTGGCTCGCGATTTATTCGGATGATAATTTGATTGGTGTATGCAGATACCACCAAAAATGGAAAAACACCATACAAGGACATATACAGATTTTACCTAAGTACAGAAAAGATCATTCAGTCGAGACAGGACATGCTTTGATAGACTGGGTGAAAAACAATACAGATTACTCTATTATATATACTGAAGTTCCTAGCATATATAGCAATGTTATCGAATTTCTTAAGGGTTTTGGCTACACCGAAGATGGCCTAATTAAAGACTGCTATACCAAAGACCAAAAAACCACAGATATTATTATTTTAACCAAAAAAATAAGGTAATTGGTTATGGGTACAGCAGCAGCCGTGGTAGGCGGTTCAGTAGTAGGCGGTGTATTGTCGTCACGTTCACAGAGAAAAGCAGCAGATAAACAAGCTGATGCAATCAAAGACGGTCAAAAAATCAGTTCAGAAGCAGCAGCTCAAGCTAGAGAAGACGTATTAGCATCTTACGCCCCAGCCTTTAAAGATATTGCAATGGGTGTTCAAAACGCTAGAAACGATTTACTTTCTGGACGAGTTACATCTCAAGATATTTTAAACAGGTCGTTTTCTCAAGCTGGCAATACATTACAAACATCTACACAAGCAGCATTAAATGCATTGGCTGGATCACCTCAAGTCGTTAGCAATCAGATGCAGCCTACTCGTCAGCTTATAGGTGAAAAATCTCAACTAAGAGATATCAGAAAAGAATCACCACGCAAGCAGATTGAAGAAATACAATCAAGAGAATCAAGTGTTTCTGGAATAAAATATAAGCCTATAGAATCTTTTGAGGGGAATAACAAAGCTCAGCAAAGAGAGGTCGAGTCAGACCCGTATCTGTCAAGAAAAGATAAGGATAAGCTTATCAAAATGGCAAGATACAGCGAAGAAGGCAACATTAAAGGTTTTGGTAAAGAATATAACAGGATGACTGGTGGTGAATTTCAGTCTCTTGGTCAAGCTAAAGAAGCGTTTGAGAACGAGCAGATACTTAGCGGAGTAAGCCCTGATGTTTCAGGAGGCATAGAAGGCCCTACATTTATGCAAACCCATCGGTTTGGCGTGCAAGCTCCTGCTGGAGAGTACGGATTAAGTAGCGCAGAGTCAGCACTAAGACAGTCAGAAAGAAGGCAGTTAGGTGAATTCTCTCGTGCCGCTGATCAAGCTACGGATCTTGTTGGTAGTGGTGCAAGAATAGCTGTAGAAAGATTAAAAGGGTCTAGAGATCAGCAGCTTTCAGCATTAAGGTCTGGAGCTGAAACAGCTCGCGGAGATATAGAGCGGTATGCCGATGAGTCTCTTGGCTTTTATTCTCCTTATCGACAGGCAGGTGAAGGCGCTTTGGAGAGAGAGGCTGCGCTCACTGGCGCAATGGGGCCTGAAGCTCAGGCGCGGGCATTTGCACAGTATGAAGAATCACCCGGCCAAAAATACTTAAGAGAGCAGCAAGAAAAAGCACTTCTTAGAAGCAGTGCGGCAATTGGTGGTCTTGGTGGTGGCAACGTAAGAACAGCGCTACAGGAGCAGGCAGCAGGCATAGCTTCACAAAACTACCAGCAAGATTTGGAAAACTTAAGAAGCCTAGCCGGAAGAGGTCAGCAGGCGGCAGGTGCTAGCGCAGGAATAACCCAGCAAGCAGGATCTAATTTAGCAAACATAGCTAATCAGCTTGGCATGAATGAAGCTCAAGTAAGGGCGGCAACTGGTCAAAGCATCGCGCAAATACAGCAAGAAACAGGCATGACACAAGCCCAAATACAGCAAATGCTAGGACAACAAAGAGCAGGCACTATCGGGCAAGCGGGCCAGCAAATATCAGGACTTAGATATGGTACTGGGCAGGACATTAGCAGGATGCTTGCTGGTGCCGGAGGTCAGTACGCAGGAATGCAACAAGGACTAGGGTCTAATCTTTCTAATATAGATCAACAGACAGCAGCGAATCTTGCTAACCTTTCTGCTCAGTATGGACAGCAACTAAGCGGGCTTAGAACAGGACTAGGCTCTACTTTGGCTAATATCGGCGTAGGCCAAGGATCTCAACAGGCTAACCTTGCAACCCAACTAGGTAGCGCTCAGGCTGCTGGCGTAACCAATCCGATAGGAAATATTGCAAGTCGATTAACAGGCTTGGTAGCATACAAACCTAGTTTATTCGGCCTAGGAGATTAAGATGGCAATACCTAATTTTTACGAACAGTCACAGTCAGCTTTACGATCAGGAATGGCATTAGGCCAAGGATTGACGCAAGCCGAAGAAATGCAAAGACAAAGAGAGCTTGAAGAGCAGCAAGCGCCATTCCGTCAACAGCTTTTAGAGCAGCAGGCAGCATTAGGGCAGGCACAGGTAGATGCAATTCCTATGCAGCAGGAAATGTCACAGTTACGACTTAACCAAGCTAGATCAATGGTTGCTGAAGAAGAAAAGCAGCGAGACTCTGATCGTTCTTTAGATATGGTTAAACAAATGTATCAAGATGCGGGTGTGCTTTCTTCTGCCTCTTATGACAGGGAAGCTCAAGATGCAATGTTTCCCAATATGATTAACTTTTATCAGCAGAATTATCCAGAGCTTGTTCCATCCTTAAATGAGCTTTACTCAATGGATGACGATGAACGAACTAGATCTCTTTTACAGACCATGCAGTCACTTAAACAAGTGATTGATCCTCAAGGAAGTAAAAAGAAAAAGGTTCAGAATACTCAAGAGTCCGAAGGTGGGACACTGATAACTTACACTGATGGTACGCAAGAATTTAAACCAGTATCAGAGCAGCAAATAAGATCAGAAGAAATGGCAGCGCAGCGGAAGCGACCTAAGTTAACAGCGGCAGCAGACAAAAAGAGACTAGAACTAGAACAGTCCTATATTGACTCTTCAAACTTGGCAGAAAAAGCACAAGATTTAGCATCTAGATTTTCAAGCACTGAAATGCCTGCTGGCTTCCAAGGCTCGGCTAATGAAATGCTTAAAAATTTCTTAGGCACTCAAGATCAAGTTACTTCTTTAAGGCAAGAGTTCACAAGACTTAGAAACAACTTTATTGTAGAGGGCTTGCCGCAGGGTCCAGCCACGGATAAAGATATTGAAATGGTAGCGAAAGGATTTCCTGAAGGAACTTCCAATCCTCAAGAGATAGCAAATTTTCTAAGTGCTATGGCTAGAGTTCAAAAAGCAAAGTCTCAATACATTGAGTTCCAATCTAACTTCTTGCTTGAAAACGGAAATCTAACAAAAGCAAAACGTGATTTTATCTTTGGCGATACTAAGATAAAAAAAGGCGAAAGCTTAAGAAGTGCTTTTGACAGGTACACCAAAGACGAAAGGGAAGCGAATAAAGAGATGCAGGAGCAGCAGGCACAGGCTCAGCCGATAATGCAAGAACAGCAGCCTTTTCAGCCCGTTATTCCAAATCAAGCCCAATTAGGTGAGCAACAGTCAATGCAGCAAGCGCCAGCTATGAATATGGAAGGGTTATCTCCAGCAGCAGCTAAATACTTGATAGGGGTTCAATAATGCCAACCAGAGAAGAACTAATATCAGCACTTAACCGAGCTGCTTCTGCTGGTGATTATCAGGCAGCAAATGAAATAGCTGAGTTTCTAGATAGACAAGATGCGCAATCCGCTTTTGAGTCGCAGCAATCACCACAACCTATAAGCAGGGATGAGTTATTAAGAATGCAATCAACCGTACAGTATCCATCCGCAGATACTACGCTGGGCGCTTTAGGTGAAGGCTTTGTTAGGGGCGCTGAAGAAGTTGGTGAAGGATTGCTACAAAGAGGAATGGATATTTACGAGTTTTTCGGTGGTGATCCTTCTGGATTAAGAAAAGACTTAGCTATTAGCCGAGATATCCAGCAACAAAAGTTTGCCCCTACCGAACAAGAATTCCCTATAGCTTCTACAGTTGGCGAGATTGGAGGCTCTGTAGCAGCCTTACCTATAGGCGCAGCTACAATTCCTAAAGCTGTTGCTGCTGGTGGCGCTTTTGGTGCCGCTCAATACTTGGAAGAAGGCGAAGGATTAGGGGATTTTGCAAAGAATATTGCCGTAGATGCTTTAGCAGGTGGATTAGGTCAAGCTGCTGCGCCTTATATCCAAAAAGGATTTAACAAAGGACAAGCCTTATTCTCTGGTATCTATAAAAAAGCCACAGGCATTGATCCTAGGCCGGAAATGTTTACCCCGTCAGGTACTTTGTCAGGCGAGGGTAAAAAAGCACTCTTTGATCTAGGAATGTCAGAAGATGAATTCTCAAGAATCTACCAGAACCTAGACAACAATCTAAACCCTATTCAGGCTGCCAGACAAGAGCGAGCTAAAGAGTTAGGTGTTGACCTTACGCAAGGCCAAGTCACTAAAGACTTTGCCCAGCAGGAAGCCGAGCAGACCTTAAGATCTGGACTTGGCAGAGAAGCTGAAGCAGCACGACAAATAGAAAACTTACAGCAGCAGCAGCTAAGGGAGGCGACCGAATCATTTACTACGGGGTTAGGTGATGTTTCAGAAGGTAAAATGGTCGCTGGTGGAAATATTCAGAAAGCACTTAGAGAGCTAGAGGAAGAGGGCCGTAAAAATGTAAGCCAGCTTTATGAAAATGCCTCAAATATTCCCGGTAATAAAGCACCGTTAGATTCTGAATCGCTATTAGATACTATTGATGAATCAGTTATTGCGCGGCCTGTTGATCCTAGAGTATCAAACAGCATTGAATCACTTATGGCTAAATACGGTTTAATTGACGGAGAGATCAAAAAAGCTGGAAGATTTAACCAAATTATTCAAGCTGACGGCACAAAAGTTAAATTCAAAGGTGATCAAGAAGCGCTTAACTTAGATAATGCTGAAAAGTTTCGTCAAGGATTAAATCAATTAATGCCGAATGATGACTCAGGCGCCGTTAAACAGATAATTGGAAAGCTGGATGAATTGGTAGGACAAACAATACAAGAGTTGCCGGGTTCGTCACAAAAAGCGGTAGCTTTCAAAGAAGCAAGAGCGGCAGCAAGAGAGCAATTTAAAAACTTCAGTGATAAGGACATTATTGATAATTTAGTCTCCTACAAAAAAGGCACTTCGACAGACTTTGTTGATCCGGGTGTTGTAATGGATAGGATTTACAAAGGGAAAGATGGCTTTACTAATTTACAGAAAGTTAAAACCGCTCTTATGCAGAAGCCAACTAACAAGACCGTGGACGCTTGGAAATCAGTACAAGCGCAAGGCGTATCTGATATTTTCGGTCAATCAATTAACCCAGCCACAGGTGAAATAAGCGGTCAGAGACTATCGAGTGCTATTAAACGGTTCGGCAATGGAAGTACTGAAGAAGGCAAAAAGAAATTAAAGCTATTACTGGGAGACAAGTATAATCAGTTTAATAATTTAACTCAGGTTATTGGGGATGCTACCATTCCGCTTAAAGGGACAACCAATACAAGCGGAACGGCTTACAAACTATTAAACTTCTTGACTAGAGTCGGAACAGTAGGTCAGTTTGGTGCAGATGCAGTTGCTACCGTAGCAACAAAAGCTAAAGACGCAGCGAAATCCAAATCAATATTAAAAAATATTGAGAAGGCATCTCCTGAAAAAGTTACACAAGCTGTTAAGGCTAATGACGAACTAATTGATGCAGTACTCGGTCTGGCAATATCAAGAACACTGCAAACAGAGTAAGCATAAATATAGCCCAGTAGGCGATTAATACAGGCTTAATTAAAAGAAAAGCCATTAATACTAAGATAAGTAACATAATTATTACCCATGCTTTTTATATAGCATGATATAAGAGGTGTAAAATGCCAAGGTTTATCAATCCAAATCCGCAATTTTCAGATAAAAACGGCTCGCCTTTGGCGTTTGGATCAATAACATTTTATGAGTCCGGAACCACTACGTTTAAAACCACTTATTCTGATCCCGGCTTAACAACTCCTAATGATAATCCAGTGCCTCTTGATGCAGCAGGACGAGCGCAGACGGATATTTTTTATGAGGGTGATGCAAGCGTTATTCTGAAAGATAACAATGATGTGGTTGAATGGCAGGATGACCCCGTTTCTTCTAGCAACAGTTCAAGTTTTCCTGAGTGGAATGCTGGCACATCTTATCAGACGAATGATGTTGTTAAATACAATGGTGATTTTTATAGAGCTATAGCACCTAGCACAAATGAAATTCCTACAAATCAAGCATTCTGGTCAAAGATATTGCAAACTGAAGAGTGGAATCCTAATGATACATATACGATTGATGACCTAGTTGTTAAAAATGGGATTCATTATGTATCTTTGGTTGCTTCAAATACTACAGATCCAGAAATAAATAGGGTTAGATGGAGAGCTTCCAGTACTGCTGTTGTGATTAACACTGACTCTGGTACGTCTTCTGAATATGTTGTTAATGCTGCGACTGGTTTTGCTTCTCAGGAATTAAAAGATGGTTTGACCATTAAGTTTGTAGCATCCAACACAAACGAAGAAGGAGCTACACTTAACTATGATGGGCAAGGTGCTAAATCTATTCTAGATACATCTGGGAATTCAATATCAGCAGATGTTATAGAAGCAAATCAATCCGTAGAGGTTCGGTATGACTCATCTATGGATTCTTTCATACTTGATAATGCTTCATCTACAAATAATGTCAGATCTGGGCTTATTGATAATCCAATTTTCCATGCATTCAGAAGAAAAACAGAACTTGATGTAGGTACTGGGGCTTTGACATGGACGAGGGCGTCTACAGGGAGCTACAAAGATTATTATGGAGTAATAAGGTCCGCTGCTATAGATACCGCAAGGGAAGAGCCTAACGGATGGTTAATAGAAGGCGACAGCACAAACAACACTATTTACAGTGAAGATTTCACCAATGCAATTTGGATTAAAACAGGATCGGCCACAATTGACTCTAATGTTGTTGATGCGCCCGACCTTGCAACAACGGGCGATAGGTTTAATTCAACAGCAACAAATGAAGAAGTAAGGCAAACAGTTAACTTTGTAGATGACGGTAAATATTTATCTGGTTCACTTTTTGTAAAAAAGGACACTGCAAGCACGGCTAGATTTAGACTTGTAACCACTAACGGTGGCACTAATCAAGACTTCTCTGCGGTGTTTAATTTCGATACGGAAACATTCACGGAAACACCTGTTGGTGCTACCGCTTATTTTGAGCCGTTTGTTAACGGATGGTTTAGAATAACAATGTTCTTTCAAACAAACTCAAGTGGAAATACAAACTTTCAGCTTAGATTGAGAACTGATGATACTGGCGCAGCTGTTTTTTTATGGGGTGCACAGCAAGAAGAAAGCTTGCCTTTTTCAACTTCATACATACAGACGGTGGCATCAACTGTAACAAGAAGCGCTGACGAGGTCTCTATCCCGCTTTTAGACAACATAACTGGTGTAATTGAGGGTGACAGCACAAAAGTAGTTACTGTATCTTCTAGAGTTTCTGACGGAATCTATCAGATATACTCTGCTGAAGGCTCAGTAAATACCTCTAATGACTTTTCGCTACGAATTAGCGGAACACAGTTTCAGTATAGGGACTCTGATGTCAGCACTATATCACTTAACACATACACCGGTAACGGAGATAAAGAGACTGTTAGCTGTGTAACAAAAGACGGGGTTATGTCTATATCAATACAAGGTAGAAAAGGTCTTGATACGACTACAAACATAATTGGTGAATTGGTACTTGGCGGGACGATAACCTTTGGTAAAACAATCGGTAATTCCGCTAGATTTTACGGCAATTTATCAGACTTCAGAATTTATAATGAAGCGCTAAACCAGAACGAAATTAAGAGCCTTAATGTATGATAGATTTGTTAATTTGCTGCACTGAAAATAAACTCTATGAATTAGATATTATATCTAAAACAAAGGAATATAAAAAAGATGGTCACTTTCTCTTCTTGGCTAGAGTTAAAGATGATCATCAAATACCAGAAGAGTTAATCATTGGTCACGATGACGGGTCAGAGGATTATAAGTTTGATCCGTACGGAAAAGAAAAGTACGAATCTATTTACTCTAGAGAGCCTTATGAAATTGATGGGGTTTTAACAACCCCACCAAAGAAAATAGGTGTATTTGCTTAGCTTCCTGTACTGCCAAAACCGCCATTACCCCGGTCTGAATCGCTCACATAGTTAACTTGTTGTACATCGCAGTAACTAACAGGCTTAACTAGGAGTTGAGCGATTTTGTCTCCTTTATTAATCACGAAATCATCATCTGAATGATTATAAAGCATAACCATTACTTCCCCAGTGTAGCCCTCATCAATCACGCCAGCGCCAACTTCAATGCCATGCTTAACGCTTAAGCCTGACTTACTAGCTACTTGGCCGTAATAACCAAATGGCAATTCAATATGTCCAAATGGCAATTGAATCGAGATCCCTGTTTTAACCAGTAATCGACCCCTAGCCTTTACAACAGCATCTTCGATAGAAAATAAATCCAATCCAGCATCACTATCATGCGCTCGAACTGGTAACTTTGCGTCTTCGTGCAATAATTTAACCTTTAACATTAGTCTCTCATATACCTTTCAACGTATTTCAATTTACCCACATCACCATTACGGATAACGTGGTACTCTCGTTTATCTAAAGCTTTTATTGGTTTATGTTTCTGACTTGCTTCTATCCAGCGCCACCCAGTAGATTCATTGCCTATCACAAAACCCAATAGGCAACCGACAATTAAGCCGATTATAAAAGTGCTAAAATCCCACATTACTTAACTCTCCTGTACTTAAACGGTGTCTTACCGTTAATTAATGACTTCTCAACAAAACCGCTATTCACCAACTTCTGAAGTAGCTTGTTAGTATGAGACATGGAATAAGGGGACAACTCAGCAACCGCCGATAAACGCAGCCAAGCGTCATTAGGTACAATATCTAACAGCACACTTTGCGGTTCTGGTCTAACAGCTATCTTACGCAGCTTGTTTAGCATCTCACGCATGTCAACACTGCTGTCATCTGCCAACAGTTCATCAATGCGTTCAACCATCTCTGTTAGTTTCTTTGCACTCATCTCACTCACTTCCCGTTATTCAACATCATCTGGTAAATGTTATAGCTAATATCTTTACGATCTCTGTAAGAGTTGTGAACGCTCTTAGCTGAGACACCCCACATATCGGCTATCTCTTTCTTGTTATAACCTTCAATAGCCAAGTCAATAAGTACTTCAGCACTCCGCTTAGGTTTACGGGATAACTTGCTACGCTTCAACCCTAACTTACTCGCTTGCAACCGCACAGCATTACAAGATCGCTCTAAATCCTTGGCTATTTCAACTACAGGCTTAATCCCGTACCACTTCTTAAGATGGTGTATCTCCGTCACCTTCCACCAGCTTTGCAACTTCATCTGCTAACCGTTCTTTCTCTTCATCAATTAGAGCAAGTATCTCGTCAATCTTGGGTGTCTTGTTCTCTATCTCCATGATTGCAGCCTCGGCACCCTTAAGTACCCCCGCATCTATCGTTGCTAACAGCATTTTTTCTGTTTTATTGTTCATCATCACACTCCCACATGCTGTCTGGTATACGCTGGTGGATGGTTATATTTTCAGGTTTGTAATATTCCATACCTGAACCTATTAAGTTATCTTTAGCACCGTACCAACCAATAAACTTACCTCTAGATTCACTGCAAGCATACCAAGCACCATCAACTAACTCAGGCGGTCGTCTATGTTCTATCCATGTTGAATGGTACTGATCTTTTTGATGTGTTCTAAGCTGAACACATTTACCATGTTCAAACTTAGCTACATAACAATACTTAAACTCTTTCGGTATGTTATCCCAGTCGGGTGTATAGTCTTTATTGCTCATTATTTCCTAGCTCCTCGATCAGTTCATCTGCATGTTCTACAGACAATTTCGCAATATCTTTTTGTGACATAACCCAGTTTGGGTCACTAGCGATAAAACCCTGTAGTGCTATAGCCGCTATCTCTGTGCGTTTTTCGTTAATTAACACCTCAATATTTTTAACACCCATGGCTTTCAACATCATCAATAAATCGCGCTTAGTAAGAAATAAAGAGTTTTCTTCATTTATGTGGAAAACTTCAATATCACCGTCTGAATCTAATGCCCAGTTTGAATTACTCATCACTCATCACCTCGTCATAAATGGCTTGCAGCTTGGCTACAATTTCCGGCGTTACTTTTCTGTAGTTTCGCATCTCATCCAGATTGCTCGCTAATCGTCGGAATGCCATCTTAGTGTTATATTCCTCAAACCGCTTACCTAATTCAGGTGTTTTTGGACGAATACACGGCGAACGGATACAGCCACCAACCATATTGCCATTAGACTTGCGGTAACGATCACCATCAATAATTACTTGTGTGTTAGTTGTTCTACTAACAACTTTTTTCAGGATTCGATCCCATGCAGGGTGAAGAATGTAAACCTCATCACCTTCTTTAATATCTTCAAACATCTTTAACCAACTCCTTTAATTCTTCTAGGAATTCTTCGGTATCTGCATCAACACCCGCAAAACACGTTAAGAAGCTATCAATGCGATTAGCGACAGCCTCAAGCTTATCTTCCAACCCAAGCAACTTACCTAGATGACCATGCACCTGTTTAACCTGATCTTTGGTTAGTAATGTGGCTGCGATGTCACCGCAATCTTTTATTTTAATGTCTAGCTCTCCGTCAGAATCAAAACACCTGTCGATACTGATAGAAGCGTCAAATTCATCTGTTAAAATTAATTTACTCACTGTCCCACCTCCAACATTAATTTACAGTCATCAGCCATTTCCTTAATTACGGCTTCAATAGTTTTTTCTGATCCGTAATAAGCGTCAGGTAGTTCTCTTAAATAACTAGCGCAATGGAACTTTATAAATCGAGCCTTGTTTGTTTTATAATTAAACAATGGGTAATACTTAGACTGACCTTCATCATCCCAATCAGCAACCCAGCCCTGTTCAGCATTCAACTCAGCGATTCGGTCAAGAATACGCACTGTAGCAAGTTGCTTATCTAGTGCCGCTTGTGCTTCTTCCTTGGTGCGGTAGGCGTTACCTAGCGCGTAGCGGAATTCGCTTGAGTGAGAACCCATCCATTTGACGCTAAAAATGTTACCATCACCACCAATACACCAATACTCTTCACCATACTTAGGCTTATATCGACCCACTGGCTTAGCTTCCACTTCAGGTGCAGCCATAGCTTGTTTTACCAACTCTGCCGCTTCAGTTAACGCAGCTAAACCAGTTTCAAGTAATTCTTTATTCATTCCCATGCTCCTATCTTCTCCATTAAAAATTCAATTCGCTCTTTTGTTAACTCATCGCCGTTAGGGATAGCTAACCACACAGCATTACACAGTGATTTTCCGCGCATCTTCCTGACAAGCCCTTTTAAATCTTCTTGGATATAACTTGTCATAATATTTTGAGGCTGTGCATCCATTAGTTTTACGTCATTAATTTTAAGGCATCGATCCCCTTTACTCTCATATCCAGTGGCTACCGTCACAATACCCCATTGATGCCTTAGTTTACTTATTGCGAAATCTAAAGATTTACCCCTGCTTATTGTGTTTCCAGTCTTTGTGTTGATGTAAAACCAACCGTTATCGTTTCCTAGCGTCTTGCATACTACGGCTAAATTCTTCAAGCCAGCTTTAGCAGTAATTCCGGCAGATTTGAATTTGTTGTACTTTTTTCGTTTTCGCATATACTTAACCCACTCACATTCATTACCCGTCTGTGATATTTCTTCGACATCCTATTTTCCGCCTTCCTCTCCTTAGGCGGTTTTTTTCGCCTTCTGAATACAATAGTATCAATCTGATATAATATGTCAATATTGTTTTAATATTATTTATGGTTTATTATTTAGCAAACTAATCAGGAGATCAAACAATGAAAAAAACAATTCCACCATTTAAGTTAAACGAAGAAATCTACAAAGAACTAAATAAAGAAGCGACAGAAAGAGATATTCCAATGGCCGCGCTATATCGAGAAGTTTTAACTAATTACGTTAAGAAAGGCTGTAAGAAATGAACCCGCATAAAGCAGTATTACTCTGCATCATAGCTTTATTAATAATGATAGAAATATAAGCCCCTTAATTGGGGCTTTTTATTATCAGAACGGGATTTGCTCTTCAGGGTCGTTAAAACCGTTATTTTGCGGCATTTGCTGCTGTGGCGATTGTTGACGCCGGCCACCAAACTGCTGATCCATTAATGATGGATTTCCGCCGCCTTTAAGATCATTCAATCCGTAAAAGATTTTACCGTTGCCTACAATCGGCATTTGAACACCTTGGTCGCGTTCTTCCTTCGATGTGGATTGAGTAACGAAACCGTGATCCCCATATTGCCCTTCATTGTCTGGATCAAGAAACATAGTTAGATCCACATAGGTAGCACCACTCTGAGCCGCAAAGAAGCGAGCCTTATCTAGTTTTTTAACGTCAATCTTTACACTGATTCCAATTTTAGCCATTATTTACTCTCCAGTTTTTCTACAATATCATTCATTTTTTCAACAAAAGCAGAAACCCTACTTTCCATTTCTGCAATGTATTCTTCATCGCGCTCTACAACTTCCAGTAAATATCCGGCATCACAATCTAATCTAGGATCAAAGCTTAAGAAATAGCATTTACTTCTACCGCTAACCCATAGCTGCATTTGTATTTGATCCTTGTAATCTTCACTGTAGCTACCTGATAACGCTCTTTTTATCTGAGTTGTGGTATTAGGACACTTAATCTCAATAAGGGCGTCATCACCTACTAGACCGTCTGGTGACATGCCTACATATTCACTATGCTGAATATACGCAACCTCTCTTACTTCCAACCCTTCTTTAATCTCAAACATTGCTCTCGCTGCTGGCTCGTTATCATTCCCCCAGCGTATAGCATCGTTTTCAAAAAAAGGCTTTGTCTCGCCAGTTAATCTTTCAGCAATTAAATCCATCATGTATGTTTCTGAGGTTTTTGAAATACTTCCCCCTCGGCCATTTGTCATAATATCTTTAACTCTTGAAGCAGTGACTTTGCCAAGCCTTAAATCTATCCATTCTTGAGAGCCTTGCTCTATATCTTCAATGATCTTCATTTTTGTGCTGCCTTTAGAATTTCTTCAAACTTTTTAGACTTAATATCGAGCAAGTTATTAAACTTATACGCCTTACAGAATCTCAAACCTTTGTCTGTGTATTGTCCCTCTGGTGTGCATAATAACTTAAATAGAATTTTGGCTTGGTCTTGGGTGATCGTATCAAAGTCGGCCGCCTCTTCTCTGCTTTCATCATTCTCACCAGTTTCAAGGGTAAATTGTTTTAATATTGCAGTTTTGACAGCATAAGTCATGCACTTGCCCGGCGCTTTGTCACCATTGTCGTTAGCATGAGCATCCACTTTAACTAAAACCTTATCCTCTGGATTATCCATATTCACAAAGAAAACGTCATAACTACCAGAGTAAAGCCCCATCTTAATAGGCTCAGGGGTTGCGTTTATGTCGCGCATAACAAGAAACTCACCAGACGTTTGGATAGGGTTTATTACTATGCCATTGGATACTAGGCTCTTTCTAATAACACTAACCACTTGGTCATGGGTTACCGCTTTATAGTTTTGCCCAGCGCCTTTAACAGCTTTATCTTTTTGTACGTACTCAACTTCTTTCATTACAGCATTAATGCGCTGATAGATATTTTTGCTTTCCATTTTTACTCTCCTTATTTGTCCGCTTAGAATATCACGAACACCCATAGAGTCAAACAGAAAATTAAACTTTTTATTTATTTATAAGTTATGCTATTGTTAGCAAAACAGATAAGGAGCAAGTAATGACTAAATTTAAAATGATCAAGATTAGCGAGAAAGCGCACGAAGAATTGCAGCGATTAAGCGACAAGAGAAAGGCAGAAGGCAATCCAATCAGATTACAGTTTGATGTGGCTAGTGAACTGATTATTAAGGCTGGCAAAAAGGAACTGAAAAATGATTAGCGAATCTTCAATAAATAAATACGAAGCTATGCAGAAAGTAAAGAAAACGATAGAAAGCTGTAAAACCAGAAGGCAAATAAACTGTGCAGCAAATATGTTTAAAAATCTTGTAAGAATAGGAATCTCAATGGCTGACTTTTATGAAATTAAAATCATTCTTGACGATAAGATATATCAGCTTAAGTACCAAGGTTTAAAATAATGGATCAAATATTCATCGCCATTACAGGACTTGCAGCCGTATTTCTATCTCAAAGCACAGGAGATAAAAGAAAGTACGCTTGCTTCTTTGGCATGGCATCACAGCCATTCTGGTTCTACACAACATACACGAATGAACAATGGGGAATATTTGCACTTACGTTTTTTTATACTTATGCGTGGGTATTGGGATTTGTTAATAATTGGGTGAGAGTGAAATGACTGACATAACATTCGAACAAGGCGATAAAGACGCTTTAGCATTCATAGACACAGAAGACATTATTAAGCACTTAGAGGATTTAGGTTATCAAGTGATCGATAAGTCAGAGCATGGCGATGTTTTAGAGCAAATTCAAAAGATTAAAGCTGAGTTTTCTGGTGTCGCTATTAAGCCAGTCAAAACAGCACAAGTTGATGAGTGTCTAAACTTTAAGTGCTGCGCTAACAGTCACGGAATATGCGTATCTTTGGTAGGTTGTTGTTCTGGATACATTGAGCCGAAAGGCTAAGGGAGAATTATGGGCGAAGTAATGGCAAGGACAAATCAAAAATGCAAAAGCTGTATTTACTACAGACCTCTTCCCATTGTCAAAATGGAAGGCGAATGCAACGACTCGACTAAAATTATTTATGTGAATGATAAAACTACTAATAACAGGCCGCAAGTATTTGAGTTTTCATCATGCAGTAATCATGTGAATAAAGAAGGCTAACTTACATTAGGAAAGATTTATGGAGAAAGGCAATGATTAAAGTAAAGCGAGATAAAGACGGCAAGGTTTTTACAACCGACATGAGCCAAGATGAGGGGATTTATGAGATGCACTTTTGCACATCGTACACGCAAGTGATGATTCAGGAGTTTAATGAGGAAGGACGGCTTACTAACAGAGAGATCATTTGCGAACCCGCAGGAACAAAGGCTAATTGGATTGACCTAATTGCCACACAGGAAGACGACACGGGCGCATTTGTAAGCACATAACACCAATATATACAACACTTGGCGCATTAGCGCCTTTTTTTATACCTTTATTCTATAGCCTGCATCATTTTTACAAAAACTATTGCGCAGTTATATCTACTCCTTTCTTTTTTTAAAAATTTACCACCCTATAAATCTATATTTGTACTTGCATTGTGTCACATTGGGATATATATTTAACACTTACTTAACTAGGAGATACCAAATGGAAAAAGAACACAAAACAATGAGATTGCCAGTTGACTTGATTAAAAAGATTAAGGCGCAGGCAAAGAAAGAAAATCGAAGCTTTAACAACATGATTGAACAATTGCTAACTAAAGCAGTAGAAGCATAAAGCCGCGCGGCCAAGCAACGGCTTAATACCATATAACAAGGTGATTATAAGAATGCACTACTACAAATTCAATATTGGTGATTATGCTAGTCATACTCAGCATTTGGACGAGATCGAGGATTTAGCTTACCGCCGAATGCTTGATTGGTGCTATTTGCATGAGTCGCCGCTTCCTGATGATCCCAAGCAAGTATCTAGATTGATAAGGATGCGTTCGCATAGCGAATCTATTGCGGTCGTACTGCAAGAGTTTTTTTTGCTTGGTGATTTTGGTTGGTATCAACCTAAAGTAATGCGCGAAATAGATCAGTATAAAGACAAGAGCAAAAAGGCTAAAGCCAGTGCTGAGGCAAGATGGGCTAAGAAGCCTATAAAATCGGATGCGAACGCATTACAAACGGAAAGCGAATGCAATGCTAACCATAAACCAAGAACCATAAACCAAGAACCATTAACCAAGAACCATAATACTAAGCAAAAACCAAAGGTTATTTGCCCGCATAGAGAAATATTAAATCTC
>Ga0080013_1001653_pt1 | contig 28733 bp, 31 predicted proteins | sample ETNvirenome_6_85_FD_69236 | JGI IMG/M metagenome (GOLD analysis project Ga0080013, IMG submission 69236) | Marine viral communities from the Pacific Ocean - ETNP_6_85 (SPADES assembly) (version 2) | ecosystem: Environmental > Aquatic > Marine > Oceanic | place: Pacific Ocean | collected 2013-06-19 | reverse complement strand
CTCATCATTCTGGATTGCTTCGTAGAGCTGTTCTTCAGCTTCTACACCTTTCCACCCAGGGAAAGTATCTTCCATGAATCTAGGGACATCGTCGAGGATGTCAGAGGCTATCTGCTTCCATTGCTGCCTCTCAGGAGAATACTTGCAAAAGCCGTTAGCTTCAACATATTCTGTGATGCCTTCTTGATTCTCATCCCAGTAATCATCGATTTCTTTAAATGCTAACTCTTTGTCTATCTCTCTGGTCTCGATGTAGTGCTCGCAAGAAGCATGAACACCGGTTCCAAAACCAAGATAAGGAGAAGGGTCAAAAGTACCGATCTTGTCAATGTGTGTAAGCTTATGCCGATATGGGCATTCTTTCCAAGCAAAAAGCTCAGAAAATGAGATATGGGGCTTGCCAGTAGGGAATATCATATTCTAATGGTATATCAACTAATAAGAAAGTACAGTATCTTCTAATCGGTGGTTAGGTGACCACCCTAGGATTTGGGTGGCCTTGGAGATATCAGCCATAGTCTCACGTGCCTCACCAGATCTTGAAGGTATATAGCGCTTTTCTCCTCCTACAAGATCTGCAACTTGACTTATAGAATAGTTTCTACCTGTCCCGATATTGAAGAGCCCATGATATACCTTTGAGTCTGCAGCCATCATATTTGCTTGAACCACATCTTTTACATAAGTAAAGTCACGTCTTTGTTCACCATCACCTACAATGGTTAGTTTATTACCTGAATCTTTCATTCTCTTGAAAAGGCCCACAACTGGTGCGTATTGACCTTTCAGTGGCTCCCTTGGGCCATACACATTAAAATAACGCAATGTGATTGTGCTTAAACCGTATAGGTCTGAGAACATCTTGCAGAGTTCTTCTCCCTGTTTCTTCGACAAGGAGTAGGGTGTGAGGCAATCAGGTATCATCTCCTCGTGATGGGGAGGCTTATTCTTGTGACCGTAACAGGAAGAGCTACTAGAGTAGATTACCTTTTTAACACCTGCATTTTTAGCGTGATTAAGAACCTTACTAGTGCCAAGAACATTGACATCAAATGCGCCTGATGGGTCATCGATGGTTGGTTGTATTCTGGATCTTGCTGCGAGATGAAATACAATGTCAACATCCTCATAAAACTCTGCAGTTTTATCATCACAGATGCTAAGCTTGTGATACTCTGCTTCCTCAAACCTGTAGAATTCATGATTCTCATTTGCAGATTCATCGTCGATCACGATGACCTGATCTCCTTTTTTCAGGAGTTCTTCGACAACGTGAGAACCAATAAATCCGCAACCTCCCGTAACTAACGCTTTCATTAATCCTCCGACACCGCTCGACCAGACATTGCTTCCCAATCTCTCTTTTCTTCAGATCTTACTTCTAGATTTTTATCCCAAACTGCTTGAAGGACTGCAGGATTGACTCCTTTTTCTCTTGCAAGAAACATAAGCGCGTTAATGTCTTTTGGAAAGCAATGACCTCCGAAACCATAAGAACCATCGGGACCCGGTGAAGATAAGTGTGACTTACCGATTCGCTGGTCGTAAAGTGCGTATTCTACAACTTTATCATAGTCTATTTTAGAACTTTCACAGATTTGCCTCATCTCATTAGAGAAGCTAACTTTTGATGCTAAAAAACAATTTGTAAAATACTTCACCATTTCTGCGGTATTTGATCCAGTCTTAACAATAGATGATTTTGGAAAAGCCCTTGAGAACAAAGTTTTCAAAATAGAAGTCGCGGGTCTGGGGCCTCCTAAAATTATTCTATTTTGGTTTTTAAAATCATTTATTGCATTTGCCTCAGTTAAAAACTCAGGATTAAAAACAACTTGAATATTATTCACGCTAAAATTGAGCGCTTCAGTTGTTCCAGGCGGAACAGTTGATTTGATTACAACTATTTCACACAGTGCTTCACTATCATTACAAATACTATCTATTTCCATTACAGTCTTTTCTACAAGACGAATATCGCATTCACCTGATTTTCTCATAGGCGTCGGCAAACACTGGAATATTATTTTTGACTGGTATACTAGATCTTCTAGTGTTTCAACACAGAAATCCTCTTTCTTAGAAATGTCAAATGTTCTAAGTTTGTAAAAATCTCTTAGGCCTTCGCGGACTGCAGTTCCGACAAAACCCTGGCCGCATATCCCTATGATCATTTTGTCTCCCTCGTAAAAAAAGCCTTATCATTAAAGGCTTTGTCATCTACAAAAATATCGTAATATGGCTTACCCAAATGAAGCTCATGATACTTTACGCCCCAAGCTTTCATTTGAGATTCTGTAAGAGGCCTCCAGTCGATTCCCGTAGTCGTTCCCCTTGCTGTAAATAAAATAATCCTGTGTCCTTCATCATGCAGATTGTTGACTATTTTAATTCTATCGTAAAAGGGCTCGGCGGTTTCGTATGTTCCTGCCGTATTAGTGCACAAAGTGCCATCTATATCAAAGCAGTAATGAGTCATCAAGAGTTACTCCTTATAAATTCTTCTATCATTTTCCTGTGATCATCTTTATCAAACAGGCTAATGTCAATTTTGTGCATATTTTGTTTCAAAAAAACGTAGTGGTGGAACTTACTAGGCTTTGCTAAAAGCGTTGCAACTCTTATCACTACTTCGTATCTAGTGGGCAACTCATAGAATTCTTCATTGATTAGGAGTTTTTTATCAAAGCATTTTGAAAGAAAAGCTTCACTAACTCCTTTGATTTTTGTCGAGATATCAATCTGGTAATGCAGCATATCTTTTTCTTCAAAGCGAACTCTAATACTACTGTTTTCATCAATAGTTCTCAATGAAAACAACCCCTTGTTTAAATTTGCAAAATTTACAAGCTTTTCTCTTATTGCAGAGAAGTCACTTTGTTTAACAATGACGTCTAGGTCTTTACCTACTGCATAGTCCGCTGGGAATGTTTCTGGATTGTATGGTGTATCTCTCTTTACTAGGAAATAGTCTAAATTCCTAATGTCGCTGACGAAACGCTGGATGTCAATTGTCGACCTAGCAATATTCCCGTGCCTTTGAAAAACTTCATTTAGATATTCTGTATGATCATGAGTGTCGCCCATGTGAATTATAACATCGGGCTTTCCCTCAAAAGATTTTAAAAAAGAATATTTTTCCCTTATTATTTTTTTGATATTTTCTGTGACTACAGAGATTGGCATGCCGTTAGACTTTGTTCGATAGCTGGGTTCAGGAATATCAATATTAATCATTCTTGCAACACGCTTGTACTGCTTCATTCTTTCAATCTTCTTTTCGATTTTCCAGGTAGGCATACTGTCAGGTTCATAAATGTCCAGTATGAACTGATCATATTTTTCCCAAGTTGAAAAATAGTAATCCTTAGAATCTATAACTTGAAATCCTCCGGCAAGATCAGCTTCAATCTCGTTAAAAAATTCTTTGGCTGCAGCCCATAAAGTAACGCAAAATATCATCTTATATTTTTGAAAACCTCTTCTTTTTTATCTTTCATTGCCTCTGTTGCAAATTTTTCTAACCCCAGGTTTTCAAAGTAAGATAACCCATAAAACTTCGGGGTTTTTCTTCTCTCTTCTGATCTTTCTTTTACGATCACAGGTATTTCAGATATGTTAAAAAACATAGCGCATGACAGCCTATGTGTTCCACCTGTCATTAAGCCGTCATAATCATCATATTCTATTGGAAAATTAGGCATAAATCCAAGTCTATTAAAAGACTGGACTAGTTGATAAAAGTCTAGAACTGCCTGATCAGGATTTCGCTTATTTCTAGAAGAAATCCAGGCCTTGTAGAGGTCGATGCCAAAATTATTCTTTCCTGCAAATTGCTCTATCGCCAAAAGCATAGCAAAGGTCTGGTAGGAGTAAAAATCGCCCTCTATCTCTTGCATCCTCAAAAATCTTGCGAGGCTAATTTTATTTGCTATGGACAATTAGTCACCCTTAACTATGCGGTAACTATCTTCATCAAAGTGCTGTGTGGAAAACTCAAATAACTCGGAGTTTTCAATTGCAATCATTTGGTGTCTTAATCCTATCTTCACATGAAAATTATCTCCGGGGTTCAATGTTATTTCCTGTGCTAATTCAAGGTCATCTTCTTTGCTAAACTTAACAGTCATCTTTCCAGATTGTAAATAAAATACTTCATCTTTAATTTTATGGTAATGCCAAGAACACTTTTTACCCTTATTGAAGAAGAGAAGTTTACCGCAGTATTCTTCCTTGTTTACGATCCATCTCTCCCAGCCCCAGCCTTTATCAACGTGATTCATTTCTAGTGTCATATCAAAGTCCCTTTGCTAACCAGCCGCCATCAACATATATGTCTTGTCCGGTGATATATGATGAAGCAGCCGATGCCAGAAAAATTGAAGCACCTACTAAATCTTCCGGAGATCCCCAGCGACCTAAAATAGTTTTTGCAGATCTCTGCTTTCTTGTATTTTCATTTGACCAGCTTTTTGCAGTCATTGCTGTTTTTATATAGCCTGGACCTAAGTTATTTACCCTTATTCCTTGCTGTCCTAAATCAAGGGCTGCAGATTTTGTAAGCATTTTAAGTCCACCTTTCGCGGCAACATAAGCCGGATTTTCAGGAAAAGCCATCTCTGAATTTAAACTGGTTACATTTATAATAGAGCTGCCGGAAGCCATAATAGGAGCAACGAGCTTGATTATTTTAAATACTGCGGTTAGATTTACACTCAGAGTATTTTCCCAATTTTCATTGGAATATTCTAGGAAATTTCCGCCCCTAGTTATCCCGGCACAATTTACTAGTATGTCAACTGACTTGAAAGGATCTATTATTCCTTTTAGATCTTTATCAGATGTTACATCACAGCAAAGCGTAAAAACTCTATCTTCACCCATGGGGTCATCTTTACAAAATTCTTGCCTGGATTTTTCTAGACCTATTGAATCTCTATCAATAAGTAAGACAGATGATCCTGCCCTATACAAACCTCTTGCTATTTCCTTGCCATTCCCGTTTGCAGCTCCTGTAATGATTGCATTTTTACCTTCTAGAGAAAACAGATCAGAAATGTAGGTCATTGAACAAACATTCTATTTATACGAACTTCTTCTAAGATCATATTGCCATCTGCAGCCATGAGGTTTCCGATGGTTTCTGCCAGCTCTTTAGGTTCGATAAATGTATCGTAATCTTGACCTATAACGTTTTTACCCATCTCTGTTTTAATTGACCCAGGTGAAACACTAATACACCTTACTCCAAAACGCTTAAACTCATGAAACAAAGATCTACTAAATCCTAAAAGGGCATGTTTCGAAGCACAGTAGGCAGCAGTATTTGGAAATCCTGCATAAGCAGATGAAGAACCTATATTTACAATTCTGCCCCACTTGCTCTTTTTCATATTTGAACAAAAGTATTTAGATAAAACAAATGGCGCTATTAAATTTACCTGGAAGCAATTTTCTAGATCTTGTAGCGTAATCTCTTCAATAGGGCCTACCGGAAAGACTCCTGCACAATTTATTAGAATATCAATATTGCCCAAGATATCTTCGGATTTCTTGCCAAGATCTTCTAGTCCCGGTGAATTAGAAAAGTCAAAAATAGAAGAAAAGAATTTTTGACCCGGGTGTCTTTCGCGCAGTAAATCGCGAAGGTCATCGACAGCTTTGCTATTTTTTCCTGCTACTAAGAATATATTTGCCCCTAAAAAAGCTAGATTAATAGCAATCTCTTTTCCTAGGCCCCCAGAAGCACCTGTGATAAATGCATTTTTGCCTGCAAGAACTGACTTCATTTGTCTACCAGGTAAAGTCGTCTACATTAAAATATCGGAGCTTATTAGCGCAGTCTTTTTCAGCGGGAAGAATTACCTTTTCACCTGCCCCTAAAATCTTGGACATGTTTCGAACATCTCTCACAAGGCGCCTAATTCCTTCTTTTTCAAGAGAAGCAGACTGGTCTGAGCCGTACATTGTCCTATCTAAGGTAATATGCCTTTCGATTGCGGTTGCACCTAATGTTGCCGCGGCGAGCGAAGGTGTAATTCCTCGTTCATGCCCTGAATATCCTACTTCACAACCATACTTCTCTCTAAGCGTTTTGATCATATTCAGGTTGCAATCTTCGTCATCACATGGATATGTAGAAACGGCGTGAAGAAGGGTAAAAGGACAATCTTTATCTTTGAATATCTTTACTGCTCTATCGATATCATTGAATGTAGACATTCCCGTGGAAATATAAGTATGCCTTCCTTCTCCTGCGATTTCTCGAAGAAGATCTGCATGTGTAATCATAGCCGAGGCTACTTTATTGAACGTTAAGTCATAATTTTGCAGAAATTTCTGACTATCAACATCCCAAGCAGATGCAGACCACTTAATATTTAGATTTTTGCAATAAGCATCTATTTCATCGTATTGTAGCTTTGAAAACTCTAAACCATCTTTTTGAGCTCTTTGTGTATTTCCCCATGGGCTTTCTCTGTGACCTGCAAGATATTCTTGCGTGTAGACCTTGTCTATATTTCTTTTTTGAAACTTAACTGCATCACAACCAGTTTCGGCTGCCATATCGATTAGCTTTCTAGCAATGGCCATGTCTCCGTTGTGGTTGATTCCAACTTCTGCTATCATAAAAACTTTACTCATCACTAAAAACCTTTCGTCTGAGCATAATAGATTCTACAATCTTAAAATCTATTGTATCGTCAACTTCAAAAGATGCCCATTTTGGGATCTCATAACAAAATATATTTCCAGAAAGCCTGCACTTAGTTTCGAGGAGAGCAGATCTTGAAGTAATAAAAAACATTCCTGTCTCACGAACTAGTGCTCCCTTTTCTTGCCTCATCTTTCTTTTGCGTAGATCATAATGAGGATTATTATTACTCCACCAAAACCCGTGGTCTGCAGAGCATGCTACAACGGAGTCTACTTCTTCTTTTTTCTGGATATTGATCGCCTCAGATAGGAAAATACCCTCTACTAAAGGTGATGTTGCTTGCAAGAATACAAGAATATCAAAATCAACATTGTTAGCAAAATGAACAAGGGTGTCCTCGGAACTGCTTGAATCAGTAGCAAGATCCTTGGGGCGTTGAAGTACGTTTGCGCTTAGGGATCTAGAATACTCCAGAATCTCATCATCATCAGAGCTTACCCAAACCTCATCTATGAGATTGCAGGTTTTCGCGGCGTTTATTGTGTGGCCTATCAAGGGCATACCGCAAAGCATCTTTAGATTTTTTCTAGGTATTCCCTTGCTTCCGCCTCTTGCAGGTATTAGTGCTACAACTTTCATTTTATTTTAACGTTCTTTAGGCAAGGGTCAAAACTTGAATTTGTAACAAAGGTGAAGCTTACCGTGGGATTCCTCTTGATAAATTCAAAAATAAAATTCTTCATTAGGGCTCCTTTTTTCTTTTGATTTTCACCAGGTTCTTTCTTTTGAGTAAAGCTATTTTCACTAAAATATGAATCTTCAAAAAAGTCTAGACCAATTATAGTAACATCATCTGATTTTTGGTTTATTACAGCATCTACGAGCGCAAGAACTCCTGTCGAAGGAAATGATGCCCTGTCGGGACGAACTTTTAATCCCTGCTCGTACATATTTTCGTTTAAAGGGACAACTACTGCATCTTTGTTTTCCCTTAAAATCATTTCAGGTATTGGTGACTCTTTAAATTCTTCGGGAAGGACATTTAAAATATACTTTTCTATATTTAGAATATTTTCTAGGCCCATAAACCAAGAAAGACGAGGCTCTCTATTGAGATAATGAACGGCATTCTTATCTTTTAGAATTTCCCTAAAATCTTCTTGAAGAAAAACTTGGCGGCCCCATTCGTTTACAAGACAGACTAAATCAAAATCTTGATTTTTTATCTCAGATATTCTAGATAGTGAATTCCCTCTGCAGAGCACAAGGGTTTTTATGCTCCCAGTATTAGACATTTATCTCGACTTCCCCGAGATCGAAGCAAATCATGTGCTTATTTTTCTGGACAAACGCCATAAAGCCTGAATCATTTAGTTCTTCTTGGGCAAATCTTGATGCCTCCCTGGGATAATCCCATGCAATTATCTTTATTCCCTTGTTAGTAATTTTCTTAATATTTTCGAGACCCATTGTATTCAAGCTTCTTGAAATCATGTATGGTGGAGAAATATACCAATGTGCTCCCGGCTTAGAGATTCTGACTAGTTCATCAATCAAAGCGTCATAATCAGTCTGTCTAAGCTTGGTCAAAGCTGATTTGCTAACTATGTTTTCAAGGGAATTGTCTTCGAATTCCATTTTGATACCGTCCCAAAAGCTGACTTCTGCTCCATTTTCTTTGTGAAAAAGAGGAAAGCAGTCTAAAACCTCCTGGGTATTGATATCAAGGCCTTTGACTTCTTTAAATCCCAGGGTTTTTCCGACGACGCAGCTCCATGCTGCACCTGTACCAAAGTCCAGAATGGACTCATTTTTTCTATCGTGAAAAACATTTTCAAAAAACTTATGCCACACAAGAAGCTCGTGATGATAGTCTTTATATATCATCCATCTTTTAGCATCTTTTTCTGTCATACCGGGTATATTATTGTTCCATCTTTCTAGATGAATATTGTCAATAGCAGTCTGCTGGTCTTTTGTAAGATACAAGTCTGTCACTTGTTCTTTAACATCTGGGGGATTGGGACTACTAGACAATTCATTAAAATTAAGCTTGTTAAATTTAGTCAATTTTTCTTCCTAACATACTTTTTAAAACATCAACTTGCCAGGGTGCATCTATTTCCATCGATGCAGATTCAATCCAAGGCAAAATATTCTTACCAAGCCAGGGAAAGGGCAAGTTACCATCTTTAGACATTACAACATTTCTTCTACAGATAAAAAATGAGCCATTAGCGAAATAAATTTCTCCTGCAGATTTTTTATCATTTACGTTTGAGCTTTTTTTCATCTCGCGTATCTTATCTTGATCTACCCATGTTTTTACCGTGCCGCCTGATACTTTAAGCGCCCTAAAAGGATTGAACATATTAAACTCAGACAAGCTGACGATTGAGTCTGCCTCCGGGTTTTCTTTTAAGGTCCTAAGGGCATTATCTAGATCTTTTGCTTCTGCACCGAGGGTGTTTCCGAGAAGAACTACTAGTATTTCTATGCGCTGATTTAACTCTTTTTCAATATGCTGGATTCCGTGAATCATTACATCGTGATGAGAAGAATTGTCTTTTGCCAGGTATTTAGGTCTTTCAAAAGCATGATATTCACTATTTTTATCTGCCAGGATAGCTTTGATATCTGTGCTAATATAGACATGATCTATAAGTTTACTCTCTAGGGACTTGTCAACTGGGTGCATATAAAGAGGCTTTTCGCCGATTTTCATTATATTTTTATTGACAACTGATTTGCTTCCAGCTCGAGCGGTTTGTAATGCAACTATCATAAACTATCTTATCACAGAATATGGTCAATTACATTTTTAATTTTTTCAACTAGTATATTGACATTAACATAATCAAGGCGAGAACTTCCCGATGAAGGATCAACAAATACCATCATAATGTCTTCACCGATCGACTTTTTATCTCTCATTAAAACAAGCTTCATTTTATCGTAGTCTATTTTTTTTAAAATATCTTTGTTTGTCACTAAAGTTAGAATCTCTTCTCCGACTTCATCTGAGATTGTTTTATTGATAGTATTTGAAACATAAACCCCCAGGGCAACGGCCTGACCATGAGGAATCTGGTAGTTTGTAAGTGTCTCTATGGCGTGTCCTACAGTGTGCCCGTAATTTAATGCTCTCCTGATATCTCTTTCAAGTTCATCATTCTCGATAATTTGTTTCTTTATTAGGAGACTTTTGAGTATTAGTTCACCCCAAGATGAAAAAGACTCAATTTCACCTTTCTTAACACGCTGTGAATAAAAGTCAAACAGATTATTTCCGGCCATCAAATAAACTTTTAATATTTCACCTAGGCCTGATTTAATCTCTTCGGGTGCTAGTGTTTTCAAGAAGTTTGGATTGACAGCTATTCTTTTTGGAGGCGAAAAAAGACCTATTTGATTTTTAATCTCATTGTAATTTAGACCTGACTTGGATCCTATACAGCTGTCGCACTGGGCTAGTAATGTTGTCGGAATAAATGTCCAATCGATTCCTCTCTTAAAGCACGCACCTACAAAAGAGCCAATATCCTGTGTTATTCCACCCCCGATTACCACCATATTATTTTTCTTATGAAAGTTTTTCTGGCTTAAAAAAGAAATTAGGTTTAGGGCAGTTTCAATAGTCTTGTTCTCTTCTTGGGCATCAATAATAAAAGTATCATCGGGATTTATTACCCGCATGCTTTTGGAATAAATCTCAAAGACATTTTTATCCAAGACTACAATATTTCCATTCGAATATTCTCGGTGAATCATCTTTTCAATATCTTCATCCTGAATTTGGACAGAATAATTTTTAACATTAGACACAATATCAAATCTCGTATTTTCAACCTCTTCTAAAGATAAAACTGTGTCTTTTATCGAAAAATATCTCAATTACCTTACCTCAAAAATATCATTTTTTCTAATTAGAATACTGCTGCCGTTAGCATATTTATCTTCCAGTATGTCCAGGACTATTTTTGAAATATCTTCAGGTCGAAGCATGTCTGGATCATCCAAATGACGCTCACTTGATTTTCCAATATTTTTTCTAAGCTTGCTTCTAAACTTTGTATTAACGCTTCCCGGGCAAATAGAATATGCCTTTAATCCCTCTTGGGCCCAGCACTTTGTCATAGCAACTATAGCAGACTTAGAACTAGCATAAGCACTGAAATCTTTGAAATACTGGTAGGCAGACATCGAAGAAATATTAATGATCACGGCGTCTTTGTTATTTATCAGCGACCGTCTAGCTACCCTATAAGACCCAAAAAGATTAGTGTTTATAACATTTTCCCACAAATCAACTTCAGAATCACATAGAGGTTTGACGTATATTTCTCCTGCATTGTTAATAACTACGTCAAATATTTCTTCTCGAGAAAAATAGCTTTCAACAGATGCAGGATTAGAAACATCAAGCTCAGATCGCCCTGGGGAAAACACTTCATATCCCAGAAGCTCGAGATCTTCTCGTATGGCATTGGCAATTCCTCCGCTGCCGCCTGTTATCAAGGCTTTTTTCTGTTTCATAATTGTCTTAGCTATAGATTTCTACCATGCAATCCAACTAATTCAGATTCATCATGAGCAATTGAATCACACACCATCACAAGCCAAAACATGTGTATGCACTCAATTATATTGTACTCCTTGCTATCAAGCCACAAATTTATATCGCCCAAAGATCTAAGAGGATTATCAGGTTCAAATCCTGACAGTGTTATTATAGTGCAATTCTTTTCCTTTGCAACTTTAGCTGCATTAACAACATTTTGAGATTGACCTGATGAGCTTATAAGAACTACAGCATCACCTTTTTCAGCATATAATTTTAAAGATCTTGCCATGAAATCATCATATCCAAAATCATTTGCAAAACAGGTAATAAAATTTGGATCATTAAGGGCGTGGCATTTTACTCCAAGCTGATTTGTGAAATCAAGTGAACCATGACTTGCAATAGTTGTGCTAGCACCATTTCCAGCAAAATATATTGTCTTTCCTTTGTTGCGAATATCAAGAACAACTTTCTTAAATTCTTCCAAATTATTTATAATTTTTTCACTGTTTAATGTCAGCGAATGACGATACTCTTCAAGACGGTTTGTCAGCCATTCTTTTTCATTTTTCATTTTTTCTTCCTTGCTCATAAACTTTATCAATCATTTTCATCAATCTTAAAGCATCTGATGAACTTCCTACTTTTATTTTATTACCACTCTTAATAGAGCTGACAAAATGTTCTAGCTCTGATAACCATGAATTATCTACCTTATAGGTTCTTACTTCTCTTTTAATAAGCTCGGCAGCTGGAGCTTCTGAGTTTCCCGCTATTGACAGCTCTTCTTCACCATATGCGCCGCTGGGTGTAACTAAACCATTTAGGGTAATATGACCTTTTTCGAGAAATACCTCTAGGGAAAAAAGGTGTCTCCACTGTGTCATCGTGGAATGGAGAGATGCCGTCACTCCAGTTTTTGTATTTTCAAAAATTGCAAAAACATTATCTTCAATATCAAGATTCCAATATAAATTAGACACAAGAGCCTTGACAATATCAAAGCCTCCTGAAAGATGCATAAAAAGATCAAGCATGTGTATTCCCTGGTCTAAAAATATTCCTCCTCCAGCTGTTTCCCTTTTTGATCGCCATCCTTTGTAGAATTCTTTGTTAACGCTTTTACCGTATCGACCTCTCAGCCACAAAACCTTGCCAAACTCACCAGAATCTATCAGCTTTTTCATATGAGAAATACTTTCATGATGACGATGATTAAACCCGTACATCAAGGCTTTTTTATTTTTCTCTTCATGGGAAATGATTTCTTCGACATCCTCTGCTGTGAATGCCGGAGGTTTTTCACAAAAAACATGCTTGTCTTCGCTGAGTGCTTTTATAGTATATTTTTTGTTAAGAAAATTAGGGGCGCAAATGAAAACGGCATCAATATCCTTGTCCTCAAAAATCTCTTCTGGACTTTGTCTTCTAAGGACTGCGGGAATATCAACAGAATCATCCGGTTCATAGATAGCTACTGTTTCTATGTCTTTCCTTTGACAAATCGAATTATATCGTATTTGTCCCATCTTTCCAAAGCCAATAATTCCCGCCCTAATCATTCTCTCCCCTTAGAAATTCTGCCGCGTTGACGGCTGCTCCTGTTTCCATTCCTCTTCTTGAAGAGAGTGTAGAGCTGGCAATATGAGGTGTTAGAATTGCATTTTCTAAAGAAGTCAGCGGGCCGGAATAAGGCTCTTTCCGAAAGACATCAACAATTCCGGTGGCATCCTTATTATTCAGCAACCACCCGTAAAGATCATCTTCATTCACAGACTTTCCTCTAGACATATTCACAATAATTGCATCGCTTTTAATCAAAGTAAATTCTTTTTTCCCGATAATTTCTTCATCTCCTGGCGTTTGAACAATTATTACGTCTGATTTTTTTATCAGATCTTCTTTCTTTTCGAATTCAAATTCATCGCTAATCATAGGAAATTTATCATTTACAAAAATTTTAGGTGAACCCAAGAGGGTGAATTTTTCTGCTATGAGTCTCCCGATTCTTCCAAATCCAATTATACCGATCTTTAGATTAGAGATTTCTCGACCTGTAAATTTCTTCCATCCGCTTACATTAGACCTAAAAATACCCCTTGATGCATTTAAAACCTGGGCGAGAACAAGTTCTGCGACGGCATTTGATGGTGCATCCGGAGTATTCAAAATCTTAATATTTCTTTTATCACACTCAGGAATATTGATTGAGCTAACTCCTACACCTACTCTTGATATTACTTTTAGATTTGTGCAGATATCAAGGGCTTCTTTATCATATTTCTCGGCGCCGGCGATGATTACCGAAGGATTAATTTTTCTAAGCCTCTCCAAGAGTTCATCTCTTGTAAATTTTCTTTTCAGGTCATTTAAATGATAATTGTAACCCAGAGCTGTTAATGTCTCTAAAGCATCAATTGGATCTTTGCTAGATACCCCAAACGGATAAGTCGTAATAAAAACATTCTTCATATTACAGGATCAATTCAATCATTTTTTCTATTTTTTATCTTTTTAGCAACTCTCTCTGCAACAGGACAGTAGCCGGAGATTCCTAACCTTTTATATGCAGGCTGATTATAAACGACTTCTGGATAATGGCCTTGTTCTGGGCCTCTTAGTCCAAGCTCTGCTTTGATTCCTGTCATGTGTATTTTCATTTGCTCCAAAGCCATCAAGCAAAGAGGCTCCGCAAGCCTAAAATTAAATCCTATGTATTCGTGATTATATTTTCCAACTTGTCCCTGGTCGCAGATTGATCTTATTTTTTTAGGATCAAGTCTTGAGCCTTTTGGAATGCAGATCATTCCACCTTCAAACGTTGATATATTCTTTGTTTTATAAAATGAGAAAGTGCCGCAATCTGACACCATTCCTGCATATTTTCCACAATGACACTCAGCACCAAAAGCCTGGGCAGTGTCTTCAATTACAACTAAATCGTGCTTATTAGCGATCTCATTAATGGCATCCATTTCGCAAACACGACCGTATAGATGGACTGGAATAATTGCTCTTGTCTTATCAGTTATCGCAGATTCAATCTTGTCTGGATCTATGAGGTATGTATTAGGATCAATATCTACAAAAACAGGTTTTGCTCCTGCTATAACAATAGCATTTGCAGTTGCTATAAAAGTAAAAGGAGTAGTTATAACTTCATCGCCCGGCTTGAGGTCTAGCGACCAAAGTGGTGCAATAAGCGCTGACGTTCCGTTGTTCACAGCAATACAATCTTCTAAGTCAAATCTTTCTTTGACATAATCTTCAAATATATTTCTGACTATTGCTGGCATTATTTATCTCTTAAAAATCTTGCTGGATTTCCTACAACAATTACATTGTCTGGAACATCTTTTGTGACTACAGAACCTGCACCCACTAGACTGTTTAAACCTATCGTAACTCCGCAAATAATAGTGGAGTTTGCTCCTATGCTACTTCCATCTTTAAATACAGTCTTTCTAAACCTGCTGTTCCAATCCCCAGATGCAACAGGAAGAAAGTCGTTTGTTGTAATGGTATTTGGACCTATAAATACTTTTTTTCCAATTTCAACACCCTTGTATAAAAGAGAGTGATTTTGAACTTTGCAGTCATCTCCTATGATAACGTCTGCTCCTATGTGAACGCCTTCTCCAATAACACAGTTAGATCCTATTGTGGCACCGCTCATAATATGAGAGAATGCCCAAATCTTAGAACCTTTTCCTATAGACGCCCCTTCTTCTACTATTGAAGACTCGTGAATATAGACATTGCTTTCTATCATAGAAGAATCCTTCTTAGATACTATACTCATAATTTGAAAAGAATTCAACAGCTTTTAAATATTTTTTATTGTGGAACTTACTTGGACCTTTTGCAAACCATATCTTATCAGTATTGAAATTAGTATCACAAAATGGGTTCTCTGCCCTAGGTGTACCTAGCCCAGTCTCTTTCTTTAGCTTCCATCCGATTTTATCTTGAGTTTCTATGTATGCCTGGACAAAAAGGTTCATATCAGAATACTCTGCATTTAAATCTTTTGGGTTTTCTACAAGATCTTTCCATTTATTAAGTACAGCAAGAGAGTATTCATTTCTACGCATGGCATGAGTTCCTAGAAGAACAATCTTGGAGGTTGAAGTAGGAAATATCTCAGGAAAAGTAAGGCCAGTGTCAGACATAAACTCATGTAATTCCTCCATTGATCCTATTTTTTCGGGGTGATTAGAAAATCTATTAGGCTTCTGTCTTTCTAGAAAAACAAAATCTTTTTTATCCAAAATGTTTTCAATGAATTTAAGATCTGTCCAAACTATTCCATTTGCACCAAAAGTGCAAAGCTTTCCGCTTGGGGAATCCTGGAGTTGATCAATGAAATATCGAGGCCTGCAGTTTCTATAATATTCACGATGATCCTTTATGCTAATATTGTGAAAGCTTTGACCATTATCCCATATGAATTGCATCTTAGAATCATTTTTAAAAATATCTTTAACTTTATCCTTTTGCTCAGGATTAAAGTCCATAAGAAGAGCCGTGATGTGATTTTCATTGCCATGATATCGAATGCTTCTAATAAGTGCATTCATAAAATGAAAATAGTTAGGGTCACACCACGTGAATATTCTCATTGTAACCTCCTACTATGCTTAAGGCATGAAGCGCCTCGTCTATATTGCATAAGGGTTCAATATTATCATTTATCATAGCGCAAAAATAATTGATTTCTGCAGCGAGCGGTTCACCCTTTCTGACAAATTCATTTAGGTCATTTTTATTGCCTTGCAAATCTGTCATTGAAAGTGACTGTTTAATATAGTCTAAATGAACTATTCCCTGCGAAGTATGGCAAGTAAGATCTCTTACTTTTACGGGAGAGAACCAGTTAGCAGTGCAAGAAGCAAGAAAACCTTCGAACTTCGTGCAAAGCTCTGAATAATCTATTCTTCCATCGTTGTGGGTAGACTGTTGTAGTAAAGTTCCTGATATCGATCGCTTGCCTGACAAATAGCAGCAAACATCATAATCGTGGACTAGAAGATCCTTAGAAATGTTGGACATTTCTCTGCTAGTTACGTTATTATTTCTTCTAGTTCTTATGGAATAGATGTTTCTTATTAGACCTGTATGAATCATTTTTTTAAGCGCTATTACTGCAGGATTGAATCTTTCGATGTGACCTACCATAATTTGGCTTTTAAAAGCTTCTAGATCTTTTACTTTTTTAGGATCAGTATCTATAGGCTTTTCTATTAGTAATTTAATCTTGCTGTTCTTTTCTAAGATATCAGACGCTATATCAACATGCGTATGGCTGGGTGAGCAAATAGAAACCCCGTCAAGATTTTTACACTTATTTAAAAATTCTTCGTAAGAGATGGAGCTGTCTAGGCATGGATCATATACAACAACATCTTCTTCTAGACTCACGTTTTCTCTAATAACGCGAAGATGATTCCTTCCCATGTTTCCTACGCCTATCAAGCCAAGTTTCATTTTAAACACCCCTTGAAAGCATAAAACTTCTTACTATTTTTTTGCTATTTCCCTCTATGTTTTCTCTACAGGCAAAACGCAGAAGATCTTCATTGCTAATGTTGTTGTAAACACCCCTGACAAATCCGTCAGTAGGAATAGAAGCAATGGGCTCATATCCACCTTCTTTAAAGAGCTGGGGTTGCGGAACAGGAGTAGAAACCACAAAGGTTGGTCGAAAACCAATTTTAAAATATTCAGAAAGAATAGCTTCAAAATTATTATCTTTGCTATAGAGGTGTGGGTGAACTTCAACTAAAAAGTGGGTAGTTCCCTCATTCTTTGAAAAATATTCGAGGGCACTTTCAAATATCTTTACTTCGTGGCCTTCTACATCCATCTTGATAAAGTTAGGATATTTTCGATCTTTTAGGAAATCAGGAACGCTGAAGCAATCTACTTCTACTTTTTCTGTGCTGTGTTTTGTGTGGCTTACACTGTTTAGATTAGGTTTATCCGCCATCCAGAAATCAAGCTTTCCAGTCTCATCTGATATCGCACATTGTGTAACTTCAACTCTTTCATTAAAACTATTATTGCTAAAGTTTAAATTTGCCAGAGTCAAATTGCGTGGATCGGGATCAACTGCATATACAAAACCGGTGGGGCCTACATTTTTAAGCATGAACAACGTTGTATATCCAATATTGCACCCTAAATCCCAGCACACCATTCCAGGCTCTACGATAGAGTGAAGGAGAGACATAAAAGCTCTTTCTCTCACGCCTACGTGATAAAGAACGTGTGATATCCCACCGTCAGAAGGATCCAGTGTCATGTTGAAGCCCTCTACTTCTTTTTGAACAAAATTAGGATTAAGGTTAGGGCTAGTAGCTTTTTCACTGTTGCCGGAGAATGCATCGCCAAAATCTATCTTATTAAACATCGATTATCTCCTCGAGGTTGCAAGTCTTCATTCTTTCCTTAAGTAAGCTTTCTGGTGATAGATTATACGACTTTATACCATTAAATTCGCAAAATTCTGGAATGAAATCTTTTAGTTTAAATGTGGGATGCAAAGAATCTGGAGGTCTTTCATCTGGCTTGCAAGACTTCATAATATCGGGAATAGGATATTCTTTATATTTTGGATTATCAGTCCAAAAATACTTGCTTGAAGTCATGTCGACGCCTGCGAAACTAATAGATTCATATTCCATTCTCTGCATAATATCTAAGATAACTGTCAAAGAAGCATTGCAGCTTACCGAGACTTTGTCTTTAGAGACCTCATACGTTCCTGTCTCTTCTGTTCTATAAAGCTTGTCATACAAAAAAACATTATCGAAATAGTCGGGATTAATGAATTGCATCAAATAGGGTCTTGTGCGATCTAAAATCCAAGCGACTTCTTTATAGCTCTCATACTTTAAATTTAGCATATCAACCATTAGCTGCCCGGATCGGTGCATTTTTACTTCTAAGTGATAAAAGTCAGGAACTATATCTTTGTTTACAATCCAATTATTAGAAGCCCAGACATCGAAATTATCTTTTATGAATGCCCACTGGTCAGGGTTAAATTGTTCTATAGAAGGGCCGCTGCCTAAAAAAATTGCATCATTCTTCTTTTTGTGCTTAGGAAGATCTAGAAAACTCTTTATCACGAAATGAAACTTTCAAAAAAACTTAAATACTTGTCTGCTGTATTAGTAATATCACACGATGATTCAGATTTATATTTATGCGTCACAGAAAAATCAAGAACAGGTGGGCTATAAAGCTTGAACGGGAGGAAGTCCCATTCCATATCCTGGATGATCACAGAGTTATCTCCAGCGATCTCCTTCGTCCCACCTGATGAACTACATATAATTTTACATCCTGCTGCTCTGGCATCAACCACGACGTTTGGGCAGTGGTCCATTAATGCCAGGTGCAAAAAATATGTTGATCTCTTATATAGCGATATTAGTTGCTCCCATTGCAAAACTCCGGCGTAGAAAACCCGCGGGAGATCAAGCGAAATATCAGGATTATTTCCCGCAACTATTAGACAGTCATTATCCCCAGAATTTTCCATAAAATATCTTACATTCTCTCCGAGTCTTTTGTGAGGTCGCCAAGATGAAGCACAGGACCACACGTGATCAAACTTATCTATTTCTGGGTGGGAAAGAGGCATTATCTTAGAGATTTCTTCTATACAGGTCCCGTTATGAATAACTGTTGAATTATTCTTTTTGCCAAAATATTTTTCTGTCAGCAATTTGTTGAAGTTGGACTGAAATACTACGCCGTCGGCAAGATCATACGTTTGCTTAATCGGAACATTGAGCATTTCCCAGTCTTGCTCTGAGTTGAAATATATCCCGTCTAGGCGGTGTATCATCGGAGCTAACTTTTTTGTTGCCTGAATAAATGAAAGTTGAATTGCAGGATTTTCATGTGTTATCATGTGCCCAAGAGAAGAAAAATGACGAGCCAGCTTTGATGCAAAGCTATTAGGCCCTGAAGGTGACTTGAAATCTACATTATCAAAATATATTTTCATTTTAGCAAACCGCGGGATCTGACTAGATTAACAGTTGCTATTTGTGTTGCTTCACACCAATCTCTTTGGCTGCTAGGTATTGATGCTGAATCAATATTATAGAGGTAACAGACAACGTCTATATATCTTCTTTTTTCTGTCAGTGATAAGATTGGTAAAAGAAGTGCTTGATCATACCCTCTTTTAAACCAGTTGCCTTCCATGTCTTGAAAGTTTTTAATACTTATTTTTCTTAAAATACTTAGCTTGAAAGTTCTAAAATGAGAAGCACACCAGGGCCACTGGTAGGGATTTACTTTTTCAGGCATTGCTCTAGAGATATTCATTCCATTGACATCCCATTTATGAGCTGTCCATACAACATCTTGTCCGGCGGCATACTGTTCTAAGACTATCTTCACTGCATCGGGATTGCAAAGAGAATCGTCCCCGTCAATTACTCCAATTGCAGCGTCTTTATCCTCTAAAGATAGACAGGTATCTACTATGTTTTTAAGGGCGAACTTTTTTTCTGTATTTTTTACTATGGTAAACCTGTCATCTCCAGTAGTGAGACGCTCTATTTCTTCCCAAGTTCCGTCAGAGGATATATCATCTATTATTATATGGTGCCAGCGAGAATCACTCTGTTCTTTTACAGAGTTTATTAGAGTTTCAATATTAGATTTTGCATTAAAGCAGGGTGATATTATATAGAGCTTCAAAGCTTAAATCCCGACCAGTCCTGGATGTTGTCAGGAAGTTTTATATCTAAGCTTAGGTGTCCTGTTTCTTTTTTTCCATCCCACTTGGTGTGCCAGATCCATCCCCCTAGTTTTTCTTTCATGAGTTTAGCTCTTTCATGAATCATGTCCTCAGTTACATCTTCCCACTTTGAATCAAACATCATGTTGTTCTCAGGTGTGTCTACTACTTCTTTATCAAAAAGAGACTTCCAGTGCTTACCCCAGTAATCACGATAAGTCTTAATTTTTCTCTCTAGATTCCACCAAGAGAAATGATGAACAACGGGGAAGGCATTGCAAACCTGATTTAGCCAGCCTTCATAAGCTTTTCTAGCATTTTCATCTGAGCTTGACATTTGTCGAGCTTGTTCCACATCAGCAGTAACAAAAGTCCCAAACGGGACAGGCTCGTAATTATCGTTTCTAATATAATCACATCCATCAGATCCCTGTGCAGAATACAGATCTCCTTTTTGATCAAATTGCCTTAGACTTGCAGGTATTCCGTGTGTAATATAGGGCTTGTTTCGACTTAATCGCCACTTCCACGGGTTCACATCAAATCTAATCTTTTCTGGACCTCCCCAGTATTCGATTACAGGTAGGGCAATTAAGTCAGTGCTACTTGGGAAGTTTTTACATATATCTTTTATAAGCAGGTAGTGGCTTTTATCTACGACTTCATCACAATCCATTTGCCAGCAAAATTCTTGGGTGCATAGTGATCTTGCAAGAGCTTTTTGAGCTCCGTCAAAAACAGCAAAGCGCTTATGATCCCAATCTCTTTCTTGCCTATAGGTTTTTAAAGAATCGTTTTTCTCTGACCATTCTTGAAGTTCTTCCCAGGTTCCGTCATCAGATCCTCCGTCTACCACGACAACTTCACTGCAAAATCCCAAAAGAGACTTAATTGTTTGCCGCCAGGGATAATTGTGTCGATTGCAGTTTAAAGTTGTCGTATACCCAGATATTTTTGGTGAATATTCCATATCTGATTTTATGCCGTTCCAAAATCTTGAACGTGCAGCATAAAGATACGACTCGGTATCAAGCCTATCATTAGTATTAAACCATAGCTCATCTTTATGCTGAACATTTTTATTTAATGCTAATTCACAATTAAGCATCTTGGCTTCAATGACTATTCTAGGGCACGTATCTCCTCCCTTAGGAAGAAAAACTAACCCTTCGCTTTGAGCTAGCTTTTCTAACAACTCATTATAGGGTAAATTCCAGACTTCTTCATATTCTTTGTCATTCTCTTCGCACCATTTTTTACAATCTTCTACGCCTTTAATCCAGGATGTGGAGCCCAAAACGATCCATTTATCATTCTTTTTTCCTTCATATTTTTTGTTAAGAAGTTTTACTGTTGCAAAAAAGTCATTGTCAAAAACAGAGGAAAGAACTGTATTGTGACGCTCACCATAGAAAGGAAATCTTTCGTGATGAGTCTTCATTTGTTTTTCTGACATCCACCACAGAGATCTTGCGCCATAGAAAAATGCTGACATCATTTTTCCCCACATTTGATCGTGGCAATCGCATATCTTGGCCTCTATTTCTAAGTGCTTTTCAACTGATCTGTATTTACAAAACTTATAGTCAAATTCCACTATTGAATACTGGAGGTTTCCAACAATCGTAGGAAAAAGGCTGTGATCCAGGGCAGCTATATTCCCAAAAATCCAATACTTGTCTTTGCCTTCTTCTAGAACTTGTATGCTTACGTCTTTAGAGTTTACCTTATCATGCTCAACCGGACATTCATCTATAAGCGCTTGAAGAGTAAGCTCTGCTCCACCCGTATAGTCTGACACAAACATATCAGATACAAAAATTACTTTTGATTCGTCCGATATCAGATTCTTGTTATGGAAACTAAATCCGCCAAATACATTTTTACTAAAATCCACTAGACTCTCCGATTACATTAGGATAGTCTTATTCTACAAGGACATGGGATTTTTTTAAATTTATTATTGCTTATCCATTATCCGGAATGATAAGTGCAACTTATTCTTTTTGTAGAAGAGCCTTCACCAGACCAAGTCACAGCCTCTGTGGCTTTGGCGATCGTGTAGTTTCTTAGAATTCCATCAGCCTGCTTCATCGCGTGCCCAGAAGTATTTGAAGAGCAGAGATAGTCACCAATCGCTACATCTCCTCCCTCAGAACAAACCAGTATGTGACCATCTCCGAGAGCAAAAATCTGGTGAGGTGCTTCTGGTGATCCTGTTCCGCTTAGCGGCGTATTATACACGCCAATCACGCCGGGATCTTGTGCTGCTGCGGTCTGAGAAACATTGTAAAAGACTTGTCTTGATCGGGGAAGAGATCCTGTAAAAGTAGAATTAATCTTTACAACAGTTCCGTAGTCATAAGAGGAGACACCTTCAGGAAGGGCTGCATAGTGACCTCCTGTAAATGGACCATAAGTGACCGTTCCTCCCGTAGAAGTAATTGTTCCTATGTTCCCTCCGTCACCATCTTCAAACTCAATTGCAGTTGATGTTCCGGCGCCGTCGTCGTCGCCATATCGTATCTTTATGCCTTTGCGATTAGTGTTGTCTCCGTCATTAACAAAGACTGCGAGGAAGTCAGCCCTAGAGCCGGAAACATCGAGATACGTGTCAGGTGTGTGATCCCCGATCCCCACGTATCCGCTTGGATTGATTGTCATTGAAACTGTGCTGTTTGAAAAGAGTTGAACGTTGTAGTTGTCTAATGTTCCAAAGAGAAGAGAATTACTAACTGCATTTGTAACATCATGACCGTCAGGAGCTTTACCTGTCCCAGGTGACTGACCTATTAGACTTCTAACAGCACCACCATCTCCTAAGAGCTTAATAAACGGAACGTCAAATTCACCTGAATTGTCTGTATCTGCTTCAAGGCGCAGCGATACACTTCCCGTGCTAGAAACATGAAGAGATCCGCTTGGAGTAGTTGTTCCTATGCCAAGGCGCCCCTCCCTGGGGAGAGAAACATTACGCGTACCGGATAGAGTTAAGACAAGCTCGGGATCATCGGATGAACTGGTGCTTTTCTTTACATAAAAAGAGAGGTCGCCGGCGGAATAAGTTCCCTTGTCAGTGAAGATCATTGAAGCACCAACATTACTGATGCTAGTTGCCAGGGCTATTCCTGCAGAAGCAAGAGTGGTCGGGTCTTCCTGCCTTACTAGGAGACCGTATCTTGTCGGATTGCCTGTATCCGAAATCGAGCTCCTTCCCTTAGCCTGGACAATTTCAAGTGAGCTTTGTGGGGTGGTTGTATTAATTCCTAGTTGAATGCCTGTTGAACCTGAGATGAAGTTGTCGATGCCCGCACGAGGTGTTAATCTTATATTAGCCTGCGTTCCTCCTGTTAGGCCTTCATAGATATCAATGCAGCCGTCGTCTTCAGAGTTTATATTATAAATTTTCGCAAGAGTTGCCTCGTTGCCATCGGGAGCTTTATAGGGACCATCAAGTTGAATTGCAGATCCTGAGACGTGAAGAGGGTGTGCCGGATTTAGGCCGATTCCTACATTGCCAGAGGTTTTGCGAACCATAAGCGCTTTGTCCTTGGCTCCGCCATGAACTAAGAGAGTTGCTCCGGCGCTTCCAGCGTTCGTCGTGCTAGCATAGTTAGGTCGAATGGTAACACCCTCATACCCTATCCTCATCTGCTCATCCAACTTGGCGGTGGAGTTTTGCGTGTAAAATGAGAGCCTTCCATAGTTGGTAGTAGAGCCTGCAGCATCTTTTCTACCTTCGATTGCAGCGCCAGGAACCGAAGTGTTGTCGTAAGGAATCTTGAACAAGATTCTTGTTCCGCCCTTTGTGCTACTTACGGAACCGGATCTATCTAGTATCAATGCAGTCGTAGTTACTGCTGTGTTTGATTTAGCTCTAAAGTGCAGGGGTGTATAAGTTCTTAATACTTCGATATTAGATCCAGTTGCACTAGCTCTTAAAGAGCCTCCGATAGATCCGCTGAACACTGTATCACCACCGAAAACAGCAGTTTGGTATATTCCTCGGTAAGAAAGCGGATCTAGATTAACTGCTCCTGATACGAAGAAGGACGTGTCGAGGCCTGGTCGTGGCGGCATATGGCCCGAATATTCAGCGGAAGCACTTCCAAACATTGCAGTTCCTGACACTGCAAGGGCTGGAAGATCGACTCCATTTCCGAAAGGAACGGTTATCTGCACGGGCGTAGCATCTGCTGTGATGACTGATCCGACACCGGAGCCTCCACCGTCATAAGCAGTATCTAGAGTGGGAGATGTTGATGAAATAGTCCACTGGCGCGACGTGTGATTATAAGTGGCAGCTGTTGCCCCAGATCCTGCCAAAAAGGCAACACCCGTAGGACTTTTGGAGATCGAGCCTGTTAGCGAAAGTATGTTGCTCGGAGATCCGCCGTAAGAAACAAATCCAGCAGATGATGTAACTGCAGTGCCGGCAAAAATTGATCCTTCTGTTATTAGTGATGTATCTCCTAACGGTGCGCCGGCGACGCCTCTGGCCTGGAAAACTCCTGAGACAACTAGGTCTCCTCCGAATAGAGATGTTCCTGATATTGCTGATTTGCCGAGGAGGGCGACAGAAGTTCCCGAAGTTCCAGAGACGTAGTAGAAGACGTCTGTGCCCTTCCCGAAACCCTGCGTATTAGAATCTGCATCTCCTACAGGATTTGCAAAGGCAACAGAAGATGTTGTTTCTCCTCTAAACCCTGTTCCTGCTGTTACAGAAAAAATACCGTCTCCACCTGATGGTCCTTGGGAACCTTGAGATCCCGTAGGACCCTGGACGCCGCCGGCGACTCTAAAGAGTGCCAAAGACTCAGAAAAACTATCGCTAGATGCAGTTACAAATACTGGGAATCTAGTTCTATCGGCATTGTTATAGCTAAATATAATAGAAGCTTCTCCAGTAACTCTCCCCCCAGACGTGGTGCTGGTATTAGAAAAGCTAGAAAATCTACTTCCTGAAAGATTAGTTCCATCGCTACCAGAGGCATGAAAATCAAGGGCGGTCATCGCATTAGATTGACTTACGTAGGTTGCAGTTATTTTAACAGATGCGGGACTTGAAGTCGCTGAACCTGAGGGTGATATTGAGAATATCAGTGCATTGGAAGAAAGATCTAGGCTGGGAACTGCAGATCCTGTGAGGCCCTGAGATCCTGTGAGGCCCTGAGATCCTGTGAGGCCCTGGAGACCCTGACTTCCCTGGGGACCTACCTCTCCTGACACCCTGTAGAGTGCAGCTGATTCAGTAAAAGAGTCGCTAGATGCGGTGACGAAAACTGGGAATCGAGTTCTATCGGCATTGTTATAACTAAATACAATAGAAGCGACACCTGTGACTCTCCCCCCAGACGTGGTGCTGGTATTAGAAAAGCTAGAAAATCTACTTCCTGAAAGATTAGTTCCATCGCTACCAGAAACCTTAAAGTCTAATGCATTCATTGCATCAGACTGGCTTACATAAGTTGCAGTTATCTTAATAGACGCGGGACTTGAAGTAGCTGAACCTGAGGGTGATATTGAGAATATCAGTGCATCGGGACTGAGTTTCAATGAGGGCGGTTGTGATCCTGTGAGGCCTTGTAGTCCTGTGGGGCCGGTGAGGCCTGTATCACCTGTGGTACCCTCCGAGACTCTATAAAGCGATAGAGTTTTACTAAAAGAGTCACTAGATGCAGTTACAAAGATCGGATATCGCGCTCTATCAGCGTTGTTATAGCTGAAGACTACAGATGCATTACCAGTAACTTTTCCGCCTGATGTTGTGCTCGTATTAGAGAAACCTGATAGTCTTCCTGAGAGGTCTGTGCCGTCACTACCTGATACTTTATAGTCAGCCAAAGCCATAGCATTAGACTGGCTCACATAAGTTGCTGTGAGCTTAACTGATGTGGGACTTGATGTCGCTGAACCTGATGGAACTATTGCAAAGATAAGTGAATTTGAAGAAAGATCTAAGCTGGGGACTGCAGAACCTGTAAGACCTTGTAGTCCTGTGGCGCCGGTGGCGCCGGTGGCGCCGGTGGCGCCGGTGGGCCCGGCAGATCCTGAAACTATGTTTCCTGCCATTACACCGCTAAAGTAGACGTCACCGAGGAATAACATTGTTCCTCTTACGCGGTTGCCTGCAGCTCGACCCATCGAACCTGAAGTTCCTGACACTATTAAGAATACATCTTCGCCTATACTGGAAGGAGAAAAGCCACCTCTCGCGGGAGATTTAATGCCGCCCGTAAGGTCGTTTGCAACCGAAGCGCTGTAAATCATAAAAGCAGGTTCGTTACCTTGCGAGCCCGAGAGAATAAACCTATTACCTCTAATTCTATCTGCTTTAAAATCTGATGATGCCATTGAAATTCCTACTAATCTTTTAGCATTGCCTTGTAATTAATCTCAGCAGTAATTTTTGCTGATGCTGTTACTTCAAACCTGGTGGTTGAAACATTTCTGATATAAATATTAGGGTATCCTAGATTAGATCCATTAGTGTTTAGGGTGCAGCACACAACCGGTGGCGCGAAGAAAGTTTCGGTAAAAGTCACTTCCCCATATTTTGTATTAGTCAATGAATGGGTTCCGGTTTCTATTATCATCCTATTTCCATCACTTGAACTGATACTTTTCCTGTAAAGGGAGCAGTAGCTTGTATTCCTACAGCTGTTGTTGTTATAGACGTAACATTAACACCGACGTTGGCACCCTCGTTTGATTCCGAATCTACGGGTGATATCACTACGTTTGGTGCTGCTGTGTATGAGTTTTTAAAAGTATAGCTGCCGTCAGTTGTATTTGTAAATGTAACTTCTCCTGTCTCGGCTGCAAATGTGTTTGTAGTTACACTTACTCTTCTTTCAGGGCGCCGGACCGCTGGATAAATTCTTTTAAGTCTGTTTTTATCAATGCTTGTAGTTGTCGTAGATCCCAATTGACTCTCCTGCTGGCTTGTGTAAGTAAATATCAAGATAGAAAGAGATTACAGAATTTCTGCCGCTATACTTGCTAGTTTTGATCTTTCTCCCTTTATGAGCGTAATGTGGCCGGCTATTGGCTGGTCTTTAAATTTCTCCACACAGTATGCTAGGCCATTAGAAACAGAATCTAAATAATCATGGTCTATTTGCTCTAAGTCTCCGGTAAGGATTATCTTTGTATCTTCACCGACTCTAGTTATTATTGTTTTGAGCTCGTGAACGCTAAGATTTTGTGCTTCATCTATTATCATAAAAGAATTAGGGATCGACCTTCCTCTAATGAAAGATATTGCTTCTACTTCAATAGTCTTTTTTTCCATCATCCACTCTAGAGTTTGCTCTCCATCCTCACCCTTGAATAGAAAACTAAGTTGATCTCTTATAGGTGCTATCCAGGGAGCCATTTTTTCCTCTAGCGTTCCTGGTAAAAATCCTATCTCTTTCCCCACAGAAACGATTGGTCTTGTAACAATTAATCTATCATATTTTTTCTGCTCTATTACCTGCTCTAGGCCGGCGGCTACTGCAAGAAGAGTTTTTCCACATCCTGCCTTACCTGTAAGCGTTACTATTCTTATAGAGTCATCAAAAAGTAAGTCTAAGGCAAATTTTTGCTCTTTGTTTCTAGGGCGGAGATCCCATGCTGACTTTATATCGATGATGGGTTTTATGGGTGTATTATCGTTGATAAACTTACCTATGGCCGAGCCTTGTCCTGAATTTTTGTCTTTCATTACTATAAACTGGTTGGGTTTGAAAGAACTATTTTCTATTAGATTTTCATCTAAGCTTATCATTCCTTCAGTATAAAATTTATCTATTTCTACCTGGCCTACATCTGTCCTAGCAACCCCGGAGTATAATCCAGATACTGATTTTAGAACTCTATGCTTTCGATAATCTTCGCAAGATACGCCTACAACATCGCAGACCACTCTGACGTTAATATCCTTGGTTACCAGAACTACTTTTCTTTTTTCCTTGTGCTCTATATACTTTGCCATCCGAATGATCACATGATCAGTTTTAGAACCTTGAATTTCCCTGGGTATTTCAAGATCATCTTCCTCAACATCTTCTTGCGACATAATCTGGAGCGTTCCGCCGCTTTCAAGTTTTACGCCGTTCTTTAAATTAGACTTCATTCTTAAGTCATCTAAGTTTCTTGCAGCTTGCCTTGCATTTTTTCCAACTTCATCAAGTCTATTTTTCTTAGAGTCTAATTCCTCTAAGACAACCAAGGGTATGATTATATCATTATCTTCAAATGCAAAAATACAGTCAGCATCATAAAGCAGGACATTAGTATCTAAGACGAATAATTTATTCATTTGAATTCCTCAAATTAAAATAAGATTGAAATGAAAAATAAAAGTAAAATAACGTGTTTCGACGCCAAAGAACTTCTTGGACTAGATTGTAAAAAAACTGACTGTATTAACTGGATCAATTGCAAAAAAGATAAAAACTGTGTTTTGATTAGTGCAAAATCAGGTCCTAAAACTTTACAGGCAGTGGGTGACATTTTTGGCCTAACTCGAATGAGGGTTTGTCAAATTGAAAAGTCCATTCTAAAAAAGATAAAACCTTATCTTGATCCTGACCTTAGTTAGCTAAAAATAAGTATCTCTTTGAGGCGAAATAAGCACTTGCAATGGTGGAGCCGGCGGGAATCGAACCCGCGTCCGTAACCTTCAATTGTAGGGATTCATTTACAAGTTTAGCTGGTTTTTGGCTCCAGCAAGCGCATCTCAAAAAAATGCTTACTTTTAA
>Ga0080013_1001652_pt1 | contig 28734 bp, 42 predicted proteins | sample ETNvirenome_6_85_FD_69236 | JGI IMG/M metagenome (GOLD analysis project Ga0080013, IMG submission 69236) | Marine viral communities from the Pacific Ocean - ETNP_6_85 (SPADES assembly) (version 2) | ecosystem: Environmental > Aquatic > Marine > Oceanic | place: Pacific Ocean | collected 2013-06-19 | reverse complement strand
CAACTGGTCCAGTACATACACAAATAATTGGACTTGCAGATAGAGCAAGAGAAGATCAGTCGCAAAGAGTTAAAGAATTCATGAACTATCAGCTCATGGATGTGATGAAGGAGTATGAACCCGAGTTCGATACAATGCTTTTTTATCTCCCTCTTAGTGGCTCTGCCTTTAAGAAAGTCTACTATGATGAACTCTTAGGCAGAGCTGTTTCAAAATTTGTTCCAGCTGACGATTTAGTCGTACCATATACTGCTACATCTTTAGAAGATGCCGAAGCAGTTGTGCATGTAATTAAAATGTCAGAGAATGATTTAAGAAAAAAACAAGTAGCCGGTTTCTACATGGATGTAGATTTAACACCTGGTTACAATCAAGAAACAGAAGTAGAGAAAAAAGAAAGAGAACTTGAAGGAATTAAAAAAACTAGAGACGAAGATGTATTTTCTATTTTAGAAATACATACTGATTTAGATTTAGAAGGTTTTGAAGATAAAGATTCAACTGGTGAAGGTACTGGAATTAAACTTCCATACATTATTACCATTGAAATGAATAACAGACAGATTCTATCAATTAGAAGAAACTATAAAATAGATGATCCACAAAAAAATAAAATTGATTATTTTGTTCATTTTAAATTTTTACCTGGATTAGGTTTTTATGGTTTCGGATTAATTCATATGATAGGTGGATTGTCGAGAACGGCAACTACTGCATTACGTCAACTACTTGACGCAGGAACTTTAAGTAATTTACCGGCCGGATTTAAACAAAGAGGAATCCGTGTTAGAGATGAGGCACAAGCTATACAGCCTGGAGAATTCAGAGATGTGGATGCACCTGGAGGAAGTATCAAAGATGCATTTATGCCATTACCATTTAAAGAGCCATCAGCAACTTTATTGCAATTGATGGGTATAGTGGTACAGGCAGGGCAACGATTTGCCGCCATCGCTGACATGCAGGTCGGGGACGGCAACCAGCAAGCAGCTGTTGGGACGACTATCGCTCTCTTAGAACGTGGTTCAAGAGTCATGTCGGCGATTCATAAAAGACTTTATGTGGCGATGAAGAGTGAATTTAAATTACTAGCGGGAGTATTTAAACAATACTTACCACCTGAATATCCATACGACGTAGTTGGTGGACAAAGACAAATTAAACAAACAGATTTTGATGACAAGGTAGATATTTTACCTGTTGCAGACCCAAATATTTTTTCTCAATCACAAAGAATTTCAATGGCACAAACAGAATTGCAACTTGCAATGTCAAATCCTAAAATGCACAACCTTTATGAAGCGTATAGAGCAATGTATAATGCAATTGGTGTAAAAAATATTGATAAAATTTTACCACCACCGCCTCAACCGACTCCAATGGACCCGGCAACTGAAAATATTTTAGCAATGAGTGGAAAACCTTTCCAAGCTTTCAAAGGACAAGACCATCAAGCGCACATTACTACCCATTTAAACTTTATGGCGACTAATATTGCACGAAATTCACCTCCAGTTATGGCTGCATTAGAAAAAAACATTTTTGAACACATTTCTTTGATGGCTCAAGAGCAATTAGAAGTAGAATTTAGAGAAGAAATTCAAAAATTAATGCAAATGCAACAAATGGTTCAACAAAATCCAATGTTGCAACAAGATCCACAGGTTCAACAACAAATTATTACTATGTCTATGCAATTAGAGTCAAGAAAAGCAAAATTAATTGCTGAAATGACCGAAGAATTTAAAAATGAAGAGAATAAAATCATGGGTGAGTTTGGAAACGACCCAATTGCTAAATTAAAAGCTAGAGAACTAGATTTAAGAGCCATGGATGACGAAGTTAAGCGTGAACAAGGTCAAGAAAAGATTGATTTAGATAAATCTAAGCAGTTAATGGGCCAACAACAATTTGATGAAAAATTAGCTCAAAACCAAGAATTAGCTGAATTAAGAGCTGATACATCTTTGCAGAAACAAGCTATGTCTCAAGATGCTAAATTGCTTAATGATATGATAAAACAAGAAGATGTTAAGATCTTGAAAGGGCCTAGAAGATAGTATAAGAAACAAATAGGAGAAAACTATGAAAAAACAAAAAACTTTCTTTACAAAAAACAATCCAAATTATGTAGGAGAAGTTGTGTCTGATACACCAAAAGCAGATGCTAACAACACTCTTTCTGTTAATGCGGATGGTTATGCACAAGAAGTTGAAGTTAAAATTCCTTTAGGTGAACCAACAGTAAACAAAGTTGGTGGACAAAAAAGAATGTTAGCTTCTAAAAAGTCTACAGTTAAGTGGTACTAGTATGTGGTTTAGTGCTATTAAGTTAGCGATAAACGCTGGAAGTAAAATTTACGCTAACAAGCAAAAAGCAAAAATTGCAATGTCTGACGCACAGGTATTGCATGCTGAACGTCAAGCTCGTGGTGAGGAAGCTTACCAGGGAAAACTTTTAGAAGCTCGTCAAACAGATTACAAGGACGAAGTAATTTTGGCGATTCTCACGTTGCCGATTTTGGTGCTTGCATACGGGGTTTGGTCAGAGGATCCGGCCGCTATGGACAAGATAAAAATCTTTTTCGAGCATTTTCAAGCACTGCCGACCTGGTTCACAAATCTCTGGATTCTCGTCGTGGCGAGCGTTTTTGGGATAAAGGGAACTCAGATCTTCAGGAATGGTAAGAAATAAAGGTGGACAATAATTAACAATTTACATATAAGGATAACATTATGGCAAAAAAGAAAAAAAGAAAAAGTAAAATTAAAAAATTACTTAAAGGTGCTGCACTAGCTGGTGGAGCATTGTTAGCAGCTAAAGCTTTGAGTGGAAGAGGAGGAACTACTGCTGGAAATGTTGACAGTGGAAGAGGAAGTGGTTTAAGAGAAACTAACGTAAAAGTACTACCTGGAAGCACATATAAACATAAAGACGATATTATGACATTTCCAAATAGGGGCGTTGCAGTTGGAGTTGACTATCAAGCAAGTCCTTTTGAAAGAAGTAGAATTGCAGGCAACTATGGTATTGACACTAATACAATTGGTGCTAGTCCGGTTGATAGAAGAGATCCAAATAATTTTTTAAATACAAACAGAATTACAGACTACATGAGTAAAGGTGGACGAGTAGGTGTAGGAAAAGCAAAACGTGGTTTCGGTAGAGCAATGAAAAAAGGGAGAAAATAATATGAGACAAAATGGAGTAAGACCAGGAAGAACTAGATATGCACATGGTGGCAGAGCTAAAAAAAACATGGGTGGAGTAATGAGACGAGATGAAATGTCTGGTTATTATCCTTCAGACATGGGAATGGCTGGTGGTGCTATGTACAAAAAAGGTGGCCGTGTAAGTAAAAAGAAACAAGGTTACAAAGATAGAAAAGATGAATCTATCGCTATGAGAATTCGTAAGAAAAGAACTAAGAAACAATTAAGAGCTTCAGCTAATGAGTCTTATGGTAAGTTTGGTTCTAAAGCTAAGAAGTCTGGCAAAATCAATAAGTAGTCATGATCAATAAAATCATTGCAAAAATAAAAAGCATGTTTACTCCTTCTAAAGTAGAAGAAGATGAAGTAGAATGCGCTCATACAAGATATGCTAAAAAATTAGAGCGTTTCTGCCTTGATTGTGGAAAGCATTTAAGTGTCTAAAAATTGGATTCAAAAAGCTGTTAAAAAACCGGGAGCTTTAAGAAAATCTTTAGGTATTAAAAAGGGCAAAAAAATTCCAGCGGCTAAATTAAATGCTGCTGCTAAAAAGGGTGGTAAGTTAGGACAACGTGCAAGACTTGCTCAAACCTTTAAAAAAATGAAACGAGGATAAGCACGCTATGAAATATGAAAAAAGCAATACTAACAGCATTAGAAGATCGATATAAAGCACAGATATCTGAAGCAGACGCTATCTTAAAGATTTATCTTGAAAAACCTGTCGGAATAGGTGAACATCCCCAACATATTGATGAAGCAGATAAATTGATTCAAAAAATTGCAACTGCAGAAGAAAATTTAAAAGTATTAGAGGAGTTTGGAGATGCCGTTTAAATCAGAAAAACAGAGAAGATATTTATGGAAAAAGGAACCAGCTATAGCAAGAAAGTGGACTAAGAAATACGGAAGCAAACCAGCGAAGAAAACAAAAAGGAGAAAAAAATAATGGACGATATGACATTTATAGAAAAGATAAGAAGAATCATAAGGATGAGACATGATGATATAGTCTCTGCAATGGCATCCGGTGGGATTGACAATATGGAGAAATATCAGTATATGTTGGGACAGATACGAACATATCAGTATTTAAGTCAGGAAATATCCAGCCTGCTAAACAAAAAGGAGCAAAATGACAAAGACGGAACAGTTATCAACATCAAACCAAAACCAAAAAATTGAGTTACCTAATAAAGAGTTAGTAGGGGTTAAAACTACTAAACAAAAAGAACAAGATTTAAAAGCAGAATCAGCCAAACTTCCTATCCCTACGGGTTGGAGGATTTTAGTTTTACCCTTTAAACAAAAAGATAAAACTAAAGGCGGAATATTATTAGCAGACGAAACAGTAGAACGATCACAAGTAGCATCGACTTGTGGTTTAATATTGGATATGGGCCCACACTGCTATGATAAAGAAAGATACCCAGAAGGTCCCTGGTGCAAGAAAGGTGATTGGATTATCTTTGCAAGATATGCCGGATCACGAATTAGAATCGATGGGGGTGAGATAAGACTTCTCAATGATGATGAAGTTTTAGCGACCGTGGAAAACCCTGAAGATATATTCCACGAATTTTAAACATAGATAAGGAGAAAAAACTATGCCAGAAAAAGAAGAAAAATTATCTAATGAACCAATGGTTGAATTAGATACATCCGGACCGGGTGCAAAAGTAGACTTACCAGAAGTAGAAAAAGAAACAGAAAAAACTTTTGAGAAAGAGGAGAAAAAAAATGAAGCAAATGTTACGTACGATGATCAGCCCGCTGACACATCTGAGAAACCTGTTGAGCAGTCTGATGTTCGAGATGAAAAGAACGAAGGCGGTGAGGTTACACAGAAAACTGACGAAGTTAAAAGTGATAAACAACAAGATAACACTAGGGAAGTTGAAGAATATTCTGAAGGAGTTAAGAAAAGAATAGCTAAACTTACGAAAAAAATGCGTGAAGCAGAGAGACAGCGAGAAGAAGCTATTTCTTATGCTAGACGTGTTAAAGGCGAACGAGATCAATACGAAGCAACTGCAACATCTTTAGATAAAAATTATGCCACAGAAATGGAAGGCAGAATTTCTTCATCTCTTGCAGCAGCACAAGCAAAACTTGCTGCAGCTAGACAAAGTGAAGATTCTAAGGCTGAAGTAGAAGCTTTAACGGCTATTTCACAATTAGGTTATGAACAAGGTAAATTAGCAGAAATAAAGACCCAGCATCAAATGCAGGAAACTGCTGCTAAAGCAGCTCAAGAGCGACCTGTTCGACAACAACAACCAACACAACGACCCCCAAGAGACCCTAAAGCGGAAGCTTGGGCTGATAAAAATGAGTGGTTTGGCAAAGATAATGCCATGACTTACACAGCGTTTGATCTACATAGAAAACTTACTGAAGAGGAAGGAATGGACCCACAATCAGATGAATATTATTCTGAGGTGGACAAAAGAATAAGACTTGAATTCCCCCACAAATTTGGTAATAAGGGTGTAGAAAAACAGATTAGTAAACCTACACAAAACGTTGCTTCTGCAACGCGTAGTTCAAAGACTGGTCGCAAAGCAGTGAGACTCACATCGTCTCAAGTCGCAATAGCGAGAAAATTAGGTGTGCCACTAGAAGAGTATGCGAAACAACTTATAAACACGAAGGAGGTATAGGCATATGAATACAAATAAACCAACTCGTGCGAGTCAAACTAAAAGTGATTCTACAAAAGTAAAATCACAAGCAAAAACGGTAGCACCAAAAGTGCAACCAAAAGTTTGGGCTCCACCATCGTACTTAGATACGCCCAACGCGCCGGAAGGATTTAGACACAGATGGGTCAGGGTAGAAATCCTAGGATTCGTTGATACGAAAAACATACAAGGACGCTTAAGGTCCGGATATGAGTTAGTAAGATCAGATGAATTTCCAGGAGATGATTATCCAGCAATTACCGACGGCAAATACGCAGGGGTTATCGGGCACGGAGGCCTAGTGCTGACTAGGGTACCAGAAGAGATCGCGAAGCAGCGAACTGATTATTATATGAATCAAGCCGCTGATCAAATGAAGGCAATCGATAACGATCTTATGAAGGAACAGCATAAGGGAATGCCTATCAATATTGATAGACAAACTCGTACAACCTTCGGTGGGAAGAAAACTTAAAATTTAAATTTTCCAACCAGCGATTAAATTAACCGTGACTGGAGGTCCGCAAGGACAGGTCACACTAAGGAGACAACTATGGCAAATCAAAGCACTACTGGTTTCGGATTGAGACCAATTGCAAAGATAGGTCAGAACGACAACAACGCCGGTTTGAGTGAATGGTTAGTAGCATCAGGTTCTGCTGCTATGTACCATAACGATATGGTTATGTTGACTGGAGATGGAGTGATCTTAAGATCTTCTAACTCGTCAGCAAACAATATTGGTTCATTAAACGGTGTGTTCTACACTGACCCAACTACAAGTAAGCCTACTTGGTCTAACTATATGCCCAGCGTGGCAGCTAGTGATATTGTTGCATTCATTAACAGTGATCCGCAACAAATATTTGAGATCAGAAACGCTACAAGTACGTTGGCTCAAGCAGATGCCGGAGGAACTACTAAAATAGTTCTTGGTGCAGGTGCAACCCCTAATTGGGTTTCCACTTCCACTGTATACGATTCGGCAGGAACATCGGCTGACCAATTTAAACTAATAGGTATCTCCAGAGACCCAGACAACCAAGATGCTAGCTCAAATGGCTGTATATGGCGTGTACAAATATACGAACATATATTAGGTAACATTTGCGCAGCCGGCATTTAAGGAGTATAAATTATGGCTATATCACGTAATCAACTAGTTAAAGAACTAGAGCCAGGTTTAAACGCATTGTTTGGCCTGGAATACAAACAGTATGAAAATCAGTCCGCTGAGATTTATACTACTGAGTCATCTGACAGAGCTTTCGAAGAGGAAGTTATGTTGTCAGGTTTCGCTTCAGCTCAAGTAAAACCGGAAGGTAACGGCGTATCGTATGATAATGCTCAAGAAACTTTCACAGCTAGATACACTAACGAGACAATTGCTCTCGCTTTTGCTATCACTGAGGAAGCAATTGAGGATAACTTATATGATAGACTGGCTTCTAGATATACTAAAGCTTTAGCAAGATCTATGGCTCAAACTAAACAAGTTAAGGCAGCGTCCCCATTAAACAATGGACAAACTGGTGGATCTTTTTCATCAGGCGACGGTGTAACTTTACTTAACGCGTCACACCCTACGATTGCTGGAACGTTCTCGAACCAGTTATCGACTGCAGCTGACTTAAACGAAACTTCATTGGAGCAAGCATTAATTGATATTGCTGCGCTTACTGATGAAAGAGGTTTAAAAATCGCTGCTAAAGGTATGAAGATGTTAATCCCATCTGCACTACAATTCACAGCTGAAAGACTTATGAAGTCTGCAGGCAGAGTTGGAACAGCTGATAATGATATCAACGCAATCAAATCTATGGGGATGATTCCTCAAGGATATTCTGTTAATAATTTCTTAACAGACACTGATGCTTGGTTCATTAAAACAGACGTGCCAAATGGTATGAAACATTTCGAAAGAACTCCTCTATCTACTAAGATGGAAGGTGATTTCGATACTGGCAACGTTAGATACAAAGCTAGAGAAAGATACGTTTTCGGCGTGTCTGACCCTAGAGGTATCTTCGGAACAGCTGGAGCGTAATACTTAACAAACTTTTTGTGGCGGGACATCGTTCCGCCACAATTACAATTTTAAGAAAGAATGGAACTTTTAAGAAAGAATGAAAAAGGGTTAATTTGATTATAGATAGAGAGAAATTTCAAAAACAATTTTATTCCGTTCAAAGATTAGGTCTGGGCTTAGTTGGTGGTGGAGGACCTTTTAATTTTGATATTCATAAAGCATATGACTTTTGTACAGTTATAGATCATAATAATATAGATGTAATTGTTGAGACAGGTTGTAATGCTGGTGATACTACAGAATTTTTAGCAATTAGATATCCTAATAAAAAAATTATCACATGTGATATAGAATATTCCTATGTCAACCTAGCAAAAATGAGATTACAAAAATATAAAAATGTAGATGTTCATGAAGTATCGAGTGAATATTTAATTAAACAAGTAAATCATGAATCTAATATTATTTTTTATCTTGATGCGCATTGGGGTAATTACCATCCATTAAAAGATGAATTGAGTAATATAGATAAAGGATATGTTATGGTAGATGATTTTGATATTGGTTGTGCAAATTTTGGATTTGACACATATGGAAGTAAAATAGATATAGATTTAGTAAAAAATTATACCAATGAAGCCTATATAAATAATCCTGCTTTTAAATACCCTATATTTTGTCATCAACTTGGTAGAAAAGCTGGTAGATGCTTTTTTCAAAAACAGCAAAATTCAAAAGTTTTTGAATTGGACAATTTTAAAAAAATATTTTAACAATCGACACACTTCCGCCACAATCATTAAATAGAAGGGAAAAATGCGACAATTCCTAGTAAATATTTGGGCTTATGATCATCACGCTAAATTTAAAATTTTAGCTGAGGATAATGCTGAATCTATTGAAAATTCAATCCTTGACAAAATTGGAGAAAAGAGTATAAACTGGGAATCGACGGGAATGTTTAGAGACATGCCCCGTAGAATAACATACGAGGAGTTGGTTGATGATACTAGACCTGTACAAACAAAAACGATCCTTGGAGTTGAAGTGGCAGTTGGAGTATGAGCAAAGTGGTAAATATACTCTTAATATGGTCGAAATTGATAATGCTATTAAAAGCATTATTACTGAGATCAAAGCCGAGGAATCAAAGATTGCAGATAGAGAAAATGCAATCATTAATGCTGCCCCACAAGTTTCTGTAGCTACTTAAACAAAAGCTACATCGTTGGAAAATTCTTATCCACATTACATGCCCTCTTGCGCTCTACTTAAAACTGTTGTATAAAAATCACACTATACAATTAATTAATTGGATATCGACGAGTATAGTCGACGGCCTAGAGACGATATCCATGTAATCTAGGAGGATTATAAAATGGCAACAACAACGTTTAACGGTCCGGTTAGATCCGAAAAAGGATTTCAACAGGTCAATAAAAATACTACAACAGGAGCATATACTGCAAGAACTCTGGGAATGAAACCAGATCTTACAAGTCTAACTGCTACTGCGGTGGCAACGTCAGGTACATTAACTTACACAGCTAATGTAATTACGATTAATAACTACACAGGGGCTGCTGCTCAAGCGGTAACATTACCGGCTGCGACAGCAGGAGTTGTGGTAGTACATTTTCAATCAGTGGATGTAGCTCACGCATCAGTGGCTGCACTTAGCTTTGATTGTGCAGGAAGTGATGTTTTTAGAACTGGTTCAAAAGTTGAAACTACTTCTGGTGCTGTAGCATCTATTGATACGTCTATAGCAGATGAAACAAAACTAACCTATACACCTGTCAATGCAGCGACTAATATAGTAACAATTGGTTGTTATGTATATTTCACATGCTTTGAAGACGGTATTTGGAATGTGGCTACCGACTTAGCTAAATATACAACAGCTACTGCGGGAACTTTCTTGTTCAGTAGTTAATAGATAATTTTAAAGTGCTCCTCCGGGAGCACTTTACTAAGGAGAAAATTATGGGTACACAATTATCTGATGTTAAAGCTTCTATTGAATTAACATCTACGGGTGAATTACAAGGAAGCATAGGTGGTTCTTCTGTAGATTTAGGACCATGTAGAATTATAAGTATTAATGCACACTTAACGGGAGCAGATGGGGAAATAACTATTCACGACAATACTTCTGCTGCAGGCGTTATTAAAATTCATCTTAAAGGTGGAAGTACGAGTAATGATACTTTAAATTTTAATTTTGGTGGTAACGGAGTTAAGTTTGATACTGCACCTTACGTAACATTATCAGCTATAGATTCATTTACAGCCTATTACGCGTAAGGAGTTTAAATGGCTAATACCACTTCAGGCTCTTATGTTTTCGATAAGAACCTAGGCATAGACGAAATTATAGAAGATGCATACGAACGTATTGGGATGCAAGGCACGGCTGGACACCAGCTTAAGACTGCTAGAAGATCATTAAACATTTTATTTTCTGAATGGGGTAATAGAGGACTTCAATTTTGGGAAGTAAAAAATCAAAATATTGCATTAGTAGAGGACCAAGCTGTCTATACTTTTTATAGATCACCAGCTGATGGTACGTCTAGTGGAATTTCAACTACATTATCGGCAGGAATAAATGCAAGTGTTGCTACAATTGGAGTAGCTTCAGTTACAGGTATGCCGACAACAGGTGGTATAATTACAATTGGAACAGAACAAATTACTTACGCAGCAATCTCTAGTCTAAATTTAACAGGTTGTGTAAGAGGTGTTAATGGAAGCACGGCCGCTACTCATAGTACAGATGATGCGGTTTTACAATTTCCAAATGGAATGACAGATATTCAAGAAGCAGATTATAGAGTAAAATCGACTTCTGTTGATACTCCAATGACAAAAATTAGTAGATCACAGTATCAAGGATTTTCAAATAAAACTGCTACAGGTTTACCTACTCAATATTGGGTGCAGAGATTCGTAGATAAAGTTACAATGACTTTATATTTAACTCCAGGCGCAGCTCAAGATGGAAACTATATTAATTTTTATTATACAAAAAGAATAGATGATGTTGGTGCTTATACAAATGCAACCGACGTTCCTTACAGATTTGTACCTTGTATGATTGCAGGTCTAGCATTTTATTTAGCAGTTAAATATGCGCCACAAAGAGTACAAGAATTAAAACTTTTATATGAGGATGAACTATTAAGAGCAGAGGATGAAGATGGTTCTTCTAATTCTACTTATATTTCTCCTAAAATATATTATCCGGGGATTAGTTAATGACTACTTTTTCACAAGGTAAATTTGCTTTATCAATATCTGATAGGTCAGGTATGGCATTTCCATATAATGAAATGGTTAGAGAATGGACAGGTGCATGGGTTCATCGTTCTGAATATGAACCTAAATCTCCACAACTAGATCCAAAACCTACAAGTGCTGATCCCCAAGCTTTACAAAGAGCAAGACCAGCGAGAACAGAATTTGGAACACAAGATTTTTTACCATTTAATCCTTTTACTACTGCCGGAACCACAACTTTAACAGTTTCGTTTCCTGAAGGATCATTACAGGTAAATGATGTTTTAAGATTTACTGCAGTTAAAGAAGCTGTCGCTGGAGTAACAGTTGATGAGTTTCAATTACAGACAACTTTAAATGGGGATATTACAAGTAGTGCGACTACAATAACATTAACTGATGGATCTAATTTTCCAACTTCTGGATTTATTATGATTATAAAACTTTTAACTTCATCAGATACAACCGACCCTTTAAAAGTTGGTACATATCAAAATGAAGTTATTCAATATACTGGAAGATCATCTAATGATTTAACAGGGTGTACTCGAGGTACATCTTCTATCTACAGAGGATATACGCCGCCGTCTACAACTGCCGGTTCTCATGATTCCGGAGCCACGGTCTACGGGTCATTTAAAGTTGCTTCTTTAGTAGGAACAAGTTATGTTAACGATGCTAACACAACGGTAACAGATTATAATAGTTTTACATTAACATTACCTAGTGCTGCAACAGGCACTGCAACAGGAGGAGGATTTAATTGTGTTATTAGTCCTCTTAACATAGAGAGTTTATAATGTCAGGAGTTAAAAAATACGATTATAGTACATTAACTACAGCGATAAGAGATTATACTGAAGTCGGTTCTGATGTCTTTACACAGACAATTATTGATGGATTTATAATGGCTGCCGAGTTTAGAATTTATCAAGAACTTCCTATGGACTCTGACAGATTTGTTCAAGAAGGTACATTAGCTGCAAACGATAATACTATTAATGCACCTGCGGGATGTCTTTTTATAAGAGGATTTGAAGTCTTTGAATCTACAGCTAATACTGAAGGCAATGGAAAATGGTTAGAGAAAAAAGACCAAACTTATTTATCAGAATTTGTAGATAGAAAATATGGTCCTGAAGGAACTATTCAATCTCCTACAGATACTACTAATTCTGTAACAGGATTTCCTAAATATTACGCTATGTTTGGAGGTGCTGACAATACTACAGATACTTCGTCTGGAGGTATGTATATAGCTCCTACACCTGACGCTAATTACAAATTTAGGGTCTATTATAACAAAATGCCTAATGGTCTTGGATCTGCGACTGGTTATAATAACAATACTTATTTAAGTACTTATTTCCCACAAGGGCTACTATATGCCTGCCTAGTGGAAGCTTATGGATTTTTAAAAGGTCCGATTGAGATGTTGACATTGTACGAACAAAAGTATAAAAATGCTATACAACAGTTCGCAGGAATGCAACTTGGAAGACGAAGACGAGACGATTATACTGACGGAACAGTTAGAATAAAAGTTAACTCACCGTCTCCATAATAAGGAGAAAATTTTATGGCTAACACATCAGCAATTTGCAATAGTTTTAAAACTGAAGTTTTAAAAGCAGTTCACAATTTTACTGCTTCAACAGGTAATACTTTTAAAATAGCTTTATTTACAAGTTCAGCAACATTAGGAGCAGGTACAACTGCTTATGCTGCAACAGGTATGAATGAAATGAGTGGAACAGGTTATACTGCTGGCGGAAAAGCTTTAACAAGTGTTACACCAGCTTTAGACTCAACAACAGCTTGTTGTGACTTTGATGATATATCATGGACTTCTTCAACTTTTACAGCTAATGCATGTTTAATCTATAATGATTCAGCTTCTGGTGATCCAGCAGCTTGTGCGGTAGCATTCGGAGGAGACAAAACTGTTTCTTCTGGAACTTTCACAATTCAATTTCCAGCAGCAGCAGCTACTACAGCTATAATTCGTATAGCCTAAGGAGTAAATCCTTATGGCCGACTTAACCGTCATACCAGCAGGCCAACAGGCCATTGCTAATCCAACTACATGGGGAACCTCTTCTCAATATGGCCAAGGTTATTGGAATACAGGTGGAGATATTTTAGATGTAGTTGCATTTAATGAACTAGGTTGGGGATCAGATACCTGGGGAACAGAAGACTGGGGAGAAAGTGGTTTTACTTTAACGCTTTCTGGACTTTCTGTTACTGCGTCAGTAGGAGACGCTACAGTTGTAAGATATCCTGGTTGGGGTACTTTAGACTGGGGCGAAAATGGTTGGGGTGATGTTTTAGAAGCAACTGAAGTTCCAACAGGTCAAGAAGCAACAGCTTCTGTCGGAGCAATTACACCTGCAGATGTAGTAGGGTTAACAGGTGTTTCAGCAACAGCTTCATGCCCGACTCAATTAGATATTCCCGAACAAATTTCAGGTTTGGGAGCAACTAGTTCCGTAGGATCAATTACACCAACAGAAATGGCTGTTGGATTAACAGGTCAATCTGCAACAGCTTCGGTAGGTGCTATTGCACCAGCTGATGTAATGGGCTTAACAGGGGTTTCTGCAACTGCAGGTGTTGGTGATCTTACTATAACTCAAACAGTACTAGTTAATTTAACAGCACCAGCAACTTTAACATCTTCAGTAGGCGCTGTTATAACTGAAGTTGCCTATACTTTATCTGGACAATCAATGACTTCAGCTGTAGGATCGATTAGTCCTGCGGATGTTATGGGATTGACTGGAATAGAAGCCGTTTCTGCTGTTGGAAATGTCGCCCCATTAGGATATGCAAATGTTGATATTGATGGCAATACAAGTTATAATGATGTTGACGTAACTGGAAATACATCGTATACAGATGTAACACACGCGGCTTAGGAGAGAAAAATTATGGCATCAACATACACAGATCTCGGTATAGAATTAATGGTAACCGGCGAAAATGCTGGTACTTGGGGAACAAAAACAAATACTAATTTATCTTTATTTGAACAGTTAACAGGTGGTTTTAACTCACAAGCTGTAACTGATTCAGGAACACCAACAGCTTTAACAATCGTTGATGGAAATACTACTGGAACAGCTCAACACCAAATGATTGAACTTACGGGTTCAATTACTGGAGCTAGAGTTGTAACAATTCCGTTAGATGTAGAAAAAATGTATTATGTAAGAAATTCAACATCAGGTGCTTACACTGTACAATTTAAATATGTATCTGGTTCAGGGGATTCATTTACTTTTACAGCAACAAATAAAGGCGATGCAATTTTATTTGCTACAGCAAATGATGGAACTAATCCAGATATATACACTTTACCTGCTGGAGATGTAACATTAGCTGGAACACAAACTTTAACAAACAAAACTTTAACAGCACCTAAAATTGGTACATCCATTTTAGATACTAGTGGAAATGAATTATTTCTGTTGACAGCAACAGGATCAGCTATTAATCAGCTTACTTATGCCAATGCTGCTGCGGGAAATAACCCCAGTTTTACGGCTTCTGGAGGAGACACTAATATAGGAATTAATTTAGTACCTAAAGGCTCAGGAGCTGTACAGTATAATGGAAGTGAAATATCAACGGTAGGAAAAGCTATTGCAATGTCAATGGTTTTCGGGTAAAAAACAAAAAGGAATTAAAATATGGCAAATCCAAATATAGTAAGTGTAACAAGTATCTACGGTGGTAACGCTGGTTGGAATTTATCTAACACGTTAACTGCAACTTTGTTAACTGTAGATGCAGAAAAATTATTAAAAATTAACAGAATTGTTTGTGCCAATGTTGATGGTTCAAGTGCAGCTGATTTAAATCTATACGTTGATGGTATGGGTTCAGGTGCAAGTGGAGTTACAACAACTGGTGCAGATGCAACAGTTTATTTAGCAAAGACTGTTTCAGTTCCTGCGGATTCATCATTAGTAGTATCTGATACACCTATCTACTTAATGGAAGGTGATATATTAAAAGGTGGGGCTAGTGCTGCATCTGATCTGGACTTATTCATTTCATATGAAGTATTAGACGACGCGTAGGAGGTAAATAAGGTCTATGCCTATTATATACCCAACTAACCTCAACAAAGTTAACTCTAATGGCGGCATTGTAGGGCCCACACTCACTACAACTGGTTCTAGTGTTACTGGCGGAGATAAAGCTGTTGATGACTTATATGCTTTTTTCACAAGTTTAGTATCTGTAGGTAGCGCAACTGGTGTTTTCACTTTAAGAGATCAAATGGCTAGACTAGTAGATAGTGAATGGCCAAACCCAGAAGCACTTTCCGATGCAGTGGCTACTTCAGGAGGAACCAATAGTGTTAATTCTGTAAGTATGGGATCTTATGACTATACTTTTTATGCTTCTTCTCAAACCGTTTCATCTTTTAGTAATGGTGATTGGTTTACTACCACTGCGGATAGTAGATCGGGCATGGTATATGTTAATGGTGATTTAACTATTGATTCAGGACAAACTTTTACTCCAGCAAATAGAAAACTTTTTACTGCTATTTTTGTTAATGGCGATTTAGTTATTAATGGAGTTCTTGGCATGGATAACAGAGGATCAGATCACGGGGGTGTTCCCGTGAGTGCTGGTGCTTTAAAATTAATTTCCCCAGGTACTTATAGTTCAGTTTCGGATCCAGAAATCCCTGCTGCAGGTGGTGCAGGTGCACCCGGTGGTTCTGTCGCTCAAAGAGGCGGAACAGCAGGAAGTGCGGGCTCAGCTGGTGGTTCTGGCGGAGGCGGCGGAGGCGGTCGTTACCCCGGCCCTGGTACAGTAGGAGCGGGACAACCTGGAACATCTTTTAGTGGAGGACCTGGCGGAGGCTCAGCTCAAGACGGAGGTTCCGGAGGAACTGGTCAAGCTGATGGTGGAACTGGTGGCCCTGGCGGTGGAAGAAATGGCGGAGGCGCTGGAAATCCAGGAGGCCCAGGTTCAAATGTCGGGGAAGATGGAACTGGAGGAACTTTATTAATTTATGTAACTGGAGATATTAGTGGTAGTGGTACAATAACAGCAATAGGTCCTGACAATCAACCTAGTAGAAATGGTGGGATGATGGGAGGAGCTAGTTCTGGTGGAGGCTCTATTACAATTTTTGCAGGAACAGATAATTTTACTGGTAGTGGTACTTTAACCGCTGCGGGTGGAATTGGTGGTGTTCAAGGTGGTAATGGTCCTGGAGGAGCAGGGACTGCGAGAATATTAAGTATAACAGCGAGTTAATATTTATGGCCGTCGATAAATCAAAATTATATTATTTTTATGCACCAGCTGATGGGTATTATAATCTTCATTCTAATATTCCAGCTGACGTTGTAGCACAAGAAGTTACTCATGTGCCTGCATCAGAAGCAGAAAGAGATTCTAAACTTGCCGAACTCGGAGTTAATGGTGTTCCTGGATACCCTTCAGTATATTTTTGGAGACCAGAACATAGAGAAACTACTGAGTCTAGAACCTATGAGTTTCCGGAGGTATGGTATGCTTACGGTGTTTATACTTTGGAAAATAAAGATGTTACATGGACAACAGTTAAAGCGAGCATTCAAACTATACTAGATTCTGATACACCAATTTAATTCTATTTAGTTGATTTAGATCAATTAAAGATATATATAGAAAGGTATAAAGCATTAAGTTATGAGATTCCGAAGTTATTATCATTATTTTAATTCTGCCATTCCTTCAAAAATTTGTGATGATATTATTAAAACTGCAGAGGAAAATAAAAAAGAGAAAGCATTTATAGACAATAAGAAAAAAAATTTTGATGAGTTAAATGAAGAAGAGAAGAATAATTTAAAAGGTTTTAGAGATTCCACTATTGTTTGGTTAGATAAAAAATGGATTTACAACGAAATAATTCCCTATATTAACAGCGCTAACCAAGCCGCAGGATGGAATTTTCAATGGGACTGGGCTGAGGTAGCTCAGTTTACTATCTATAAACCAGGTGAATATTATAATTGGCATTATGATTGTTTTCCTGAACCCTATAAAAACACTGATCGTAATAAAAAATATGCTGGAAAAATTAGAAAATTATCAGTAACCGTTCTCTTGTCAAAGCCAGAAGATTACGTAGGGGGTGAATTGGAATTTGATTATGGGGAGAAACAAATGTCCATATCAAAAAATAAAAAAGAAATGAAGGGTTATGTAGACGCTTGTAGGACGGCAAATAAAGGGAGTGTCATAGTCTTCCCTAGTTATATATATCATAGAGTAAAACCTATAATTAAAGGAACCAGATATAGTTTGGTAATTTGGTGTTTGGGATGGCCTTTCCATTAGCAACTTACTATATAAAAGACTCACCTTTAATCGAGAGATTAAAAGATGAGATTATAAAAGGAATAGGTTTGAATGATTCACGAAGTTATAGTACTAATGTTTATGGTCAAATGACTTCCTATAACTATTTTCTAAAAGAAGGAAGAGATTTATTTAATCAAGCTACTAAAATGTTGCCTAAAATAAAATATGTAGATGCATGGGGTAACCTATATTCAAAAGGAGATTTTTGTAGAAAACATTTCCACGGAGATGAAGATGTAAATATAAGTGGGGTTATATATTTAGATGACACTTTACCTGGCACTTATTTTAATAAAAAAGATATAGAAATAAAACCAGAACCAGGAAAAATAATTTTATTTTCTTCAAGAGATGAGCATGAAGTTAGATATATGGAAGAAGATAAAGAAAGATACACTATAAGTTTTAATGGGGTTAAAAAATAATGAATGTTGAAATATATAAAAACCTATTACCTACAGAAGTAAATAAGCGAATACTATCTATCCTAGTTAATCATCATTGGCATCTGGGTGTTGATAACGATGTAAACCTAAGATTAGCGGATGCTTTAGTAAATAGAACTAAGGGGTTTTCCGTTCAAACTTATCAAAAAGGACGGGTACAAGTTGACTCTATTTTAAATCCTTATGGATATGTAATTTTTGATATACTTACTTCTAAGTTAAATTTTAAAACCAAGTTAGATAGATTGTATTGGAATATGTATTTCCCTGGTCAAGGGACAGACAAACATGTCGACAGTGATTTTGATAATAGTTATAGTGCGCTTTATAATTTAAATACTACTGATGGGGGTATCCTTATTGGTGATCAATTTTATAAAGATGAGGAATCTGAACTTAAAATATTTAAAAGTAAAATTATTCACCAAGGAATAGGGCCTACACAAGATGTAGTAAGGTTTAATTTAAACATAACATTTTTAAAAGATGAGCTTTAAAGACAAAAAATATAAAATATTACAAGGAGCTATACCGCGAGACATAGCCGACTTTGTTTATAACTATTTTTTACTTAAGAGAAAAGTTGATCAGAAGCTTTTCGCAGATGAAATGATTTCTAAATACACTCCTTGTTTTGGAACGTGGCAGGATCCACAAGTTCCTAATACTTATTCCTGTTATGCTGATGTAGTAATGGAAACATTATTACAAAGAGTAAAACCTATCATGGAAGAACATACTGATTTAAAGTTATTAGAAACTTATTCTTATGCACGACTTTATAAAAAAGGAGATGTTCTTGCTCGACATAAAGATAGGATCTCTTGTGAAATATCCACTACCTTAAATCTAGGTGGAGATGAATGGCCAATCTATTTAGACCCCACCGGGAAAACAGCAACTGATCCGGCCACAGTTGCTATTGAAGCTGGCATTAAAGTAATACTAAAACCGGGAGACATGTTAATATATGCGGGATGTGACCTAGAACATTGGCGAGAAGAATTTAAGGGAGAAAATTGTGGACAAGTTTTTTTACACTATAATATTGATAATGAACTTAACAGAGCCAATATATATGATGGTAGACCTTTTGTAGGACTTCCATCAGAATATAACACGAGAAAGAAATAAAGTGAGTTATAAAATTGTAGATAATTTTTTAGACCCTAAAGACCATACTATTTTAAAAGACATAGTAAGTGCTGATACTTTTCCATGGTTTTATAATAAGTATAAGGTGGATGAAGATACCGACTTATTTAATTTTCAATTTATACATCTTTTTTTTACAGACTATATAATTAATTCTAATTATTTTGAATGTCTAAAACCTCTTTTAACAATAATAGATCCGATTTCTTTAGTAAGAGTAAAAGCTAATTTAACTACTGTAACCCATAAACAGGTGTCCTATAAAGAACATGCCGACCAACCTTTTAAATGTAAGGCAGCAATTTATTATATTAACACCAATAATGGTTATACTTTAATAGGAGATAAAAGAATAGAATCGCAACAGAATAGAATGGTATTTTTTGATGCTGACACAAAACACGGCAGCGCGAGTGCGACTGATTGTAAAAATCGAATGGTTATAAATTTTAATTATTTTTAAATATGAAGTTAACTTATAAAGTTGTGGATAATTTTTTAGATTTTAATGATTATTTAAAGATATTTTCAAAAATGAATTCTGAAACTTTTCCCTGGCATCATATTCAAAAAGGGGTGTCAAATACTGGAGTGGAGGATGGGTCTTATTTTGTTCATAAATTTGTATGGAACTTAGAACAAAGTCCCTATTTACATCTATTAGAACCTTTACTCCGTAAAGTGGATCCTAAGGCTTTAAAAAGAGTTAAAGGAAATTTATACCCCAGAACCGAAAAGCTTTTTTATCATGGGGTACATACCGATTTTGAATATGAGCATAAAGCGATGATTTATTTTTTAAATACAAATGATGGCTATACTGTTTTAAAAAAAGAAGGGGTTAAAATTAATTCCGTTCAAAACAGAGCCTTGTTTTTTAATCCTCTAGACGAACATCAAAGTACGACCTGCACTGATTTACAGTGCAGAATGAATATAAATATGAACTATTTTTAAACATTGAAATCCCTTACAATCTGATATAACACCTACTAAACAGGTTTTTATATGCTACAAAAATTAGGTTTCTTACCCGGATTCAATAAACAAGTCACAGAAACTGGAGCCGAAGGGCAATGGTTTGATGGTGATAATGTAAGATTTAGGTACGGTACACCTGAAAAAATAGGTGGTTGGCAACAGTTAGGACAAGATAAATTAACAGGTGCCGCTAGAGCCCTTCATCATTGGGATGATAATGCTGGTATTAAATATGCAGCTATAGGCACTAACCGAATTCTTTACATTTATTCAGGTGGAACCTATTATGATATTCACCCAATTAGAGAAACCATAACAGGATGTGATTTTACAAGTACCGCTTCATCCAAGACAGTTACTGTTACTACGCCTAGTTCACATGGTTTAGTAGACAATGATATTGTTAAGTTCGACGCTGTAAGTAGTATACCCGGATCATCAAATTATAGTGATGCGACGTTTGAAGATGAAAAATTTATGGTAGCTTCTGCACCAACTTCTACTACATTTACAATTACACTGGGCACAGCTGAAGGTGGCAGTCCTATGACTAATGCTGGGGATGCCTCAGTTTTATGTTATTATCATGTAGGACCTTCTCAACAATTAGGTGGCTATGGTTGGGGTACAGCTAACTTTGGCGGAACTGCCTCTGGTCCAGCGACCACTACATTGGCTGCCAATATTTCAAACACAAGCACAACATCAATTACTCTTGCCAACACAACTGCTTTTCCTACTTCAGGAGAAATTAGAGTAGGAACAGAGGATATTTCTTTTACTGCTAACGATACAAGTACCGGAGTTTTAAGTGGAGGGGCTCGAGGAGTAAACGGAACCACAGCACAAGACAGTTCTTCTTCACCATCTACTCACAGTTCCGGGGATGATGTAACTAATATTTCAGACTATGTAGCATGGGGTGACCCATCTTCTGCTGACTTTACAATTGATCCAGGATTATGGATACTAGATAACTATGGAACAAAATTAATTGCACTTATTTATAATGGAAAATGCTTTGAATGGGATGCAGCTGGAGCAGGAGCTACATCTACCCGAGCCACAGTTATTGCTAATGCCCCGACTGCCTCACGGCATGTTTTAGTATCGACTCCCGATAGACACTTAGTTTTCTTTGGAACAGAAACAACCATTGGTACAACTAGTACACAGGACGATATGTATATTAGATTCTCTTCTCAAGAAAGTATTGATGCATCTGATTCTTATACCGTTAAAGCAAACAATACCGCAGGTACACAAAGGCTTGCAGATGGCTCTAGGATTATGGGGGCTATTAAAGGTAGGGATGCAATTTATGTATGGACAGATACTGCATTGTTTCTAATGAAATTCGTTGGTCAACCTTTTACCTTCTCGTTTGAGCAGGTAGGTACTAACTGTGGATTGTTAGGAAAGAACGCTAACGTTGAGGTAGATGGTACAGCTTACTGGATGTCTGAAAATGGTTTCTTTATGTACGATGGTCAATTAAAATCATTACCGTGTTTAGTAGAAGATGCTGTTTATGATGACCTTAACTCTACTGCAAAAGATCTAGTTAATGCAGGTTTAAATAACTTATTTGGTGAAGTAAGTTGGTTTTATTGTCAAGATGGGTCTGATGTTATTGATAGAGTGGTAACATATAACTATCTAGACTCTACTATTAAACGTCCTATATGGACAACGGGAACTTTAGCCCGAACAGCTTGGGCTGATTCATCCGTATTTCCTAAACCGCATGCAACTTATTATGGTGAAAGCGATGACGCTTCTTTCGATGTTACTGGTAATACAGATGGAAGTACTATATATTATGCCCAGGAAACAGGGACCGATCAAATTGTAGCTGGAGGAACAGTGACAGCAGTTTTAGGATCTATTACATCGGGTGATTTTGATATTACTCAGAAGAAAAGTACTACAGGAAGCACTGTAGGTATGCCTGACCTTAGAGGAGACGGAGAATATATAATGAGGATTAGTAGGTTTATACCAGATTTTATTTCACAATCAGGGAACACACAAGTTAGTTTTGTAACTAAAAACTACCCCAACAGTTCTGGAACTACTACAAACTACAGTGTTGATTCAACTACAACTAAAAAAGACACAAGATTAAGAGCAAGATCAATTGCTTTAAAAGTAGCTAACACTACTCACAGTGAAGATTGGAAACTTGGTACATTTAGATTAGATATACAACCAGGAGGAAGAAGATAATGGCTACCTTTTATACAGGAGTTGATAAAGAGAGATATGATTTAGGTGAAAAGTTTTTGCCTATGGATCAATTTCTTTTAAACTACACAGCACCTACTCCTGAGGAACCGGGAGGAATTCCTAATGCTGGTGTACCTCAGCCTTACAAAGGGTATCCGAGTTATGACGCATGGTTGGCGGCCCAACGTGGTGAAGGCGCCGGAGGCGGAGGAGGCCACGCAACTGACTATGGTAATTTACAACCAACTTGGACAACTTTACCCGGTGATCCTAAAAATTATAGATTATCACAATTAGAAAGAACATCCGATTATTTTCCCCCTACAACTGGAATAGGTAAAGCTAAAAACTGGTTTCAAGAAAAATTCTTTCAACCAAAAATAAAAGGTACGTATGGGACTAGACAAAAGGCACAATATGACATGGGACAAAAGCTTCCATTTTTTTTAAGCAAGGTTGCGGGTATGCAAAGTGCATTTAATCCTGACTCTAAAAACTATAATCCAAACTGGGAAGATCAATTAAATTATTTAGAGATGGGAGACAAGATAGGTATAGACCAGGGGAGTGGGTTACGTAAATATACGGATGAAAGTGTTTTAGCAGGTCAGAATGTATTTTCTGGTTTTGGATCAAATGATTACGAAGAACAATTACAGAAAAAATTAGACTGGTATAAACAAAGAGAGTTAGCTGGTAAAAAATTTAGTATTAAAAATCGAAAAAAAGCTGAAGATGAAATGGAGGCTTGGAAGAATAAAAATAAGGATACTACCGACATTATAACCGACACAATAACTACTGATGATGGAACAATTGATGGTGGAAAAAATTCCACCGGAGATGAATGGGTAGATCACGGAGCTTATGGCGGAGGTGAAGGAGGAATTCACACTGGAGAAGGAACAGCTAGTCAAACAACTTCAACATCTAATCAAGATGGGGGATGGTCACCAGGATCTGGAAGTCAAGGCACTTCACAAGGTGGACACTGGGACTCTGGTAATCAAGATAAAGGTGGTGGCTATGACTTTGCTGATTATAATCAAGGTGGTAGAGTTTATTTAAATTTAGGAGGACTAGCAAGTATTCTAGGTAGAGAAGGTTTAGCACCTGGTGGACCGGCTGGTGGAGCATCTGCTGGTGGAGACTATGGTGGAAACGTTAACCCTGAACAAGAGTACGCTGGCAAAACATTTCAAGAAACATATGGCGGTGGTGATGGTGGTAGCGGTGAAGTACCCCCTACTTTTGTAGAGAATAAAGATGTAGTAGATGTTGATTGGTTAACTACGAAGCCAGAGCTAAACATAAACCTAGACCGTTCAAAGTATTTAGCGCAGCTTGATCTGATAAATTCAATTAAGAACCAAGAATTAGAAGGACAGATAGGAGCAACGATTGGTCCAGTAGATTTTTCTACAATGATCAACGAAGGTAATATTGGAAACACTAATATAAACTACGGTAACTGGTCAGCCGATATATCCCCTAACGCAGACATCAATCAAATAAGTTATAATAAAAATATTGGAGGGTGGGATTTTGGAGCTAACTATACTGGCGATGGGCAATACGGTATAAATTTATCTAAAACTTTTAAACACGGAGGACTAGCAAGTATTTTATAATGGCAAAGATTGTACAATCATTAACAAGAGCTAAAGAAGAATACAGCAGAGCTAACCTACAGTCGTTAGTAAGAGATCTCGACGGTGTGATAACAAAATTAAATTCTTCATTTCAGGATGAAGTTAAACAGGAGATAGAAGCAAAGAGTTTCTTTTTAGAATAGTGGCAGTAATAAACGAATATAAATTTTATGGTAAAACGGTAACGGCAGCTGAAAGTAATAATCTTTTAGAACCAGGAGAGAATGAAACTATCATTGTTAAATCTCTACATGTTACTAATAAATCAGGATCTAATACACCTACTATAACTATCACTAACAATGCTTTTGAGGTAATACATACTCAAACATTATCAACGTCCGCTAGTGTAGAAATACTAACAAATCCGATGATAGTAGAAGGGGGTAAAGTATTAGCTGCTACTACAGCAGGAACTGTAAGTGATGGGGTAGTTATTACCATCAGTTACTTGAATATTAAGAAGGAAAAAACAGACTAATGGAACTAAAAAACGCAGAAGTAGAAACAACTTACAGACATAAGCAAACTGGTGAGATTTTTAAGGAAAAATCAGAGTGGGAAGCCAAGGGTTATAAGCCTGAGGATATGGCACAAGACGTAGTAGTTAAGATGCCACCTCTTGATTTAATGAGTAAAACATAATAAGGTGAGCAATTAAGGTAAAATTATGGCAATTTCAAGAATGCAACAACCCCAACAAATACAACGTGGCTTAGGAAGCTTACAAGATCCAAGACAAAACTATGGATTAGGTAAACTAGTTAAGAAAGCTGTCCGTGGTGTTAAGAAAATTGTTAAAAGTCCTATAGGTAAGATGGCGCTAACTGCAGGATTAATGGGTGCTCCGTTCGGAGGAGGCTCTTGGTTTGGAGCAGGTTCCGGTTGGGGTAAATTAAGCGGATTGATGGGTGGCCTAAGTAAATCGAAAACAGGTGGCGGACTTTGGAACGCAATTAGAGGTGGTGCCGGTAAAGCATGGGGATGGGCTCAAAAGAATCCAGGTCAAGCTGGTTTTCTTGGTCTAGGTGCAGCAGCAACAGCACTACCATTTTTAATGGGTAAAGAAGATGAAGAAGAAGAGGTTCAAGAATCATGGACAGATGTCCCTTCAAGTATTGCTAACATAAGAAATCAAGCAAGAAATTATTACACAAATCCAGATGCAAGCACATTAGCTTTCATGCCTAATAAACAATTCGTAGATTCAAACTGGTATGCAGCTGATGGTGGTAGAGCTCATAGACAAGGATTTTTTGAAGGAGCTTTAGCTGATACTGCAGAAGGACAGGCTATGTCTCCGGGAACTTCAGCGAGCGGTGGAACCCATGAAGGAGGGTATGGAAGAGATGATGTACCATTAGGTGGTGGACAAGGAACAGTAATTCTTGATACTGTAAATGAGACCATACCAGAGCCAGTTATTAAAGAAGGGTATAATTGGAAAAATATATTCCCAGGTGGAAAACCTTTTTATGGCAGTAAATCCCTAAATTATGAGAATGTATTTGGTACACAGTACGACCCTATAACAGGTCTACCTGTGGAAGATGATGAAAAAAATAAAGCAGATGCAGTGATCAAACCTACAAGTGGATATGAATCTTTAGCGGGAGATCTTGGGAACCAACGTGTAACAGAATATGAAGCAGCAGACATATGGAATGATCCAGCTTTAAAAGCACAAGGTGGAAGAGTTGGATTATTAAATGGTGGTGAAGCAGGAGAAGCACAACTACAACAAATGCTTATGGCAGAATTTGTAAAATATAAAAATCAAGGTGGCACATTAACTTTCGAACAATTTGTACAAGCAGTAATGCAAGCACAAGAACAGCAACCAGAAGGTGCTGGCATGGAGCAACCACAAGAAGTAGCTATGGCTGCTAATGGTGGAAGAATTGATACACCTAAAAGAGGTATTGTAGATGGACCAGGTAGTTATGCTGGATTTAGATTACTGAATGAAAATAAAAGACGTCCTCCTAATAAATTTGATTTTTTATACACTACTGGACCATTGAATGATGATCAAAAAGACACTTTACAAAACATGACTGAAGAAGACTGGGAAGAGGCAGACAAAGGCGGTTTTGTTGATATAATTATTGATATATTAAAAACTCCTTACATTATAAGAGGAGGAGATCCATATGACTGGTTTAATAAACGTGATGGCGGAAGAATAGGTGCATATAAGGGTGGTTTAATGAGTGAAGACGAAGATGAATATGCTTATAACCCACAAGCAGCTATGCGTATGTACAGAAGACCAGGTAAACAAGAAGGCGGAATCATGGAAACTGAAGTAGCAGAAGAAATGATTGACCTAGGCGGCAAAGAAAAAGATTATAGAGAGACTGGTGGCTTCGTAGATTTAGGTGGAAAAGAGCGAGCAGATGATGTACCAGCTAGATTAAGCAAAAATGAATTCGTTTTTACAGCTGATGCAGTAAGAGCTGCAGGCGGTGGAGACATAGATAGAGGTTCTGAAGTTATGCAGAATATGATGGATAACTTAGAAGCAGGCGGAGAAATTTCTGAAGAGTCGCAAGGCTTAGAAGGAGCACAAGCAATGTATGATCAACAACAAATGTTACAATCGAGGATAGCATAATGGCAGTACCTGATTATTTACAAGATACAACAAAAGATTTTGCCCGTCAGGCGACGGCAGCGTATTCGGCACCTATTAATACAGATGTATTTATGGGTAAACAGTTTGTTGCAGGAATGGATCCTGCTCAAACAACAGCTTATAATATGGCAATGCAGGGTGTTGGCTCTTATCAACCTTATTTACAAGCAGCGCAAGCAGCGCAACAAGCGGCAGCTGGAACAATTAGTGGATTAGGTGCTTTAACAGGTCCTATGACAGCAGCACAACAAGCTGCTTACACGTCTCCATATCAATCACAAGTTATCGATGAAACTTTAAGACAATATGATTTATCGAGACAAGGGGGCATGCAAGACATTAAAGATGCAGCTGTGTCTTCTGGAAACTTTGGTGGTGGTAGAGAAGGTGCAATGCTTGGACAATACCAAGGTGATACTTTAGCTAACAGAGCCGGCATTAGATCAAATTTATTACAACAAGGTTATATGGACGCACAAAACAGACGTGCACAAGATTTTGCTAGTCAACAACAACTTGCTAACATGCAAGGAGCATGGGGAAATGCACAGCTAGGACTATCTGATTTTGCAAGAAAAGGAATGGGCCAAGACATTGCTGCACTAGGTGGTGTGGGTGCATTACAACAAGGTTACAATCAAGCTTTATTATCCGCAGACCAACAAGCAAAACAAACAGCAGCTTACGAACCTTATGGCAGACTATCTCAGTATGGTTCTGCACTTACGGGTCTTGGTGGAGGAATGGCTGGAGCACAATATGAAACACCAGCCGCAAGTAATCCATGGCAGAGTGCATTAAGTACAGCATTAGGTATTGGTGGACTGTATGCTAAAATGCCTTGGGCGTAGGAGAAATTATGCCAAAGAAACCAAGTAAAACTGAAAACCTTAAGGCAAGTCTCTTAACAAAATTAGGGAGTGGGGCTTTGACTGGCTACAGTCTTTATGAACTTCTTGGACACGGGATGGGTTGGAAAGATGGTGGAAGAGTTAGAGGATGCGGCAAAGCTAAACGTGGGTTTGGCAAAGCAATGAGGAAAAAATAATGAGACCATTAAATAGACCAATGTTTAGATACGGTGGACCTATTAAAGAAGGTGTCATGTCAGGTATCAGAGAAAATTATAAAAGAGCAGGTCTTGTAGGAGACCCTGCTTATCCACGAACAAATGGAAGAGAACATCATTCTAAAATAAAAGCTGCCAGTAAATTACCTGTAGTAGGAGGAATTATAAACCAAACTAGAGGGTGGATCCCTAAAGTTGGGCAGAGAATTAAGAACTGGTGGAGCGGAGATCCTTCACGATATGGTGTGCCTGCAGCTTCAGGTGTAAAACAAAAAATTGCTGGACACTTTTCAGGAAGTGGGACTGCTCCTTTACTTACTAATAGATATTATTGGGAAAAAGGTATTAAACCTGTAGTCGGTGGTGCTATGTGGGCCGGTAAAAAAGCTTTACCTTATGCAACTACTGGGGGTTTAATTTTCTCTGGTGGAATGTGGTTATGGCCTGATGGAACTCCGGCAAATAACGATGAGATTAAAAAGAATGTTAAGACTTCTGGTCCAGGTAAAGTACCGGGAGCTAATAGTGATTTATACTGGCAAGATCCAGAGAAAGCTAAACTAGCTGCTGCAAAAGCTCAGAAGGAAAAAATTCAAAAGTACAGAGACATCATGGATATTAAAGGCATGAACAAAGAAGCTGCTGCCAATTCTTTAATTGAAGCAAGTAGATTAATAAATGAATCAGGAGACTTTAAAGGTGATCTTAAATCAGGAAGTTTAATTAACAAAATTATTGGAGCTACTAGTAAACAGTTTGATAAACCTGCTGATACTAAGAGAGCAATTGATACACTTATCCTTAAAGGTGAGATTGAAAAAGATATCAATCAATCTAAAGGGACTGCAGCTTTTCAAGCAATTGATGCCTTGGCTCAAGCGTCAGGAAAATCACATAAATATGTAGCCAACCAAAAATTAGGGGTTCCTAACAGTATAGGAGAAGCAATTACACAACTTAAAATAACTAAAAAAC
>Ga0080013_1001650_pt1 | contig 28758 bp, 27 predicted proteins | sample ETNvirenome_6_85_FD_69236 | JGI IMG/M metagenome (GOLD analysis project Ga0080013, IMG submission 69236) | Marine viral communities from the Pacific Ocean - ETNP_6_85 (SPADES assembly) (version 2) | ecosystem: Environmental > Aquatic > Marine > Oceanic | place: Pacific Ocean | collected 2013-06-19 | reverse complement strand
CATCTTTATCCACCCTGTACAGTGAGGGCGCCATCAACGATGTCCAAGACCTTCGTTTCGAATACGCTACCATCAATGCTTAAGTTAACTGTTACTTGTTGTCTGCCGCCGGAACGGGATTGGGAGCCTCCTCCAGAAGCTGCTCCAGAGCCGCCAGAGCCGCCTGTGCCGGCGCCTGCGGACGATCCGGCGCTAGATTGGGCAGATGTTGTTGAGACATGGTTCAGGACCGTTGTGAGAGTTCTAGCGGACCAAAGTGGTATCTCGTCCATAGCCTTTGCAACCACTCGAAGTGCGCGGGCAGTCTCAAGGAGTTGTCCTGCTGATGAGTTTGAGAGCGATTCTGAGAAGGTTGCTATTGCTTCGAGGTCTTTTGTTGAAATGAGCGCGAGAGAGCCGGCGAGAAGAAAAAGCCCAGCAGCCATCGCGCCGAATCCAATCCCGGCTAGCACTCCGGCTCCCGTCCAGCCGAAAGCTCCGATTGCCAACATAAGCACAATGGCTAGCGACGTATTTTCAAGCGTGATCACTCCGAGCATTAGGGCGAATGCGCCGGCGGCAAGGCCAATGCCGACGGCTGCCAAGGCGATTGCGCCGCCTACCATCAACGCAGCAAGTCCAAATGCTAGCATAGGACCTGCAGCAGCTCCGGAAGCGGTGCCTAATCCTGCTGTTGCACCAGTGTTGACTACTTTGGCCGCGGCTTCTGCTTCCTGGGCGAGGGCGTTGGCGCCTGCTTCTACGGTTTCCTTCGTTCTGAGGAAAGACGCTATGCCTGCCAAGAAATTCCATGTTCCCATTACAGCGACGGCTCCTGCCTTTATAGCAACCCATGCCATCAGGGCCACGCGGGAGCCCTTATAAAGTAAAATAAGACCGCCAAGGACGGTGACGGCGCTTTTATAAAATTCAATGTTTCTAGACATGTGCTCTGCCATGGCAGTAAGTTTATCGATTAATGGAGTAAACACTGGTATCAGACTTCTCATGAGAGTTTTCAACTTCTCCATGACGTCTTGCATTTCTCTTGCACGGTCTGCTTGTTCAGCATAGTCTGCAGAAGTCATGTTCATTTCATTCCCTAAAGCGGACATGTCGCCGGACATCATGTTCGCTAGATCGCCGACGGAATCTAATCCTAGGCTGTCAGCATAGAACTTTTTCTGATAGTATGACATGGTATCGAAGCTTAGTCCAGCTTCTTCAATTGCACCCCTTATCATCTCGAATCTTTCTACAGGATCTGTTGCTGTCATTAGATCCATTGCATTTACAAAGTTTCCGCCTAGCGCTGCGTTTAGCTTGCCGGCTTGAGTTGCGGCACCTTCGAATGTGTCAAACTTATCTGTAATCGCTAACAGTTTCGTTACTTCTAATCCTGTTATCTTTGATACTCTTGCCAGATCCTTGAACGCTCTTACACCGTCAGCGCCTAGTTTAGCAACAGAATCGCGTGCGGCGCCGAAGTCATTGATCATCTGTGCTGGCGCGACACCTATGTTAGCTGCCAAGCTTGTTAACTCTAGGGTTGTGCTGGCTGCTTGTTCTGCTGTTTGCCCCAACACTTTATTTCCAATTTGTAAAGCCGTAGCATAGGAGTCTGAGCTAACCCCCAGTCGTTGCATAACGTTACCTGTGTTTTGAATCTCGGTTGCGGCTCTCTCTGTTATCATCGTAAAGTCGGTAAACTTGGAGTGAAGAGAGGAGATGGTCTGTCCGGCTTGTTCCATCGTCACCCCCATTTCGCGTGTGGCTGCGTAGGAGTCTGTCATCGTCCGTGCAAGCGCTTTTGAGGCGCCTGAAGTTCTACGGAAAGCTACCTCGGCTTTATCAGCCGCTAATGCTGCGCCTATGGTTGCGTTGATAAACGACGATAGCCCTACTGATGCGAGCGTATTGAACATCTCCCGAGCGCTGTTTGTTCCGCCGGCCAATGCCCTCGAAAACTTGACGATGTTCTCAACGTTAAAGAGCGGGCTCTTATCGTATGCCTGGAATAGTCCTCCCATGGATGTTGCCAAATCTTTGGCGTGACCAACTGCCTCTTCCATGCTGGTGACATATTTCGAGTTTTCTCTATTCTTGATCTTAAGGAGTTCTTTTTGCTTTTCAAGCCGCTTGGTCTCCGCGTGGGCCCACTCTGCTAAGTCACCGTTTTGCAGCAACCGCCGATTCACTAGCCGAATCTGATCGTTCAGATGATCAATTTGTTGTTCATTAAAGGAGATCTCCCACTCTCGAGACTTTTTCTGTTCCTTGTATTGATCTATTATCTTTTGTTCTGCTATAATTTTTTCGTCGAGGCGCTTGATTTGGGTCGCAAGTGCATCGGCGGATAACTCTTGGTTTTTAATCATCTCTCCCTGTTTCGCCAGGTAGTCGGCGGCAGTCGCACCCATTCGCTCGAGTAACTTATTCCAGTCTTGTTGGTTCTGCATCGCTTTATCAATGAGCTTAACCTGTTCAGCAGTTATTTTGGTAGGATCCCCAGCCACTAAATCTTTCCTCTTCTTTATCTATTAAGCGTAAACTTCACTGAAATAAATAGTTTTATACGAAAAAAGACAGGACTTATTACTGGTCCTGCCTTAAAGTAAGTTCTCTAAATTGACTTCATCGGATTATTGTTTGCTGTCAATGTCTGGGTGTTCCCGCCAGATTGACCTTTTGAGGCTTTCTCCATCGCCTCGTTCTCGGTCTTCAATTGCTTTACCAACCTATCCACGAACCACTTGCGAAGTCCCACAGGTAGATTGTATGCTTCGGAGAAAGACCAACCTCCGGAATACTTTAAGAAAAAGAACTGCTCATACACGTTCTCCATGTAATCATTGGCTAGGCCAAAAAAAGTCCGCGGTGAGCGGCACCTCCATCTCTTGTTCAAAGCCGCATTCTTCGCATTCGTATTCTTGTGTTAGGTCGATGTTTGGAGAGGCTAGCTTATAAGCTCTTCGTAACCATCGTGAATCACGTGAAGGCATATTTTCCACTAAAGTCTGGATCATCGCCGAACTGGAATCACCTGCGACTGACTCAAGCATAACATTCAATTGTGTGGTTACGGCTGAGTTCTCCATTCTTTTTCTATCGTTTTTGTTTGTTGGACTACTCGCGATCTCATCTACGCCTGTCATCAGCCTAAAGGTTACATCTAGCTTAAGTACTGGCAGCGTAACACCAAAGGTGCCATCGCCGTTATCTGTAATCTCTATGTCCTCTCTTCTGTCTCCCGCATAAACATCTGCCTCGTTAAGGTCAAATGTATAAGTGGAAGCCTTTGTGCATGAAGGGCAAGTTATCTTTGTTGAATAGTCGCTGCCATAGCCTGAAACGCGGGCTGCGATAACAAGTGCGTTGCGATCTCCTACTAGTAGGGAGCTAGCCTTGACTGATTTATCAATTATGATGCTCTGAAGGAGTCTCTCTATCGCTATTCCTTTTTTAAGGAGTGTTCTCGATGTAAGAAGATCCTCTTCCTTGGCTGTCATGTGGCGGATTTCTATGCTGTCGCATCCATGCAATGGATGTTCGGGGCTATAGAACTTTCCTCTTGAAGGCAGTTCTACAAACTCGGTTGGTACAACGAATGAAAATCCTGTGTTTTGTGTCGTTTGGGGAGCTTCTGCTCCGGTCTTAGGTGTGGAATTTCCACCACCTAGACGGTCTCTGTTTCTCGACAAATGTCACCTCTATGTGTGTTTGGTATTGTTATTAACTTGATGTCTCTGATGATGGCGCTGTATCGGTCGAGTCGGCTTTCGCGAAGACTGTGGTGGTGCCGGCTGTTAGTGTGGCCCAATCGTATTTCAACGTCATGCTTACCTCTGTAAGGTCATCTCCACCGTATTCTAAATCGCCAAATTTAAGGTCCGTGATCCAGGCATTGTTTAGTTCCCAACTTTCGATTGTGTTGCCGCCGCCGTCGATGGCTATAACAGTGACCGTTTTAAGCGTAGATACTGCTGAAGCTTTTGTCATGGTTGTGAAATCGCCAGCAGTTGTTGGTGGATGGTAGCCACCATTTTTAACTAATAAAGCTAAGAGTTTTGCAACATCTGGATCTTGTGGATCAACCATTGTAATTGTAACATCATTCCAAGTAACAGAACCGGGATAATAAAATGTGTGATTCAAATATTTGTGCTCTGCAGACGCAATAGTAAACGATGGCTTTGCTGCAGTCTTTGCCCACCACATAATCGGCCCGCCGGATTCGGCTAGTCCCGTCACCGAGACTTTAAATCTAAACTTTCTCTTTGGATCCGATTGGGACCCATCTGCGAAATTATCACTCCAAAATGCCATGGCTAGACGCTCCTTTCTGTTGACGCAGTACACGTCTCAAAAATAAATAGTATCATGGGAGACTTCTCCCCCATTCTTTTGTTAATCGCCTTAGTCATCGAATGACGCTCCGGTAGAAGCAATTGTGAAGTCAATGGCGATGTATTCTATAGCACGGGTCGGTTTAACCATAATCTTTGCGTATAAAATGTTCTGATCAATCAAATCGGCGGTTGTCGTCGTCTTATCCAGAATCAGTCTGTAATCCGAAATACCGTATCCAGTGAGGACGTTATCAAGGAATGGCTGAATGAGACTCTTAAAAACCAACCATGTTGCGTCAGTGTTCTGCTGAAAGAGAACCTGTGTGGCTAGGATTGAAATTTGCTTCTTCATGTAGATGACCAAGCGTCGTACGTTAATACGGTCAAGGGCAGACTCACGCTCTTGGAGAGTCTTCTGACCGAATACAACGATCTGGTTTCCGGGGAAGGAAGCGATCGGGTTGATGCGCGACTCGTATAGAGTATCACGCTCTTTTGAAGTCAGGCGTTCTGAGACACCAACAACTGGGATTCCTGCGGCTCCATCAGAGATGCCTCCGCGGTTGAATCCTGCTGGGGCGAACCATAGGTCTGATTTCTTCTCGGATGAGGCGAGAACGCCCATCATTGCAACGGAAGGCGGAGTCCAGACGCGCTGACCATTGTCATCACGTGTTTGAACCCACGGGTAGAAGGTTGCGCCATAAGAGGAGTCAATTCTTCTGTTTCGGAGGGTCGTTGCGGCTTGAGTTGGTGTGGTGCCATGGCGGTCACTCTTAGCTGACTTGTACTCTTCGTGTGAAGGAATGTAGATGTCAGGAAGATCGATAAGAGCCAATGCATCACCACGAGATTCGCACATACGAACCATGTGTTTAGTTAATGCTTCATGGGTCAGACCCGGAGCAGCCAACAAGTTCATGTCAATCATCTCCGCGTCGGCTACTGTGTCAATCGCGCGGCGATAAGTGTAATATGCCATGCTGTTTTGATTTGTAGCTGTGCCTGTTCCGGAACCACCTGCTCCTGGAATAGCTTTGTTGTATACAGGATCTGGCAGCGTGATGTCAAACCCGTCGTAGCCGCCCCAGAATGGTGCGGTAAAGCGGTTAATGTCTGCGTCAAGAAGCGTAGTGTAAGAAGAGCTTGTTGCTGATTTCTCACTAGCACGAGAACCAGACGCATAGTAGTATGCACTCTGTGGGCTATCTTGTACAACGTCATCAAGCGAAAATACATAAGAGTATCCATCGACACCAGTTGCTGGAGTTCCCGTCACAGGGTCAGCAACACTAGCTGCTAGCCATCTACGTGAAGCGTCTGCAACACTAGCATCGAAGTCGTTGCTGGTGGCTGTTCTGGTTGTCTGAAATCCGAAGTAAGGGTCAGAAACACCGCCATCTGAAGATGAGTGGCGCAACCGAGTACTTGGGAAGCCTAACCTTCCAGTAAGGTTGTTGGCAGAGGAGCTAAGAAGGCGGGTACCCGTTCCGTTGACTATAGCGTTAGGATCTCCAATCATATAGTTCGGAAGGGAGCCGGCAGCACCTACGCCGGCTGCTGTGCTAGTAAAGCGAGGGGGACCAAAGTAACCGAACGGAAGCAATGTTTCGAGTCCGGGTGCGCCGGTTTCGATGGCTTCGTCTAACTCAACATACACATATGCGGATTGGTTATCATACTCTCCATAAGTCTTAAGACGACGTGAAGCTGAATCCCACTGAGTGTATTTGTTACCGATCTTGATACCAATGAAGCTAGGGGATGACGGATCTAACGAACAGCCATCAAAACGCTCGAGTACTTGAATGTTATCATCTCTATCGTCGATTTCGCGGATTACCACCGCGTTAGCGTCTTCTTGCCCGAGCAGACGGATGTAGGTTAGAGGTGCAACGTTCGCATTTAAGAACGCCTTTGCAGCATAGGTACCATACATAGGGGACTGTTGGTTACCATTACGATATACGTCTCCGCCGGCTGAGCCGGGGACAGTCTCTCCAAACACTTCAACAAATTGTTCGTAAGACTCTACCTTGATAGGAGTCATTCCCATTCCCTTTGAAGAGCGACCAATCACAACCGGCCCTATTGCGGCTGCGGTCTTCGGGATGTTAGAGTTATCGATCTCGTTAACGAAAACTCCGGGAGATACAAATTTAAAATTCTTTACTGGCATGTTTCAATTCCTTTTAGAGCAATAGCGAAATAATTGCTATCACAATCATAAATAAGTAGTATTTTTATTTTCAAAAAGCTCAGGCAACTTAAAGAAAACCCTCAAGCTACGTGTCAAGTATCCTCTATGAATGTTAATTGCCCTGCTGGCATGACACTTTCAGATGGGAAACTTATCTCAACGGCGTTTTCCTCCATTATTAGAATAGGTCTATCGTCGTTGTTTTCCTCCCCCATTAGGTACCCCAGTACCCTTATCGTCACCTCTGTTGTGAACTGCCTATCTGCATCACCCAGTGTGGATGTCACATTATTGTGCGAGAAGTTTTGATCGATAAATGCTTCGTACCTGTGTCCATTCTTAAGTAGGATCATTGAATTAATCTGTCCTGTTCTCGCGAGAAAAGGTGTCATTAGTGTATTGATCTGTTGTTGGTACTCTGTTCTCAGAGAAATCTTGTATTCTGCGTTAACGTAAACAGGGATCGGTATTGATAGAGTTTGAACTACTACCTTCTTGTTTTCTCGTGGATAATATCTCTGCTCTGCTTCTGGTAAGTTAGTGCGGGTACCTGATGCGACCGCAAAGTTACGCGTCTTATCCTGTACTATTCTCTTTGCAACCACCATCCTTCCCGTACGTCCATCGCCTTTATCTGAATAAGTATGTGCCTGATAGCCGCCCTTGCGCGCAGGGTCCTTTGTAATGCTTGTCCTCTCTATACTGATGAGGGGCAGCTTAAGGGCACCAGATTGCTCACGGAGAGACTTTTCGTTCTTGATCTGATAGGATCTTTCTGGAGCTTGCCATAATACCGGTACCTGTCTGTATCCTTCGTTTGTTTTTACGCTTAGGGATACTTCGTCTTTTATCCAGTCGACCATGGCTGTGTCAATTGTTTCAATTGTTGAAGCCAGCATACTAACTTCAGACAAATCATACTCGCCGTCGGTGCCTAGTGGGAGCATTGCAAAATCAAAATCATCAGGTAGCATCGAAAAGCCCCTTTCTTGCGCGCTTACATGTCGCATTAATCTCAAAGCTATGATCGACTTGTCCGAATAGCTTCTTTGGTTCCTCAAGTTTCATAATCTCATAATAAAAATCACCGTACAAAACAAAATCGCCTTCTCTAACAAATAAATCTTGATCTTCCGTTAAACGGCGCCTATGAAAGTGTACCGAGATCTCCCAAGTCTTATCAAGTCCGAACCCATCCATATGTTCTGTTCCATAATTAATAAACTCAACTAACGCATACACTCGTACTGGTGAGAGATAGTTTTTCTCCATAGCTTCACCGTAAAGCTCGTGAAAGTTGGTTGTTTCTATGTCGACCGGATAATAGAGGATTTGTTGTCCAATGACTTTCTCTACTAATTCGTCGTTTACTTGCTTTACTAAATCTCTTTCTTTTTTTCCTAAAAAGAGAGGTGGTGGCGGTGCTGCAGGTCTTTCCCATTCGTTATCTGCCATGTTATTATCCTACGAAGATTGGAAGCGGACTGACTGCGAGGGTGCCGGCTGCAGCTTCTGTTGTTTCTTTGTCTGACTTTGCCAATTCTTTATAAGTTACAGTATCTAGGATCTCCATAAGCTTATCTTTAAGTGCAGTCTGTTCCTCTTTAGCTTGTGAGAGGAGTTCACTGTGGTTTAGTGTCACACTCTCACCCGGAATAGGCATCGTTGTAAACTTCCCTCGAATCTGTCCGAGCATCTCCTTGCATAAAGCTAAAGCATACTTTCGAATCCACTGTTTACCGATGGAGTTAATGTTGACATAAGGTATGTTGTCGAATGGGGCGGTGTTCAGGTTGTTCACCCCCTCAATACCTGTCTTAGTTGCGCCATCCTCTTCCCAAGGAGTGATGTCAACCATAAACTTCACCCATACTCGGTCGTCATAGCCATCACTCCAAGCGCTTGGTGTTGGAAAGAGACGTAATTTATTATTTATTATCTCATAAGCGTAGTTTGAAGTCCTGGTAGTAATGGAATCTTCGTACATCTTCGCTTGTAGTTTGTTCTGCCATGTTGGTATAACTTCGAATGTAGAGTCATCAGAAAATTGACCGTAAGTCGACATATTTCCTACTACTCCAAAGCCTCCGTAGTAACCATAGAAGCGCCACATGGCGCGTGGGGACTTATAAAATACTTTTTGAACTATTATTTTCTTGTTATCGACCTTTCCGGAATACTCAACTGAGTTTCCTAGATCATCTACTCCTGAGTCGGAGGCACTTTGGATTATCTCTTGTAGGTCGTAGTCCTGCTGGCGCGCTGTAGGCTTGAAGGAAGCCGAGTATTGCGGCACAGTGCCACCAAAGCCTGCGGCAGCGGCTACACCCTCTCCTACGCGTCGGGAATAGCCTATGGTAAACCTGGGGTATGAGAGGTTTACATTGTCTGGTCCGCTAATCTTCTCGCCCTTATGATCGAATGTGCCGGTTGGGGCTCCGAGAAACGATGATAGCGCGTTCTTGGACTGATGAAGGTTGATAATGTAGGAGTATTCTAAAACCGACTCCTCATAAGCAGCATAAACATTTGATGGGGTGAGTTCGATGTCAACGACATCTCCACCGAGTTTCTTATAAGTATAAGATACTTGAGCTGAGGCGCCTGAAAGGAATTCTACTGAGCCTGTGTAAATCCCAAACGGGCAGGCTGCACTGACGTTCGCCTCGGAACCTGTCGATGTTAGGACAATTGTACTAGTTTCTGATACTGGATTTAAATTTGTTGGCATTTAGAGATCTCCCGCTATAATAAGTAGTGTGATAGTATCTAAGGTGCCCGAGATGTTATAGCGACGAACCAGCTAAAGCTATTAAACAACAAAAAACCCCCACCTTCCTAGGAAGATGAGGGTTTTTATGTCACTTTCGTTAGTGAACTAGTCTGTTACCAGAACTAGCTGCTACCGCTAACACCCAAGAGACCTTGGACGACAACCAAACCGTAAAGGTCAGGACGTACCATTTGCTTAGCGTAACGAGTCATCACGCCCTTGCGAGGTACGAAGTCCTCTGGTCCAAAGATGGTAGGAGTCGTTTGGAGAGGCACGTATGGTGCGTACACATATCCGCTTTCAAGGAAAGAAGATCCGCGACGGCCAACGAGAATCACGTTGCGAAGGAAGTAAGGGTCAACAATGACGTCCCACTTCTTGCTCAGTGAACCAACCTTAACTGCTCCAACAGAACCAGACTCATCATCGTGAGTTACACTAGCACGGAAGCCAGCAGTAAACTCAAGGATGTTGGCAACTTCAGGTCCGCAGACGATGAAGTTAGCGCCACCGCGAAGAGTCTTACGATGGATCTGTGCAGATACATCATTGATGGTCTCTGCTAGAGTCTCGTACCACTCGGACACGGTACCGGTGAAGTCAGGGGCTGATGTGCTAGCACCAATCTCTGCACCAGTTTCACGGTTCAGGAACATACCGGGTGAACGTGACCAGTACATTGTACCAGCAGTTGCACCGTTAACAAGGTCAGCAAGAATCTCACGGTCGATCTCAAGAGCGATTTGCTCAGAAAGAATCGAAGTAAGCTCTACCTCTGCATCCAAGTTGTGGTAAGCGTTGAGGTCTTGACCCAATTCGGGTGTCCACTTCGCCTTCAACTTCTTGGTTTGTGCAGTTACAGCAATACTGTCAACCTTGATGTCGATCTCTGGGATCTCGGAGTTGCCTTCAAGTCCCCAAACAGTTGCACCAACGACAGCACCCATTGTGGAGCTAGCGTTGAAGTTATCAACGATAGGCACCATAGCTACGACGGCTCCACCGAGGGAAGAACTTTGTGCCGCGGATGCAGAAGCACGGGTAAACACATAACGGATTGCCTTAGCCTCTGACGTCAAAGAAGATGCAGGAACCGATAAACTTCCGTTCTCTGGGACAACCTGTGTCAGGCGGCGAACATGTTCGAAACCCACTCCTATGTCCATGGTTGTTACTCCGGAAGCAGTGATTGCGAATGCACTAAGGTTATCTAGATCTGCATCTGCAGATGTATAACTAGAGTGAGCAACGTCAACGATTTGGACCTGATGTGTTCCAGACAGTGCTAGTAAATCAGGATCCCAAGCGACAAGTTTCGCCTGAGCTGCTGTTTCGTCACCGATAGTCCACCCTGCTTTCCATACCGCAGTGGCGCCGCCGTTGGCACAACTAACAGAACCAGTTGGGCTTGAGTAAGCATAACCGCGACCACCCGCTGTGCGAGGACCTGACAGGTCATTTCCAGCGCTGTTAACAAGGTCGACACCACCGGTAATCTGCGCACCAACTTGATCGGTACCGTAGATTGACTTGTTTCTTACGTTTCCAAAACGACTAGACTGTTCGTCTGTGTTGTCTCCAAGGTTTGGAGAGAACACGAAGTCGAGGAAGAAGATCAGACCCGATGGCAAAGACATCGGCTGAACGCTTACAAGATCGTTTGCAATCAAGCCAGCGAATACCCGGCGAACGATTGGGAATGCAACTGCTGCAAAACCCTCAACATCACCTGCTGACATAGAAGAACTCTCACGGAGTAACTCCTTTGCTTGGTTCTCAAGAAGACGAGCCATGCTCTTCCTCTTTCTTTCGGAATCAAGACCTTCAAGAAGACCTGTCTTTTCCCATTTAGTTAACAATGCATGCCCTTCAGCACGCATATCTCGGTTGACGACACCTTCGGTCAACCTATCAATAATACCAGCCATTTTTAATACCTCCTATAGTAATTGTATTGTATCTATTTGATACCTGCTAGTCTTTTCATCCGATCCGCTATTGGATCAGATGATGCACTTTCCTTGCGGGAAGCGCGTATAACAGTTGCGCGTGAACGACCAATTGCTTCACTCAGCGATTGTGGACCCCGCTTAGAGGAGCCCTCCACTGTAGTTTCGAGCGTTTGGTGAATCATCTTCGCCTCTGCTACAGAACCAGCTCTCGAAATAGCGTCAGCAATCTTAGTTTTTTGCCGCTCATTTAGGGAGGTATTTCTTAAAACACGGTTCGTGTAAAGCAAGCGAGCGTTAGAAAGGTTCACGTGTTGTGTTGCTTCCTTCAACTCTGTTACTGCTTGCTTGTGTTGTTTAAGCGACTCTTTGAGTTGGTTATTTTCGAAAACCAATTCTTCTTGAGCCTGCTTTAAATTCTCTAATTCTTCTTCCATCTCGGTGCTACGACGATGGGCAATTTCTTTTTCCATCTCGTGCTTCTTGTCGCCGGCGCTTCTTCCAGCCCAGCCAGAAAGGTCTGCACCCATGTCTACTGTCAATTCTTCAACGATTGAGTTAATGAGTTCCTCAGAAAGCTCTAGAGTATCTGACTCTGCTTCCTCGAGATAGTTAGGATCTTCTTCTACATCGTCTTCTGCTTGTTGTTCATCGGCTGCAGTGGATTCGAGGACTTCATCATCGTCCTCTGTCAATGTTTCTTCGAGTGATGCTTCATCAAACTCGTATTCTTGTTCGCTCTGCATGTTCTGGATTGCTTCTTGCAATGCACTGAGGTTTATTTCTACTTCAACCTCGTCTCCTTCTGCTTGGAGATTTGAGAGGTGTTCTCCCTCATTCTCTGCTAACCCGTCGGTTGCTGCCAGAGGAATGTCTTCTGCAACTTCTTCTGGCTCTTCTCCTTCGGCGAAGGACTCTTCTGCCGGTAGTTCTTGCTCAGGCTCTGTTCCTAACTCACCGAGTCCCAGATCGTCCTGCTCTAATAATTGGCTCAACGTTTCTCTGACCTCTTGTGCGTATTTATCAATCACAGTTGTTTCAGCAGTCTTAAGTGCTGCTTCTCTGAGTGCTTTTGCATCGACAATGGCGTCCTTCAATAAACTTGACATTAATGTGCTCCTAGAAATTACAATAAATCAAAATAAATAGTGTTCTCTACAACAAAAGGCATTTTAGGAGACAGGTTATGTGTTAGTAAAGTCATATTCCCACACACATGTTACGTTAACATTGTCTGACGCAGCAAGCGGGTCAATTCTTATTCCCACAATGTCGCCCTCTGTGAAATGTTGTGACCCGGAGGTTGCAAATGTATAAGTTGTATTTGCGTGATTTATTGTAACTGTAACTCTTTCTTTGTTATCTGAGCCTTGAATTGTTTCCTGCGCTGCGGAAGTTGCATGTACATCAACTATTACGGATCCCGACTGATCACCACTAAGCCTAGCGAAGGCTTTAACCAAGCGCCCGTTTGCAGGTGCTATCATGTGGTCCAAGTATGTTGGCGTAGTAGCTTCAACTGTGGACATGAAAGGGATGTAGTATGCGGCTAAACCAGCATTGGCAAAGTTATGAACAGTTGTAAAGAGACTCTTTGCGCGGAGAGAGCCTGAGATAGTAGCAGAGCCACTGACCCCTAAAGATGTTGCGTTCAGTCCACCCGAAGATGATACGTTGGTTGCCGAAACTGTTCCCGGTACGCTTAAAGTAGGATTCGCCCAAGTTAGTCCGCTGAAGGCGTCAAGGGTGTTTGTAGATGCTCCGCAAAAAACCAGGCGATTTGCGGTGTAATTGCCAATAGGTAGATCAGTCAACTCTTGGCCGCTGCCATAGAAGTTGCTAGCCGAAATATTCAAAGAAGCTGACACATTGCCATACGAGATGATGTCTCCTATAACCGTGGTGTCTCGACCAAAGAGAGAGTCTCTCCCAACTGCGAAATCGTTTGAGGCGCTTAAGTCGCCAGTAATTTGCAAAACAGGAGTACCTGCAGCGTAGTTAAAGTTAAGATTACTGCTTCCGCTGAAAGTGGAGCCGCTGTTGAATTGTACATTCGTGTCGACTCCTGCCGGTACAAGGGCGGCATTTACATTAGTTAAGCCCGATCCATCTCCCATAAAGAAACTTGAGGAAACATGGCCAGATGCAGTAACGTTAACAGTAGTGAGGGTGTCAGTTCCATCAAATGTAAGACTGGAGTTGCCGGCAAAGTTGCCGGATGACCGGTACTGTATTTGGTTATCTAACCCGCCCGGGGCTGCAAATGTCAGATTATCTTGCATGTAGGTGGCTAGCGTGCTTAGCGTTGCCTTTTTAGTGACATTGGAAGAGTCAGAATCTGAAATGATGAAGGAGTCCGAATTTGACATACTTGCTTTATTCGTTGCGTCATAAGGGTTGACCCTAATTTGTGAACCAGTGAGGGCTAGCCCTCCGTCAGATGATAAATCGACTCCAACACCAGAAGCTCCGACTGTGATCCCATTGGCTGCAGTAATAGACAGTCTCTCTGAATCACTACGCATGCCATCACCGAGGTATAAATGTGACGCTGATAGTTCGCCATTTACATTATTTCCTCCTATCTCCAAGCCGGTGAGACCGACTGCAGATCCGGAGTAATAAGATGCAGTGAGCGTTGAGTTACCAAACGTCAGGTCTGCGCTAGCGTAAGCTTCTCCATCACCACTTGAAATTAAGACTCTATTGTTAGCCTCATTAGTAATTGATGTGATTGCTGGGGGTGTTATAGAACCCGCATCCGTGGTTATACTGCTAGCAGATAATTGCCCTGAGAATGTTTTATTCCCAGCTATAGTCTGATTGCTGTAGTTGTCAACCATACTCTCAATGGAGCCGGTATCGGAGTTCGAGAAATTAACTGTTCCTCGGAGTGTATTATAAGCCATTATTAAACCTCTCTCCTATAAATAGATTATTGTTTGGTAAGTCGCAATTAAAAAGGACGCCCATCCTTTCGAATGGGCGCCCAGTATTTGAAAGAACAATCTTCCTAAGAATAAATCCTTAGTCTAGAAGATTCCCCATACGTTAGTGGTGAGATAGATCAAAGCGACCGCTGCACCGGGTGAGTCAAGATCAATCGTTGCTTGTCCATCGATCGTACCAGCAGCAGGAGTTACAACAATTCTGTTGCCACCCATGGCCGCCGGAGCCTTAATTCTAACAACATCACCTTCAGATGGTGAGCCTGGAAGAGTCCATACTCGATCAGCTGTAAGTGTGGTTGTGCCGTAGTTAACGCCCTCTACCATAGTAGCGGCAGCATCACCAAAGCCAGTTGGAGTACCAGCACTGTCCAAAGACAATACACCGTTGGTAGCAGTAAGACCAGCACCAGCTTGGAAACTAGAGAGAACAGAAATATCCATTCTCTTAAGCGTTCCGCCGTCTGATACCATAAGCTCATCCGTTCCCGCAAGACCAGATGCAAGAGCAGTCTGACCAGAAATAACATCTGTATTAAGCATTGAGCCTTCAACTGCGTTAGCAGCGATTGTCAAAGCACCACCAGCAGCGACAGTAGCATCACCAGAGATGTTGCCGAAGATTGAATCCTCAAAGTTTGAGAATGTAACCTTCTTAACAGTACCGGGACCATCATCAAGCATCAATAAATCAGCTTGAGCGACAGAAGCACCACCGAGAGCATTTTGACCAGAGATAATATCTTCAGCAAGCATGCCGTGCTCAACAACACCAGCACCAATAGTAGCTACACCAGCAGCCAAAGTAACATCACCCGACATGGAAACCCATGCAGCGTCTGTACCGTCTGACTGGAAGAACTGATGTGCAGATCCAACAGAGAGAGCAGACGGATCGCCAGAAGAGTCACCAACGATAATCTTACCGCGAGCAAGTCCAGCCATCTTAGCAAGGCTAACAGCGTTGTCAGCGATAGTCAGAGCACCGGAGCCGGCTAGGGTGCAATCACCACTAATGGCGACGATAGTACCAACGCCCGAGCCGTTACCAACGACAACGTTACCAGTTGCGACGGATTCCATCTTGCTATAAGCAATGGCAGCGCCAGAAGCAACAGAAGCGTTAACAACTGCGTTAGAAGCAAGTTGATCAGCGCCGACTGCATCGTCTGCAATCATTGCTTGCTCAACTGCATCGTTTGCAATTGTTAATGCGCCGTCAGCACCCAAAGTAGCATCGCCACTCAAAGAACGCCAGATAGCATCATCATTATCAGAAACTAAGAACTGACCAGAAGTTCCAAGAGCAAGAGCGCTTGGATCTCCAGAAGCGTCACCAACAATAAACTTACCACGGGCAAGTCCAGCCATCTTAGCAAGAGTAACACCATTATCAGAAACGGTGAGAACACCAGAAGTTGCTGTGATACTAGTTCCAGCAAGCGCTGCAGCGTAATCGGAAAAAGATTCCTTTTTCATCAATCCATCGCCATCTAGAATGTAAAGACTGTCAGCGGCGACGTCGACGGCAGCAGCTGCCACACCCGCTAATTTTACAGTTCCGGCTACTACCAGATTACCACCAGCGTTCAGATTAGCAGAAGACGAAAGTTCAGAACCTGCGACTTTACCATCTACTGCTAATGATGCAGCAGCAAGTGTTGTAGAACCAGAAATTGACGACTCAACAACGAGTGCCCCTTCCTGTGTCAAAGCACCACCCATCTCGGCAGCACCTATTTGAAATTTATAAGCCATTTATAAAACCCTCCTATAAGTTTTTTTTAGACAGATAAAGCAGATTCATTCCGCCTTACCTAGCAATAGATTATTCAGACCTATTGCTCGTTGTAAGTAGGTCCGGTTGGTACCAAAAACTTTACGAAAACAGAGGAATTCTGAGGCCATATTAATAAGCGAGGTTTATTGCCAACAATGATTCTGAAACTTATTCTTTTTGGGTTACGGAATTTATTGACTATTGGCGGCGTAGTGCACTATAGTGCCTAAATAAGGGGGTTTTATGTGATGAAGAATTTGCCGGCGCCATTACAGTATAGTTGAATTGAAGCATAGGGAGAGTTTAAAGTCACCTCGTTCGTCCCGTCGATCACATCGTCACCTGTTGTTGTGATAGTTACAGCATGTGTGTTGGCTGCGCCGCCCTCATCCTTTATAATATACGTCTGCCCATTCAGGAGCCCTGATGCTGCCGGTAGAGTCAAGGTAACAGAAGCTGTCAGCGTGTTGGACTGTATACCTATCAAATAATCGATTTCTCGTATCGTGTAATCATCTGCAACAACCCTTCGCACATAACCAACACCGCCGAACATCTGAATTTGATATGCGCGCAGCTTGAATAAATGACCCTCGTCCATGAAGATGCCATTATTCTTAAGGTTCATGAATCCGACGTCAAACCCCTTCGTTGTACTCCCTGAGCCAAACTTTAGGTTATTATTCGAAACACTGAGCACTTCGCTACCAAAATGAATGGAGCTGCCGGAAATGTATAAGTCCCGCCAGGGTTTGCTGGCGGTGCCAAGATCATAAACATCTGCTGCCGCGGGAACCAGATCTCCTTCCATAGTAAGTGCCCCACTGACGTTGAGTGCCCCTGTGAGCGTCACAGTACTGCCTGAGTAGAGGAGATTGGCGGATCCGGTTAGATCGCCGTCAGGATCTCGGTACTGCAGGGAATAGTTCGGACCTTCTGCTGAAATGCCGCTGGCTGGGATGTTAGTGAGTCCGCTGGCATCCCCGTAGAAAATTGACGCTGAAACGCCAGCAGAAGCCGTCACTTGTCCCGCAACTGTTAGGGCGCTACCGTTAAAAGTTAGATTAGGTTCTCCGACTAAACTATTCGCGTCGGCGCCAACGGTTAATAAATTGTCTGTTGACGGATTGGAGGTAATCCTGGGGATGTTATAGATGTCTTGTCCATCACCCTGAAAGATGCTGGCTGAGACCTGTCCATCCGAAAGAAGTTCGCCCGGGAGGACGATGGTGCCTGAGAGTATGTCATATGCCATAATGCATGACCTCTCCTATTAGAATACGAACCAGTTCGAGCCGTTTGAGTAAAGACTGATTGCTGGGTAGCTTCCTGACAGCTGGTAATCTGCTCCGCCGTCGATCGTGTCGGAACCGGATGCTTGAATAAGAATTGCGCCTACTCTGGTGTCTATTTCGTCTTTGACTACATATACTGCACCGGACATGTTGTCTCCGATGGCGCTGTGAAGTCTCAAGTTAACGTCTCCGGTAGCTGTTACTCCGTAGATGAAAGAGCCTGCTGAGCTAGTCATGTTGCTACTAGTTATCGCTGTGTAGCCGCCGCGGAAGCCCATTACTGTTGCTTGTGATAGCGCTACATCTACCTCGAATGTTGGGTTTTCAGAACCTGATGTGCCGACATAAAAGCTACCTGTCCGGACATGTACATCATCGTCGGAGTTTCCGAAATAGGTTGAGCCGCTAGCGTCTATTATTGCAACGTCTTCAATGTGATAGTGGCTAGCACTTATTGTGCCGCTCACTATAAGGGTGCCGGTTAGCTGCAGATAGCTTCCTGTTGCATCATATGTAAACGATTCCGAGCCGGATGTGCCGGTCGAAGAGGTTAAGAACTGAACTGATTTTAAAGGGCCAGCATGACCGCCGCCACCGCCGGAGCCGGAGTCTTCACAGTTTATGTAAGCCCAACCGAAGCCGGCCATCTTATCCTACCCCTGCTGATCCACTCCAAGAGGTTCCGGCGCTACCTGAACAACTCAGTGGGGCAATCTTTGTAATCCCAGCGACAATAGAGATATTTGGTGTATTAGCAGTTGAAGTAAACCAAATTTCACTAACTTTAACCTCCATAACTGGGGTCTCTGTGCCTGGCCCTAACATGAAATAGTTTGTGCCTACGCCGTTCTTTACTCCGTTACTAGAGAAGCCAACCTTAACTGAGTCTGACGAATCAAGGTTTCGAACAAGAACCCACCGAGTTACCCCGGGGAATGTTACACTTCCGGGAGATGTTGAGGTCGCTACTGATTCTGCCCAAGGCGCGCCACTGACTTGGTATGAGCCGACGTTATTTAGGCCGGGCTTTATCGCCCAATAATTATCTGCCATTTTAAACTCCTAATGTATCAATACAATGTAAATAGTCGCTATCTACTTCTATTGCTTTTTCTTTCTCTGGCCTTAGACCTTTTTCTTTCCTCGCGTCGACGCATGCGCTCGGCTCTTTCGCGTTTTTCTCTTTTCTTAATAGAAGGCTTCTTATAGTATCGGTTCTCTCGAGCCATCTCAATGAGTCCCTCTTTTTTAACCTTCTTGGTAAATCTACGGATCAGTTTATCTGATTGTTCGCGGTTATCTTTCGCCTTAACAATCACTCTTGCTGCTTTTGCCATTTATAACTCTACTTCATTTTTTGCCAAATCTGAGCGGATTGCCCCATGAGAGAGCTGATATCAACTCCTGAGTCATTGGGGTTTCCTAGATCAGCTTGGCCAGTTTGTTGTGTTTCTGCTATGGGTGCGGTTCCCTCAAACAGATTAACTCCGTTGTAGGCATCTTTGTCGATGGCTCCCATCATTCTCTTTCTGTGCTCTTGCATCTTCTGCTTGGTTTCGTTTGATCTTGCTGTCAAGTCTGGTTCGCGTGTTCTTGCTTGTTTGGTAGTATTCTCTACTAAGGTACCTTGCATACCCTTTACTACTTCTGAAACTACGTTGGACAAAAGACCTTCTTCTAGAAGGACCTCTTGAATGCATTCCTTTACAACCGGTTTTATCAGTTGCTTGAGATCACTCTTCTTCATTTTTCCTCACTTTCGGTGATGATACCTGCCAAGGTTTTCCAGCGGTCTAGTGTTTCTGCGACTTGTTGCTGTGGGAAATCCCACTGAGTGTCCTTGTCTGCAGGTATTACCTTCTTCTCAGCACCTTCGGGTGGCTCGGTGATGATACCTGCCAAGGTTTTCCAGCGGTCTAGTGTTTCTGCGACTTGTTGCTGTGGGAAATCCCACTGAGTGTCCTTGTCTGCAGGTATTACCTTCTTCTCAGCACCTTCGGGTGGCTCAACGGAATCAGGTGTTGGTTGCTCTGTGGAATCGGGTGTAGCCTCTTGAGAACCTTGAATCATTTCGATCACACTAGCTAGTTCTGCTGCTCGGGCCTTCCAGTTAGGTCCCATAGCGGCGCCTTTGTCTTTCTTAAACCTAGCAAATACTGACGCAGCTAATCGAGAGATTGCGGCATACTTCACTGGGTCTGATGACTTTAAGCCTTTTATGGCTTTTAATCCGTTCCTTTGAAGTTCTGGCTTCCCCTTAAAAGGGCTTTGGGCCCATGTAGGCACTGTCTTGCGTACGCTAAGTCCTAGCATAAGTTTAAGGAATGAATCTGCCCTCACATCCCCAACAACATGTTTATTGAAAACGGATCTTCCCTGCTCTTGGAGTGCCTCTTCTGGGGATTCTATTTGTTTTATAAAATCATTTAGGGCTTCCACATCTCCCTTAAACGTTGGGGAACCGGCTGACCAAACTTGTTTATACGTCTTGTCTTTTGTATTACGACCCTTAAGCATTTCCCAGACTTTCCTTGTCTTCGGAAGTGAGCTAACGGCGGCTGCTAAATCAAAGGGAGCTTCCTCACTTGTTTTTTCTTCGGCTTCTTCAGCTTCTTCTTCAGCTTCTTCTTCAGCTTCTTCCTCGCCGGCGCCGTATTCGGATCCTTCGAAAAATTCATCCCAAGCTAATTTTATGAATTGTTGTGCAGCTGCTCTGTTAACCTCCTGATCTTCTATTCCTAATTGCAATATAACTTTTGCTAATTCTTCTAGGTTTTCAGTTGCTTCTGCCTCGGTTCTGGCTTTTTCTTTTATCTCGTTTAGTCCAGCAAGGATTCTTTCCCAGGGTTCGGATGCATCTTCTTTTTCTAGAGTTTTTCTTAGTTGCTCCCAGATCGCTCCCCAGTCTTCTAAAGTTCCAGCTTGCACTAACTCAGCAAGCAGCCTTTTGAGCAAATCATTCTCAGGAGCTTCTTCTTGTGCGGGGGTAAGTGCTTTCACTTGCTCGAGGAATTCTCTAACATCTCCAAAGCCAAAATCTTTCATAGCTATCGTAATGGCTTTAATGTACTTCGATTGACAAGCCCGACGCATGGATGGTCCAAATAGTTCATAATTCTTTTCCATCTCCTCTAGATCACCCAACATTGGTCGACCAGAGTCTTTATCATATTCCATGGAGCCATAAGCCTGTCGCTCAGCCATGTCTGCGTATTTGCCTGGGTCGACGTCCATTCCCTCAACTACAAACCCTTGTGCTCGAAGGAAAGCCTGGAATTCGTTCATCAAGTGCTCATCATTTACCGGGGCGTCTTCTGGCGCCGTTCTCTCGTTAATTTGTGTTAGTGTACGCATAAACTCAGCAAAAGCTGTAGTTGTTACTTCTCCTTTAACTGGAACTGCTTTCTCGGACTGTCCTTGCCCAACAAACAGGCGTTGCGATGCATGAGAAATTCCCTCGTTCAATGGCGCTGGTTCTGCGCTAGCGAAGCTTCTCCAAGAATTAAAATGCTGTTGCAGTTCTGGGTAGCTACTGTAGCCTTTGTCGTCTTTAGACATCTTCTAACACCTCACTAAGCAAACGGTTAATCCGGTCTGCTTTTGTAAACACATTTGAAATGGTTAAATCTTTTGCTTCTTTCATCATGAAGGCGCCCGGGGTGGAGGGCTCTGATACAAAGTCGAAGCAGATTAGTTGGAAGTCATCTTCCACAATCGTTTTGCCCATTGATTCTGTGACTGAACCCATTCCTCTCGATGAAATACCGAGTTGAGCACCAGACTCTACTAGTCCTCTAAGGATCCTTCCGGAAGGCGTATCGAGTACCTTAACTTTGCCCATAACATTTTTGTTTTCCATCCACACGGATGTTACCATGTGAGAGGCATTCTTAAGGTTGATCACATTATCATCTGGGTGGTCTAATTCTCCGAGCGCTCTGTTTTCTTTCACTAATTTTGAATAAGTCTCTATCTCTCGCATCATGACCTTATGGGGATAAATGCGACCATTACCGTTTTCAACATCAGACTCTTGAAGCTTGCCCGAGAGGATCATACCTCCATCAGACACGAACTTCTTCTCGGCTTCGGTTAAAAGGTCCTTGCAGACCCCCCCTTCACAAAGAGGATAGAACTCTCTTAATAATACTTTTGACATAGCTAACTACCCTTGCAGCATCGGCGAACGGGTTGGAGCTTCCACTTTCTAGTCCAGGTTTCTTGTAATGTGTTCATGTTTTATTCCTTCGTCGCTAAAAACCATATTAAGGACGTACGACGTCCCTGAAGAGAGGCACCCTAAAATTAGATAATTTATAGGTGTGACATCAAAATTAAATAGTTCCGTGTAGGGAGAAAGCAACATTAAAATCCAACCTACATGGAAGCCCATACACATTGGGCAGCTAAATAATTTTCCGAGCCAACCCTTTGTTGGTCTAATCTCGTCAAATATTGAGCCATAAACAAGCAGCTGCGTCAAACCGTATGCTGCCAGAATAAAAGTTAGCAGCTCCATGCTATCCTCCTGAGTTGGATGCGTTCATGTTCGCATATGGCGAACGTTGGTAGCCCGGGCGAATAGATCCCTGCTCATCTCTGTGTGGGACCTCTCCTAATTCAGTGGCGTGCTCATCGTCTGGGTGGATGTATTCATCCTCTGCCATCGAAATAATTGCCTCTGTCGATTCAAAGTATGGGCGCTCTTCATCAATAAAATTTGAAATGTTTATTAGCGACAGTTTCGGGGTACTCAGATCTGGGTTGGAAGTGTCTTCCATCAGTCCTTCGATCGAGCCAAAAAAGGAGCCGGCTTGTACCGAGTCTGGCTTAATCAGCCCCTTCTTTCTCAAAAAAGTGAATAGGCGGTTTTGCGCTCCGTATACTAGGTCATTAATTGATTCTTTTGGAAAGGCAGTAATTTTATTATTTCTCTGCGATAAAACAATGTCTATATCACCGTGATCAAAAATCATTAGATCTCCATTCAGGCTCTTTCTTAAATCTAGCTCAAGGCGCACAACTGCATCATCTGCAGCTGATCCCATTCTAATCAGTACTGCCATCTTCGAAGATCTCCTTGACTAGTCCCTGAGTCCTAAGAACTGTTAGTAGTGTTTGCTCGTCAACAGTGGCGCTTGTAAACTGCCCCAGCTTGTCTATTACCTGATTAGTTCTCTCAATCATGGCTTGATCTGCTGCGATCTCTGGTGCTGAGAGTGATTGCTCGAGCTTATTTTTAAGTCGGCTGATTTCTTCATTTAGATAAATCTTTAACTCTAAAGCGTTATCTTCAAATGACGAAATGTAATAAGTCAATAAGTCTTTTTGTTCTTTTAATAAAGTGTCGTTATACTTGCTGTTAAACTTCTCAATGAATGTTTTAACAACTACGCCATCGATTTCGCCGGTTTCGGTGATTGTTACTGCCGGTGCTGACATGGCTCGGGTAATTTCGTTTTCAAGAATCACTTGCTCCTTTGGTCCAGTTTTATCAGAAAAGATTTGTGCAATCGTGGCTAACGCACGGTAGTTCGGAACGAAATTATTAAAGACTGTCGAGTCTAATTCTGTATTAATCTGCTTAATTAAGGCGCTCTGCTCTTTAAATAATCCTGTGGGATCTATTAGGCGCTTCGCTGATTTTGCTTCCTTGAGGATCCTTTCGGATAGATTGAAACTGTTTCCCTGATTCTCATAAAGAGAGCGGTGACATTCAAGATCTCTCCGGAGAAAGGACCCATCTACAAAATGCTTTCGAATAATCTCTATCGCCTTGTTACGACGTTGGACATCTTTTTTAAGAACGGCGACGGTTGCTTCACGGACCAATGCTTCATAAACAAACGCGCTGTTTCTTTTCTTATTGTGTCTAATCTTCATTTCTGTTCTCCGGATTCTGTTCAATAAAAGTATTTAATCCCTCAAGCATTATCTCGATTGATTTGTCAACCTTAAAGAGGTGTTCTTCTTCTAAAAGTTCCCCTGTCTTATAAGTAGGCTCTTGTCTTTCATAAAACCCTTTAGCTATGGTGGACGTCTTTGGTATACTATTTATACCAGCAAAGCCTAGGTTGCGATGCGAGGCGGGTTTATCGCCGGCGTAGACTTTCGCAGTATTGCTGCTACGTCGTCCTCCGGTCGTTTTCCTGCCATCTGTCCGGACAGGTTTGTAGACATGTCCTTTGGCGCCGCGGGTTAACCGGGGCTCATCCATGTTTCCGGGCGGGACAGCCAAGAGGGTTGAGTCTTCGCCACCACCACTATCGCCGCCGGCATCAGATGCTGGCATTTCTTCTGGTCCGCCGGCGTCTAAATCTAAGTCGCCGCCTAAGTCGCCACCTAAGTCACCACCTAAATCGCCCCCTAGATCACCTCCTAAGTCACCACCGCCCATGCCGGCTCCCTCGGCTGCTGCAGCTTCAGCAACCTGCTGTAGGGCTGCATCGTGTTTGCGGTCGTAATACATTTCGCGCTGGTTGCGTACAAACTCCTCGTGTGACATACCGAAAATGTTTTCAGTTACCCAGCGACGAGAGAAGAAACCTTCTGTAGCTGATCCTGCGATGTCGAACTTGCTCTTCCAAAACTCAAGCTCTTGAAGCTCTGCTATTTTAGAAGGATTGTTAAGGGTGAGACTAAAGCTTAAAAGATCGTCGCCGCGGAACCCAAGGGTGTAAAGATGAATAATACCAATCTTAGTTAGCTCGGCAACAATAACTCGCTGCAGTCTCTGAATGGTTCTTGCGAACCTAATGTCTTTTTGTGCTAGGGTATCCTTGTCCTCTTGGGCACCTTCTCCCATTGCTAGATAAGACTGTGGCACTTTAAGGGCAGCAAATAACTTCTCTCGGAGATATTTAATGTCGTCAATCGCAGTAATGTTCTGTGCGCCGGCGAGACTGGAGATCTCTGTTGCTGACCCGGGTCGAATTGGAATGAAATAGTCTTCCTCGATACTCATTGGATTATAACGTAAGTCGACGCGTCCAGTATCTGCATCCATAACTTGATGACGTTTCAGATTTGTAACAATCTTCTCCATGTATTGTTCCACCTCATTCGGCGGAACGGCGCCAACGTCAATCTTAAAAACGCGGCGTTCAGATGAACGGATAACACGGTACGCCATCATAGCGTCCTCCATCAGAGTTAGCTGACGGAAGATGCGGCGGGCTGGTTCGAGGATAGAAGTGCCGTACGGTGCATACTTATCATTTCCTAAAACACGGAAATGTGCAACTTGCCAGTTCTCAAATGTTACTCCACCTGAGTTCCACTGGTACTGTATGTAATTTGGGTTTGTTGAATCCATTCCCTCTAATCTCTCGATCTCGGGAGTTGGCAGTGCGATCACTGATTGAACCCCGAATTTATCATCGATGTCCAAGAACAAAAAGAAGTCGCCGTACTTGCACATTGTACGAGCCCAGCCAAATAGGTTATACTTGACATTCAACACATTATCAAACAAAACACGAAGGACTGCTTCTATCTCTTCATTAGCACATTTGACGTTAAGCATTGGACGCAACTCTGAATAAGTCGTCATCTCATCTGCGTAAATGTCCATAGACGAAGCTATCTCTGGTGAGTATTCCATCTGGTCAAAGTCAATATAGCGTTCGGCTCTGCGTTGGTTCGAGATTGCATTTACGGCTATGTTATCTAAGGGACTATACAAAGTCTTTTTAAACTGTTGTCCTGAAATAGATTTAAACCGGGAGGAATATTTATCTAAATGTTGCCGGCGTATCCGACGACCCGATTGCGACCTGTAGCTGACGATGGGCCCAGAGAACAGTCGTGTCAGAGCTTTAAAAAGTTCTGATTGATTATTCGCTGGGTTATTGTGATTTTTTCTTCGTGCCATTTACTTTCTCACTTAATGATCCATTTAAATTGATTATAGAGATTATCTGCATCTCTCATTTTTTTATCTAGGGCGTTATCAGCCTTATAACCATGTTGTCCGCTAATTTGTGTGTTCATAGTTGTTCTTGTAGTTTTAATCGCATTAACAAAAGCTTTCTGATAGTCCATGTCTCGGGTACTAACTTGGATCGCGTTATCGCGTACCCAGCATGCTATAGCTAGAGACATAATTAAGTCATCATGATAACCCTTCATTGCTTGCGGCTTGCCATTTTTCCAAATAAAAGTTTTCATCTCAACCACAGTTCGTTTAGAATACACCTTAATTAGTTTGTTTCTAACGAACTCTTCCAACTTTGCTACAATCAGAGGACGAGTCTTCGATGTTGTGGTAAAGCCGGGGACAGCGGAGTTCATTGATTCTGCCTGATATTGTTCAATGTATTCATGTGTAGATTTTATTGAATGGTATAAGTTAGGATAACCGAATTCTAGCAACTTGTCAAGTACTGTATAGCCAATATTATTATTTTCTACAACCAACATGGCATCGCCAAACTCTTTCCCGACCTCATTTAAAAGGTTTGCGTATAAGTCTGGGGAGATTTTTCCTTGGTATTCTCCAATGAATTCCATAGTTTCTAACTTCAATAACTGGAATGTGGAGAAGTCGGCGCTGTCGCCGCGTGATACATCAACCGCTATTAAATAATTACAGGAGGGATCATACTCTTCCCAAAGCCAAAAGTTACGATCGAAGCCGGTCTTGTAGATGGGGTCTTTTGTGTTTGCGTTTAACCAGTCCATGGATTTGGCGCCGATGACAGTTTCTCCCGACGAATTAAAGTTACACTCTAACTCTTGTGCGATTTGGCGCTGAGACATGTTTCTGGTCTCTTTTTCAAACCATGACTGATCGCGATCCGGATGCACATCCCATTTTAGAGTGGTGAGCCGGAAGTTATTTGCGCCGGATTCTGCATCCACACATGTTTTATGAAACCAGTTACCTATCCCGTTCGGGGTAGACAGAGCGATGCATCGACCACCAGTACTCAACGTTGGATAGAGACCAGTCCATAACTCATCTAATCCGTCAACGTGGGCAGCCTCATCAATAACAAGAAGGGATAGAGCTTCGGAACGACCTGCGTCTCCCGACGTTGAGGTTGCTTTAATAAAAGACCCATTTGACAGTTCAAATGAGTTTCGGTTGTCTACTTGAATTGTTGCAATCTTCAGCCAGTCTGGTAGGCTTTTTATAATTCCTTTGACTTTTTTGACTAAGTTGCCGGCGGTGGCAAACTTTGTTGCCATAACAAGAATAGCTTTATCTCGGTGGAAAAGCATCATCCATGTTACATAGCCAGCAGTGATTGTTGAAATACCAAGCTGGCGAGCTTTTAGAATAACATTAAACCGATAATCACTAAAATCTCGCAGTAGGTCATCTTGGAAATCAAATGTGTCAAAAAGTATATTCCCTTTATCTGGGTGTGAGATCCTAGCATACGTTTTTAAAAAATAAGATGGATCCTTGCCGGATTTTATAATTTCTTGTATCTGCTGCTTTTTGTCTAGCTTGAAACTCATTCATCTTCTTCGAATTCTACTTCTATTGAGTCAGACATTTCATCGTCCGGTGAGTTTACAGTTGTAGACAAGTCCGCTCCTGCTGCGACAGCTAAATCGTGAATAGCTGCCATGGCTCTTGTAGCCAAACCCTCTACGTCTTCAGATTGAGAGTCCATTCCGTCCATGTGATCGTGATGCATCATTGGATCCATTCCCATCTCTTCTCCGCACTCACTCATTGAAATCTCTTCCATAATAATCTGTCTTAATCTTTCTGTGGTGATTTTCATGATTTTGCCTCCGAATCTTTTGGTCGTTCATCGTTCGGGGTTTTGTCGCCCCAGCCACCTTGACCCAAAAAGGATTCCCATGACTTTTCAACTTGTGGCTCTGACTCTGAATCAAGCGCAACTGACTCCTCAACTCCACCGATTAAATAATCTTGCTTTGCAGTAACCCAAGAACGAATTCGTGAAGTGTTTTCTGCGCGCATTGAAGCCTCACCTTGCTTGGTCAAAGAAACAGACGAGCCAGTGATTTTCTTATATTCTTTTTTAAGGAATCCAGCGATGTCTTGTAGTCTTTGTTCGATTTCTGATTCGAAACCTGCTGTGTAAACTTCTTTTAACTGTACTTCCGATTGGTATGACAGGCACATTACATTTCCGGAGAACTTGACGTTAAATCCATCCATGACTCTCTTGTCAAGGATAGGGTCACCTTCTTCGCGTTGCAGCCCTGCTGCCAGTGGTTCGCCCTCTTCGTTGAGTGCTCCATCAAAGGAGTTGGCTGCTGCTTGAGCTAAACCTTGGACGATTTCATATGTTGTAGCCATTATTATTCTCCCTCTGTCTCTGCAGCGGGTGTTGTCTCTACTGCGGGTGTTGTCTCTGCAGCGGGTGTTGTCTCTGCTGCGGGGGGCCCCAAAAGCTTATCTAATTCTACGACAAGATGCTGAATCTTCCTGGCGATTGAGCCGGAGGCAATGTTTGTCTTTTTTCCAGCTGCCGAAAGGCGCTTTGCAAGACCGGCGATAATACCGCGTTCTTCGTCAGTGACTCCCCCCTGTCTCATTCCTTTGGCGGCCAGTTCTCGAGCGGCTTGAGTGGCATCGCTGGTGCTCGCTGCTTCAAACTCTTCTAAGATTATCTTTCTTAAATCATTTTTGGTTATTTTCATTATTTGGTCTCCAACCTTTCTGCCAACGTTCCTCTCTATCTTCAACATATTGAACATAGCATTTATGACAGCACTCGTATTTTATTAAACAAACATCATCTGTGGTCTTTTTCATAAAAGAAAAACACACCGGGCAATGTTCCAGGGAATCTCTATTAAATAGTTTCTTTGATACCTTTATGCCATTAACATCAATTTTCTCCTGAAAGGTGCTATTAATAGCTTCTTTTCTGTATAGCTCCTTCATTTGAGCAAGATATTCTTTCTCTTTGTTTTCGTCCCAATTTGATCTAGGATTCTTGACAGCTTCTTCTCCGTATTTCTCGGCAATTGCCTTCTCGTAGGCAGCAACTTTATTTAGTTTCTCTTTGTCACTCATTGAATAGCCTATACGCGCCGTAGGATGCCGCCACACCGGTCGCAACGCCTCCGACATACCACCACAGCCTATTGTCGGAAGACTGGCGTAGAATGGATTCTTGGAGTTGTTGTATCTCTAAATCTTTTTGTGTTATCATAAGAGTGCTTTCTTCTCTTAAGGCATCGAGAGAAATCTGTAGCTCTTGGATTTCTAGATCGTATCCCGCAGCTTCGACAGATAACTCGTACTCTATTCGCGCTTGGCATGCTAGGTTTGCTGTGGATTGTCTTGCAAGAATCGTAGCAAGTGCAGGAGGATCGAATAAGACGCCTTCAAACGGTGCGCACTGTTGTTGACCCAAGAAAGTGAACTTTCCCTCGTCTGCGGCTGCTGGGCTAAATAATAGCATCAATAGACTAAGGAACATAATCAAATCCATACATCGACTGAATCTCGTCAACCAACGAGGTGGGGTCTTCTGAAAATTGTCTTCCA
>Ga0080013_1001649_pt1 | contig 28770 bp, 38 predicted proteins | sample ETNvirenome_6_85_FD_69236 | JGI IMG/M metagenome (GOLD analysis project Ga0080013, IMG submission 69236) | Marine viral communities from the Pacific Ocean - ETNP_6_85 (SPADES assembly) (version 2) | ecosystem: Environmental > Aquatic > Marine > Oceanic | place: Pacific Ocean | collected 2013-06-19 | reverse complement strand
ATCCGGCGGCGAAGTTGCTTGGAGATACAAAGTATAACAAAGAAGATGGAACGTGGTTTAAGCGGTCAAGGTTTGTAACTGCCCTACAAGACAATAGTGGTTCTTTTGTTATGCTTGATGAGGTAACGAGAGATAGGACTGGAGACTTAGCTAATATACTTATGCCTGTGTTAGATGGTCAAAGATACTTAGCCTTAGATGAAAGTGACGATGCAGATATAGTAAATTTGGATAAGAATGTATTTTTCTTTGCGACAGCAAACATAGGAAGGGAGTATCTTGGTGCGGCCCACGACTTAGATAGGGCTTGGAAGGATAGGTTCACTGGAGGTATATACGAATTAGAGTATTTACCACAGAAAAGGGAACAAGAATTAGTTCAAATCCGTGTTCCTAATGTTGATGAGGAAGATGCAAGACGCATAACTGAGTTTGCACAAAAGATAAGAGATTTATATAAAGCTGAAGAGCTTAACATAGCAGTTTCTACTCGAATGTGCCTTACAACGGCTGAGTTAGTAGTAGATGGTATGAAGTTATTAGATGCTTTGAAGCACACTGTTCTACCTTTCTACCCTATCACTGCTGGGGATGACACTGAGCGTGTTAAAGTAATACAATGTATTCAGTCTATGGGTGAGTAATATGGTTAAGGCTAAAGTTAGGAAGCATATGTATTGGCATAATGGTGCTAAACTACTGTTAGAGCATGGGGTAACTCCTACTAACGTAGCTAAAGCCTTAAGGAGTGTCTTTACACACACTGAGGTGACAGGTAGACACGTTGGTGCTTATAAGCGTAGATTGATTATGGACTCGATGATGGAGAAAGACCTCCCTAAGCTTGTTGATTTACAAGAAGCGTATGGACTGGTAGAAGGGATAGTATCTGATGAAGATAGATATGTATATCAATGTGTTGTTGGTTCAGCCAAAAGCACATTAAAATGTTTTGAGTATAAACTTACGATAGAGGCAAAAGAGCCTATGGAGGATATAGAGGCATGGTTATTGAACATGGCGCACATTACACAGACGTAGACGATTGGGCTGAAGTAGTTGATGATGACTATTGTTATAATTGTTCTAAATGGATAGAGGCTGATGGTGATGACTGTTGTCCTATCTGTGAAGAAAAGGTAGACTATGCTGATAAATTTGCTACGGCAAGCACAGCAAAGGTAGCTATATCAGACGCACCGAGAATAAGTAAAGATGGTGACATCTGGGATAGAAGTAGTGGTTATACTTGGGGAGGAGGAGGTAGTTGGTGGCAACAAGACCGTAGTTCTGGAAGCTCTATGTCAAGTATGTGGGGTAGTTGGGGTGGCGGATATCAATCTGACACTGGAGATGCTACTCGACTGCTTAAGCATAAGAGACATTTAGACTCTTTGTGTAAAGTATTAGACCCTACTGTCCCTCATGACTTTGATTGGAGTAGCAACCATACATCTTATTCTGATATAAAGAGGGGTCTTATACGTGTAGATGGGAGTTTGTTAAAGAAATCAGAAGATAACTTAGATATAACCTCTGGACTCGCTATCCATGAAAAATTACATCTTATACATTCTAAAGGTATTCTCAAATGGGAAAGGGATTATAGGCAAAAGCACGATTTAGATGGAGTAGAGTCACAATTATTACATAGTATAATGAACTGTGTTGAAGATGAATATATAGAAAAGCAGTTACATAAAGATAATGCAGGTTTTGTGACATATATAGAATCTGTGAAGCAACATTACTTCAACAAGAAGATGGAGAGTAAGTTAGAAGGTAAAGACGAGAACGCCTTTATAGACTTACTGAATACTTTATTAGCGTTTATCCGTTGGCCCGCACATTTAGATGAGGGTCGTAGAAAGAAGCACGCTAAACATATAGGGTTTTTTGCGAGAGCGTTAAAGGATGCACTGAATGGTAGAGAAAATGTATACAGGTGCGTAGATGCTTTGTTCCAATACCTCCGCCAAGTAGCCGAAAAGATGGTGAAAGATGGTGGAGAAGGTATGAAGAAAGAGATAGAGGATAAGATGGAAGAGTTAAAAGATGCTCTTGATGATACTGAAATGTCTAAAGAAGATTGGGATGCGGTAAAAAAGAAGGTCACTGAAGATATAAAGCGAAAAGATGGACGTAGGAGTGCTTTAGCTAAGATAGTTAGGAGTGGTGAGATGGGTGACATTGAAGAAATCACTGACTATAGTAGAGATATTGAAAAACTATCCGATGAGTTAATGCAAGAAATAAAAGATTTGGAAGATAGTGACTACTCAGAGTATGATATGAAAGATGTTGGACTAACAGCAGGAAGAGCAAAGAAGATTACTTGGCGTAAAGCAGTAGGAGACGAACGAACTCGGGGAATATATAAGAGACTTTCTACTGAGATGAGTCAAACTACGGGTATGCTTAAGCGTAAAATAGATTTATATGGTAACACACAGAAGTATGTTATCCGTAATCAAAAGCGTGGTAAGATAGATAAGCGTATGCTTCACCGTATACCAGCTGGGAGAGCAGACTTATTCAAGTTAGATATTATACAGCAGGATAAACCTTTAGATATATGTCTTTTGGTTGATGAATCAGGTAGTATGGGTTCTTATAAGATGGAGATGGCACGAAAATCGGCTATCGCTATTAAAGAAGCCTTAGCTGATAACCCCAAACTAAACCTATGGGTGTTTGGGCACACAGCTGATGGTGAAAGTGGGTGGCATGAAGAAGTATGGTCTACTAATATGACTGAGTATTGGGGGCCAACTATGAAAGACAGGCCGAAGGCTATGGGGGCCATGAAAGCAAGGTATGAAAACCGAGATGGCACAGCCATATACGCCGCCGCAACTAAAGTAAAGAAGGAATCAGAACAGCCGTTGTCTAATAAATTAATGATTATCCTATCAGATGGACAGCCAGCCGCATATGGATATGATGGTGCGACTGGTATGAAGCACGTCAAGAAGGTTGTTAGTCACTTAGAAGGACAGGGATGGAATATAATTCAGATAGGTATATCGGGAGCCAACAAGTATCATCAGGAAAGAATGTTTAAGAATCATATGTTCGTCAATGATATGGATGAGCTGGCGCCAAAGTTAGGAAAAATAATAAGGAGAGTGATACAAGTATGAACATTATAAGCAAGGCAATAGTAGATAGATTAACAGCTGACACTAAAGAGTTGTTTGACTTTTATGATAAGAAGAGTCTATATAAAACTAAGAAACAGAAGTCGGAGGATATAAGTGGTCTCCTTGAGAACGCTATGGCTGAATTAATAGAGGATGCAATAGCACCAAAGATAGATGCCGAACCGGATATAAGAATAGGGGGATACCCTGTTGAGATAAAGACAACATCGGGAGAAACATGGTTTAGTGGCACGTTCTCTAAGAGAGAGGGATATTTTATATTCCTCCATTGGGTAATACAGAAGGATAACCTACCTGAGTTCTTTATCTGTGGAAAAAATCTTAAGAAGGATGATTGGACTCCGAGTAAATCAAAGAGTTATTATGCTACTACTTATGATAAAAAGACATTATATGCTAATAGAGATGCTTGGGACTTTTATATGGGTCATCTCGAAGCCTATGATAGAGGTAAACAACAGTGTATAAAGATACACACAGGAGAAATGAACCATGATGAGTGACCAAGCGATGGATATGCTATCCGGTTTCCTATTTGGTATGGGATTCGGACTGATAACAGGATATTACTTTATACCATGAAATGTATAAATTGTGGTAGGAGTGACTATCGAAGGTCATTTCGCCAACAATGTTCTTACTGTGGAGAAGCTAACTGGTCAGACGAGAGGCACTTATGAAGATAAAGGGACCACCACACTTAGAAGAAGCTGGATGGTATATACTTATAGCATTCTTTGTGATGGTATGGATGTGGATGTTTTTATGGAATGGTTGAACTACAAGGTGATAGGATAGGGGTGACACAACTTATTGTTGACTCATATTTACCTCTCGTTGCCCCTATCCCACCAAATGTGGTAGAGACTTGAAATCATACGCCCTAAAGTCGCTGAGATATATAGTGATAACACAAGGCCATACGATATAACTTGTTGTATCGTCATTACCCTAAGCGGGGAGTTAGGACTTAAACACTATGTAATAGGAGTGCTACAATTTTGGATGTAGCCTTAAACGAACCAAGCATATAAGACGATAAAATACTTAACTGTATAATGCGCCGTGTGTCAAGCCGTAATCCTATTAAATATGTCGCTGGTGAGGAAAGATGGACCAAGAATAGTTCTTACCGATGGAGTCGAAAGACCTAAAGTAGGTAAGTCACTGCTGAACCCATTGTTATCCCTGAGTCATTGGAACACAAAGCAGGTAGGTTAATTCTACTCCTGATGGAAACATGTGAACATATAACTTAGACCGGACAAAGGTATAGAAGGATGAAAGTCAATACACATCCCTAATCATAATGGGATATACATTGGCACCGTTGAACTCTATACTGATGTAGTTGGACCGATTGAAGTTCGTGAGAAGCACAACTACTCTCAGTTTTGTTTAGGCTATATCTCTCTCTACCACAAACTTTAAATAATATGAAATATTATGATATTAAGGAGAACGTAAATGAAAATAAAAGAAATGGATAAAAAGCTTGAAGGGATAGGTGGTGCATATAACATTATACAGGAGATATGCGAACTGATATACATGGAGATGCCACTGAGCTATCAAGACAGATGGCTTGAGAAGATGATAGAAAGGGGCATATATGTGCCTCAAACTGAAGAAGAGATATTGAGAGAGCAGGAACAATGATAAGAGAATTTATTGTATGGATAGATAGACGCTTGGGGCGTAGTAAGAAGAAGATGATATTGAGACCGAGAAATTATGTTACAACATCACCGCATGAAAGGAATGTAAAGGTAACATATGGTGACGAATAGACTTGAAGCATTACACTTAGTATCTATAATACTGAGATTTATGGAGAAAGATGCAGCTTTACGTTTACTATGTGATATGGACTATGAAGTAGCTGAGACTACTGATAATGAATCTTTAAAGGATAGTATAAAGATGGTTAGGAGATACTTAGAACAATGATATATCTCCACGACCCCCACACTGAATATACTGACGAACAGTTAAAAGAGATGTGCTGGGAAGGTAATTGCGATAGTGATTGTAAGTATTGTAAAGTATGTTGCCGGAACGGATGCGAGAAGTGTGAAGAATGATAGATAGACCGAAGTTTAGAGAAATGTCTTATGAGAAAGATAGGTCTATCCCTGAGAAATATGATGTAGTCCAATTAAAAATGGATGGTATGTGGGGGTGTCTGAAGATTAGTATGGGCCAATGGGCTATATACTCCCGAACAGGGCAGATGAAAGCAGATGGGGTCTTAGAAAATCACAGTATAGATATAGTGATGGTAGGAGAATTTATAAAGAGTTCCCATTGGGGGCATAAGATGGGGTTAGATGGTAATTTCTATGCGTTTGATGCAGTAGAGTTGCATGGTATGGACTTAACAGACCGACCCTATGCTGAGAGACTCGCACACTGTGGTAACTTTGTGAACATGCTTTCCTATGAGTGGGGGTGGTTGTATATATTGACAACATATAAAGTAGGTCAATGGCAAGAATTATGGGACAACTACGTTCACGAAAGGGGATATGAAGGTTTAGTATTCAAAGATAGTGGAGCTTTATACCATGATAAACATGCTTGGGCACGGATAAAGAACACGGTTGAGATAGATTATATATGTGTAGGATTTCGCCCTGCTGATGAGAAGAGTAAGTATGCAGGACAGGTTGGCGCAGTGATAGGGACTCTATTAGATAAAGAAGTTCATGTTACTTGTGGAGGATTGAGTGAAGAGATGAGAAACTCTTTTACAGAGTATCCGGAGAGATACATAGGACAGGTATTCACCGCTAAGGGTAATAATTGGTATCCTACTGGAGCCATTAGACATCCTATATTTAAGATATGGAGAGATGACAAAGACCCAGAAGAGTGTGTATACGGGCAGATACCAAAAGGTATAAGATGTTTGGTATAGATGAGTATTGTAGGAAGTGTGGGAAACGCATATCATTAGCAGAAATGGACTTATATGGGGGATATTGTAGCAACTGTGCTTTATATGGCTTCTAAGCTCTATATAGCAAAGCTTTATATATCTCCTTATAGTAATATCTATTAAGCACTATGTTTATTATACATTTGCTTAATGGAGATACATGGGAAAGAAAAGTAATACAGGAAAGAACTTTGAGAATGAAATCCGTAGGAGCCTTAAGTCCTCGAGACATATATGGTGGTTCAGGATTCAAGATACGAACGACATCAATAGATTTGTTAAAGTTGCAGTTGCAGAGAAACAACCAGCCGACTTCTTTAGCGTATACCGAGGAAGACCAATAATGATAGAAGCTAAAACAAGTAGGAACCTTACTTCGTTTCCGTTATACTACGGGCGAGGTAGAGCCATAGCTAAACACCAAATAACAGCAGGTGAGCAGTTAGTAAGAAAGGGTGGTATATCTCTCATACTGATAAGAAGAGAAGAGTTTAGAAATAAGAAGTGTTATGCTATAACACCTAATCAAGCAGATTATTTTTATAGGAAGCATGGAAAGAAATCAGTTAAATGGGATTGGTTTGAGAAAAACGCTTATATAGTTGACAGACTTAAAGCACCATTACGGTGGAACTTACATAAACTATATGAACAAGTTATATGATTGAACCCCTTAGTAGGGAGTTCCTTAAGGAACGTGGTAAATGTTGCCACAAGGGCTGTGTAAACTGTCCCTATGAACACAACGGAAGTATGAGGAGTTGTCCTCATTGTATAAAACATGAAGAAGAAGAGAGCAAGTAAAGAACCATACGAAGGCTATACGCTACCACGTAGTAGCGAGAAAGGGCAACCTTTCGTAGACTTTAACCACGTATTAAAGAGTATAATAAACCCAAAGAGGGTTAAGATAGTAAAAAAGAAAAGAGAATAATGATTTGTAAAAAATGTAAACACAATGTTCAAAAGCATGTTTTAGAAAGAGGTTGTCCTATCTGTGGCGAGAAAGAATGACTAAAGCTAAGGTTAACGACTGCATATGGTGTGGTAAGGTAAGCGTAGTCTCAATGCATTTTAAAACATATGTTTGCGACGATTGTTACGAAGAAAGACAGTTGATAAAGAAGGCAGAACTAACAAGTTACGAGTTTGACGAGTGAGTTGGAACGAGTTTAGCTATGGTTGGATTCAGTTGTTCATACTGCTGAGTATTTGGGGGATAGATGGAAGCAATTAAAGTAAAGGCTATATGGCATAACTGTGGTAAGTGTAAGATACACTATATGTCAGAATACCCCCACATTAGAGCATACCTATGTGATGAATGTTGGAACAGTATGCCCCACTATCGCACAGGAACAGTAAAGAAACAACAACCCAAGCGAACCCAAGTATATTTAAAAGACTTCAGTATAACAGAGATACTATTATATAGTATAGGGAACCTAATATGGTTAGGTATCATAGGCTACTACCTATGGTTCAAGTAGGAAATATGTCGTTAACAAGATGCGAAAGGTGTAATGGTCGAGCTATCTTTATAGGCTTTGGTGGTGAGTGGAGATGTGTTATATGCAATCCTAAAGTTTATAAATGGAATAAGAAAACGATGAGTTACGAAGAATGAGAATAGAAGAACGAGTGATAGAGGCTCTTAAGACTGTATATGACCCTGAGATACCCGTTGATGTATATGAATTGGGTCTTATCTATAGTATAGATGTAGATATGCATCAGTTCCCATCTTTAGTAGAACTCACAATGACATTAACCACTGCAAATTGCCCCGTAGCGGTAGAGCTACCTGTTTGGGTAAGAGATGCAGTATTAGAAGTAGATGGAATAGGAAAGTGTAACGTAAACACGACAATGGAACCCGCTTGGCATCCCTCAATGATGTCAGACATGGCCCAAGTGTTGTTGAATATGGAAGGAGTGCATTTACCACATGAGGGCTTTGACGTATGAACTACAATCTATGTAAGGTGTGCCAAGACGAATGCATACAGGTATTTTGGAAGGATGGAAGCCCTTATTGTAAGATATGTATAAAGAACAGGTGGTTGTGTAGATGATTGATACAGTGTGCCTTTGTCATAGTTGTCACAAGGAGATGGAGATAGGACAGATAAGCCCCTTCGTGGAGTGGCATATATGCGATGAGTGTATGGAGAAAGAATAAATGGATATTATACCATTAGAAGTCCCACTATGGGCACAGTGTAGAGTTTATATATTACAGGTAATGATATGGATAGGTTACAAATTATAAGAGCGTTGTGTATTAAAAGATACAAGAAACGCCCTACTGCTGAACAAATCTTAGCAGTGATAAAAAAGCATGGTCTTAACGCATATACAAATGATGGAAAGCGTAGACAAAAAAATGCAATGATAGAGGCAATGAGGAAAGCTTTAAATACCCTCAAGCCTTCTGAGATTCACAGGAAGTGATACTATGTCAAAAAGAACAGAAATATTTGATAGGGTTTACAGGGCAGCTGAAAAATATCAGCGCACAGGTAAACATAGCCAAGTCAGTTTCAGGTATAACCCTGAACAAAGAACAGAGTTCGGTTTCTCCGCATGGAAACACGAGAGAGATAGCGATTCTGTTAGAAACATATTAGTAGAAGATGTAAGGGTATCAAGTCAAGGTATGGTATATGCCGTTGGCGTAGACAATAGATATAACCTTAAACAGTTTACTAATAAATATCCTCAACATCGCCGAGCTTATCGTATAGATAGGATGGTAGTGGATGGCTGAATTACTTAATTCATTCCTTCAACAGATGCAAGACGATAGCTCAACGGTGGATATAAAGAGTGCACTTTCAACCGAAGAACTTTTAAACTGGGAAACCTTAGTTAAAGTTTTTGATGAGATAGAGATGGACAATATAGCCATCTCTATCGAGAAGGTGAACCAACGATATAAACTTGAGAAATGGCAAGAGATAAGCGTATTAGCATACATCAAACTATTGGAGATGATGGTAGAACGCATGAAGAACATACAAGGTGCTGTAGATTCTCTCGATAATGTAGAGGGATATAGTGGGAGTATGTTTGGATGAGTAGGTGGGAAGCATTTGATAAGATATGGGCCAAAGGTAAAACTAATAAAATGGTTCAACGTCTTATGTCTAAGTGTATACAACGTAAGTTAGAACCAACAGAAGATAATTGTAGAGATTATTGGATGGGTTATGTTCGACATTATACAGATGCATATACTGGACAAGAATACCACGTTAACCCACGTAAAAATAAACCCCTAATGAAACAACTAAGGAGGAATAGAACATATGACAATAAAAGACGAAGTGAAGGCAAAAAAAGACCATCACGTCCGATGGGCCGAAAGTATAAACCAAAGAAACGCAAGGTATAGTGAAGAAAGTAATTGGTATCCGTTCGTGCAGAACGTAGAAGATATATTAGAGCGCATTAATTATATGTGCGAGAGATTTGATGACTTAGAGAATAAAATAGGAGAAGTGGATGGTAAGGTTAGTAATCTCCGTAAAGTATTAATAAAACTGGAGGTTATAGATGACCGATTTGTCTTCTAAGGACGATTTACTGGGTGATATGGCTGGAGAACTAATGGCAGCTAAGATGGATGCAGCCCGTAAAGATACACAGATGACGCACGTGCTGAGAATAGGCACATTCCATATGGAGTTAGTTCCAGATGAGAACTTAGACGTTAGAGAAATATTCAATGAGACATTAGATAAGCTAATGAAAGAATATGGAAAGGATTTACTCCCCGTAAGTATACAACAAGTGCAAACAGATGCAAAATTAGGACACTACGGATGAGACAATTAAAGGACGGCGGTATAATGGGTAAGTGTAACATATGTATGCACGTTATACGCAACAATGAAGGATGGATGAATACTACATCATGTCAGACCTATACTGGTAAGATGATATGTGGTAACTGTCTATGTGAAGTTGCACCCGCTATACCGTTGGCCGAGCGAGAATATGCTAAGTATTTATCAGAGATAAATAATGATGTTACTGAGCAGAAGAGAATCTTTGGATGTTGGGTTAATCCAGAGACTGGAAAGATAGAAAGACCCAAAGATATGAAGGTTAAACGTATAATCAAAACGAAAACCTTAAATAGTCCCACGACATGTGGGATGGAGTGATACAATGGCAGAAGAAAGAAAGAAATCTGAATTGGAACTGGTAGCCGGATTGTTCCGGAACAAAGACAAGAACGGAAATATATACTACACTGGTAAAAGTGAAGTTGGTGTAGAATATGTTATGTTCCGTAACTCATATTGGAAAGAGGGCGAGAGTAAGCCATATTTCCGTGTAATGAGAAGAGTAGAGAAGAAAGCGGAGACAGTCGTAGAGGATTAGATATGTTCGATAGGAACGAGCTCGACGACCTGATGGACGCTTGGATGGATATGATGAACAATAACCATAGATGGATACCAAACGCTGTTGGTAAGGCAGTCCCACGAACGAATGTGGAGTGGGAAGACCGTAACGGTGAGATAACAGTATCTATGGATATGCCCGGTGTTGAAAAGAAGGATATAGTCCTTAACGTAGACACACATATGGTGACTATATCTGCTAAGAAAGACGACAGGGAATACAATGTTAGTAAAAGGTTTGAGAACGCATGGTTAGACCCTAATAAAGTCAAAGCTGTTTTTAATAATGGTGTGTTAGACATATCTATATCGAAAACAATGTTAGATAAAGGTAAGACTATAACCATCAAATGAGTTATAGTGATTGGATACAATCACCCAAGAGCCAGAGAGTATGGTTAGTAGACTCTATGACGGCCCTATGTCAGTTTGCTTTTATAGCCCCTATACATAGAGTTAAACACTGGAATCAATCCACTCGTAAAAGAGTTAAGTGTTGGGCTAAAGAGGGTGAGTGTGTATTCTGTAAGCAGAACATACCAAAGATAAATGAATTTACCTACGGTATATATCACCCTCAAACTACATATACGGGTGGTGGTGGGAGAGATATAAGCTATTTAACAGCTACTATCGCTTCCCACACGCACTTTCAAAAGACTTTTACAGAGTTAATAGAGAGAGCCATCAACCCAACAGATATAGTTTTTGAAGTAGAAAGAACTAAAATCAGGACAGCTCACGGGAGAAACGTCAATGGTTATACTTTAGAGTCTACAGATGAAGAACCTATAGTTAATGAGAAATTCAGACCCTCTTTATATAACAGTGAAGAGCAGGAATATCATTGGGCAGTCCCTGAAGAAGTAGTTGAGTTCCTTCGTGAGAAAGATGGCACCCCTATAACACTAATAGATTTGTTCATCCTTCTTAAGGATAACTTTAGTGGTATGGAAGACAAGGAGTTAAAATCCTTTACTATTAAATTAGTAAAGAATAATGTATTAACCCTACGCAACGCTAGGGAGAAATGGATATGACCCTAACCGAATGGTTACTGTTTTTTGCAGTAATAGATGGCCCAGTAATTGGTTTACTATACCTAATATGGAAGAGGATTAATAATGAAATACGAAATACATGACTTAACGAGATATTTTCATAATGTTAAAGCTAAAGATGGGACTCTAAACCCTATACTAGGAGAAGATGAACTAGCCCTAACAGCATGTTTATCTTATTTATTAGAGGACACTAACTTTGTGATAAAGGCTTATTCGGGCACAGGTAAGACAGTCATCATGGACGCTATCTTTGCTCTTTTGCCTGAAGAATTTACACACACAATGGAACATCTTTCTGAGACTGCGGTATGGTATGAGGCTGAGAAGATAAACAGGTCTAGATTTGTAGCTATACCTGAAGCACAGAAACTACCCGAACCAGTAATGGAAGTAATTAAGACATGGGGAGATGGTAGAAGTGCCTTTAGGAAGCGCACAGACGTAACCATAGGCACTACAGTAGAGACTAGGCTAAACGCTAAGTATGTATTCATGTGTGTAGCAGTAGAAAATACTAAAGGGTCATCCTACTTTGATGCTGAATTGGAACGTAGATGTATGATTATGCATACTAATCCCACTGTTAAACAGACAGAAAGAGTGGTAAAGCATAAATTATTAGATGCAGCAGCACCTAAAAGCTTTCTATCGACAATGAAAGATGAAGAGATAGAAGGGCTAAAGACACACATACTGGATGTAGTGGTGGCAAGAGATGAAGAGGAAGCTATAGTGATGAAGAATCCCTGTGCCCCTTTCTTATTTGAAGCCATACCATCTGCCTTTCCTGTATCTCGTTCTAAGGTTCAGTATTTATTGAAACTGATTAACGCAGTAGCCCGCTTCTACCCTGATGAGATTTTAAGAGTAGAGCAGGATGGAGTGAAATATGGGTTAGTAACCCCTAAACATAATTGGTTAGGCTTACGCATATATCTTAATTCCTTTGTATCAGAGTGTTTACATATGCCTAGTCATGGAACTGACATCCTTAAGTTATTCCCAGACACTCGTTTAGATAGGTTTGGGTTTGCTGACAGTGATACGGTGAGAATGTCTACTAATGAGATAAAGAAAGCAGCGAAGGCAGCAGGACTTCCCTTTACTAAGATAGAACCTATATTAGGCGCTCTGATAATGACTGGATTCTTAGAGATGGATGAAGACAAAGGTAAGAAAGTATATTATAAGAGCGCACTGATAGACGAACCTGTATCAAAAATAAAATGGAGTGAGTTAATTGAAGAAACGAAAGAATTTGTACGAGAAAAGTGGCCTAAAGTGGCTGGTGAGTACAATGGGCGCTATTGCAGCGGTATCAAAATTGTTGACCCGTTTGACGGGCACGACTTTGAATTGGGTGAGAGAGCAAAGACAGCGATAGATGTAGAGAGTGGAGACTATCCCTCTATATTCAAGAGTATTAAAGACTATAATTTAGCAAAGGGATTAGACCTACCAAGAGAGATGGCCCAATTCCTTTTAAACGCAGAAGGAGACTATGACACAAAAGAAATCATCAAAATCAACGCTTGGGGTAGGGAAAGTAAAACTACCGACTAAGGATGAGCAATTTGCTGTTGTAAGAGAAATGTCTGGAGGCTCTCGTATGATAGCTATGTGCGAAGATGGTAAGACGCGCATGGTAAGGATAGGAGGTAGGTTTAAGAAGCGTATGTGGTGTAGAGTAAATGACCTTATACTAATTAAACCTTGGCCTGTCCAATCAGATATCCGAGCAGATTTAGTCTATAGATACAAACCTCCCCAACGCAACTGGGTTCTTAAAAGAAATATAATCCCAGAGGAGTTAAATATATGGCAATAGAAATTAAATTACCAAGAGTAAAAACAAACGAACAACGTATACAGTGGATAGATTTATTAGAGAGTGTTGTGCAATATCATTTAGATATGGCCGAAAACTTTAAGATAGAAGAAGACGATGCCAACCTTCATAAGATACACACAGGGTGGGCACAATCTATACTAGAAGCTATATGGTTAGTGCAGATGTGGGAGATAGATGGAGAGACTGATTCTGAATCTTTCGACATGATGCTCCCAGAAGATTTTGAAAAGGAGATAAATGAAACTGAATAAATATATATATGAACAGTTGGAAAGGAAACAAATTAGATTCTTAGAAAACGAAGATATCACAGAAGATGATATAGAAGATTGGATAGTTGAGTGGTATAATGATACATTCAAACAGGTAGGAAATCCAACGAAAGGCCGTGGCCCCCCAATGTGGCTTGCTGGCCCCCGCTGGTATGATAGAAAGAAAAGGAAGATGGAAGAAAATGAAAGTACCACTGATAGCAACGATTAATCAACGCACCATAGACCTACGAGATGGCTCACTCAAGGTTAAGATATATAGAAATGGACGGGCAGAAGCAGTTAAAAGCCCCTACCGACCTTATTATTATATTAATGATGGTGATGAGACATATGACCGCATAGCCAGCGGTGAGAAAGTTGCCTTATCAAAACACTATTATATTCCGAGCAGGGATATAATACCACCTAACGCTCTTTATGAAGGTGGAAGAGAAGCTATGCTAGAGCGATTATGTATAGAACATCCAAAGTTCTTTAATGATTATCCTAACACGGATGATGTTAAAGCTATGGTGTTCGATATAGAAACGTATAGTGAAGATGGTTCCTTCCCTTTTGGGGAGACATATCCTATTGTAGCCATAGGAATCATCACTTCTACCGGAGAGCGTAAGGTAATACATTGGAAAGATGGAGATGATAGAAATGTTCTTTTGGAGTTTGCTGATTATGTTGATAGTTTTGACCCTGACATTCTTGTGGGGTATAATCTGGTTGGTTATGATATCCCTCAAATCATGCATAGAGCTAATTTTCATGGGCTCAAAAAATATCGACAAACATTAAATAGAGATAAATCTGACTGGGGTTGGGAAACACCCAAAGACCAGAAAGAATTGAAGATGACCGTTGGTGGTCGCATAATATTAGACCTTTTGAGATGGACACGCTTGGATTATTCCTTATCAGGGATACCTCGAGGGCTTAAGTCTGTTTCAAAATCATTTGGCTTAGAAGCCATAGAGTTGAGTTTTGATGGTAAATCTATACTAGACTATAGTCACGAAGAGATACACGATTATGTATTATCTGATGTTGATTGTACTATGTATTTATATAACCATTATTTCCCACAGATACAGTATATAGCAGAAGTATTAGGAGTACCATTGGCTACATATACCAATGCTCCATCAAGTTATATAACTAAAATACTACAAGGTAGGGGCCTTTTTAAACAAGGCATAGTAACGCTTGATAATAATAAGAGTAGACACCCCGAAATATACAGAGAAGATAAGGGAAATTATCAGGCTGCACATATTGAGTTATATCAGCCCGGCTTTCACGCAAAGAATATTAAGGTAGACTTTGGTTCTTTCTACCCTTCTATAGCCATGGCCTTAAATTTAGGCCCAGATACAACACGAATAGTGGGCTACGAGGAGTATAGCAACGACCTAGAATACAAAGATGGTATACTTTATGTACCTGATAACAAGGTGGGTAAAAGAGTAATGGTTAAAATAGACCAGTCTAAGAAGAGCTGCCTATATAAAATGTGTACTGAATTTACTGAAATGCGAAAGCCTTATAAACTTGGCTCAACGAAAGAAGATAAGAGCAAGTCCGATGCTCTAAAGATAATGGTGAATACCTTTTATGGAGCAAATGCTAACCCTTATATTAGTTACGGCGACATGGGCGTCGGTCTTACTATCACGGCTGTGGCGAGGTGGTTACTCCTCAGTGGCGTCTCTATCATCCATAGCAGATATGGAGAAGATGCTGTGGTATATGTACATACTGATGGGATTAATACTAATGTCGATGTGGACGTGGATTGGCTTATAAAGAGGTTAAAACTATTATTAAAACATATTATCCCCGATTCTGAGCCTGAGCATATTTCGATGGATAAGGATTACTTTAAAGAAGGTGTGTGGTTACAAATAGGAAACTACGTTCTACGGAACGAAGATGGAAGTCTAACGAAGCATGGTAGTACATTTAAAGCTACTAGTAGGTCTAAGTTCTATCTAAAGGTATTGGATAAAATTATAGATAGAAGAATTAATAATACAGTAACACAGTCCTTTATTGATAGTCTTTACGATGTGTCCGAGTATGAACTAAATGATTTTATTATGCGTAGGTCGATGCATAAGAAAAAAGAAGACTATAAATCCGAGACCGATTTAATCATGAATCTTATCCGTCAAGGAGAAGCCATAGGTATGATACCCGCAGAGGGTACTACCTTCTATTATATAAAGACCAATGAAGGATATAGATTAGAATCAACAGTTAAAGATACGTCAGAGGTAGACATTAGATACTACTGGGATATAATAAGTACTCTTCTACAGAAGTTCACACTGACTGAATGGGTTAAAAAGAAACCACCCCTCACAGTGTTAGATGATAAACAAAAGAGTTTAATGGAGTGGATGTGATACGCAAAGCTTTATATACTACAATCACTCACTATATAAATAGGATGGGCCGGCGCCTACTCCTAACAATGCACAGAGTGATAAAATGGATGAAAATGATTCAGGAAAGGTGGCTTCTTTTCTTAAGGATGCCGAAGTCAAAATTGTTTGGCTTGAAGAGGACAAGACAAAAGTCGGGAGAGGAATGATTACAAATGATGATGAAAATTTTGTTTACCTCTCTGGCGAAAAAGGGACAGTTATCGTTAATAAGAGAAATATTATTGCCATTAAACAATAGAGGAAAACAATGAAAATAATGCCACTCTCTGATAGCCCTTGGGCACCCACAGGCTTTGGGACTAATACTCGTAATATAGCATCAATTTTTGCTTCAAAAGGACACAAGATTGGGTATGGTGGATGTCAAAATCCTAAACATGACCCGAACTGGCTAACGCCATGGCCTCTGGGTCAAAATTCTAAGAAAGTATCCTTTGAACTTTTACCTCTTCTACATCCGGGCCAAGAAAAGTTCGGAGAAAAATCATTCGATACATGGACTCAACAATTTCAACCTGACCTTATACTCACTCACTTGGATATACAAATGTTTGCCCATGTGGTAGAGAGAAAAGCACCCAAACAAGCTAACATACCACTGGTTAATGACCAAGGAAAAATGCTTAACCGCAAAGAAAGAGCGGACGTAATGAATAAATTATTTAAATCTATCCATGAAGGGCCCGGTTGGAAGTTAGCTTCTATTATACCTTTCGATGGATTACCATCTATACCACAATGGATTAATATAATTAAAGATATAGAATATCCTATCTTTATGTCACAGTATGGTAAGCAGGTAGCGGAACAAGATTTTACTGAGTGGACTAAGGAAAAACCCGGATGGGTAATACCTCACGGAGTTGATTGTGATTTCTTTAAACCAAAATTTAAAATTAATAAACCAGCTAAATTTGTAATAGGGTGTGTAGCTCGTAATCAACATAGGAAGAACATACCTAGACTGATAAGGGCTTTCAAAATGTTTGTTGACGAGAATAAACTCACTCCTGCGGACACTATGTTGAACTTACATATGGACTGGACAGACTACATGGGATGGAACATACCTTATATGATGGATTACTACGGCTTACAAGATTATCTTATGCCTAAATCTATGGGGTCTATAGATAAGAATGAAGCCCCAGATGATGCAGCTATGGTAGACATCTATAACAGTTTTGATATCTTTGCTTTGCCTACAGCCGGAGAAGGTTTCGGTATACCTACTTTAGAGGCTCTGTCTTGTGGTAAGCCCGTAATTATAACTAACTACACTACTAGTTATGAGTTAGTGGGAAGTGATAATCCTTACGATGATGTACCCCTGTGGCCTGATGGATTCTTAGCTCAAAATGGGAGAGACCATATGGAACCAGAAGATATTACTAATAGGGGTATTTTAGTTCCTTATAAAGATATGTGGTGGGATACTCCCGCTAGAGCTGCACCCCAAAGAGCTATCGTATCTGAGGTAGCTATGGCTGAAGCTTTTAAATATTATTATGATAACCCAAGCATAGTAGCAGAACACGGCAAAAACGCAAGAGAGTTTGCTAAAAAATACTATGACTGGAACACAGCTATAGGACCACGCTGGCTGAAATGGTTAAAGGAGGTAGTAGGGCAAGATATCAACTGCTCTCTATTAAAATCATGAATTGGTTAGCTCATCTAGATGTAATGGTTTTTATAGCACTGTTCTACCCTTTAGCGGTAGAATATCTATTATGGAGGCTGAACCAATGAATTTAGTATTTCAGATGGAGAATGTTATATGCACTCGTCATGAGAATCTAAATCATTGTAAACCATTAGTTAATGTTATTGAATTTATGCAATGGATAGCAGGAAGGGGGGAGAACATTACAATATGGTGTGAAAGAGAAAATACCCTCGAAAATAAACTGCTAACCGAAGAATGGCTGAAATGGAATCAAATACCCTATGATAGATTGTTGTTTGATAGGCCGAGACATCCTCTTTTTGTGGATGAGACTCCCCCAAACACAAAATATTACAAACATATTGGAGACAATGGAATAGTAGCAGAACTGTTCGAGGAATGGAAAGAATGGAAAAAGAAAGAACCCCGAAAGGAATAGGAGGCCAAGGCCCCTTAGTAAAAGTCACATGGAATGACGCAGCACAAAATATAAAAATACACTGTCTGGATGGTAATAATCCAGAGAATCATCTAGCCGTTTGTGAGACTATAGGTGAATTAGTTATTAAGGACCCAAAGGCTTTAATACTGGTACAGCATTGGTCTGACACGGATGGAATAGACATCTTAGCAATCCCTACAGACTGGGCACAAAAAATAGAAGTGCTCGAAGTAGTGGGAGAAGCTATAACAGAGGAAGAGAAATGTATTATAGAGAATTCGGAATCCCCGCCAGAATAGCCAAGTGCACAACAGTAGAAGAGCTCGAGACTCAGGTTAAAAAATACAACGGTATAAAGAATTGTTATACTAGTGTTTATGTCTTTACCGATGAGAAAGAAGATGGCAAGACAAACTATGAATCAGCTATGCTGAACACTATTTGGTTTGATTTTGATGATATCAAAAATGTAGATAAGTGTCTTAAAGATATTAGAAAATTCTATAGGCGATTCTGCAAGCCACGTAAAATTATACCAAGAGTATACCTTACTGGTGGAAAGGGGTTCCAGATGAATATAGATTTTCATTCAACGGTAGAGCTCCCTAATTCTATGAAACGAGAAAGTATCAAATCCTACCTAAAGCACCTCAAGAAGCAATATTTTCTTTCTACGTTAGATGATATATGTATAAACAACAGTGTCTCATGTATGAGGCGTATAGTTAACACACAGTATATTTCTAAGATTGATAAAAGTCCTACAGGAATGTGGTGCACACAGTTTCCCATAGAAGCAATAATGAAAATGGACTGTAATGAACTATATGCATTAGCTTTGGAGGACAACGCTCGAATAATCCCTCCTGAGAAAAGCGCTAAAGCTCAACGACATTTTGTAGAGTTTTTATGTGACCAACATGACATCAGACATACTGTTTCCAATGGTTTAGACTATTTACTAAACGAAATAACTAACAAAGGAGGCTCTATTAAGCCTACCTTCTCTATCTCTAATGAGTACATTAAGCCCCCTAGGGCATGCGTATTAGAGCTAATAGAGCGTAATATAAAGCGTGGACATAGCAGCCACGAAGAAAATAACATTATAGCCACCGAAATTATTAACGCTGGTTATAGAGATATAGACATTCATTTTATCTTTGAGAGTATCTATGATGAACCTGCCGGAGAATGGGGTTGGTATACCAATGACCAAAATAAACCGGGACGCCAAATTATACAAATTAGGCAGAAAGCTTTAAATAGGTATTCAAATGATAAGTTAATAGAACTGAATATTTGTAAGGGTGATAAATGCTCTTGCATTTAGGAGAAAAAAAATGGCGACACTGAAAAGACTAGAGAAACGTATGAACGATGTAGAGAAATGGCTGGCTAATTTTGAGAAGGGTACAGGCCCAGCTCAAACTATGGACAACATGAATTGGTTGATAGGGCAATGCCGCGTTGTAAGTGGACAACTTCAAGAATGTGGAAAACGTAGTAATGAACTCGAAATGATGTTCCAGCAAAACAATATGGCACTCCAAAAATTTTTAGAGGACAAAGACCTCGTAATGGATTGGCAAGCACATATCACAAAATTACAAGAGGAACAAGATGCCGTTCAAGAGCAACAAACAGAGGAAGTATCTGTACAAGAAGAAGCCGAAAGTGGCGAAGAAGCTAGCGAAGCACCCAGCGAAGAAAAAGAGTAAGAGGAAATAATGGCTAAAGATAAAAAGGAAAAAGAAGAATTAGTTGAAGAGATTTTGGAAGAAGTTCCAAAGGCAGAGATTATAAACGAGCGCGAACTTCCCGCAGAAACTGGAGAAGAAACTTCGGATATAGTAGAAATGGGCGGACGTATGATGAGAGCTATCAAAACTTCAACTGGTACCAAATACAAACCCCTATGAAGAGGGAAAGACTTGTTGACAGACGAGGAAAAATACTAATGGTAAGAGTACAAGACGGAACAGGAAGTTGCGGCTGTACCTCTTCACAAAGTGCAAAATGTAAATGTGAAAAGGGTAAATGTGGCTGCTCTCCTAAAGTATTGACGGATTATAAATAATGCCAGCAGCAGGAATAAATATATTAACGGATTATGCAATGCGTGGAGGAGAACACCCTCACGAAGAAACTAATCAAATAGAAGAAGAAATATCTACTATAGCTATGCAAGAATACTTATCAAACCCCCATTTTAAAAGTAAAACATTAAGGTGGTCATATAATTTTAAACACTTTCATACCATATATTCTACAGGCCATCCTATGATAAGGGATTGGATGTATAAACATAGACCCTATCCCCAACACATAGAGATTGAACCCACTACTGCATGTGATATAAAATGTACAATGTGCGAACACACATGGTGGGACCATGAGAAGATAAAGACACTACGTTATGATGAATATACAGGTATTATGGAACAGTTTCCTCAGTTACAACAAATAGGTTTAACAGGAATAGGAACCTCTTACCTCAATCCATGGTACATGAAAATGATAGACTATTGTACCGAACGGGATATAGGAATAGAACTTTTTGATACGTTCAAAGATTTGAACGAAGAAAGGGCAGAACACTTAATTCGTAGTTCAGCCTATAAAGTATATGTATCCTTGGATGCGGCTACTAAAGAAACCTATGAAAAGATAAGAGTAGGTAGTAGTTGGGACAGAGTGATGTCTAATGTTAAAACCTTTGATAGAGTTAAAAAGCGCTTAAAGGCTCATTTCCCTATCTTTTGTTTCCATTATATCATCACCAAATATAATATACACGAGTGTATAAAATATTTAGAAATGGTGAAAGACCTTAATATTGATGTAGCCTTTTGTCAGTTTTCGAGAATGTTACATCCTTATGCTGAAGCTCTTGACCAATTTGTTCATATACCAAAAGGTTTAGAAGCAGCAGTAAGAAAGAGAGGAGCGGAATTAGGAATAGAAATTGTGTGGAACGGAAATGCAACACTGGAAGAAGATAAGGCTACTATGGATAAATGTACAGTATGGGAACAACCCTTTATATTTTCCGATGGTACAGTTATACCATGTTGTTCTCTCAATGAAGAAAATGACCGAGACCACCAGAGAAATATAGCGTCGTATGGAAATGTTTTAGAAAAGGATTTTAGAGAGATATGGCAAGGATGGGATTTTCAGAACATGATTGACCACTTGGACCAAGGTAAAACAGCTCCTAACTGTGTTAACTGTATTTTATATAGACTTCCTGAAGGACCTTATTATGGTGAAGCTACAAAAGATGGCGCAGCATCCATTGAAAAATATGATGCTGAATGTGATATAAAATATGATGATAAAGGTAATATAGATAAGGTTTATGTAGAAGGAGAGTTATTACACCAAGTGGAGAATTTTAAAGTATGAAAGTATTATTTGTACAACCATCGTGCGGTTTGGACGGTGGTGCAGAGAAAGTTATAGTTAGAATGGCTAACTATCTAACAACCAAACATATAGCCAACACTATACTAACAACTCAGATGAACACTGATTTGCGTAAACGGCTAGACCAACGCGGAGAGACTCGTCTTATGTTATGTAAAGATTGGCAAGAACTAACCTTTGTATATTCTAAGATATATCAAGATTTTGATGTAGTACATTTACATAATTGGCCTACTCCTATGCTAACGTATGGTAATCGCCATCCAACTATTTGGTCATGCAACGAACCTCCCCAGAATTTTGAAGAAGGTGGGAGATTTCTCGAAGCTGAAGAAATACCACAAGAATGGAATTTCTTAGTTAAGAACCATATTAATCGTATAGTATTAGCGGATAAGTTTAATAAATCTCGTTTTGTCAAATTATTTGGTTGTGAGAAAGATACAACAATCATTCCCTATGGTATAGATTATGATTTCTTTGCTGCCCAAAAAGAGGTAGACGATGATGTTATTATAAATGGAGGAGGAGACCCCATTAAATTAAAGGAAAAATTTGTTATTTCTCACATTGCTTATGTTCATCCTATGAAAAATCAAATGGAAAGTTTAAAATCCTTTATACAGGTTAAAAAGAAAATCAAGAATGCAGTATTGTTATTAGTAGGACAGAACGACCACGGAGAATATATGGAAGAGTTAAGAACTCATATGAGAGCTCATAAGATTTCAACTAATGATGTAATCTTCACAGGTTTCGTTACTCAAGAAGAAGTGAGAAATATAATGTATGCGTCTGACGTGGTTATACATCCTGTTAAGGAACAGGGAGGTTGGCTCACTGCCTTTGATGCTATGTGCACTAAAACTCCTGTAATTGTTTCCAAGGAAATGACTGCTTCACCCCTCGTAAAAGAAGCGGGTGGATATATAGGAAATTATGTTAAAAATATATTACATATACATAAAGAAAAACCAAACTTCGCCAAACAACGAGAATGGGTTTATGATAATCTAACATGGAAAAAATATTGCGAAAGTATATTCCAAGAATATGAAAACTCTATTGGAGAATATGAAACTATTACTCAAGATTGGGTAGATAATCCTGAATGGGGGTTTGATGAAACTACAACTCGTGCAGAAATACAGGCTTTAGCCGATAAACGTAAGAAGATTATGGCTGGAAAGGGTAAAGGCCCCGCTATAAAAATCAAATCACGGGGAGGAGCTGAAGATATAAAACAAGTTGGCACTGATGACCCTGATTGGAGAGATGGCAAGGAGCATGTTCTCGATGAGAATATGTTTACCCACAAGGCGTCAACACAAACTAAAAATTTAAAAGAGGCATTTAAACGTGAAAAGAATTGAAAGACAAGCTACTGTATTGATTACAGGAATAGGAGGGTTCTTAGGAACCCACACTGCTAAACATTTTATAGACAGTGGATGGAGGGTAGTAGGAATAGACACCCTAACTGATTATGAATTAAATAGAACGGGATATAACGTAGAACGAGCTAGAAAACATAATGTAGAGTTTCTTTCTAAAATAGGAGCAAAATTATTGATAAAGGACGCTCGCGTTGTTACGTCAGCCGATTTTTTAGGAATAGATTTTATAATACACTGTGCAGCACAACCCGCTATGACTATATCTATAGAGGACCCTTCCAGTGATATGGCTCATAATGTCATAGGTACATTTAATATGTTACATATAGCGAAAGACTTAGATATACCTATAGTTAATTGTTCAAGTGTACATATATATGGTAATGGTGGCAACGAAGAATTGGAAGAAAATGAATGGGCATTCCACCAAGGACCTATCACTGATGAAAACACCCCTATTCTTCAAGGAGACCTTACACCCCTCCATGCTTCAAAACGTTCAGCAGAATTATATACACAGACATTTGCAGAAACATATGGTGTAAGAGCTGCTAACTTTAGATTGACTGGAATGTATGGAGAGCGCCAGTTTGGAGGAATGGACCATGGATGGGTAGCTAATTTTGCTATACGCACAATCATGGAAAATGATATAACAGTTTTTGGTACAGACAAACAAGTAAGAGACATATTATATGCTGGCGACGCTGCACGAGCATTTGAGCTATGGTTTGAGAACGGTGAAGCGGGAACCTTTAATATAGGTGGGGGAGAAACGAATGCCATTTCCATTAAACAGGTGCTACACCAGTTAAATTTCATAACCAATAAAGAGCAAAAAATTAATATAGATGAAGTCCGAGAAGGCGACATGTGGTATTTTGTGTGTGATTCAACCAAGGCAAAAAGTTTTGGCTGGAGTCCCGAAGTTAGTCCTGAAGACGGACTACCTAAATTAGTAAAGTGGGTAGAAGACAATAAAGAATTATTTTCAAAGGAGACTGATGCCTAACGACAATAGACAAATGGGAACAACCCATCAAAGGGCTATCCTATATGAATTAAAAGCAATAAATAAATTTTTAAAAGAACTGAAGGAATTAATATTATGAAGGCAGTAATAGGAGGAACGGCTCTTCAGGAATTTGTAGAAGAGAGTGAGAGTTTTAAAGACGATGTAGTGTTTCTGAATAGACATAATGGTATGTGGAATAGAGGACTACCCCCTCATAAAATAGATTATAAAGCTAACATACGAATGCTATCCGAATTAGACGTAACATCTATCATAGCCGTCTTTGCAGTGGGTTCTCTCAGAAAAAAACATAAACCCGGCGATATACTAATCCCTTCTTCATTTATAGATTTTACAAAAAAAAGAGAGAGTACATTTTTTGATGACGAGATACACCACGAAACTATGGGTAAGGAAATATTCCATTACCCTCCAAGTCTTTTAGATATAGATGCCCACATAGGGGGGACTTATGTATGCATAGAAGGACCGCGTTTTAGTACAGTAGCCGAAAGTAAAATGTTCAGAATATGGGGTGGAGATATAATTGGTATGACTATGGTTCCCGAGTGCGTTTTAGCTAAAGAGGCCGGAATACTTTATACCCCTATATGTGTAGTAACAGATTATGACTGTTGGTTAGAGCATGATGTAACTTTTGAAATGGTACAGGAAGTCATGGCAGAGAACGAACAAAAGATGATAGAAACTGTAAGGACCCTATTGTCATGATAGGAGTAATACCAGCAGCGGGAAGGGGTAGTCGCTTAGGAGTAACCTGTAAAGCTTTATACCCTTATCAAGATAGATTTTTAATAGAATATGCCATACATCGTATGATGTGGGAAGGTATAGAAGAGATAGTAATTATTCATCATGGAGACGATATCCCTAATATGCTAGGCTCTATATATCAAATGGCTCTATCAAGCCCAAGCTCTATTATGGAAGAAAGGGTAGCTAAATTATACTATATAGAGCAAGAAGAAAGAAAAGGAATAGCACATGCTGTATCTCTCGTGAGCCCAGCTTTTCCGCATGAAGATATGTTAGTCATATTTGCTGATGTACTTTATTTTGGTTATGACCTGAACAGGATGATGGAAGTGTTTAATAAGGGTGACAAAAGTTTATTTGGAGTAAAGCATATAGAGAATCAAAACCTATTGAGAGAATCATATGGATATAATAGCTCTAGTATAATTGAGAAACCAAAAGAAGTAGATTCTTTAAGACCCTATCTAGGGTTAGGTATCTATATGTTTAAACCAAATGTTTATAACTTTATTAAATCGACGAAGCCCGGATTGAACGACGAGATACAAATAACGGACACTCTAGACCTTATGTATAGAGCTGACCATATATCTCCTTTCGAGTTAAAGGGAGACTATACTAACGTTAACTATATGAAGGACTTACCAAAGCTTTAAATATACTCACCAGTTAGTGTAATGAACACATGGAAGTGGAAAAATGTTTAAGAACGAAATAGCAGAATTTATTTATATGAGAACGTATTCACGTTGGCTAGAAGAAGAAGGAAGAAGAGAGAATTGGGAAGAAACTATAGACCGATATATAGATTTTGTAAATTCAGAAATCAAGGATGTTCCAGAGAAAACTACTCGTAAAATTAAAAATTATATGATGAGTTTCTCAGTGATGCCTTCTATGCGTCTTCTATGGTCCGCGGGTGCAGCGGCTAAACGAGATAACACTTGTTTATATAATTGTTCCTTTACTAACATAGACTCAGTGGATGCGTTTGCTGAATGTCTCCATATACTTATGTGTGGAACTGGATTTGGTTTCTCAGTCTCGGCGGAGAATGTCAAGAAACTACCTAAGATACCCGAAATAAAACAAACGGGAGAAAACTTCACCCTCTTAGATTCAAGAGAAGGTTGGGCGGATTCTGTTAAATTAATGATGAATTCCCTATATGAGGGACGTGATATAGAATTCGATTACTCAGAGCTTAGACCAAAGGGAGCTCGACTGAAGACGATGGGCGGCAGGTCTTCTGGTCCTGAGCCTCTGGTCAAGCTACATGAGTTCATACGTGAAACCATGTATGCAGCTCAAGGAAGACGACTAAACACATTGGAGGCTCATGATATATGCAATCAAATTGCTGATATCGTTGTATCTGGTGGGGTCAGGCGCAGCTCGCAGATATCCTTGAGTGATTTAGAAGATGAGGCAATGCGCAGTGCAAAAGAATGGCCTTTCCCTCTACGACGTGCTATGGCTAATAACTCCGCCATCTACGCAGAGAAACCCTCTGCTGCCCAATTTCTCAAAGAGTGGGCCGCATTGGCCCTATCTGGCACAGGTGAACGCGGTATTTTTAATCTCGAAGGAGCACGCAAGACTGCGCCCTCACGTAGGTATTCTAAGCTTATAGAAGGAACAAACCCCTGTGGCGAAATAGCGCTTAGGGATAAAGAGTTCTGCAACCTTTCGGAAGTGGTTGTTAGAGCTGATGATGACCTAGATTCACTATTGGATAAAGTAGAAACCGCTACGTGGATGGGTTGTATACAAGCATGCTTCGTTGACTTTCCTTACCTTAGAAAGGAGTGGTCTAAAAATTGTACAGTAGAACGGCTTTTAGGGGTTAGTTTAACTGGTCAGATGGATAACCCTACCCTAATGAACTCGGAGGCCTTAAAGGCGCTTAAATCGCGTGCAAAACGCATAGCACGTAAAGCATCAGTAATACTTGGTATTAACATGCCAGCAGCCATCACTTGTGTTAAACCTAGTGGCACAGTTTCACAACTGGTAGACGCTGCTAGTGGATGCCACCCTCGTTATTCTCAATATTATATTAGAAGATATAGAATATCAGCAACAGACCCACTACTCCAAATGTTAAAAGATATAGGAGTGCCAGCTAGTCCAGAGAATGGTCAGACTAAAGAAAAGGCAACTACATGGGTATTGTCGTTTCCAGCTAAATCACCCGAAGGCTCCGTTACTAGAAACAACGTTTCAGCATTGGACCAACTTCACCATTACAAAAACCTACAACATAACTGGTGTGAACACAATACTTCTATAACAGTGTATATTAAAGACGATGAGTGGTTTGAAGCTGGTAATTGGGTATACAAGAATTGGGACTTGATAAATGGTATATCTTTCTTACCCTATGATAAGGGATATTATGAACAAGCACCCTATGAAGAGATAGACCAACACACCTACGAAAAGATGATTAAGACATTCCCTATTATTGATTATAATAAATTAACAGATTATGAAAAGGATGATAATACTAGTGGAAAAACAGAATATGCTTGTATAGGTGATAAGTGTGAAATCTAGTCTATAGCTAGACCAGCGTCTATAGGACCATCACTAATATGTTGTTTTAAATCTATGGGTTCATACTCAGTAGGTAATGAACCATCATCATGAATAACACCATCATATGTTGAATCTCTTTCCCATGTTCCTAAATTCAAGAAATCCTGAGTATAATAATCTACACCAGTGAGAACCTTAATGGTGACGTCCTCTTGTACCAGAAGAGCTTTGCAGTCTTTGGCAGTTCCTTGGTCGTTCTCCCCTTCATCGAAGATAAAGGTATAATTACCTCCTCCAATCAATTCTGAGTCGAGAAGAGTAACATCGCTGCCTCCTGTAGGAGGAGTTGCGTTCCTTACGATTTGTTGAGGCTCATTACCTATATTTGAGAAACTAAAGGTAGAGCCTGAACCAGCATCTATATAATAATCATTACTACCACTGTGGGCTTTAGAGGTAAATTTGGCACCGGATATAAGAGTTGTATTCCCAAGAGTGAAATAAGAAGAAGCGAAGTCAGTACTAGCAGTTCCCTTACCTATATAAAGATTAGAAGCCGCACTAAGTATTCCACCAGCAGTCCAAGTGCCTCCGGTTGCCCACGAAGGTTCAGCTATTCCAGAAGTATAACCGTATATCTTAGCATTATTCCCATTACCACTACTATCGTTTATGACACTACCTTCACCTTCATTAAATACATAATTCAAAACTAAATTATCACCAGCAGGGGTTTCCTCGAACATATTAGTTCTAATTTCCGCCGCTGTTCTGGGGTCTTCAAATACTCGAGCATTAGCTATTGCTCCATCCCAACCTCCTCCAAAACTTGAGCCACCAACTCTTAAGACTTTGTTTGGATTACCATAAGAACCAGCAGTTTTATGCTGCGTCAATTTACCATCTAAAAATAATTTATAATCTGTATCATCTATTACAATAGCAATGTGGTGCCATTTACTATCTTTTAATCCTGAAACATTATCAAATACAGCTACATTAGGTCCCTTGAAATAAAAGTTTAAATCTCCATCAAACCGAGCATAGAATCCATAAAAAGTACCATAATGTTGTAAAAGATAACCATTATCTGAAGCCTTGAACCAACATTCATAAGTAGCTTGATTACTACTTATAGCTACAGCAGCGTCAGATAGAATATGGTGGTCGTCATCTCCTTTAAAAGCAGACGAGCTGGCGAACAGTCCACCACGATTGCTGAATTTCCCAATCGGGGCATATTCTCCTAAAGTATTTTCTTCATTGTTCCAAGTTCCACCATTAGCTATAATAACATTTCCACAAGACAAATCAAAGTCGGGTCTAAATGTACCACCAGCAACTATAA
>Ga0080013_1001648_pt1 | contig 28787 bp, 37 predicted proteins | sample ETNvirenome_6_85_FD_69236 | JGI IMG/M metagenome (GOLD analysis project Ga0080013, IMG submission 69236) | Marine viral communities from the Pacific Ocean - ETNP_6_85 (SPADES assembly) (version 2) | ecosystem: Environmental > Aquatic > Marine > Oceanic | place: Pacific Ocean | collected 2013-06-19 | reverse complement strand
ATTCAGACAATATTTCATTTGAAATAGACGGAGGCACTACTTCTATGGAGCCAATATGTTTTTCTGCAGATAAACTTAAAGAAGTTCTTGTAGCAAATAAAGGAGATGCTGGAAAAATGTATATTTCATCAGATGGCTTGGCAAGAATAGACTTTACAGGAAATGATTTTGATTCTAATTACTGGTTAGTTCAATTACAAAATTAATTATGTTTGCAACAAAAGAAAATACATTATGGGTAGAATCATTTCGCCCAGATACATTAGACGGATATATTGGTAATGAACATATTATTGATAAAGTTAAAATTTTTATTGAAAGTGGAGATGTTCCTCATCTACTATTTTACGGTCCTGCAGGTACAGGTAAAACTACTTTGTCTAAAATTATTGCAAATTCTGTAGATGCGGATTTAATGTATATAAATGCATCAGACGAAAACTCAGTAGATGCAGTTAGAGATAAAATGAAAAGATATGCATCTACTGTTGGATTTAAACGATGGAAAATTATCATATTAGATGAAGCAGATTATTTAACGCCTAATGCACAAGCAGCATTACGTAATTTAATGGAAACATATAGCAAAACTACTAGATTTATATTAACATGTAACTATGTTGAAAAAATTATAGATCCAATACAAAGCAGATGCCAAACTTTTGCTATTACCCCTCCTAATAAAACGGATGTAGCTCAACGATTGGTAACAGTATTAACTGATAACGAAGTTGAATTTGATGTAAAAGATATTGCTGTAATTATTAATTCTAGTTATCCAGATATTCGGCGAGCAATTAATTCAGCACAAAGTCATGTTGTAAAAAATAAATTAGTTCTAGATAAAAATAGTGTTGCACAAGCTAATTATATGACAGAAGTATTAGACATATTAAAAAATGAAAACAATAAAAAACAAGCATTTACTAAAATACGACAAATAATAGCTGATAGTAAAGTAAGAGATTTCACTGCATTATATAGATTTTTATTTGATAATTTAGATGAATTTGCTGTAGGACATATTGCTCCGGTTATATTAATTATAGCTGAAGCTCAATATCAAGATGCTATGGTAGTTGATCATGAAATTAATGCCATGGCTATGTTTGTTAAACTTTTAAATGAAATATAAATTATGATGGACTTGAACCCAAAAATTAAACCGGCGGATATGAAGCCGATAGTATGTGCTAATTGTGGAGGGCTTTACTTCCGGCAGGTCTTAGCACTTAACAAAGTTTCTAAACTATTAACAGGAGAAGCACAAGACTCAGTAATTCCAGTACCTACCTTTCGATGTGATGATTGTGGATATATTCCAGAAGAATTTAGACCTGTAGAACAAGAAACCCCTAATAAAGATGAAAATTCATAAAGATTTAGTAAGTATCGTATTTAAAACATCTAATAGGTCTAATGCTAGAACAAAAATTAAAACTTTCCGGAATAAATGTATAGATGATATACTTAACCAAAAGAAAATAGTTGGAATACCCGAAAATGCAATTATATTAGAAATTGGAATGGGCAAACGTTTAAAGGAAAAATATATACAAAAATATAAATTATAATATGTCAAAAAAACCTGCAACTATATTTGATTTTATTGCTGGGATAACCCATAAAAAGAAAGATTGGAATAAATATTCTGATATAGAGCAAAAGAAATTTTCTCCATTTATCGTTAATAGATGGCTATCAATGAGACAAGAATTAGTTGAAATAATCAATGCATTTCAACATTTTACTATAGGCACGTTGTCTCCAAAAGACACATATCGATTATATCATGATATGTTACCTCAATCTAAAAGCTTTGCAAAATATATAAAAGGGAAAGCTGCAGATAAATACAATAAAGAGTTAGTTAAACAATTAGCAGAGCATTATCAAATAAGTCAATCTGAAGCTACTGAATATATTGGATTAATGAACAAAGAAAAATGTGAATATATTTTAACATTATATGGATATTCATTAACAGATAAAAAACGATTATTAAAAGGTATAAAATAATTGGATATTATTGTAAAATTTATTATTATATAAATAATGAAAAGCGGCAATTATATTAATCCAATTTATAAGTTATCCTTAAGGGATGCAACGCAAGTACCAAGGCGTATATCATATTCACAATGGTCAATGTATGAAAAATGTCCTAAACAATGGAAATTATCATATATAGACGGCTTAGCTCCATTTAATTATGGCATTAATTTAAGTTTTGGTACGGCATTTCATGAAACACTTCAAGACTATCTAACCATATTATATACAGACTCAGTTAAACAAGCAGATAAATTAGATTTATCTACAATGTTAATTAATAATTTACGAAAAGAATATACTGAATCTGTAAAAAAAAATAATGGGGAGCATTTTTCTAATCCTGACGAATTAACTGAATATTTAGAAGATGGGATTGCAATATTAGATTGGTTTAAGAAAAAACGAGCTCAGTATTTTTCTACTAAAAATTATGAATTAGTCGGAATCGAAGTTGAATTATGTTCTCAAGCTTCTGAAGAAAATTCGTCTGTATATTGGTATGGATTTATAGATTTAGTTGTTAGACATATTCCAACTAATAGTATAACTATATATGATATAAAAACTAGCCGAATGGGTTGGAATAAATGGCAAAAAGCAGATAATATAAAATCAGCACAATTAGTTGCATATAAAAATTATTTTTCTAAACAATTTGGAATACCTAAAGAAAAAATAGATGTTGAATTTTTTATAGTTAAAAGAAAATTAATTGAAAATTCAATGTTTCCACAAAAACGTATACAAATACACAGACCAGCAGCTGGTACTGTTACTCAAAGAAAAGTTCAAAAAAGTATAGATGCATTTATATCAAATTGTTTTGATGAAGACGGAAATAAAAATACATCCGCTAACTATTTAGCAATTGCCGGCAAAGGTAATAAACATTGCAAATGGTGCCCATTTAAAACAGATGAAGTTAATTGTCCAAAACAGGAGAGAATACGAGAATGAAACAAGTAGCGGTACTAGGAAATACAAATTGGCAAAATCGAAGAAAAGTTCAAAAAACTTTAACAGAACTTAAACATCGTTTCGGTGATGATGTTACTGTATTAGGAGCAGGAGGAAAAGAAGGTGCCAATAGTATGGTTAGAAAATATACATTAGAATTTGGATTGAAATATCAAGAATATAATCCATCATTTTCAGGATATAATTTATATTCAGCTATGCCCAAATCATATTACGGAAAACAATACCATTTCAGTCAATTACATCATAGAATGAAATTATTAGCACAAAATTGTGATTATATGATTATTATGACTAATGAAGAAACATTAGATCCAGTTTTAAAAACTGCATATAATAATATAAAAAAACTAAATAAACCTATAGTTCTTTTAGGATAGATATTTATATAAAATGTTATAAAAAAGGTTACAAATGCAATTACCAAAATTAAGAAAAATTGATAACAATCAATCACAAATTAAAAAGAAAAAAAAGAAAATTTTATTGTTATCAGATGATTTTAGATTGCCATCTGGCATCGGAACGATTAGTAAAGAAATTATATTAAATACCGTTAAAGAATATGATTGGGTTCAGCTAGGAGCAGCATTAAAACATCCTGATCACGGAAAAGGTATAGATGTATCTGCAGACGTTGCACGGCAAACTGGAATTCTTGACGCATCCGTTAAAATAGTTCCATGGACTGGATATGGAGATCGAAACGTTTTATTTTCTTTAATAAATCAAGAAAAACCAGATGCAATTTTTCATTTCACTGATCCTAGATATTGGACGTGGTTATACACTCTGGAACATGAAATTAAAACAACATTTAACATTCCACTAATTTATTATTCTATTTGGGATGATTTACCATATCCAATGTGGAATGCTCCATATTATGGAAGTTGTGATTTAATCATGGGTATCAGCAAACAATCTGATAATATTCATCGTGAAGTTTTAACACAAAATGGATTTGAAATTATAAATTATGATAACGAAAAGGAACGAGATCAATTTAAATATTCAAATACTGTAGTTACTGGTTATGTTCCACATGGATTAGATCATAATATATTTAAACCGCTAAACGAAAATGATCCGTTATATCTAAAGCTATATAATGATATTAAAAAGAAAAATAATATTGATTTTATCATATTTTGGAATAATAGAAATATTAGAAGAAAATCTCCAGGAGATTTAATTCTAGCATTTAAAACATTTGTAGACAAACTTCCAAAAAAAGATCAATCTAGAGTTGCTTTATTAATGCATACTACGCCAATTGATTCTAATGGTACTGATTTACATGCTATACACAATACACTTGCACCTAATTGTAAAATATTATTTTCACAAAATAAATTATCAACTCATGAACTTAATGCAATGTATAATGTAGCAGATGTAGTAGTTAATATAGCATCAAATGAAGGATGGGGGCTAAGTAGTACAGAAGCAATGTTAGCTGGAACGCCGATTATTAATAATGTAACCGGTGGACTTCAAGATCAATGTGGATTTTTAGATGACAATGGTGAATGGTTACAATTTGACGGAGAATTTTCGACGAACCATTTAGGAAAATATAAAAACCATGGAAAATGGGTAGTTCCAGTATTTCCTAGCAATAGGTCATTACAAGGCTCACCATCAACGCCATATATTTTTGACGATAGAGTAAATTTCAATGATGTTGCAAATGCTATTATGCAATGGTGGCAAACACCAGCAAATGTTAGGCAAGAATGTGGTATGACAGGAAGATCATTTTGTTTAGAAAACGGATTAAATTCAAAACAAATGGGAGATAAAATGATTGAAATGATTAATCATTTATTTAAAATGAAGAAACAACCGAAATTACGATATACATTAAATAAAGTTATAGTAAATCAATATGAAAAAACAGGAATATTATGCGAACAGTAGTTATATCATCACCAGTAGCCACACAAAGTGGATATGGTCATCATGCAAGAGAAGTAATTAGTAATTTTTTTGAAAAAAAATCAAAAGAATGGGATATTAAATTATTATCAATGCCTTGGGGGCATACACCACTTACATATCCAATACCAACGGAATGGATGCAACGAATAATTCCATTGCCATTAAAAGCACAACCAAATATTTGGGTACAGATAACAGTGCCAACAGAATTTCAACCAGTTGGAAAATATAATATTGGTGTTACTGCAGGTACTGAAGGAGATATATGTCCTGCAGAATGGATTGATCATATTAATAAAATGCAACTTACTATAGTTCCTAGTACATTTACTAAAGAGATATTTGAACGAACAGCAAAAAAACATAATAAAACTATTACTACAAATTTGCAAGTTGTTTCTGAATATTTTGATGATGTTGTTTATGATAATAAGAATGTAACTACAACTGTTCCTGTAATAGATCAATTAGTAAAAGAATCATCTGCGTTTTTATGTGTAGGACATTGGTTACAAGGAGCATTTGGAGAAGATCGAAAAAATATCGGAGGAATGATTAATTGTTTTTTTAAAACATATAAGAATAAAAATAATGCTCCGGCATTGATATTAAAATCAAGTGGAGCTACATATTCAGTTACCGACAAAAAAGAAATTGAAAATAAAATTCAACAATTGCAGCGATTATTTCCAAATGCAAAATTACCATCTGTTTATTTATTACATGGAGATTTAACTAATAAAGAAATGAATGCATTATATAATCATCCTAAAATTAAAGCAATGGTATCATTTACAAAAGCAGAAGGCTTTGGTCGTCCATTATTAGAATTTGCAGCATGCGGAAAACCTATTATGTGTCCATATTATTCCGGACCCATTGATTTTTTAAAAACTGAATTCATATGTGCATTACCAGGACAATTAACAAATATACATGATTCTGCTAAAAATCAATTTTTAATTAAAGAAGCAAAATGGTTTAGTGTAGATTATACATATGCTGCAAAAATGTTTGAAGATATTATTAAAAATTATAAAAAGTGGGCTGAATTAGCTAAACGTCAAAGATATTTTGTTAGAACTAATTTTACAAAACAGGCTATATCAAAAACATATGATAATATTATTAGTATAATTGAAGAACAAACTAATAGTCTTCCGCAACAAGTACAACTTCAATTACCTAAATTAAAGTCAACAAAACAAGAATTACCAAAATTGAAATTACCTAAACTGCAAAAAGCATAAAATATGAAAATAAGTTACGCTGTTACTGTATGTAATGAATTAACAGAAATCCAACGGTTAATACCATATTTAGTCGCGAATAAACAAATTAATGATGAAGTAATAGTATTATTTGATAGTAAAAATGGATCAGAATCAGTAGAAGCTTTTTTAAAAGAAAATTCAATAAATGACGAATTTAATTGGTTTTTTTATTCTTTTGATGGTCATTTTGCTAATATGAAAAATCGATTAACGGATATGTGTAAAGGAGATTACATTTATCAAATTGATGCAGACGAATTACCTAATGAATATATTTTTAAAATTTTACCACAAGTTCTACAACAAAATGATGTAGATGTATTATTAGTTCCAAGAATTAATACGGTAGAGGGACTTACACAACATCATGTTGATAAATGGGGATGGAGAGTAGATGACAATGGTTGGGTAAATTTTCCTGATTATCAATGGAGAATATATAAAAATAATGGAAATATAAAGTGGAAAAACAAAGTACATGAAGTTTTAGAAGGTTATAAAACTATGTCACATTTACCTACAGATAAAGAATGGTGTTTAATACATGAAAAAACTATTAAACGTCAAGAAATACAAAATAAATATTACAATACACTATGATTTTTTGGAGAATTTTAGATAATAAAATATATGAAGTAGATACTGTTGATCAATTAGGATTTGAACAGTCAGATGCATTTGTTATACCAAATGAATATTTAGAAAAGCAAGAATTTACTATTATGAGAACATGTCACGGTATTGGCGATTGGGGAATCTTATCAGCAATGCCTAGATTATTAAAACAAAAATATCCAAATTGTAAAGTATATTTACCATCTGCAAAATTATTACAAGAATTATTTATAAAGATACAGCCCAATTGGAATCCTTGGAATAATATTTTTAAAAACGTAGAAGTAATTTTCAATAATAATCCATATGTAGATAGTTATATAGAAAGCTTATCCGGCGAGATTTTTCATGATCATTATAGAATATATGACGATAATAATCCAAATATACCATTAGTAGAACAAATATTAAAATTTTGGCAATTTGATATAACAGAATATGAAGATTCTCAACCAGAATTATATTTTACAAAAGAAGAACAAAAATTGGGTAACCAGATAATTAAAGAATTTGTTAAAAACAAAAAAGAATTTGGATGTTTATTAATATCAAATAGATTTGGAACACAATATGGTAAATACGATGAAAAAACATATCAAAATGATCATGAAAAAATAACTAAATTACTTAATGATAATGTATTACCATATTTTTGTTGGACTTATAAGCCTTTAAAAGAAATAGGATTTGATTTTATAGACAACATGTTAGATATGCGTAATATAGATTTAAGAATTCAACTTTATATTAAATCTAAAGCTAAAATAAATATTGGAAATCAGTGTGGAACTAATCATTGCGTAGTTAGATATTCTGATGTATATGAAGTACAACGTCAGTCAGTATTAGGTCATAATTTTGTAAAAGGAGAAACATACGTATGAATAATAAAATAGTTTATACATCTATATTTGGAGGATTTGATGATATCCAAGAAATAACAGTTCCACATGATTGGGATTATAAATGTTTTTCAGAAAATAATAGTTTACCTTTATATAAAGATAGTAATAGAAATGCTAAAAAATTTAAACTATTACCACATAGATATTTGTCTAATTATGAATATAGTATTTGGATTGATGGAAATTTTAGAATTACAGGTGATATTAATTCATTAATAGATAAATATTTATCAGATTCAAATATAGCTTTTTTTAATCATCAAAATACTACAATTGATTCTAGAAGCTGTATATATCAAGAAGCAGCTGCAATTTTTCAATTAGGTGAAATTAATATGAAACGAAGTCCCAAAAGAGGCACTAAAAATTATAAAGATAATCCTAATGTAATAAATAAACAAATTCAAAGATATTATGCTGATAAATATCCGAAAAATAACGGGTTAATTAAAGGCGGTATAATTATACGACGACATAATGAATCTGATGTTGTTAATGCAATGGAACATTGGTGGAATGAAGTTAAATATAATAGTAAACGAGATCAATTAAGTTTTAATTATATTGCATGGAAACAAAATTTAAAATTTAATTATATTGAAGGAGATCTTAGAAATAATGAATTTTTTGATCATATAGGACATACAGGAAAAAAATGAAAAATATAGTTTTTATACCATATATAAAAAGAGATCAATCGATTACTAAATCTTCAAGTATAGGTCATGCAGGAAGACATAATGGTTATGAATATGGTATTGATTCATGGAAAAAATGGTGCGATAAAAATAATTGCGAATTATATGTAATGACAGATCTTTTATTACCAGAAACTGAAATGTTAATAACATGGCAACGATGGTATGTATTAGAAATACTAGAACATAACGATATAAAATATGATCAAGTATTAGTAGTAGATGCAGATTCTATTGTACATCCAGATTGTCCTAATTTCTTTGAATTAACAGATCACAAATTTACTAGCGTATTAACAGACGGAGATTATGAATGGGTCAATCGAGCGATAATTGGATATTCTAAAATGTTTTTTAATAAAGAATTTTGTATTCCAACTTATGAATTTTTTATGACTGGTTTTGTTATAATTAATAAAACACATAAAGAATTTTTTACTAAAGTTATTGAATTTTACAACAAAAATAAAGAACAAATTATAAAATCATATGATATATTGTTAACTGGAAGTGATATATCATTGATGAATTGTATGCGAAAAGAATTTAATATAGAACTAAATTTATTATCTAGAGAGTATGGGTTAATGGATTTAGCTAGAAAAAATTTATTATATTTAACAAATAAATGTTGGTGGAAAGATGATTTAACAAATTTATATAATTCAGGATGGGTTTATCAATTTAATGCAATACCCACAAATGAATTAAATAGAGACAGATCATATTGGATGCAACGAATTTATAATGAGTTATGGAACAAATAAAAAAAATATTAGTATTAGCCACCGGGTGGCATTTTAGTTCACATTTTTATGAAAATATGGCAAAACAACAAATTCCTAATGGATGGAATGTTGATTATTTTTGTGTAGCACATAGAATGCCAAATGACATTAATACTATAACAGAAAAAGATAATATAAGATCGAATGATCCTGTAAATTTTTTACAACAACTAGATAAACTTATGTATGAACAGATCATAACAAAAGATCAAATTGAATCCTACGGCTGGAAGTTTATGTTAGAAGAAAATACTATAGGAGATATGGAAGTTTTCAATCAATGGAGCGATAAGTATGATTATAAACAATATGATATTATTCTTATAACACATGATGATAATTTTATATTATCCAATGAAATTTTCTTGGATATTACAAATATAAATACTAAATTATATAAACCTATAAAAGAAACACGAATTAATAGAGACCAGTTTAATATTGAAATAGTAGACAATAAAAATGATTGGTATTTTTTAGATAATGGATATTCAGAAGATATTCCAAAGGCATTTACGCCACGTGGATCTTTTAGTTTTTACAAAAAAGAATTAATAGATTTATTACCAGACAATAAATTTAATATGTCTGAAGATGGCGGTTTAGGTATTGTTAATAGGCGAGGAAAAACTAATAGTGTTGGATATGAAGGAATAAAAGCATGGAATGCACATGCCGGCACATTCAGAGACTTTTTATATTCTAAATTAGGTGATTTAGAACTAGTAGAAAAAACTAGATGGTTATCTAATACAAAAAGAGTTAGTAAATATTGTATAGAAGGAGAACGGGGATTAGTAAGCAATAATAACGCAGGAGAAAATTATATTTCTAATTTGCAAAACTTATTAAAAAAACAAGGTTGGGTATGAAAAAAACAATAGGATTTACTAGCGGATTCTTTGATATTATACATCCAGGACATGTTATGATGTTAGAAGAATGTACAAGATATTGTGATTTTTTATTAGTCGCAGTTAATGCGTATAAAACAAAAATTCCACAACCAGACGGCCGTTATAAAAATGAACCAATATGGACACCAGAAGACCGATTACTTATGGTATCTTCATGCAAATATGTAGGCAAAGCTTTTTTATATGACGGAGAACAAGAATTATATAATTATTTAAAACAAAATCAATCAAATATAGATGTTAGAATTATAGGAGCAGATCATAAAAATAAACCATATACTGGAGATGATTTAGATATACCTGTTATATTCAATAATAGGGATCATGATTATAGCACTACAAATACAATAAAACAAATAATAAAGAAACGATCATAATGGACTTAGAAATAATATTTGCTGAATTTGGACCTAGAAGTAATGCAAATCAAAATTGGGTTAATTCCATGGGGAGATTAGACCCAACATATACTACAGTAAAACAATATTTTCCAGAAGCCAAATTAACATTATATACAGACCAACCTAATTTACAAGATGAATATCCAGATATACAAGTAAAACTTATTAATATTGAACAAAGCCCATTTTCAAAAAATAATTCAAGATGGGGCTGGCATTGTTGTGATTATTATCAAGCATATGGATTACTTAATTCAACTGCAGATATTGCAATATCCATGGATTCTGATTTATTATTTGTGTCAGAACAAATACAAAGTATAGTTCCTATAACTAAAAAATTTGGTATTTGTGTTCCAACTAACGAACGGCAATTGGTAAAAGTAGATGCAATACATACTAGAGGAAATGATGGAGATTATCATATTGGAGAAGATTCTAGTAATGGTAATTTGCTAACATATGATTTGTGGTGGACAAGTTTTAATACAAAAGATTCAAGGGCTAGAGAATGGTTAACTGAATTTTGTAGATTAATGGAAACAAATCCAAGAAGAGCTCCATTGCAGATGTCTAGAGCTGCATGGAATACTGGTGTTTATCCATATTCAATGGCAAAACAATGGGGTGTTGGCGGTGGTTATGTTGGTTGTGGAAATGAAATTATTTTGCATGTAGGCCATACTGCAGTACAAGATTATTATTTGGAATCTAGATTATGATTAAATTAATTATATTTGATTTAGATGGTGTTTTAGTAGAAGCTAAAAATATACACTACGATTCGCTCAACAAAGCCTTGGGCCTTAACTATCGTATAAGCTGGGATGAGCATTTATCAATTTATGATGGATTGAAGACTAATGAAAAGTTAAATATGCTAAGTAACTTAAAAAAGTTACCACGAAGCAAACACGAAGATGTTTGGCTTAAAAAACAACAATACACCTTAACAGCTCTTAAAAAACTAAAACGATCACCTCAGCTATGTCGATGTATGAGACATCTTGTAGAGGAGGGCTATAAGATTGCAGTGTGTTCCAACTCTATTAGAAAGACTGTGCTAACAGTGTTATCTAAGTTAGGGATAATGGAGTATATGGATCTTGTGATATCTAACGAAGATGTAAAGAACTCCAAACCACATCCAGAAATGTATTGGAAAGCCATATCAATGATGAGTTGTTTACCAAACGAAACATTAATTGTTGAAGACTCACCATATGGTTTACTAGCAGCATCACGATCTAACTCGCATATATTAAGAGTTAAAAATCCAATAGAAGTTATATATGATAATATAAACAAAAAGATAAAAGAAATAGATATGGGAGAATTCAAAGACAAACCAAAATGGGTAGATAAAAAGTTAAATGTTCTAATTCCAATGGCTGGAGCAGGAAGTAGATTTCAGAAAGCGGGCTACACTTTTCCAAAACCTTTGATCGAAGTAAAAGGTAAACCTATGATACAGCTTGTTGTTGAAAACTTAAACATTGATGCTAATTTTATATTTGTAGTACAAAAGAGGCACAGAGAACAATATAATTTAGATACTTTGTTAAATTTAATTACTCCGAATTGTAAAGTAGTTGAAGTTGATGATATGACAGAAGGAGCAGCGTGCACGGCTTTGCTAGCTAAAGACTACATTAATAGCGACGATCCGCTATTCTTTGCTAACTCAGATCAATTTGTAGAATGGGATTCGAATGAATTTATGTATAAGATGAATGAAACTGATGCCGACGGAGGAATTGTGTCGTTTACAGCAACACACCCTAAATGGAGCTTTGCAAAGATTAATGAAAAGGGATTAGTGTCCGAAGTAGCTGAAAAGAATCCAATATCAGATATTGCAACCGTTGGGTTTTATTATTGGAAACATGGTTCAGACTTTGTTAAATATGCAGAGCAAATGATAAACAAAGATATTAGAGTCAACAATGAATTCTACGTATGTCCAGTATTTAATCAAGCTATACAAGACAAAAAAGAAATAAGAACATTCAATATAAATAAAATGTGGGGACTAGGAACTCCAGAAGATTTAAAATATTATATAGATAACTATAAATGAAATTAATATCACATAGAGGTAATATATTAGGTATACAACCCGGATTAGAAAATATGCCAGAATATATAGAAAGTGCTATAATTAAAGGCTATGATGTTGAAATAGACGTTTGGTATAAAAACGGATTTTATTTAGGACATGATAATCCACAATATAAAGTTGATATTAAATTTTTAAAAAAACCAGAAGTTTGGTGCCATGCAAAAAATATAGAAGCATTAGCAAAAATGTTAAATGAAAAAAATATTCATTGTTTTTGGCATCAAGAAGACGATTATACTATAACATCCAACGGTTTCATTTGGACTTACCCAAATAAATTATTATATTATAATAATATATGCGTATTACCAGAATTAGGTTATAATGGTAATATTAATAATTGTTATGCAATATGTAGTGATTATATAGAAAAATATAAAGGTTAATATGAAAATTGCAGTATGTATATCTGGCCAGCCCAGAAATGTTGAAAGAGGTATTAAAATATTATTACATAATATTGTAGACGAATTTGACGTTTTTGTTCATGCATGGTGGGATAGTAATTCAGCTAAAACATTATTTACAAAATCAAATGCAGCTAAATTAAACGACGTAGTTAGTGAGCCTGTAGATAATACGTGGATTAATATGTTGTATGAAAAATATAACGTAAAAAAAATAAATTTAGAAAGTCAAATTGATTTTAAGGTTAGTGAAAATTTATTAAAAAGAAAAACAAAGTATTCAAATGCATTTAATATACATAGTGGAATGTATAGTATATATAAATGTAATGAATTAAAAAAACAATATGAATTAGAAAATAACTTTAAATATGATTGGGTTATTCGAATTCGTTTTGATTTTGGTTTTGATAAATTACTAGAATTTAATGAATATGATAATAATTGTATATATGTTCCAAACGATTGCGAACATAACTATGGATTCAATGACCAATTTGCTATAAGCTCCAGTAAAAACATAGATATTTATTCAGATTTATATCTTAAAATTGACGAAGTTTTAAATTCATATAATAATAATATTAAAACTACAAATTATTGTCCTACCGTTGATTTGGTAGGTCATGAACAATTATTACAACAACACTTGGAAAATAATAATCTATCATATAAGATTATTAATTTTAATAATTTTTTATATCGACATAACGGAAAACCAGATCGTGAAACAGGTTATGAGATTCACTCAATAATAAAGTAAAACATATGGGACAATTAACTGAATTATCAAAAAAATATAATGCTGATAAATATGAACTAGGATATATGCCACATTATGAATCAAACTTTAGTTCACTAAAAGATAGCACAATAAAAATATTAGAAATTGGAATTGCGTTAGGAGATTCACAAAAAATGTGGCTAGAATATTTTCCAAATGCAACAGTATACGGAATGGATAGTTTTTATAGCTCGTCACATCCTAGGCATCGACAAGTTTGTGAACAATTTACCACATCAATGCAAAATAATCCACATCGCGATAGATTTATATCATTTGATGGAGATCAAGAAAATGAAACAGATCTAAACAACTTTTTGAATCAACATGGCAATGAATTTGATATTATAATTGATGATGGGGGACATACAATGAGACAACATCAAATTTCACTTAAAGTTTTATTCAAAGCATTAAAACCTGGAGGCTTATATGTAATTGAAGATTTGCATACATGTAGTGGTCAATGGGATATGTTATATGGCAGAAAAACCATAGCTAATAGAGATACAATTACCACTGATTTATTAAAAAGTTTTGAAACCCCAAATGAACAACAATATTCAGAAACTAATTACATTGATGAAACTACAATGTCATATATAAAAAATAATATTAAAACATGTAGCATTGAAACGTGTGTTCATAATTATAAAGATTATATATGGCCAACTAGTTTAGCATTTATTCAAAAAAAGTTATAATATATGAAAATAGTAGGTTTTAGTAGCGGCCATGACGCAGCATATGGTATCTTAGATAATGGGATACCAACTATTCATAATGAATTAGAAAGATTTAATAGAGAAAAGGGGTGTAAAGGCGATTCTATTAAATTATTTCTAGAAAATGAAACAATAACTGATTTTATATATCATACAACACATAGAACTGGAAATATTACAAAATATACTGATTCATTATCTAAAGTAAATAATCGTTGTCCATCGTCTAAGATGTATATTTCAGGACATCATCAAGCTCATGCAGCAAATGCATTTTATACCAGTCCATATAAAAATGCGTTAATTGTAACTATTGACGGAGGAGGCGTTGATTTTAAAAACGGCCAAGAAGTAAAATGGAAAGATATGGATGACCACACAGCTCCCGGTAGCATTGTAACTAGTTTTACTATATGGAATGGAATTGATAATAAAATAGAACCAATACATATGTTTGCTCGAGGAAATATTAATATAGGTTTATATTGGGATAATTGCACATATCATATTTTTGGATTAAATAGAAATCCAGTAAGGCGGGGAGAAGAAGGAACTGTAATGGGTATGGCTGCATATGGAAATCCAGACAAATATTTAAAATATTTTAGAAATTTAAAAGATGCACGTCTTACAAAACATTGGGGACCTTATGATATTGATTTTTTAGCTGAAGAAGCAAAAAAGAGTGAACAAAATAAATTTGATATTGCTGCATCATTACAAACAGAAACAGAAACAATATTACGAGATATATTAACTCCATATATAGAAAAATACAAACCAGAAAACCTATGTTTCTCCGGAGGTGTAAGTTTAAATTGCGTTGCCATGGGTAAAATGTTAAATTGGTTTCCAAATGTAAACATTTTTTGTGATCCTATACCACATGACGCTGGATTAACAATAGGCTCATGTAGATACATATGGCACCATATACATGATAATCCTAGGATTTATAATAATCCTAAAAATCATACTCCATATTTAGGACAAATATATACTAAAAGTATAATTGATAATACAATTAATGAATATTCTAATAAACTAGTAATTAATAAAGTAGATGATGAACAAGTTATAAACGAAATAATTGATAAAAAAATTATATCTATATTCGGAGGAGGCTCCGAGTCTGGTAAACGTGCGTTGGGAAATCGTAGTATTTTAGCTGATCCTAGATATGCTGAAATAAAAGACATAGTTAATGAAAAAGTAAAACATAGACAATGGTTTAGACCATTTGCTCCATCTATATTGCGAGAAGAAGTAACTAACTGGTTTATGAACGATGTAGATAGTCCATATATGAGTTTTGCAATACCATTTAAACCAGATAAAATAAAACAAGTTCCAGCTGTTGTACATCATGACGGCACAGCAAGATTACAAACAGTAAAAAAAGAAGATAATCCGTGGTATTACAATTTTATTAAAAAATTTAAAGAGAAAACAGGAGTTCCGATTTTATTAAACACAAGTTTTAATGATAGAGAACCAATAGTAGAAACACCAGAACATGCAATTAATTGTTTTTTAAATACAAATATTGATTATTTATATTTTAGAGATCATGGGATTTTATTAAGTAAGAAATAATATGAAAAAAACAGCTGTAATAGTAGAAACAAGAAAACACAAAGCGTTAGAATTTGTTTTAAATAATGTTATGACTATTCTTCCAACTGAGTGGAATTTACAAATATTTCATGGATTGAATAATTTGCAATATATTAATAATATTATAGACTCCAATGATTTATTAACATCAATTAAAGAAAAAATAACTTTTACAAATCTTAATATAAAAAGTGTAACACAAGAAGCTTCAAGTGAAATAATGTTATCTGAACAATTCTGGAATTCAGTTAACGGTGATATTATATTATATTTTGAATGTGATTCTATGTTATGTCCAAATTCTAAACATAAAATAGATGATTTTCTTGATTTTGATTATATTGGAGGTTATTGGGGCAATAACTTATATGATTTACATAAACAATATCCAGTAGTAATGAACGGTGGAGTTTCAGTTAGAAAAAAACAATTTATGCTTGATATTATAAGAAATAAATGGAAACCATATGTAGAAAATGGAGGAAATACTTGTGAAGATTATTTTGTAAGTGCTTGTATAGAAAAACATCCTACTACAAAACAAGTTATAACATTTTCTATAGATTGTGGTTATATCGCACCATTAAACATGGAAGCACCATTTGCAGTTCATAAGCCATGGGGAGTTAATCCAGCAAAAGGCCATGGAAGAGCATATAATCAATTAAAACAAGTTTGTAACGAAATTGAAACATTAAAAAATTTACAAGGAGAATATAATGTATAGATCAGGAGAATCAATGAATTTAAAATATCTTAAAAATGAATTAGGATTTAGTCCTAAAACTGTTTTAGATATAGGAGCACATAGAGGTCAATTTTATAGTTGGGTTAAAGATGTATGGCCAGAGACATTTGTTTGGATGTTAGAAGCTAATGAATGCCATTCGTATGAATTAAATCGATTAACAATGAATAATAATGATAGATATACTATTGCAGTCATAGGAGATACCGAGCGAGATGTAACATTTTATACTAGATCAGATAAACCACATACAGAAGGTGCATCATATTATAAAGAATCTGCATATTGGGATATTCCGCAACTAGTATTAGAAATACCAAAACAACTACAAACATTAGATATTTTATTTGATGATAATTCTAAATTTGATTTAATTAAAATGGATACACAAGGATCTGAATTAGATATAATAAAGGGAGGCCTTGGAATATGCAAAAAATCTTTATATATTATATTAGAAGTAGCTGTTACTGAATATAACATAGGAGCTCCTTTAGAAGCAGAAGTTATTAAGTTTATGGAAAATATTGGCTTTGAAAATATAGCTACAATTGGAGAACATGTTGATGGCAACGTAATTCTTCAAAAAGATATTTTATTTAAAAACAAGGAAATTTAATGAAAAAACAGTTTTTAGATTTAGGTAAACAACCTATAGCAAATGGATTTTTATATAAGAATCAAATTAAAGATGAATTTTTCTTTAATTTACAGGTGGGGTTTGATAATGAAACTAAGTTAATAACCCAAATGGAATATGTAGATCCACCTTTAATGTTTAATGAAAATTATGCATATCGCGGGTCGATGTCTGTTACCATGAGAGAACATTTTAAACAATTAAGCAAATCATTGCCTATGCATTCTAAGGTACTAGAAATTGGAAGTAATGATGGCGTTTTCATAAAAAATTGGAATCCTAAAAATGTTGTAGCAGTAGAACCATGTAAAAACTTTGCAACAGAAACACAAGATTTAGGTTATACAACATATCCTAGTTTTTGGACAACTAGCTTATCTAATACAATTAAACAAAAGCATGGACACCAAGATATTATATTTTCTGCTAATTGTATTTGTCATATTCCTGATTTAGATGACACATTTAAAGCTGTAGAAAATTTATTAACAGAGAATGGCGTTTTTATATTTGAAGATCCGTCATTAGCAGGAATGATTAATAATAATTCATATGATCAAATATATGATGAACATCCTCATATATTTTCAGTAATTGCAATAGACAATATATTAAAAAGAAATGAATTAGAAATAATTCATGTAGAAAATCTAACAGTACATGGTGGTTCTAATAGGATATATGCTATGAAAACAGGAAATGGATTAATTGATCCATCTGTAGAAAAGAATAAATCTTATGAACGTATATTAGGATTAGATAAATTTGAAACATTTGTTAGATTTGCAGAAAAAGTAAAACAATCAAAAGAAGATTTATTAAGATTATTAACACGATGTAAAGCAGAAAATAAAAAAGTAATAAGTTATGGTGCTACTTCAAAATCAACAACAATATTTAATTACTGTGGTATTGGCACTGATTTAATACAATATATCACAGATACTACTCCGGAAAAACAAGGAAAATTATCTCCAGGTGCGCACATTCCAATTGTTTCTCCAGATACTGGATTTGATGAATCTGTCGACTATGCTTATTTAGGTGCATGGAATTTTATTAAAGAGATAAGAAAAAAAGAAAATAACTATTTAAATCATGGAGGCAAGTTTATAACACACGTCCCGGTAGTTCAGGTTGTATAATATGAATTATAGTTTACACCCAATACAATATAATGAAGATGACCGAGCACAGCGGTATTTAAATGTATTTGAAGAATTAGGTCCTGGACAAATTAATATTTCATACGTTAATTCTACAGATCATATAGTAGCATGGCACAAACATAATATACAAATAGATTATTGGTGTTGTATAAAAGGATCTTTCAAGGTAGGTTTAGCAACAAAAGAAGAAGGGGCTAAATTTGAATATTTATCAGATAAAAATCCTAGAATATTAAAAATACCACCAGGCATATATCATGGATATAAAGCATTAGAGCCAGGCTCAATACTAATGTATTATTTAACTGAAAAATATAATCCTGCAGATGAATTTCGCGCCCACCCAGGAGATTTTAAAGAAATATGGCTAGCAGAAAACAAATAACAATAAATGATGTTAAATTTTTTAACACTCGAACTATGGTAGAACCAGATGGAAATTTAGTTCCAATTGAGTCTAATCATGATGTTCCATTTAATATAAAACGAGTTTTTTATGTATATGGTGTTAAAGATCAAAATGATCGAGGAAAGCATGCACATTATAAAACAAAACAAGTTTTAATATGTGTTAACGGAAAAGTAGAAGTTTTAGTTCACGATGGCGTTAAAAAACAAAAATATTTATTAGAGTCCCCACAACAAGCATTGTATATACCAGAAATGATATGGGATGAACAAGTATATTTAACTTCTGATGCAGTTTTATTAGTATTATCTAACATGAAATATGAACCTCAAGATTACATACATGATTTTGATGAATTTAAAAATATAAAAGATATATGAATATATTAATAACAGGAGGTTGTGGACATATCGGATCAGAATTAATTAGATCTAATATTGCATCTAATCATAGTATTACAGTTGTAGATAATCTGTTAACGCAAAGATACTGTTCTTTATTTGATTTACCAAATCCAATTAAATTTTTAGAAAAAGATATTAAAGATTTAACAGTGCAAGATTTAACAGATATTGATATAGTCATTCATTTAGCAGCAATAACCAATGCGGCTGGTTCTTTTAAAAATAAAGATGAAGTTGAAAAAATAAATTATAATCAAACTAAAGATTTTATAGATAAATGTAACCAAGCAAAATGTAAATTTATATTTCCATCTTCTACTAGCGTATATGGCGTGGCTACGGATATAGTTCATGAAAATGATGATAGTTTTTTGAATCCACAAAGTCCGTATGCTGAATCTAAAATACAAATTGAACAATATTTAAAAGATAATTGTACTAACTATGTTATACTAAGATTCGGAACTATATTCGGAACCAGTATTGGAATGAGATTTCATACTGCAGTAAATAAATTTTGTTATGAAGCTTCGTTAAACGTCCCATTAACAATTTGGAAACAAAACTATAATCAATACCGGCCATATTTAGGACTTAAAGATGCAATAGAATCTATAATGTTTTTTACTAAAAAATATAATGAAACATATTGGAATGAGACATATAATGTATTAACTAATAATTGCAAACTTAATGAGATAGTCGGATATATTTCAGAAATAACACCAGTTACATTAAATCTAATTGATACGCCATTACTAAATCAGTTTTCATATCAAGTAAGTGATGAAAAAATAAAAAATATAGGTTTTGAATCAGATGAAAATTTAAGAGATAATATTATACGAACATTACGTAAATTGAAAAATTTAAAATAAATACAAAACAAGATATGTACTCAAAATTTTATAATCATTGGTATAAATATAAAAGTTATGGTGAACATGTAAAGTTAAACTATGTGCCTATGAAATTCCATGGCAAGAATTTGATTTTTATGAAATTGGGAAGGAGTGCGGGTACTATGATATGGGGTAATACACTCAAACCATATATTCGTAAAATAAACGGGTGGACCTTAGGTCAAGGGGGAAATATAAATTGGTTAAAAACTGTAACTAATGCAGAAATTGAAAATGAATATCGTATTTTTACTTTTGTTAGAAATCCATTTGATAGAGTAGCTTCATGGTTTCATACTTTACCTATAGCAAAACAACCAAATATGGGTACTACTCTGAAAAAACAAATATTTAATCAATATGTTAAGGAAGAATTTTTGAATTCTAGTGGTGATATAAATAAAATACCATCAAATGGCCATTTATGGCCTGCAAGTATACATTGTGAGTATGAATCCGGGGAATCATTTATAGATTTTATTGGAAAAATTGAATATTTAGATAAAGATTGGTCAAGATTTTGTAAGCAAATCGGAATACCAGATCTTAAAATAGCAAAGAAGCAGTTAGATAATTATCGTCATTATTATACAGATGAATCAATTGAGATTGTTTCTAAATTTTATAAAAGAGATTTAGAGTTATTTAATTATGAATTTTAAAAAAACTATATTAATTACAGGTGGATCGGGAAAACTAGCTCAAGAAATAGTTAATACTAAAACCGATCATAAAATAATTTGTTTATCAAAAAAAGTATTAAACGTACAATATATCAATCAAATAGAAAATGCAATACAATTACATAAACCAAATGTAATTATTCATGCTGGAGCATTAACTCGTCCTATGATTAAACATATTGAGTCTCCTGATGTTAGTATACAAGCTAATATAATAGGAACATCAAATATAGTATTATCATGCATGAAACATAATATTAAATTGGTTTATATTTCAACAGATTATGTATATCCATGTATAGATGGTAATTATTCCGAAACAGATGCATTATTGCCAGTTAATGAATATGCTTGGTCAAAATTAGGTGGAGAATGTGCTGTTAAACTATATACTAATTCTTTAATATTAAGAATGGCGTTATGTCAAAAACCATTTCCTCATTCAAAAGCATTAGCAGATATAAAAAAATCATATATGTATATGGATGAAGCTGCTAATATAATATTAAAACTTATAAATGAATCAGGAACAATAAATATAGGTGGCCCGGGCATGTCTCCATATAAATTTGCAAAAAAAGATCATGATAATATAGAAAAAATATATCTCAAAAATGTAAATGATGTTGGTATGGGAAAGGATTCTTCTATGGATATTACAAAAATGAAAATGTTATTGAAATAATCATAAACTATTTGAATATACAATATTTATTTATATATTAAATATAGTAATGAGTTATAATTTTCAAAATCATATTAAGAACAATACATTAGGACCGCATGTGGTAACTGTTATGTATTCCAAATCATTTGATTATGAATTTTAAAACAAGACATTCATTATTTATAGGAAGATATCAGCCATTTCATGATGGACATAAATGGTTAATTGATCAACGATTAAAATTAGGTAAAAAGATTTGCATAGCTATAATGGACATACATGAATTAGAACCAGAAAAAAATCCATTTACTACTGAGGAAGTTTATAAAAATATAAAAAACAAATTAAAAGATTTAATAGATATAGGTAAAGTTATTGTTATAATAATACCTCCTATAGATTCTGTAAATTATGGAAGAACAGTCGGCTATGATATAATAGAACACGAACCACCAGCAAACATAAAACAAATATCAGCAACAAATATAAGGAAAAAGTTAAAATCATGATTCTTATTTCAAATCATTTGACAGAAATATCGCAATTCAAAACATTGAAAGATGTAGTTATCAGAATAAACATGGCACATGTAAAAGATAAAAAAGAATTAGAAAAATATCTTAATGTATCACATGATATATTTTTAGATTATCCGAAAGGCCGGACTAAACCACCTATACCTACATTACATATACCAGATGCATTAAATGCAATGCAAACATATAAAAATATTAAATATTTTGCTGTTTCGAATATACAAACTAATTCTGAAACACAAATGATCATCGACACAATCCCAAATCATGTTAGTTTTGTTCCAAAAATAGAAACATGGAAAGGAGTTGTAAATTTAGATAGGATTTTAAAAAATAATCCAATTAAATATATTATGTTAGATGCGGAAGATTTATATACTAATGTTTTAAATGATCAGGAATTATTTTTATATTTAAAAAACAGAGCTCGAGAAGTTTGTAAAAATAATAACGTAAATATTTTAGAATTAAATGGCGTAATTTTTAAAAATGATTAATTTATTTAACATACCAAATTATAATGTTGATACTAGTACATTTACACATTACCTACATGGTGATATAGTTAATGAATTTGAACATAATTTTCGAGAATATGTAAGTGCTAAATATTCATGCACGGTTAATAGTGCTACAAATGCAATATTTTTATCATTATTAAATAAAAACATTACAGTAAATGTTCCTAGCATGATTCCACCAGTAGTTTGTAATGCTATACTAACCTCTGGGAACAGTTTACAATTTACAGATAACACTACTTGGGTAGGTGATTCTTATATATTACATGAATTTGAGGATTATAAAATTATAGACTCAGCTCAAAAAGTAGATTTAAATCAATTCAAAAAAGAAGCTAATGATGAAGATTTAATGATATTTAGTTTTTATCCTACAAAACCTATAGGAAGCTGCGACGGCGGTATTATTGTTTCTAATGATGAAAAAAAAATTAAATGGTTTAAAGAAGCAACTATGAATGGAATGTCTTATTCTCGTAATAATTGGGATAGAAAAATAAATTTTCCAGGATTTAAGATGTACATGAATTCTATTCAATGTTATATTGCAAATGAAAATTTAAAATTATTAGATTATAAGAAAAGAAAAATAAAAAAAATTAGAGACTTTTATAATAGTGAGTTAGGGTATAATAATACAAGTGACCATTTATATAGAATAAAAGTAGATGATAATAAAAAATTTATAAAATACATGGCGGAAAAAAGTATTGTGTGTGGTATTCATTATAATACTTTACACACAAATCCGATATACAATACTTCTCCTGATCAGGTTTTTCCTAAATCAGATAAAGAATCAAAACAAACAGTTAGCATTCCATTTCATGAAGATCTAGATGAATCTGCCTTAAGGTGGATTGTTAGCAATATAAAAAGATATGAATAGATCAAAATAATGGAAAATATAAATTTTGTAGGAATGCATAGATACGAAGAAATTGAAAAATCAATGTATAATTTTGTAATCCAACACAAACCTAATACTATAATTGAGTTAGGACATGGATCGGGAGCAGTTACTGCTGCAATGGCTTTGGCTCTGCAACAAGTGAATCCTATAGGAAAAATACATAGTTATGATATAATAAGTTCAACTAAATATTATCCATGCTTTGGTTATGAAAAATATGCAACTGAGTCAGCCTATGATAGAATTTTAAAACGAGGCCTTCGAGATATGATAACATTTACTGAAGGTAATGTATTTTCAACATATGTAGAATCTCCAATTGATTTTGATTTATTATATATAGATATAGATAATACATGGGATAATTTATATAAAATTCTTATAGAAAATAAATTCATAAACAATAAAGTTAAAAATGGATCTAAAATTATAATAGAAGGTGGCAGTCCAAATCATCCAAGAATTAATATTAATACATTAAACGAATTTAATAAAAAAATTAATAAAGAAGTTTTTAAAATGAAATATATTACCGGTTCGGGTAGAACCAGTATAGCAGAAATAACATTATGATAACACAACCTATTATACACGATCGGCACATAGTTAAAAATGCATTTAATTATATAAAACAACAAAAAATATATGAAAATGTATTTACAAAACCAGATAATTTAACTATATTAACATGTAGAAATTCTGGAGATATGGATGATAGAATAATACCATCTTTATCTGGATATAATAAAACTTCAATATTAGAAAGCAGTTTAAACTATTTAGGTATTAAAGATTTAGTAATACTTAAAGACGATCGGCTTCCATGGAGGAATACATTTAAAATAGAAAATATACATAATTATTTACAATCTGGAGAATGTAAAACTGAATATTTTATGTATTGTGATGCAATAGATGTTATATTTAAAGATGATCCTCAAGAAGTTATAAAAATATTTGAAACATTTAATTGTGAAATGTTGTTCATGTCTACTCATTCTACTGATGGATATAATTGTATGCCAAAAGTAAAACAATGGGCTGATAATATTCCAGGTAGCAATAAACGATATATGAATAGTGGAGTATATATAGGTAAAACTAAATTTGTTAAAACATTTTTCGAAGAAGCTATAAAGTATATACAGCCACATGGAGTAACCATGGATGAATATAGAACATATTTAAATAGTAATACTACAAATTATCCAATTGGGTCGCAAGATCAAGATATATTTAGATTTATTCAGCCAAAATTTTATCCGGAGCTACAAATAGATTATAAAAATTTAATGGCATATCGTAGCTAAATAATTTGGTTAAATGAATAAAAAATATTATTATTAATTATGAAGCGAATATTGATAACCGGCGGATCTGGTACAGTAGGTACTGCATTTATCAAAAAATATTATGATACATTTAAGTTTTATAATTATAGCAGAAATGAAACTCATATTGCTAAATTAAAACAAAATTATCCGCATGTAGAAAATTTTATAGGCGATGTGTGTGATTTAACAAGATTAATTAATGTATTTGAACAAATTCAGCCAGATATTGTTATACATGCAGCAGCATTAAAACATGTAAATTTAGCAGAAGAAAATCCAACTGCAGCAGTAGAAGTAAATGTAAATGGAAGTCATAATGTTGTACAGGCTAGCATTAGAGCCAATGTTCCTTTAACTATTGGAATAAGCACAGACAAAGCATGCGATCCAGATAGTATATATGGTTATACAAAACGTATAATGGAACGTATGTTCATGGAGCATAGTAATAAAAAAACAAAATTTATTTGTACTCGATTTGCAAATGTTGCCGGAAGTAATGGTTCTGTAATTCCTTTTTGGAAAAATTTAGCTGAGCAAAATTCGCCCCTTAAATTAACTTCTACTTCTATGAATAGATTAATGTTTTCAAAAGAAGTTGCTGCTGAATTAATTTTGAAAGCATATCATTATACTTGTATCATAGATGAATCTTTTATATTATCTAATATAATGAAAACAGTAAACATGTTAGATTTAGCTCACGTAATATCCGACAAATCTCCTACTATAGTAGGTTTGCGGCCTGGAGAAAAATTAAATGAAACTCTTATAAGTAAAAAAGAATTATCTTATACTAAAGTAAAGGGTAACTATGTATTTATTTTTAATACGCCTCAATCATCTAAAGATAATCTTAAACACGAACATTCTTCATTAACTGCAGAAAAAATGTCAGCTGACGAACTTAAAAAATTAATTGAATGAAAATAGCATGGTTTACTGAAGGTGGTTGGTCTGGAAAAATTCCTAGAGATTTCAAAGGAATGAGAAATGACTCTGCGTGGATGTGTGTTTTAGATGTAACACATTATCCAATAAATTCTATACATAATATAACTGAAAAATATGATTTGGGAATAGTTACTATACCTAAAAAAAATATAGACGCATTATCACAATATCCATTAATTGAAAATTTACGTTCTTGTTGCAAAAAGATTGCATATATGCAAGAAGGACCACATTGGTATTTTCAAGATTATTCATTAGATCATCAAATTTGGTTTTTTAATATTTTAATGGAAATGGATTGGTTATATGTTCATAATAAATCTGATATATCATATTACAAAGGATTAACAGATAAAGAATGCAGATTAATGCCAACATTAATGATTGAAGATTTGATTAATGATTTACCAGTAGTAGAACGAAACTATGTGATGATAGGTGGTAATTTTTGTCATTGGTATGGCGGATTTGATTCTTATATGGTAGCACAGGAATTTGGCACCGGAATCTTTATTCCTAGTATGGGTAGAAAAATAGAGGGAGAAGAACGACTACCTGGGTTAAATCACCTTCCATATATGGATTGGATTGAATGGATAAAACAGCTAAATAAATCTAAATATGGAGTTCATTTAATGAGAACTCATGCAGCCGGTACATTTGCTTTGAATTGTGCATTTTTAGGGATACCATGTATTGGTTATGAAGGATTAGATACTCAAGAATTATGCCATCCAGAATGTACAGTTAAAGAGGGAGATATAGTAAAAGCAAAAGAAATAGCAAATAAACTTAGGAAAAACGAAGAATTTTATTTACATTGTAGTAATATAGCAAAAGAAAAATATAAAGAATATTATCATGAAAATCAGTTTAATACAACCGTCACGAAACAACTTAAAATATCTTAAATGGTCTTATGATTCTATCAGAAAGAATCAAGGTGATCATGAAGTAGAAATATGCGTAGCCGATGATTTTAGCAATAAAGATAATACTTGGGATTGGTGTAAAGAAATGATGGAGAAAGACCCATTATTTAAAGCAATACGAAATGAAGGACCAACTCGTTTAGGCCATACAATACTTTATGATACATTAGTTAATGAAGTAGCGACAAATGACATATGTATGATTTATCATGCAGATATGTATTTATGTCCAGGTGCATTAGATGCAATTGAAAAACATATGTACGGAACTGCAGAAGAGCCTGTAGTAGAGAGTAGAATAGTATCACTTACTAGAATTGAACCTCCATTGCACCCAGACGGACCTGAAAAGGTATTATTAGATTGTGGTATCGAACCCGAAGAGTTTAATGAAGATACCCTCTTAAAACATCTAAAACAAAAAACAAAAGAAAAATATTATTCGCCTAACACAACAGAAGGCGTATTTGCACCTTGGGCATTTTGGAAAAAAGACTTTCAACAAATAGGAGGACATGATCCTATATTTGCTCCACAATCAAAAGAAGACACAGACATATTTAATCGTTTCCATTTGAATAAAGTTGAGTTTGTTCAAACATGGGAAGGATTTGTTTACCATATGACTTGTAGAGGTAGTAGATTTGCTGGAGGAGCTCAACGAAATCCAAATGGAGAAGTGTTTATGAAAAATAGAGAAACAGATGAATGGTTAATACAAAATGCTAAATCTACTAGAGAGTTTTTACGGAAATGGGGACATTTTTGTAAACATGATCAATATATGAAACCTATAGTTCCACCTAAGTATAAAGTTGGGTTTAAAATAAAAAATTGCACTGAAGACTTTTTGCGAATGTTGGAACCATGGTGTGATCACGCATTTGTAGATTATAATTTTACTAATTATATATTACAAGAAAGACAACATACTAGTTTTGATTTAATAAAGCGAGTATTAAATTATGAAGAAACTAGTTATGATAATGTAATTGTTGAGATTGATACAAAAAGTTTTACTAGACAAGACAATGAAATTATATCTAAATTATCTGAAATATTAGAGGATAGTGGAGAAATAGGAGAATTTGAATTAGGTAATTTAAAGATTACAGTTAATAGTTTACAAACATATGAAAACGATTTAATAAAATTAAAATGAATATTGAAAAACCAAATATAACGTTAAAACAACATGTTGAGTATATTGTCAATAAATTAAAATATGATATACGAGCAGGTGAGCATGGCGGAAAAGAACACCTACCTAGTATTATATTGATTGGTTTAAAGAAAGATCTCGATAAATATATACAAATATTAGAAATTTTATCTAAAAAATAAAATTAACTTTATTTACATTATATTTATTAAAAATGTTCTTTATAAACTAGGAATGAGTATATAAAATGAAGACAAGCGCTTTAATTTCATTAGGTATTGGTACTACATGCGGATTTATCTGTTCATACTTCTTAAATCTAACAATGTCTAATTTCGAACAATTCTTAGCAATATGTTGTGTAGTATTATTAGATGGATTTTTTGGATGTGTTGCTGGAATGAAAAGGGAAGGCTTTAAAACATTCAAAGCGTTATCAGTATTACGTACATTATGTGTATGGTGGATGATATTAGCAGTTATATTAGTAGTTGAGCAAGCATTTGCTGGAACTAGTTGGCTAAGTGAAACAATGATTGTTCCATTTATAATATTCCAACTTATCAGTGCATTTAAAAATGCA
>Ga0080013_1001647_pt1 | contig 28789 bp, 26 predicted proteins | sample ETNvirenome_6_85_FD_69236 | JGI IMG/M metagenome (GOLD analysis project Ga0080013, IMG submission 69236) | Marine viral communities from the Pacific Ocean - ETNP_6_85 (SPADES assembly) (version 2) | ecosystem: Environmental > Aquatic > Marine > Oceanic | place: Pacific Ocean | collected 2013-06-19 | reverse complement strand
ATATCTGGCAAGGCATCTCGCCCAGCATTGCCTTAACCCCCGAAACCGACGAGGTAGAGATATCTCACGACATCGACAAGCACAACTTCTTCCACAACATCACGATACCTGATGATATAAAGTTTATGATTTTCAAAGTGAAGAAAAAAGCAGAATGGAATTACTACAACATCACCACTGACTCGACAGATGATGACAGATTTAAGTTTGATTTTCAAGGAGATGGGCAGGTAGAAGTTGTGCCGGATTATAGTTACAACTGGCCTTATGATTATTTTTCCCTCGTTGAGAGGGCAAAAGTAGACGTTAGCTTTACATTTAAGAAGGATGGGGATGAATAGCAGTGGTTTTCTTTAACAAAAAAGAAGAAGTATTAGAGATAGAATTAACTTCCTTTGGAAAGTCTTTGCATTCCAGAGGGAGGCTCAAGCCATCTTATTATGCATTTTTTGATGAGGATGTCATTTATGACGGCGCCTTCGGATGCGCCCAAACTCCTGCAGACACAAGAATTAGAGTAAACACTCCGCGAAGCAGAGCACAGGGAAATATCTCAGGAGTGGAAAAAGTAGAGGAAACAATGCGAGAAGAAGAACGCATTTCTTTTGGACTAGATAGCCCAACAAGTGTTTTCTCCTCGCAAGACGCCAGAGATGCAAATGACGAAACTCAGTCTCAAAAAACAAAAGAGATATTGATTCAGCAGCAAAAGAGAAGAAATACCTTTCCTCCGATCGGCACCTCGGCAAATAGCACCAAATATCATCCAGGTTGGAAATCTTATATCCTCGATGGAGAACTGTCGTCTTCTATACCATACATCGACAATGGAGGTTCTGTAATAAACATTCCTCAACTGAACTTGCAAAAGAGAAACTTTACAGCCAAAGCAATAAAGGGCACCGATGACAATTCTAGGAAATATGGATATATTTTTCCAGATGGCAGTAGTGTAACCCTAGAAGAAGATGGTTCTGAATTTCTTCTTTTCCTGCAGGAATCAAACGCATCTTCGGATGTTGAAAACTTTTTTATTGAGCTTTATGAAGTTGATGAAGCAGAAAGCGGCGAAGAAAATTTAATTCCCCTTGACTTTCCTGTTAAGTTCTTGAAAGACAGAATTGTTGATGGCATAATCTTGGAAGATAACGAGCCCATAATAGGGCTTGATGTATCTTCGGATCCAACAATGGCAGGATACTTTTTTGATATTGAGGCAGACGATGAGATAGATCCTTCTATATTGTTGGAAGCTATTCAGTCTGGAAGGTTTGCCGACATAAGGGATTTGGAATCTTTTGCGAACAGTGCTCGTTTTAATTCGGACAATTCAGGTCAACTCACTTCTGGGAATTCGGCAACTGCGATTTATGGACTTACACATGCAGAGATAGCAGAGATGACAGAGGAAGCACTGGAAAAGATGCAGAAATCCAAACCCGGACAGCGAGATATTTATAAAGAAGAGGATAACACAGTTGACTGCGATTAATGAAATAGGCACCGTTGTACCAAATGCTATCTTAGATAATGTCATCATCACCGGCGGTGATTCAAGTTCTGATCCGGCAATGATAGAATTTCGTTTTCACATTAAAGAAATTATTTATGATTATACTGGCAAAGGCAGTTGGATAACTGACGAAAATTATTTAGATAAACTAAGAATAAATATAAGAGCAGATTATACCAGGGGAGGCTCACCAGTATCTTCTACAACGATATTGCCATTACCAGAACTTTTTTACCCTGACATTGAGGAAGCCACCGCGCTTTCTAAAAGAGGGGACATTCAAAATATGTATTATGAAATGGGCCCAAAACATGTGAGTCTTTTTTTGGCTGCTCTTCGGCAAGATGGAACCTTAGTCGCCGAATATCGCCTCCCGAACAATTTAAAATTCACAGCATACATCTCTATTCCCGCCGGCACAGATCCTGATTTTGATTTTGATATAAAGGGAGCTGAATCCTCAATTGAGGTAGTCGCCGACGGCACCGTGAAGACGAGAACTGTTGGCTACTTTTTGGGAAGCTCTTTCTACACTGGCCCAAGAACGCAGCTCGCAAATGGCAGATGGGTTACGGGAAAGACACAAAATAGAAATTCTCAATATTTGCTGGAAAGAAATGTGCCAAATATAAAGGTACTAGATGCCAGAGATATCTATGAAAGTTATGAAGATCTGCAGGCTCTGTTTTTGCAACCGCGAGAAATAGACTTGTTCTCCGGCGCCCAAGATGCTGGACCCTACTTTTCTGAACTGAACACGACGAGAGACAGGGATGGTGTGTTGAGGTATTTATTTACTTTTAATTACAAGAGAGCGTACTCGAAAAATTCTATTTTTGCCAATTTGTTCAACGTGCTGCCACAGAGTCTACGAGAGAGAATCCTTTTGTTTTCCAACATTTCCAACTTGAGCCTCGACAGGACTCGTATCGACGGTACTGGTAATGAGGTGACAGAGACAGTGATATCCAGCGGAGAAACTTCAGGAGATAGATTTATAGATTCCAAAACAGATTTGGGAAGCATCCGCGAAGAGGAGTTCAAGTTTGAAAAAGGAAAACTTTCCTTGAGAACCTTTTCAGGAAATGATTCTGATTTCAAATATATCAACGCTGGAAAATATAAATTTTCAGTAAGGGCAACGATTAAGGACGGGATGTATAAATATTTATATTTTCAGGAGAAAGATATAGAACACTCCTATAGCTCACTGGATACATACAAAAACCGAATGGAACTGCCCGACAATAATAGCGGAGGCTCTCGTCCCCGCCCCACACCAAATTTTCTGGAGCAAATAAACTCAGAGAGCGATTATTTAAATCGCCCAAACATCCGTGCACTCATCACTCTTTCTGAAAATATATATTTTTACAGAAATATGTCACCCACCACTGCAACAAAAGTTTTGAATACACTTAGGTATTACTTGAGCCCCTTAACCAGCGACACCATGTCTGTGTCTGTGGCTTTGAGTGTTTTGGAGACGATAAAAATAATGATGACAGTGCAGAGGAACCTACTCTTGCAGAATGCATCTACTGCTACATCGGAAGATGCACCATTTGGCAACACCTTAATAGACAACATCGATGAGGAGTTTGCTGATGTCTTTGATGCTACAAGCAGTTTTAAGACAGGGTTGTTTTTCTTACCCGCACCCGCAGCAACGAGCGTAGAAACCATCGGGCTTTCGAAAATTACATCGCAAGCATTTGAAAAAAGGATTGAAGATGAAAACAGAAACTTTGTGAATTCAAATGACACAAGCTTCACTTTTAGGGATGCCGACAATGACACCACTTCAATAACCACCGCAGGGACTTCTTATTCCTTTTTGACTCCTCTGAGTGCAATGGTGGACAACATGCTCTATTCTATTGGCAGCATTGCCGGAGCAGACAATCCTCCTGGCACTCCTGTGACTTCCCTTTCTGCGGGATATTCCAAGGGAAGATATAGAGACTTGATGTCAAGATTGAAGAATTTTAATATTGCCGACACTGGCACTGGCGATTTTGATATGGAGTTAACACCGGAGGAATCCGCCGACTATTCGCAGGAAACAGGCGACATTGTAGGCGAAGAACAAAACAAAGCTGCAGAGGCAGGACAAAATCTGGAAGATAATCTAAATTCAGGAGGCTATAAAAACCCATTCAAAACTACCCAAGTGTTGGATGTTATTGACAACGGAAAAAGCGTCGTTATAAAGGGTATAGACAACAAAGAACACACCTTGACAAGAGAGCAGTTTTCTAAGTTGCCAAATTACTTTAAAGCAATGTTTTCGGGTGTAACGAACTTGGGCAACCTGTATCTACATGTTTTTGATAAATATGCTGCTGGTGATGGGTACCCTTATGAGTTGATTTTCGGCTCTGTCGCCTCAGTAGAGGCACTGGTTGGTTTCGACAACATCCGTGCCCCAAAGTATGTGCCGCTTACTGAGCAGGTATATCGAAACGGAGCAGGAAGCAACCTTCTTTGTAGAATGAAGAAATATTATGGCACAAACATTGGCTTCGAGAGAAGCAATGATGCCCCCATTTTTAACCACTACTTTCTTTTAGAAACACCAACCCCGCCTGGCGGAGATAATCAGCTGCAAGCGAATCTTAACGCTGCCAGCACAATTGATGAGATAATTAACATCTTAGAAGCCGCCGGCTATGGCGAAGGCGACGGCGACGGCGACGGCGATGGTGAACTCCCACCGGATATCACCGATGGCCCATGTGAGATTTTGACAGATGAGCAGTTGGCAGCACAAATGGGCGAAATCGGCACACCGCAAACCGATGACGCACTTGTGATGTCGCCAATTTTAGAAGGGGAGTCTGCATCCTTCGATGGCGTACTGGTGGATACTGATTCGGCAGACAAGCTTGTTTCAGCACTGGAAGATCTTAAGAAGTGCAACAAGGACAGGGAGGAATAATTTATGGGTATTTTTGATATTGCGAACAACTCAGTCGGAACGGTGGCAGCACCGTCCACTCCTGCCGCATCAGAGATAGATGTTTCATACACTGACGGCATATTCACTGATAATCCTCTCCCGATACCTCCAGAGCCATCTAATGTGGCGAGGACACTTTCAGATAATCTTTTTTCAGTCTCTAGGAGAAACATGGGCTCCGACCCTCTCGTGACAGCGATGGGTTCTAGTTTTGTTGCTGTCGGAACAGAATTGGCAAGGCAGAAGGATATTGTCGACAACTTCTACTCTCCCTTGCAAATCCTCGCCACCTCAACAACGGAGAATCAGTCAGGCACTGTAACTTCCATGCAGATACAGTCGACAGGAGATAATATAAATCTAATGCCAATACAGGGTAATAGTTATTTGTATACAGCTTATGACGTACCGGTTGCCCCTGTTTCAAGCGCCACGACAAAGTATAATTTCTTTGTGAAGGATTACGAAAACTTCGTTACAAGCGAGCCTTCTAATCCTGAATACTCCATGTTGTCTGTACTCGGAACGGTTCTGTCTCTAGACAACAAGTTAAACCAAAGCGCGGAGCAACGCGATCGAGATGGCAAACCAATTGCCAGAGACTTTTCCATCGAGCCAGATATATCTTTTCGGGAAAATCAAGAGGAAGATTTGCAGTATCAATATTTTAGCCACTATGCACAAAGCAATCCCGTCCAAGAGCTCAAGTATAAGAACGTTATTTTTCCAGAGAAGAACATCGTGTATGCAAATAGTGCACATGCTGCAGCAAAGCACTCTTTCCCGTTCCACGTTTCTTTTGACATCAACTTGGCTCAAGGTGGCGAACTTTGTGATAATCTTATTGATACTGGGTTTGCCGACAGTTTTGTTACTTCGGTGGCAGCATCAATTGAAAATGGCGAAAACTTTCAGCGAGAGGATTTCGTGGACAAAGACTTAGGTGGCACCTTAGCAAAGGCTCCCAGAGTTTTCGATCCGCGATACCTTGTTGAAAATGTTGATAACTCTTTCGCCCAAAAGAGTATTGTGATGGGGACAGCGGTTGATTTTCAATCTGCATTTCCAGGCATTGCTCCTACTTTTTCCCAGTACCTCGACGCAATCAGGTATTTATTGAAATCCAGAGAGATTCTGGGAAACAGACAGAAAACCTTTGAGGATGTGCTAGATGGAACACCTGACTATTCGGAGGTGATATTGTATCGCATTGCAAAGTTCCGAGATTCAGATCCCGACAGGCCACTACAAAACTTCTATTTTTTCAACACGCCAGATGCTTCTGTTTTTAATTTTACTGACTCGCAGACGGTACCAGGAGTTCTATATAACTACAGGGTATACTCTTACAACTATGTGTGTGCCACCAATTATGAGTATGAGGAGGTTTCAAAATCACTAACTAGCACTATTGAAGAGGGCAACTACAGCGCAGTAATAAGGACTGCACCAGTTTCAAGGCTTGTTGAAAAGTTGATTTATGAAACCAACGCTTTTGTTGCAAGTTTGCCACCCGTTACGCCGGGAGTTGAGTTCCGCTCCTTTATTGGCGACGGAAGAAAGCTTCAGATATTATTTGAAGAAAACCCTATTGACATAATTGCCCAACCTGTTGCACTCGAAGAAGGGGAGGAATATCACAATACTCTCTTGAGAGAATCACAGGGTGTTGCCCCGACATCCCCGCTGATGTTTTCCAACGATGACGAAACAAAAGTTTATGAGATATATAGAACGTCCATGCCACCAACCAGTGTTAATTCTTTTGCAGGAAAGCTGCACAGACGCACAACAACCAAGGCTATATTGGAACCCATACAGGGAGATAAGACTTACTATTACATGTTTCGCTCCATTGATAATCACGGAAATGTCTCGAACCCATCGCCTGCCTTTGAGGTAACTTTGATGGCGGGATTTTCTCCTTATTTGTTGGTGAACGAATATTCTTATCCAATGGTGGATGTTGACAAGCGCGGAAGGCAGAAGGGCATGAAGAGATTTTTGAGAGTCAAACCAGCAACGCAGCAACTTCGAGCCGAAAAGTCAAACCTTGAGAACAAGCCGTCTTCTTTGGACGTAAACAATGTTGAACTTGGCGACGCCACAACCGGACAGATTTGGGGAAAGAAATATAAAATTCGAATTATTTCGAAGGAGACAGGAAAGAAAATAGACTTTAATCTGGAATATGATTATAATTTTGAATATAGAGATGAATAATATTTAAAAAACCCGTCTATTTAGTGTATAATACTATTTATCGTTACAGGAGATTCGAAAATGGCTTTTTTAGACAACAGTGGAGACATCATTATTGATGCAGTTTTAACTGATACCGGAAGGTATCGACTTGCAAAAGGCGATGGTTCTTTTAAGATTTCCAAGTTTGCGCTTGGTGATGACGAGGTGGATTACGCCCTTTATAACGTAACAGCTTCAGATGCAGTTGCAGATTTAGAAATTATGCAAACACCAGTTTTGGAGGCGTTTACAAATAACGCATCCTCGATGAAGAGTAAGCTGGTATCTATCCCGCGAAACAACATTCTTTATATGCCTGTGCTGAAAGCAAACAACGAACCCGATAACGCCCTCAACACGGACATCAACATGTATGCGGTTGCTGTGGATGAGACAACAGAAGACAATACAAATCAGACATTAGCACCTTGGCTCTTTGGAGAAAACTACACAAACGGCAAAGGACTCAGAGTGGATCAGGGGATTGATTCTACTGCAATCTCCCCAAAGTATGCTATCGAATCTGATTTGATGGAACAGCAATATATTGTGAAGATGGATAACAGACTGGCTCGCTTAGTTTCAAAAACCGGCCCAGCTGCAAAGATTGCCTTTATTGATGATGACAACATTGCTAGTTATTATTTGACATTAGGCACAGATTCTTCTTATATAACAAAGAACGCTTCAACAACCCAGGCTGGCGAAACCATCGCGGGCCCAAGAGGTACAACTTTGAATTTCACAATTCAAGCATCTATTGAATTAAATTCTAGTACATATCTCTTCACAATGCTCGGCGGTGAAGAAACATCGATGACAGGCATCACTGGAGAAGTCCGCTATATCGATTCAACAATCAGTATTCAAGGGGCAACCACTGGCGCACAGATAGACTTGCCAGTAAGATTTATTAAATCGAAATAGAGGAATAAAAAATGGCAAAGATTTTTAAAACAATTACGAGTGACAACATTACTTCTACGAGGACACTTCTTCACGAAAATGTCCCCATCACCGGAAGCATCGTGTCAGGCTCTCTGTACGAAGGGCTTAACATTAAAACATACTCACATGGCATGTTCGAGTCTGTGTATGATTATCCTGTCCTGTCTTCCTCTGCTAACCACTTGATGGATTTGACTTGTGGATATTACACAGGTTCAGCAATGAACGAAGATGCCAACGAACAGAATACTAAAAAAGTAAACATCTATGGACAAATGGCGCAAGTTCTTGTTGGATATGACGCAACTGGAAGCGTTATGCCTTTTGACAGGGATGGTGATTTGTCATCGGGTGACAAGATAAACGAAGCATATTTTGTAAATCTTTCCCGGCTTTTGACAAAGGATGAGATTAGAAAAGGTGAGTTTCGCCTTACAATGGGGACAGGCTCTGTTTTCGATGATGCCAATCTTCCGGCAGACACTATCACGCTTGGGGATTATGGCGCAGCAGATGCGTATAAGTCCAATTCACCAGCTGGTGATTATGCGGTGCTATATACTTCTTCTGCCACCCCCTTAGAGGATGGCACTTCTGGTGTTGGCTTATTATATTATCAAGCCGGTATCGTTGTTTTGACTGCCTCGTTCTTCTTCCAGACTGACGGCGCCGTAGATATTGTAATGGATGCGGATGGCAACCTCATTGACGCGCTCATGGAGGATACTACTATCGATGCGAACTCGTCTGCCATTCGGCACCGAGTTGTAAACTTAGTTTTTGACAACACCATTGAACTTAATTCAACAATTTATTTTTGCAACGCCAATCATAATGAATTTAATTACAGCTCCAATCCAACTTATTTGAGCGGCAGCAGAATTCGTGTAAAAGAGAACACGCAAGACGCACCCTCTGCGTATCTTACGTCGGTTGGCTTGTATTCTGCAGATAACGAATTGTTGGCAACTGCAAAATTATCGGAACCACTAAAGAAGGAACCTTCCAACAGTTTAACTCTCAGAGTGAGACTTGACTACTAGGAGCCTTTTCCGAGAAGGAGGAATCGGTGTCCTTTTACAAATTCGATAAAAAAGAAATTCTTCTTAACAAAGTAAGATCGCATCCTGAAAACTTAGTATATATTTCGGGAAGTAATTTATATCTTAACAACAGTGATTCTCCAGGAATTAAACCAATTAACCATGTTTCTGGAAGTGTTCTTGGTGTCGCACGAAACTCTTACGATATTCGTCCAATTTTTGTAACTCCCGAAGAATACAATTCCACCGCAAGCCTCCCGTCTGATATATATTATAAGAACTATTATCTCAGCTCAAGCTTAAACATTGCTTCAGATTTCTTAACTGGCGCCACAATAGTTTATCCCGATCCAAGCAATCCTTCGATTACAACTTCTGATTTGGTGTTTCCTGATCCGAAACTTTCTGCTCTTCACACCACGCTGGATAGTCATATTAAAAACAGTATCCACTATGCATTCACTGCCAGTCTGGGAGATTACAACTGGGTTAAGCCTGAACAAGAAATGATGCTTGTTAGTATCCCTTCCTTATTGTATGGCTCAAGAATCCAGCCGGGCACAGTTGATTTAAGATTTTATTATACTGGCACCTTGGCTGCACAGCTCACGGACTCCAACGAAACTGGGGAGCTCATACAAACATCTCTAGGAACCACCACCACCGGTGAAGGGGACGTCGCTGGCGTCGTCCTTTATGACGAGGGATTCTTGCTGCTTACAGGTTCCTGGGCACTCAACGAAGACTCTATGTCACCCGTCACCGACAATCCAAGGTGGAAGTATTTTGCCACTCAAAGTGTCGGCGCAGAAAACACAACTTTTGAAATTGGTTTTAATGGAACCTCCTACACCCCTGTCATGACAATGTTTGCTCATGCCAATCGTGGAGAACTTAACAGCTCTAACAATCCCACATTCTTGGTTCACTCATCTTCTGCTGACGGGAACGACAAACTTCTTGTGACGGGCTCATATATGTATGTTGAGAACGAAAAGAGGAATGTCCAGAATGTTGTATCCTCATCCTTTCAGGACACAGGCTCTTTTGAAAAGACAACATACCTATCTTCGATCGGAATCTATGACGACGACAGAAACCTTATTGGAATTGCAAAGCTCGCCAATCCCATTCGTAAGCGAGAAAAAGACAGTTACACGTTTAAATTAAAAGTAGATCTGTGATATAATAACTACATGATTTGTGGCTTGGATATTAGCACCAGCATTACTGGTGTAACTTTACTTGACAATTCCGGAAAAATAGTGTATAATGAAGCTTGGGATACGAGAAAGTTTAAGGACTTTTTCGCAAAAGCGGAGTTTATTAGAAGAAAAGTAACATTTCTTACGGAGAAATATGAAATAGATGAGGTGTATATCGAGCAATCTCTGCAGTCTTTTCGCAGCGGGTTCTCTTCCGCAAAAACACTTTCATCGTTAAGCCGCTTCAACGGAGTTGTTTCGTGGCTTATGTTCCAACACACTAAAATAAAACCAGAATATTTGTCGGCAACCTCTGCCAGAAAGTCCTGCGGAATCAAGGTTCCGAGAGGAGTAAAGGCAAAAGAGGTTGTTGTTAACTTTTTGCTTGACAACGAACCCAAATTCATGGTAGAATATACAAAATATGGAAATGTTAAACCTGAATGCTTTGACAAGGCAGACAGCATAGTTATAGCAAAAGCGGGATATAATTGTCGGCAGAACAGAAAATAAAAGTATTAAAAGAAGTACTCGGACCGTTTTATCGTGTCGGAGGAGAACGTCTTTTTATGTGCCCGAAGTGTGCACACCACAAGCCAAAGCTCTCCGTAAATCTGGAGAAAGACAGTTTTAAGTGTTGGGTTTGTGACTATAAAGCACCATCAGTATTCAGGCTCATAAGGAGATACGGAAACTATAATCAAAAGAGACAGTGGGAGGAACTGACAGGACGAATGGATTTGTCGTCGGCACCACAGGATCTGCTTGGACTCATAAAGAATATTGATAAAAGACGCGAAGAAGAACCAGAGGAAGTAATCAAACTTCCAGACGAATTTAGAACACTCACGAACCGCACGAATCACATCTCCTCAGTAAAAGCAATGCGGTATTTAAAATCGAGAGGAATAACGAAAGCAGACATTTTAAAATGGAAGATAGGCTATTGCGCTTCGGGAGAATATGAGGGAAGGGTGATTATCCCCTCCTTCAACATGGATGGAAGAGTAAACTATTTTATTGCACGAAGTTATGGAGATGAATGGATTAGATATAAAAACCCACCAGCACAGAAAGACATCTTGTTTAACGAGCTTTATGTGGATTGGGAGGGTGACTTAACTTTGGTTGAAGGTGTTTTCGATGCTATTGTAGCAGAAAACGCTGTACCACTTCTCGGCTCATCGCTGCGGGAAGATAGCAGATTGTTCTCGAAGATTGTCAATCATGATACGCCTCTGTACATCGCACTTGATGCAGACGCGGAATCAAAGGCAATTAAATTAATTGAGAACCTTCTTAAATATGACATGGAAATCTACAAGATAGATGTTTCAGGTTACAGTGATGTTGGCACAATGCCAAAGGACATTTTTAGGCAGCGCAAAGCGGCAGCAGTTCCAATGGACGAGCCGTTTTCATGTCTTGAACACGCGCTAAGAGGTGTTAGCGCGATATAGGGGATAGGGATATATGGTAAGGATTGCACACATTAGTGACACTCATATACGTAATTTAAAATTTCATAAACAATATAAGGTAGCTTTCGAGGATATGTACAAACAACTTCGAGAGCTTAAGCCGGATTATATTGTTCATTGTGGTGATATAGCTCACCGAAAAACAGATATTTCACCGGAGTTAGTTGATATGATAACCGACTTCCTGCGAAATTTGGCAGACATTGCACCGACGCATGTTATACTTGGAAACCATGATGGCAACTTGAGGAACGACAGCAGACAAGATGCAGTCAGCCCAATCGTTGACGCTATGGAAAACCCAAATGTGTTTTTGTATAAGGACTCCGGAGAGCACGACATTGGCGACAATGTTATTTTAAATGTTCTTTCTGTGTTCGACAAAAACAATTGGATAACTGAGCCTGCCGATGAGAGCAAGATTAATATCGCTCTTTATCATGGCAGTGTTGCAGGCTGTAGAACAGAAACAGGATTCATGCTTGAGCATGGAATTGATATTTCAAACCTTCAGAACTTTGATTATGGCTTGTTAGGCGACATTCACAAGACAAACCAGTGTTTGGATCATGAAGGGCGAGTTCGCTATTGCGGCTCGACAATTCAACAAAATCATGGAGAAACAGATGATAAGGGATTTCTTATTTGGGATATTGAAGATGGAGATAGCTTTAAGGTAACTCACCACCAGATTCTCAACATCAATCCATTTGTTACTGTTATCTTGACTCCCAAGGGAAAAGTTCCGAAAAACACAGACGTTCCCGAAGGAGCAAGAGTTCGCATTCGCTCCATGAATCAAATCTCAGTTGGCGCCATGCGAAAGGCGCAATCTGTTATTCAGTCTCGATTTAATCCAGAGTCCACAACTACTCAGAACAATGTGAGTGGTGTCGTTGGCAATGTTGACGAGGCAATCAAGGAAGCTCTCGGAGAAGATTTGCGTGATGAGAAAACTCAGGAACGGCTGATTCGAGAATACCTTAGAGATTATGAGCTTGAAGAGAACATGATAGCAGATGTTCTGGCAATTAATCGTCGTGTTAATATGTTCACCGCCGGCGACAGTGATGAAGTTTCGAGGAACATCCATTGGAAACTGAAGCATCTTGAGTGGGACAATTTATTTAATTATGGCGCCGACAACAGGGTTGACTTTGAAAAGCTCTCTGGCGTTATTGGTATCTTTGGCGAAAACTATTCTGGCAAGAGCAGCACGATTGATTCACTGTGTTATGCTTTGTTTAATAATTCGACAAAGAACGTTCGCAAATCATATGACATGATTAACCAGAACAAAAGCAAATGCCGCGCCAAGGCAATTATTGACATTGCGGGACAAGACTATATTGTTGAGCGTAAGTCGGAGAAGTATGTCAAGCGCCTCAAAGGTGTGACGACAAACGAAGCAAAAACAGATGTAGACTTCTTGGTTGTTGATTCTGCGGGAGAAGAAAGAGAACTTAATGGTTTAACTAAATCAGGAACAGATAAGAACATTGCAAAGTATTTTGGAACAATCGAAGATTTCCTTCTTACGTCAATGTCTTCTCAGACTGATTCTTTATCATTCCTGCAGGAAGGCTCAACTCGCAGAAAAGAGATCCTAGCAAAGTTTCTCGATTTAATTCTTTTTGAGAAGAAGTTTGCTCTTGCGAAAGAGGAGGCTTCCGACTTGAAGGGGCTTGTCAAAGCTCTTGAGGGAAGGGATTACGGAAACGAGATTGCCTCGACTGCTGCCGATGTTGTCCGGAACGATAACGCAATGAAGGAGCAGAAGAAGGAGTGCGACTCCATTAAGAGGAAAATCTCAAAAGCAGAAAAGAACGTTTCGTCGATAACCTCTCAGATTGAGTCTATTCCCGCAGAAATCATTGATGCGGAGAGCACCAAGAAAGAAATTTCTTCTCTAAAGAAAGAGGTTGCAAACCTTCAGGAAACTGAAGACACGGCGAACAGGGGGCTCGTGAGCGACTCTGCCACGCTGGAGAAAATCAATGACTTCCTATCTTCTTTTGATATTGATTCTTATGTCGCCAAGAAAGACGAGATCCAAAACCTCGAACGCGACATCGACATCATTTCCGGCGAATGGAATACTGTAAACGAAAAAGTAAATGTTGCAAAGAGGAAAGCCAAGCTTCTTGGCGAGGTTCCTTGTGGTGATAAGTTCTTGCAATGCAAACTTCTGAAGGATGCAGTTGCAGCCAAAGAGAGAATACCACAAATAAGAGAGCAGCTCTATGAAATAACATCTAGGAAAAGTCAGAAACAAAAGACTCTCAGTCTCATGTCTCCGGAAACAATTGACTCCCACATTCAGAAATATGAAGAGTTGGTTGAAAAGCGCCGCCAGAAAGAGCGTTCGGCTTCGGAGGCGAAACTTTTAACGGAGAAGCTTGCTTTGGAGATTCTTTCCAAAGAGAGACATATTGCCGACTTGGAGATTGACGTTGAACTTTATGAGAAGAACCGTGATGCAATTGAAAACCTTGAGCTGCTTCTTAAAAAGCGAGAAACGAAGCAAAAAGACGCTCTAAGGCTGGAAGGGGAGTTGTGTGACTGTGAAGATGAAATAATGAAACTTTACAAGATTCATGGCTCCTTAGAAGAGAAATTGTCATCTCTTGAAGAAGACAGGGAAACACTTAACGCAAAGCGCGAAGAGTATGCTGCTTATGATTATTTTCTGCGCTGCATGCACCCGCATGGCATCTCTTCGGACATTGTAAAACGTCGCCTCCCCGTCATTAATGCGGAGATAACAAAGGTGTTGTCAAACGTTGTTGACTTTGAAATTTATCTTGAGACAGATGGCAAGAAGCTTGAAGTTATGATCAAGCATCCGAAGTTCGAGCCACGCTCTATTGAGCTTGGTTCCGGAGCAGAAAAGACACTTGCTGCAATTGCTATCCGTCTTGCTCTTCTCAGTGTGAGTACACTGCCTCGTGGAGATGTGTTCATCCTTGATGAGCCAGGAACAGCACTAGATGAGAATAACATGGAAGGATTTTCCAGAATTGTTGATATGATTAAGCTACAATTCAGCAAAGTTGTTTTAATTTCTCATCTTGACAGCTTAAAAGATGCTGCCGATGTGACAATTGACATCGACAGGAAGGACGGTTTTGCTCATATTAACCAGTAGAGACTATTTATTGCTGGAGGTGATCTATTATGAGCACTGATGAGAAAATTAAGTTGGATACGATCGAGGAGAAGATCGATAAAATAACATCCAAAAGTGGAGTTTTGGACAGGCTGTTTAGTAAAGTCGCATCCCGCAAGTTAATGGTGTGGATGACAGCAACTGCTTTAATGTCTGTGTCTGCTTTGGAGTCCGAACATTGGGTTTGGATTAGTATCGTGTATCTTGGCGGCCAATCTGCCATTGATATATTTGAGAGGATTAAAGGCTACAACAAGCAATGATAAGATTAAAAAAGATTCTATTATGGCTTAAGCACTACTGGTATTTTCCGGCGGTGCTTATTGCCCTTGCAGTTGCATTCGTCGCTCACCGTAAAAAGGTTGAGATGCTCATCGATATTCTGGCTGGCTCAATGGAGAGTCACAAGAAGGAAGTCGATGCACTTGAGACAGCCAATGCAAAAAAGACAGAAAGAATCGAGAAGGCTTCTCTGGAGCACTCAGAAGAGATTCAGGAAATCTTTTACGAAGAAATCACTGCCCTTGACAAAGCAGGGAAAGCAAAAGAAAAAAGAGAAAAGTCCCTTCAAGAGCTTGAGATGGAAATGCTCGCAGATGAAATGAAGAAGGCTTTTAAGAAAGAGAGTTAATATGAAAAAACTAATTGCAGTTGTTTTGTTATTCAGCTTCCCAACATTCGCGGACGAACTCGTCATCGAGGGAATACAGGAAGGACAGAAAGCACCCTTTAGTGGGATTCTCATGGATGCAGACACCGCCGCAAAAGTGATCGCGGAAAGAGAATATGAAATTAAGAAGTGTGATATCAAGGTTGAACACGAGAAAAAGAAGAAAGATTCTCTTTGCGATTTAAAGACTGAAATACTTGATGCTAAACTAAAAGCAGAGGAAGAGAAGAATGATGCCATTACAAAAATTAAAACAGAAGAAATTGAAAGGCTTACGAAAGTTCTGGAAGATTCCTCAGCCGACCATAGTGAGTGGTGGTTTGTTGGTGGCTTTTTCGCAGGAATTGTGGCTTCTATCGGGGTGTTCTACGCTGCCGTAAAAACTTCTCAGGGTGAAGTGTGAAAAGGGAATTAAACGACATTGCTGCAACAGAGAAGGCTATCTCTAAAAAATATGGAGATGAGGCTGTTGTCAATCCTAAATCTACTTGGGACACCAACAAGGAAGAACAATACATTGAGCAGCTTAAAAAGATTGCACAAATGGAGTTGGAGAGTCCCAAAAAGGCTCCTAAAGCAGAATTAAACGGATTTTTGTTATCTGAAAAACTAATTAATAAACAGAGTAAGAGAACTTGTCCTGTGTGTGAGACGTATTCTTTTGACAAAAAAGATGATTTATACATGAATCGTTTTGAATGTTGCTTAAAGTGTTACGTTAATTATATAGAGGGCAGGGAGGAAAGATGGACGTCTGGATGGCGCCCCAATTGCGTGGAGAACAAAAGTAATGATTAAGGACAAATTAGAAGAAATCGTAGAATTGCTCGCAGAAGCAGATAAGGATACGCAAAAGTTTGATCGTGGTAACGCCACAGCCGGCACTCGCGTTCGCAAGACAGCAATGGAAGCAATCAAGCTTCTAAAAGAAATGAGAGCTGAGATTATCGAAGTTCGTAACGAAAGAAAATCAAATTAAGGGAGTAACATAAAATGTCAAACATTGCCGATATCGTAAAAGGAATTAACCAAGCTGCAGCCAACGCACATGATGGCGCACTAGATGAAGATGGAGAGCCAGTAGCAATCGGGCTAGAGAGAGATAAGCCCACTCCCATCACCGACAGACGCGTGATGGATGGCTTCGGAGTTACCTTCTTAGGAAACAACATGCGAGTTAACTACACCTCTGAAGTGGCAACTGCCAACGTGAAAGAGAACAAACTCAAAGATAATGTTGAAACAAACATCGAAGAGGTTGTTAAGTTTCTCAAGAAAGAATATAAGAAAATTACAGGAGACACTCTTCGTTTGAAGAAGAAAGGTTCCTTAAATCTTGGCGACGTTCAAACAACTTCGCGTGTTCGCTCATGGGTTCAGGCAAACTGCAACTACACCATCGAGGGAGTAGATAAAAACAAAGAACCAAAGAGAGATGTTGATTCAGCAATCAGATCCTTTCTGGAGCTTGGCAACAACGCAAAGAAGCCAGAGAACGTATCTATTACACCTAAAGCTAACGAAAAGTAGAGTGCTTCAATGGCAGGCTACAACCTATCCAAGAAACAAATAATTCAGGAGATTGTCAAGTGCGGCAAGGATCCTGTATATTTTACAAACACTTACGCAAGAATTTCTCATCCACTTAAAGGACAAATCCCCTTTAAGACGTATGATTTCCAAACACAGTTATTAAGAGATTTTGCAGATTATCGCTTTAATGTAATTCTAAAAGCTCGGCAGCTTGGCATATCAACCATCTCCGGCGCTTATATTGCATGGCTGATGATGTTCCAAAAAGAAAAGAACGTCCTCGTCGTGGCAACCAAGTTTGGAACTGCATCCAACCTCGTAAAGAAGGTGAAGCAGATTATCAAGAACTTGCCCCCTTGGATGGCAACTGCAACAATAACCATTGATAACCGCTCTTCGTTTGAGCTTTCCAACGGCTCACAAATCAAGGCGTCATCCACGACTGGAGATGCCGGACGTTCCGAAGCGTTGTCTCTCTTGGTGATTGACGAGGCTGCTCACGTTGAAGGGCTCGAAGAGTTGTGGATGGGTTTATATCCTACGCTGTCAACTGGTGGACGATGCATTGCCCTCTCCACCCCAAATGGTGTTGGCAACTGGTTTCATAAAACATTTTCCGATGCAGATGAAAACCGGAACGACTTTCACCCAACCATACTCAAGTGGGGCGTACATCCCGACAGGGATAAATCTTGGTTTGACAAAGAGACAAGAAACATGTCCCGCAGGGATATTGCTCAAGAACTTGACTGCTCGTTCCTTGCATCAGGCGAATCAGTCATCCATCCTGATGATATTGGCAGGCTTGAAGAGGCAGTAGTAGAACCAAAATACAAAACGGGCTTCGACAGAAATCTGTGGATATGGGAAGAGTTTAAGCCAGAAAATTCATACATCATGGTTGCCGACGTCGCAAGAGGCGACGGAAAAGACTTTTCAGTATTCAATATTATAAAGCTGGAAAACATGGAAGTTGTTGCCGAGTACCAAGGTAAGCCAAGTCTTGAGCAGTTTGCAGGAATACTAAATACAACAGGAAGAGAGTATGGAGATTGCATGCTCGTTGTTGAAAACAACAACATCGGGTACAACATATTAGAAAAATTAATAGCACTTAATTATTCAAATCTTTATTATTCCCAGAAAGGATCCCACGAATATATTGATCCCTTGGTTGCCGAAACCAAGTCATCTGCTGTTCCTGGCTTCACAACTTCTATGAAAACACGTCCTCTAATCATTGCGAAATTGGAGGAATATATCAGGAATAAACTACTTAAAGTGTATTCTGTACGTCTAATCAGCGAAATGCGAACATTCGTATGGAATAATGGACGCCCACAGGCTATGCGTGGATATAATGATGATCTCATGATGTCGCTTGCTATAGCATGCTGGGTTAGAGATACTGCGATACTTACGAATAGTAGGTCCGTAGAATACAGTAAGGCTTGCTTGGATGCGATGATTGTGACGAATACGAAAATAAATACTAAAATTCCTGGCCAAATGGGTTATAATAGTTCATTGGATATAGAAAAGGGATTGAGAAAAGAAAGCACTCTCAAAGACTACCAAGATTATAAGTGGCTTTATAAAGGATAAACGATGGCAGATAATACTAGAAACCCAAGAAACGCAGCATCCGCACTTTTCGGTAGACTAACCAGACTCTTCTCTGGCCCAATCGTCAATCGTCGCACACAGATGTATCGACAGCAGCGACGCAGAGACTTAGACAAATACAAATATCAGTTCAAATCAGCAAGCGGCAGACAGTTTAAGAAGGCAACATACAACCCCTTCGACGTCATGCACACAAACCAAATTTCAAACCAGAACCGCGCAGAGCGGTATATGGATTTCGATCAAATGGAGTACACTCCAGAGATTGCCTCATCGCTCGACATCTATGCAGATGAGATGACAACCTATTCTCAGATTCAAGAGATGCTGACTGTCCACTGCCCCAACGAAGAGATTAAAACTATCCTTGACTCTTTATACAGCAACATCTTGAATCTTGAATTTAATATGTTCGGCTGGTGCCGCACGATGTGCAAGTACGGAGACTTCTTTTTGTACCTTGACATCGACGAAGAAGATGGTGTTAAGAGTGTAATCGGATTACCACCTGCAGAAGTCGAAAGACTCGAAGGAGAGGATCCAACGAACCCCAACTACGTCCAGTTCCAATGGAATTCAGGTGGATTGACTTTCGAGAATTGGCAAGTTGCCCACTTTCGCATTCTTGGCAATGACAAATACAGCCCTTACGGAACTTCTGTTCTAGAACCAGCTCGTCGCATTTGGCGACAGCTTCTTTTGTTAGAAGATGCCATGATGTCTTACAGAATTGTTCGCTCACCTGAGCGACGTGTGTTCTATATTGACGTTGGCAACATTGCTCCACAGGATGTCGAGCAGTATATGCAGCGCATCATGACACAAATGAAACGAAATCAAATTGTCGATGCAGACACCGGAAGAGTGGATTTGAGATATAATCCTCTGTCGGTAGAGGAAGATTATTTCATGCCTGTGCGTGGTGATTCCTCTTCAAAGATTGAATCACTTCCTGGCGGAACCTTTACCGGTGACATCGACGATGTTAAATATTTAAGAGACAAATTATTCTCAGCACTCAAGGTGCCCCAGTCATATTTGTCCAGAGGCGAAGGAGCAGATGAAGATAAATCAACACTAGCTCAAAAAGACATTCGCTTTGCACGAACTATCCAACGCCTTCAACGAAGCGCATTGTCTGAGATTTCCAAAATTGGAGTTATCCACCTTTACACCCTCGGTTTCCGAGGAGATGATTTAGTTGGATTCACTCTCAGTCTAAATAATCCCTCCAAGATTGCAGAACTTCAAGAACTTGAACACTGGAGAACAAAGTTTGATGTTGCCCAAGGCGCAACAGACGCATTCTTCAGCAAGCGTTGGATTGCTTCTCACATCTTCGGCTTAACTGACGAAGAAATCATCCGCATGCAGCGTGAGATGTTCTTTGACAAGAAACTCACAGCAGCACTCGAAGCCGTAGCCGAAGGCGCCGGAGACGACATGGGCGGCGGCGACTTAGGTGGCGGCGACTTGGGTGACGACTTGGGTGACGACTTGGGCGGAGACGACTTAGGTGGTGACGACTTGGGCGGAGACGACTTAGGTGGTGACGACTTGGGCGGTGACGAAGGAGGAGACGATGATGTTCTCCTCACAGCCCCTCCCGGCCGCCGAAGCGATAACGTAGCCATCGGTGAAAAGTATACCACCAAAGGAGCCAAAGGAAAGGCATACGCCAAACGTGGACAACGCGGACACAAAGCCGCAGCACGTAATTATAGTATGGACTCCCACGCCGGCGGGAGCAAACGATCCACAGGAACAAGAAACGTGGTACCTGGGCTTGAAGCACTTTCTGCATTAGCAAATGGCGTATTTGAATCCAAGGACACTAATTATAAAGAAGATGAAAGTAAGATTCTTCAAGTGAGCCACGAGCTCAGAAACTTTGCTGAAACACTTTCCCTCAAAAACAAACCGGAGAAGCAGTAATGAAAGCAAAGCACAACAAGAAAAGAAATACCGCTTTTATCTTCGAGGCTCTTAGTCAAGAGATGACAAAAGCTATTGTCTCCAAAGACGAGACAAGAAAGAAGAAGGTGGTTTCGATTGTCAGGAGCCACTTTAAAAAAGGAACTGAACTCAGAAAAGAGCTCGAACTATACCAAAGCCTCAGCGAACATTCTGAGTTCGACAAAGAGGTTGCCACCCGCATGGTGCAAGAAGCGAAAAGGATTCACTCTACTGTGAGCCCCAAGAAGTTGTTTCTGGAGCAGAGTGCCCTAATTAATGCTATTAACAAGGGACTTTCCAAATCTGTGTTCTCCAACTTTGTTGGCAACTACAAATATCTTGCAACAATTTCACAGATGTTTAACAGCGACGCAAAAGTAAAAGAGCGCGTACTCATGGAAAACACCATCGCCGATGCCATGACTAAAGACGCTGACAATCAAGAAATGAAACCTGTCGACGGCATCGTGTATAAGTCTTTTGTAAAGAATTTCAACGATGCATACTCACTGGTTCTGCCGGATACCCAAAAGGAACTGTTGGGAAAATACATCTCCTCAGTTGCCGACAACGGACTTGAATTCAAAGTTTATATGAACGAAGAAGTCGGAAGACTCAAAGAAGAGGTGAAGAAATCCCTCGAAACAAAAGAGATTACCGAGGATACAGAGATGAAAGAGTCAACAACTCAAGTTTATCAGATGCTCGAAGAGATGGCAAAGAAGCCCATCGATGAAGAACTCATCCAACAAGTTATGAACATTCAGAATTTTGTAGTGGAGGTGGAATCATAATGGCAATTGAAATTGAAATAGATGCTAATCCCGAAACAGACAACAAGAAGCGAGACTCTAAGCCAGAGAACATCAGCTTTAAAATGAATGCTCGCCGTTCTTTGGACGGCAACATTATGATTATGGATCATATTGATATCGATATTGTCTATGCTCCAGGAACAAGGAAGATTCTTACGTTTGCAAAGAACACTCAGAGTGATGTTGTTTATGCTGCCCAGAACAGAATGTTTGAATACCTCATCGGTCACGGCGTTGTAACGCCAGGAACAGTGCAGGGCGGAAATGTTTACGGCTCTATTGAAGGACAGGTTCCAGAACCAGTTGGCGGCTTGGATGCAACAAAAGTATTTATGATGTCCGTTAATAAATTTTTAGAAGAAGAACGTCCTTATTTTATGTATGAGAAAGCATATAAAGAACAAGAAGTTGAAGAGTGGACTGAACCTCCTGCAGATGAAACCACAGAACTTGGCGAGGTTCCACAAGCTGCAAAGAAGGGTTCCATTGGCAAGTTGAGAGGATACTGGAACGTCTAATGAATCTCCTTATGTTTGTTTTGTGCGCCTTCGGCTTAACACAAATCATAGTTTATGGCACAATTTTTGATAGAATCCGCCCCACAAACGGCTGGCTCGGTTGTCTTTTCAACTGCTCTATGTGTGTTGGATTCTGGTCAGGACTATTTCTTTGGGGAATAAACGATTTTACGACACTATTTATCTTTGATAATAGCATCCTAACAGGGTTTTTGCTAGGTTGCTTGTCTTCCGGAACCAGTTACATACTGTGCCAGGTTGTCGGAGATGAAGGAGTTAAGTATGAACGGCTGGACAAAAAAGTGGATGCTACAACCAGTAAGACGTTGCTGCAAGGGTAATTGACTCGAACGGGTAATGCCCGTTTTTGATTTGGAGATATAGATGTCAAAGTATTTACTAACAGAATATTACGAGCTTTGTCCTAATGGAACATGCGAGGATTTACTCACCGAAGCTGAGAAGCAGATGGTGAAGGAAGGCTCGATGTTTCTTACTGGTGTTATGCAGAGAGCAGAAGCAAAGAATGGAAATGGACGACGCTATCCCCGCAACATCTTGCAGAGGGAAGTAGAGAACTATAAGAAGCTTGTCCGAGACAGGAGAGCTGTGGGAGAACTGGATCATCCAGACTCCGACGTTGTGAACCTCAAAAACTCGTCACACATTGTCACCGACATTTGGTGGGATGGAGATGATGTAAAGGGAAAGGTTCAAATCCTTACGACACCTTCTGGGCAAATCCTCCGCAACCTTATTGAAGGCGGAGTTAAACTTGGCATTTCATCTCGTGGACTTGGCTCTGTCGCCCAAGCAACGGGCGGAGACACAATTGTCCAAGACGACTTTCAGCTTATCTGCTTTGATTTTGTATCCGAGCCATCTACTACTGGCGCCTTCATGGTTAAGGAAGGGAAAAAACGAAACAACGCCATCGTAACTAAAGCAGACAGAATTAACAGAGCTTTGAACAACATTCTAAAGCCGTGGGAGGGTAAATAATGGCAATTATAATTGAGGTAGCCAACCCGCGCCGCGAAAATAAAGCACATCAAATCGGCACCATAGACACCGACATTCCAGGTGCTCAAGAACTTATTGACAGCGCGGCGAACTACTATGAACAACTTTTCACCGACGAAAAAGGCAACTTAGATTTGACCAGGGAACTATTGTTTTACGAAATGCTGAACGCCTTCATGAAACAAGTCCAAGCTCACACACATATGCGCGTAGACAAAGAAAAAGAGGAGAGTGATAATGAAAATCCGTAAATCAAGATTAAAACAAATCATTAACGAAGAGGTGAATAATTCTAAGTTCATCGGCGTCAGAGAACACGACGAGCCAAGCATTCTTGCTCCTGGCATCGGCTGCTTTGGACAAGATTGCATCGCCGTTTTGAGAGACGCAAGAACCTTCCTTGACAAAATGATAGAAGATAACCAAGTCTATGGAAACATGCTTGACAGTGTTATGTCACGACTGGAAGGTGTTGCAGCATTTCAAAAAGAAGTTGAGCCACACTTAAATGATTCTATGGAAGCTACTGCAGATATGCCACCTCCACAATACAAAGATGAAGACGCCGAGGATATAAACTTACAGGAAGCCATCGCTCAAGAGATTGTTAAAGTTTTGGCAGAAGAGGCATAAATGAAGAAAAGCGAACTTAAAAAAGTATTAAAACCAATCATTGCAGAATGTATTAGAGAGTCCCTCTACGAAGAGGGTTTACTAAAGAATATCGTCTCTCAAGTTGTTGAAGGCTATTCCCAAGGCGCAGCTCCAATCGTCGAAACAAAGACTGTAAGTGCCCCCTCTACTAATGAAATTAACGAATCACAACAGATGAAAGCAAAGCTTGAGAGCACAAAGAAACAGATGCTCAATGCAATTGGTAAAAGCAGCTATGGCGGAGTCAACGTATTCGAGGGGACAACCCCAATGCGTTCAGCAGAACCAAGCGCCGGCAATGTAATGGAAGGCGTAGAGCCTGGCGATCCTGGCGTTGACATCTCAAAAATCTTTAACAATAATTGGGGAAAGCTAATTTAGGAAGGCTAATTTAAAATGGCAACAAAAGCGAATGTGACAATCAAACCACGCTCAGGAGAGTCAGCAGAGAGAATGATTAAGCGATTTATGAAGAAGGTAAAGAAGCAAAGGATCATTGAGCAGATTAGAGATCGCAGGTATTACAAAAAGAAGTCTGACGTAGAACGCCTCACAAAGCAGAAGGCAAAACGCGATGCCGCAAAGAAACTAGCCAAAAAGAAGGCTTTAGAGAGAAATATATAAGAATTTTAAGGATTGGGATATAATTACCCAATAGACGGAGAAAAGACATGGGAAACCCTACAAACTATTACACATACAAACCCGGCATAGGAGCAGTTGGCGAATACCAAGCTTCAGGACGTCCGTGGATCCAGTCTGGCACCACAGCTGGCGAGACAACCATTGACTTCCCAAAGGTAACAAAGGCGTTTACCATTCACAGCTCTACAGAAACAGTAAATGTATTCTTCAATACCTCGGCAACTTCCGCTGAAAAGATAACAGTAACAGCCGTTCAATGTCCAGTCCGCTTTGAATTAAAGTGCAGAAGTGTTATCTTGGAGGCAACCGGTTCAGAATCAGACTATGAGCTTTATGCAGAATTGACTGCCATCGGAGATAATTACAATCTTACTGGTTCGGGTATAGGTTAAGCTCCCTCACGTTCTACTACAAATAAGGCACCTTTTCTGGGTGCTTTTTTTATTTCTTTTTGGATCTCTCGCGAAATAAGCCCTATTTTACAATAAACAAAACAATAAATTTATTTTAAGGTTTCATCAATGATTTTAGCTATTTACCCACGAAACCTATGGCACATCTGTGTCTAGTAGATTTTAGTATTGGTAGCAACCAGGTTTGCTGGTGATACTTAACTAACAATTTAATCCTTGGAGGGATATAATTATGACTAAAAAAGGTATAGCCGTCTTAGACGGCACAACTGTAGTCCACAAACTTACCGATGATGGCGATGCTACTATCGGAAGCACAAGCAAAACTGTTACTTTGAAGGGTACAGTTATGGTGGATTATGGAATATCAACATCGCTTTCTGGCGCACTCGCTGCTATTCAAGCCGATGTTGATCAGAACGAGTCTGCTGCAGATACTGCAATCGGAACTCTTACTAGCACTACTTCAACCAACACTACCGACATTGCCACAGCGCGTGGCGACATCGATGACTTGGTAACTCTGTCTGGCATGGCTGCCGACTCTACCGATATGGGCACCTTCACAGGAACCACAATTGCTGACAACCAAACTATCAAGCAAGCTGCACAAGCTCTTGAAACTCAAGTAGATACTAATGCTACTAACATTTCAACCCATGCTGGGCAAATTAGCGCACTTGAAACTGCTACAACTTCTGGCATTCAATGGAAAGCTTCTGTGGCTGATAAAGCTGCTCTGTCTCTTCCTGACGCTGCAACATTCGAAGCTACTCTTAGCGATGGTGATGCAATGTTCGTCAAGGCAGAGAACGATGTTTATATTTATCGTAGCTCTGGCACCCATGATCATAAGCCTGCTGGCTATACTGGCGGATTTGTAATTATGGCAGACCTCACCCAACTTACTGGCGTGACTGATACTCTTGATACTAATATTGGCAACGAGCAAATTCGTGCCGAGGCTGCAGAGGGCGCAAATGCTGCTGCTTCTTCGCACTTGCGATCAGCCGTTGGTGTTGCTTCTGGCTCTGTCAATCTGGGCACCTTTACTGGTGACACAATTGCTGACAACCAAACTGTCAAACAAGCTGCACAAGCTCTTGAAACACTAGCAGAATTAAATGCTGCTGATGTTGACGATCTTGAAGCATTGTCTGGTGTTGGTGGTGCTGCAAACTTGGGCACCTTTACTGGTGGCACAATTGCTGACAACCAAACTGTCAAGCAAGCTGCACAAGCTCTTGAAACACTGGCAGAATTAAATGCTGCTGATGTTGACGATCTTGAAGCATTGTCTGGCGTAGGCGGTGCTGCAAACTTGGGCACCTTTACTGGTGGCACAATTGATGACAACCAAACTGTCAAACAAGCTGCACAAGCTCTTGAAACACTGGCAGAATTAAATGCTGCTGATGTTGACGATCTTGAAGCATTGTCTGGTGTTGGTGGTGCTGCAAACTTGGGCACCTTTACTGGTGACACAATTGCTGACAACCAAACTATCAAGCAAGCTGCACAAGCTCTTGAAACTCAAGTAGATACTAATGAAGGCGACATTGACGACTTGGTAACTTTGTCTGGCATGGCTGCCGATTCACAGCACTTGGGCACCTTTACTGGTGACACAATTGCTGACAACCAAACTGTCAAGCAAGCTGCACAAGCTCTTGAAACTCAAGTAGACACTAATGCTACTAATATTAGCAATCTTGCTACTACTTTTAATGGTGCTGCTATGACTCTTTCGGGTTTGGCTACCTTTAATGGTAACGCTCTTATGAATGCGGATCTTTCTTTCGGGGCAAATGGAACGATGACAATTCCTTCTGTTAGCTCTCAAGCTGCATTGAATGCGATGATTGACAAGCAACAGAGTGGAATGATGTTCTACCTAGATCAGTCTGACGCCGCTGTAGCTGCCTATCCTACGGGACAAGGCACAGCCGGCGAAGGTTATGATTATGCTGCTTTCGCGGACGGGAAGAAATGGTACTTCAATGAGGAGTCTGTTTGGTTCCCATCCCCGTTCTTTACAGAAGAGGAGTAATCCTAATATAGTCAATTTCTCACTTCGTGGGCAATCGATTATACAACAAATATTTAACAAGCACCTTCTTCGGAGGGTGCTTTTTCTTTTTGGATCTCACTTTAGATCGCCCCTCAATTTAGAGTAACGAGGGGGTTTAAAAATACTTTAGATTTCTCCTTATGTATTCACTATTTATCTTCGTAGAACTGTGTCGTCTGTAACAAGAGCGACACTGATTGCGACATCTCAGGCTGTTGTAATTAATAGAGATTTTATTTTAATCCTTGGAGGGATATATTATGGCTAATAAAAAAGGTATTTCTATCGTGGACGGAACAGAAATAGTTCACGAACTCACCGAAGATGGTGCTGCGACTATTGGTAAAGACGGAAAAACGGTTACTCTTAAAGGCACCGTAATGGTAGACTACGGAGAGTCTACTTCTTTATCTGGAGCACTAGACACAATTCAGAAAGATATTAATCAAAACGAGGGCGCCTTGGATGGAGAAATATCTTCTCTCACCACAACCACCTCGACTAACACCACCGATATTACAACAAACCGTGGCGACATTGACGACTTGGTAACTTTGTCTGGCATGGCTGCCGACTCTACCGATATGGGCACCTTCACAGGAACCACGATTGCTGACAATCAAACTATCAAGCAAGCTGCACAAGCTCTTGAAACAGCTGTCGATACAAACGCTGGTGATGTTACCGATATTTCCATTTCCTTCGATGGCAACACAATGACACTTTCTGGACTGGCGACGTTTAACGGCGACACCGTGATGAATGGAGATGTTTCGTTTGGCCCGGATGGGACGCTTACGATGCCATCCGTGTCTTCCAAAGCAGCACTAGACGCAATGATCACAGCCGCAACTGATGGCATGGTATTTTATCTAAACCAAACAGACGCCGAAATTGCTGCTTACGATACCAGCAATGGAGAAGACTATTCTTCTTTTGAGGAAGGAAATAAAATATACTTCTGTGAGAATGGTGTATTTGGTTGGTTCGCATCCCCATTTTTCTTTGAGGAGGAAGCAGCCGCCCCTGCTGTCAACTACATGAATGTGGTTATGACACCAGACGCTTATGGTTCAGAAATTGAAGTGGCAGTCGGCACCACTGTTGTCGTTGAAGAAGGTTCGCTTCCTGATTCAGACACAACTCCTTTCACTGTTCAATTAGCTGACTCTGCAGTCGCTCAAACAATTTCCATCACTGATGGCTGGGGCGATGGCGGTATTCTATCGGTTGAATTTCAAACGACAGGCGGAACGGTATTACACACACTCGATCCAGCTCCAGATTACAGCACCGGTCCTTACGACATTGTTGTACTTTGGGACGGTCAAGAACTCACTGTTAACGGAACTCTAGTTTATAGAGATCTCTCAGCAACTGGATATACTGTTCTGGTAACTACTGATGAATATGCCACTTGGGATCCAACAACTTTGGTTGTAGATGGCGTTGATCAAATGTCATCCATCGGTGACGATGCAACAGAACACCCTTTGAGTGTCGCATACAATGCTACTCAAGGTTATACTCTGTTCTCATCGACTGATGGCTATGGCGATGGCTTTATTGTTGTTGCTTTCCAAAAAGATGGAGCTACTGTTTATTCATGGGAAAACCAATCCGGCGCAGTGCCGAGCCCAGCAGAAATCAAGTTTGTTCCATCTGCCAGTGGTATAGATTTCCAAATCCTCAATGCAGCTGACGATACTGAAGTATTTAGTTCAGCAGCACCACCAGATTTGAATCTCAACGGACTTGGCGATCCTAGCGATACGACAGCAATTACTGCTGCACAAGGCACAGGAGATGTAACCTCTTTTAGTCTTAGTATTTTGAGGGGCGTCAGCAGCACCACCGGCAATAACTACGGCACCGGGCAGTTGACCACCATAGGTCAAGTTGCCAGTATATCTGGCGATGCATTTGTTGCTCAAGATCATGGCGGCAACCCATTATATGCCCAAGCCAACCCAAACATCGGCGACGGCGTAACACCTGTCAATTTGGGAGCTTTCGTGGTTGCCAATGGCGCAGACAATGCAATGATATTATCATTGATAGGACCATACCTTGAGTATTTCCCAATCACAATCGAGCTTACAGACTCTAATGGAGTTGTTGTTCCCGTTCACGCGACTGGAGCAACGCAGGCAAGATATAAAATTGAAGCCTTATCAGATGGCACCATCAATGTTTATAAAGAAGCAACGATGGGAGCACAAGATTGGGCATCTTCTCCGACAACCACCAACAACATGACAGCACTTTATTCATCCAACGGTACGGGACACGATGATACA
>Ga0080013_1001646_pt1 | contig 28811 bp, 10 predicted proteins | sample ETNvirenome_6_85_FD_69236 | JGI IMG/M metagenome (GOLD analysis project Ga0080013, IMG submission 69236) | Marine viral communities from the Pacific Ocean - ETNP_6_85 (SPADES assembly) (version 2) | ecosystem: Environmental > Aquatic > Marine > Oceanic | place: Pacific Ocean | collected 2013-06-19 | reverse complement strand
TCCTTGTGTCAACAGCTTCACAATGTAAAATTTTGCCAGAATCATCAATAACGGTTACGCCGGTGATGCTAGTGCTAACATCCAATCCCAATATGTTCATTAAAAATCCAGTTTAAGCTTGAAAGTATAAGAATCATTTTCGCGTTTGCGAACCGGTGTCGCAACTTTTGCTATACCAATTAAATTCTTATCCTTGTCATAAATACCAACCCGGGAAATATATGTTGTCTTCAGAAAACTTCCCGTAGGATCATTATAACTGCTTGAAACCGTATTTTTAATCTTTAATGGAGTTTCATCGTATTGTCTTGTCTCTGCGTATGAAGATGTCTTAACCGTCTGCAAGTACGATTGATCAAAATAAGTTGGATTATTTGAGTGATTGAACGCCACCTTGGGAGCGTGTGCTAGCATGGTGGCGGTCTCAACATAATTTGTACCCTGGAAACTTACTTCGAAGCTAGAACTAGGTGCGACCTGTACGCCTGATCCGGTAGTAGCAAAGTACACCCAGCGCGCAGTATCCTCGGTTTCCAACGGTTGATAAACCTCTGAAGTTCCTCCGGTATTTAAACTATACTTCGCAGATGACTCGAAAAAAACAATTATACCCTCGTTATAGAGTACTAGGCCCTCGACGCTCCCTGATAATCCTGAAATGTCCGGATTAACATGGATTATCTCTCCGTTCTGCCTCTCATCGTGGGCATGCCCTTTTAAGCTACCACTTATGTAATATTTTAAGTGTACAGATCCTTTTTTAATTGAAGATCCATAGAATATCGAAGGAATGCTAATTAAATTAATTCTATGACTACCGTCTCCAAGAGATCCTTGGCGATCTGGATGTTTAAATTGAAACTGATTGCTTGTCACTCTATATGAGTTTATGGTGTTTTGCAGGGCCCGGATATGCCTACTTGCAGTTGTAAACAAGTCCGGTGTGGCATAATTGCCGGAATAGTCCACAAATTCCCTCTGAATAGATGCAGTAAGAGGATAGCTGGCCTGGATTGTGTCTCCGTAATTAAAGTCCTCGTGATATGAAGAAGTTGTTACAGACTTAAAAGCCAGTAAGCTGCCATCTTTAATAACATAGGGATAGATAAGGTCGCCATCGGGGCGGTCAACGTTCAGTTCATAAAGACTGACACTGCCAGTGGGAGAATGAAGTACCTTGCCAGTATGTAGCTGGCCAGTTTCGAATCTTCTATTGTTATAATAGACGCTGCCGCTGTAAATGATAAAAGTTGATTCCGGATGTGTCTTTATAGTATTATAAAACACATCGTCTTTATCAAACTTGTAGTAAGACATTTTAGTAGTCCAATCTTACTCTCAGTGTCAACTCCGTCTCGGGTGTCTTCTTGATGGGCTCTGAGAGCTTTGCTGCTGCCAATAATTCATTATCGGCAGAATAAAGTCCGACAGTCGTAATATAAGACGTTGGTGCGTCAATCGCTTGCTCTTTAACCCTAATCTTACTAGAAGATAAATACGTGGGGTTTGAGCTATAGTTATATTCATTGTGATTGGCCCGGCAGAAGTAGATTGTTGAATTAAGCTCTGTTGTATTGTTAAAGCTAACATTATATACTCTATTTCTAAAGTTGTCGCATGTGCCGGAAATTGCGGACCCAGTTAAGATATCATTAAAGTTCGTAAAGTTTTTCCCTACATCCACTGCTGATGCGTGGTTCAAACTCATGGACAGCGTGCCGCCGTCGGCTAATATGCCATGGCCGCCAGCGCCATCATTTGCCGTTGAATCCAAGAATATGGATGATGACAATACAGCAACGCCGGCTTGGTAATACAGCAAGCCAACTCTAAAGCTTTGATTTTCCCTAAGAATATCTGTGCCAGCAGATTGTGTCGCGTACAAAATACCATAGTCGCCGGCCGGAGAATTTGTAAAATAGTTGGTCGATCCACTAGCATCCGTGATCTTAACCCTGTCATTAAAGGTGCCATTACCATAATCAAAGGCCGCTCCAGAAACTCCCAACTCTAGCTCGAAGGTACCTTTCTTGATCTCATCTTTCACCAATAGTCGCGAAAAACTTAAGAAAACAGCGTCCCTGATCTTATTGCCGCCGGCGGCGATGTTACCATCTTCATCAAACTCTAAAATAGATCCAGTGGCATCATGTCCCACTAGGACCTGGGCCATCTGATTATAAATATTGAATTTTTTATTCTGGTCAGTAAAATTAGTAGTACCAGAATTCGCAGACTTAGTAGAGTATCCGGCTGTGATATCAAAAATGTGATTCGCAGAGGAACTTAGATACGGATAATCGTACACGGACTGAAAGTATCCATGAGAATAGTTTTTAATATTACGCTCAGTCCCAGCGTTATTTGTATATGTACCAGATACAATAGAGCCGGTTATGGGTATTGACTCATGGAGAAGTGTTCTGGTTTGCGCTGTATCATTCTCGTTATCCAGATTCTTGAAAATTGTTGCCATTTTTTACACCTATTTTATCCTGATTTGTATTTAACAAAGCGAACTGGGACGTCGATCCTATTTCCGGTTGTGGCGCCGGTTATTCTAACTATAGAATCAATATAATAAAATGTTCTACTTTGGAATGTATACTCTCCACCTAATTTTGTAAAGAGAAAAGTACTAGTCCTTAAATCTAGCGAGGATCTAATCTTAAAGTTCAGTTTATTGCCACGAGGGCCCCTTAGCGTGGAAACATCGTTTGCGCTTAAAGGCTGCACAACACGTCCCCCGCTGATTAAGTAAGTTGCAACCTGGTCGTCATCGATAAAACTTTCCGGGTAGGGATTCAAATTGGAGTCCGTGACACTCCCCAGTCGATTATCAATCTCAATTATAAAAGATGTCTCGCGCAGGGCAGAATCGATTGATCTATTCCGGGAGATAGCATTGGTATCCAGTCCGTGATGAAGGGAAATTTGATTCGGATTAGCAGTGGCGTTAGATGTAAAACCACCCAACACCCCTTGATTAGGCTGGTCAACCATCGGCAGGCTATTTGAATCAATGAACGCACTAGTGGGGTTGTCCCTAACTGCGTCTGATACTCCCTCAGTCGGCTCGTCGACAGCAATTATAAAAACGTCCGTAACGCTGGAGTCGGCCGTAAATGTTCTAGAGTTGTCAGCGCTGCTTGTATCGTTCAGTTTCAATACCGGCAGATATAAAAAGTTTGTCTGCGCGATGTTTAGAAGTTTTGAGTGTATGAATGAGGTATTGTTAGTAAATGCTTCTAGAATCGGAGTTTGTAAAATTTCTAAATCGTAATAGGCGGATCCACTTGGGTGTGCACCGTTAGTGTGATTTGCATTTTGATACAATGCATAGTTAATTTCATCATCGCCTAGAGCAAACTTGGCTATAGCAAAAGAGCCGTCGCCGCGTGCCAATCTTTTTCTCCCTGTGTCCGTTAGGACTGCATCTAGAATGATATCTCCGCTGTTGTCTAAAAAAGCCATATTAATACCTCTTACTAATTAATAAGTAGTTTAAATTTCATTTATCAGCACTTTAAATCTTCTTCATGTTCATGTTTGAATTTAACATTCAAGTCAAATTTTCTTCCCGTCTGCCTTGAAGTAACCCTTATTTTAAACTTAGTTCCCTTTTGAAAATTTGTATTAGGATCTGTAAAGATTCTTTTGTCCAGCTCAGCGGACCCTAGATTAACTGTTTGGCCAAGTGCAGAATCCGGATTATTGTCCGGGAAGCTTACTCGCTCTTGTTGAAAGGAAGGTCCAATCATCAGGAATTTTTTGACTGTCTTCGTTAAAGTGCCATGGGGTTTCTCTGGTAACAAGTACTCTCTAATAATCGGATAGATAGCACCATCTGTATCGACCATCTCGATCTCGAATATCGGAGAAGGGTTAGATATATTGCCCCTAATATCAACAGATCTGAATGTGTAATAGTACTTTCTATTTGGGGTGATGAAGTCATTAAAAAGTGCAGACTGTGGGTCGCCTCCGCAAGAACCATAATTCTCTATGTACACGACATCATGTAATTTTTCAAAGAAATCATCGTAAGTTGCAGGCGGGCTAGTAATCCTGAAAATCTGATACTGCGAAACAGGATCGTCTGGGTTGAATTTAATCTTTGCCCCCTCTGCAACACCCTGCCTCTCTTGAATTCTTTCGAAGATAGCATCATCCCCTCCTCTCAGGATAACTGGTACCTCATAGACATCACCTCCAATCGGACTCAGTAAGAAAGACATTCTATTGTTTATACCCCTGTAGGGCCAGAATTCTACCTGCGGATATACCGGGGGCTTATCGACAACGCTAATTCTAAAATTAAACAAAGGGGCTTCTACCAACTGTACAGAAGGTCTAACCACGACATCAATTTGGGCTTGCCCATCTTCGCTTATAATGGGATTTGCAGCCGTTGAAGTTCTAGGCGTAATGTCCTCTCCAGAAACACCTATATCTACTGCTGGTGTGTATCCTAGGCCACCAAGAGCCTCTGATGTATTCCGACCGCCACGGGCAGTAGGTTGCCCAAAGGGCCTAGGCACAGTGCTAGATGTTCTTTGGTTTCTCTGACCCATGGCGCCAATATCAGGGCCGCGGCGTTGTCGGTCGCGATTACCAGGAAGTTGCGCAGGGGGGGCGTCCTCGGCATCAGGGGCCAAAACAATATTGTTTAGTTGTGGGATGCCCGGGGAATTAGGTGATCCCTCTACCTGATTTGGGTCTGTTCTCGGTCGGGCCGGCTGTAAGTCGCCACCCAAGTCAACTTCGGGTGCGCCAGAACCAAGATCAGCCAGCCTATCAGTTGGGGTTACATATTGATACTCAGACCCTAAAACAACCTGATAGGCGTAAACATTATATTGATAATCTTTTTCATAGTTAATCTGAGTGTCTACGAAATTTAAAATATCTAGCTCACTAGAGTTTGGAATATAAAATTCTTCGTCTGCGTTGGAAGAGACTCTGCCTCCGGTACCAACGGAGTGTTTCGAGATTTTGTAAAAAATAGTTTCCGATTCGGCTGGCGTGCCAGTTAAAATCTCGGCAAAGGTTCTAGAGTTCTCCTGCACGAAGCGATCCAGCTCGCCGCGTAAAACAAACAACCTTAAGCGTTGATCGGCCAAATTCTGCATCGTAAGATCTACAAAAGTGCCGGGAGGTACAGCTGGTGTTCTTATCTCAAGATAGGGCGCCAAAGGATATGGCAGTATCTCTGGTGTTGTCGGCGTAAGCTCTTGCTCTTCCGGGCGTACGCCTGGAGATACAAAAGGTTGACCGGGCACACGCCGGCAACGGCCGGGCAAGGTTCTTACTTCGCCTAGGCGCTCAATAACGCGGACGCCATCGCACCTTAATCCAGGCCCACAATCAGAATCTTGCAAGCATGTATCGCCTTCGCCGGCCAGATCTGCTGGCGATTCAGCAGGAGGTCCGGGTTGGCCACCAAAATCTTGGGGCAACAATTCTGCCTGCCCACCAAACCGCGGTATTTCCGCCCGGGGTGTTTCAGCCAGCGGATCGACCATCTCTGTCTCGCCGGAAAATCGAATTTTTTGTTCTAAGAGCCTATCAACATATCCAATCCACTCTGTAAGGTCCAGCACTCTATGAACTTGATCCTCTTGTATTGTATACGAAGTATTCTGTTTGCTGAGCATTTTCTTGGTTGCAACAGTAAATTCACGATTTATGAGAAGGCGCTCTAGGGCCGGATCAAAGAAAGTCCTCATCAAAAGATAGCCAGAGCCATTCTGATTGATAAAATCAGCAACCCCCAATTGAGCCAAATCTGTTGTAAAATTCATATCCATGTTCAACGGAAACGAGCCGCGGAATGAATTATGAGTGCTCAATAGCGGTATTTCAGTTGGAGAGAATAGAATTTTTGAATATTTCGCCGCCTGCTCCGGGTATGGAAATCCGGATGTTCCAAAAGCTGCGCCTAAAGCGTCTGTGCCGCGGCCCAGGTTGACGGGAGAAGGCTGACCGGGGATAATTATGCCGCCGGGAGAGACTTGTTCGGGGCCTTGTGGAGTGCGGGAGGCTGCTGTATCAAAGGCCCGGCCCCATTGATTAAAATAATTTGTTTCGCCGACCCTAAATATCTCTATACTCAGAGGGGCCTGGAAAAATAAGGCGCCGACGACGGCACCACCTAAATTCAATAACCAACGATAATCTGAATTTATCACAAAATCCGGATTAAATCTCTCGGAGGCTGCAACATACATGTTTGGCAATATCGGCTCTAGGCGGTTGTCGGACGCAAAAGGAGTTATCGCCTCCTCATACCGATCTGCGATAAAGTTAAACTGAGTGTCCCAATTTGCAATGTGCAACCTTGTGCCGATATTTCCCACCGGTAGATTGTTGGCGCCCTCGGAGGGCAAAATGGGAACCTTCATCCTAAAAGTAAGATCTAGAAATCTTCTCCTAGGGAACACTTCAGTAAATGTATATCCAGCGGGAAGAACGCCGGCACTAACGGCCGACCTGCTTGTGCTGTCCCTTCCTAAGATAAATTCTTGCCAAAAGTTGAAATTAAAATCATCTCCATTGTTAAAAGGGATTGTAACTCCAGATCTAAAATACTTAGATTTTGCAGAAACGGTGATTCTTTCAGTAGTACTGTATACGGCTTCTGGGTCGACCAGATTCACATGCGCTGGGGTAATATCAATAAAAAAAGGTATACCTCGGATATCGGCTCTGAGAAACTCATTAATGTTGCGCGCGAGGGCTTGGTTGTGAATACCAAAATACTGATATCCAAAACGGTCCCCTAGGCGACCCAAGAAGGATAAAGCCTCTGTTGTCCAAAAACTTCCACATAAAAATCTAAAATGATCAGAGACCTGTGCAATATTTTGCCATGGCTGATTATAAAAATCCGATGTTGGGGACAGGTGTGCATAAGGCGTCAAATCTTGATTAAGACTTTCTTGTGTCACAAATTGAAAGGTTTCATTTTCTGGCTGTGAAAGAACAAAAGTCCTATCTTTCCCGCACAAAGTAATAGGAGCAAAAGGAAGCTGCTGAGGCTCGTCGCCCAGAGAGCCTTCAGGGGTTATCGTTCCGCCGGGAGGTGGAGTTGGAGGGCTAGGTGGTGGACAAAAAACACCATCACCATTACCAGAGTCTGAAGTACCTAAGCCCTGAGCCAGTGCTTCACCTAACCCCGGGGTTGAATTGGTCCGGTCTATGGCATCCGATAGCGCCTGGCGCGCCCGATCTGTGCCTGGGCCCATTCCATATCCATTGTTATTGTCGCCATTAGCCATGCTTTATTCAGACCCCTCTAATAAGTCTTTCGCTGTTAATATAAATTCCGGAGAAATCTCTCTATATGTTCTATTCAGCGCACGGGTGGTCATTGTCTTGGCTTTTTTATTGCGTACGCTTGATACGTTTGTGACCCTTTTTTGAGTGGTCAATGGTCTAATTACAAAAAACTCATCAAAATTAACCAACTCCAAGCCAGGGACGGCACCTATCCCTAATAGCTTATTTTCATACTTCTTCATTCGACACAATAGTTCATATTTATTTAACATAGCATCAGCAATTTTTTCCTTAGTTAATGGCTTCCAGGTCGATTTGTTAACTGCCGTTTCCGAGATTTTTATCTCTGGTTGCGTGCGAGCGTTTTGCATGCCTAGCTTAGAAATCTTCTTATTTACTGTAGCATACTTCTCGTTCTTGTTAAAGCCGGCCAGGTATTGGATTTCCATCAAACTAAAGAAATTAAACAAGTAAGTAAATGATTTCATTGAATCTTTCAGCACGTCGCCGTCTTTGGCAAAGGCAGAGAAATTAATAATATTGTCGGAATCTATGGAAGAGAGAAATAATGCCTTAACCTGATTTGGCAAAGAACCAATCTCGCTCAAGGAGCCAAGTGAATTTTCTTGCTGATTGGTACTACACGCTCTCTGTAATACATTTGTATCAATCGATAGATTAAATTTGTCGATAGAAAAGTTATTTGTAATCTTGCTAATACTAGTGTTGTTATCGCTGACGATGTGGTTCTTACTCACTCGCAAGAGCATCTTATTAATATTATTAGAGTTTAATACTACGGCTAGCTTATCTGAGACCGGGAGTTCTTTCAGGGGATCCGTATCTTTAATCTGGCGGCTGAGACCTACAGACGTGTTACTCTTGAAGATGTTTGAAAAATTTAGTTTATTTTCTTTCCCGAAAGCGTTTTGCCGTTCTTCTTTTTTTACATTCGAAGAGGCCAAGGAATCTTTTTCCACAAATGATCCAAGAGATACACTCTTATTGCCTAAAAAATTAATTAAATTTATATTAGTCTTACTAGTTTGATCACCTTCACCCTTGTATATACTTTTGACGGACTTAAGAGTCATTATTTGAGTCGCCATCGTCGTAATTTCCACATATGGATATTGATTGTCCTCGGTCTGGGTTGATGATGGCAGACCAGCGCACAAAAAAGAAATGCCGGGACCATCACCTAGGCCGACGCGTGATGGCGATAAATACGAATAATCCGTATTGGCAAAACTATGTAGTTGCGCTGTGATTGGCCCTTGGCCTTCTTTAACACTAGCTTGGTCACGGTTTAAGGTAAAATATTTTTCCCTCTCCTGCTTAACTCGGCGTTGAAATGAGCTGGCGGCGACAGTTTTCAATCCGGGCATAGTAACTGAACTGTTTTCTATATTCTCGAAATTATCTTCTGCCCTGAGAAGATAATCATATCCGGCACCCTTCTTAACTGCTGCATCAAAATATTCATTTTCAAAAAAATGTTGTATAGTAAATTCTCTCTTGATCGAAGATAAAGGGCCAATGCCAGCTTTCTTGCCGGTTAGGCGATTCTTCGGTGCGGGCCCTTTGGCTTGATCACTTGCCTGGATGGTCGAAACACCAATTGTGTTCTTTAAGGCAGATATCAACTTATCAATCAACTTTATTGTCATCAATATACCTTCAGGAGATCCGGTGTGTGGATCACACATGGTGATGAAATAGGTTTCATCAAAATCGTCACCTTCAATCTCAAAGAAATCTTTCAGTACTGTGGTTATGGTCCCTGCAGCATAAAACCATGGCGTTGCAGAACCTGGGTATTTTTCCACAATCTGTCTTTTATATTGATATGTGAAAGCTTTTGCTGATATGTTATAATTCTTCTCAAATGTTTTTATTGTCTTGTCTATATCAGTGTTGGCGCCTGAAGTGACGTGAGGGTCTCTTTGCGGGCTCTTACCACCATGAACCCTTAACGATGGTTGGCTGGCTTCTGTGAAATACAGTTCCATAGAACTTTTTGCAGCAACAAGATCTTCTATCGTTTGTTCTAGATAAGAAACAACATTATCTCTTATTCGGACTTCAACGCCATATTGGTATTGGCCATCATTAATTTTAGCAATTTTCGCGTCATTAACTGAATATATGTTGACTGTCGGGTCTCCAGACACCCCCAGGTCCAAGCTTCTCAGTGAATTAGAGTCTGCTGCCACCGACTTTTTATTTAAATCAGCCAAAGAAACAACTCTTGTGCTCACATCATCTCTTATTTCGGCTGATTCTTTTGTATCTGCTGCACCGATAGCTTTATTAAAGAACTTTTCACTCTTCTTGCTTAGAGCTAGTGCATGATTTGCCTTCGAGGGTATTACCTTCATTCCATCAATTTCATTATTTTTTAAAAATACGCGTCGGCGGACCACACTCATAGATAACACATCAAAATGACTGGTTGCCAACCTAGGATTTTTTATTACAAAATCAGAGAATCTACAATTATCTAATATGATGTTTCTCATATTGATAGCAAAAGCAAACTTGCATCGGCCGGCGTGATCATACGACATCCAAATGTCTGAAAAAGGACTAGTCTTTTTCTCAAACAGCGATATGTTTGCTAAGGAATTCACGACCTTTTGAGGAAAAATGCTCCTTTTTGTGTTGGCCCGGGCGATTGTTGCGTCAAAATACTTCTTAAACTTTCTATAATCCTTGATTGATGTGTCGCGTATGGACTCTTTATAAAGGGGCGTTTGTCTTCGGCTTGAGCCATGTGTTGAGCCGGCCATAAGGCTGCCGTCGCGCATCACATGATAATCGCCGGCATATAACTTATTATTATCTTGCCTCTTCAACACAAACCCATTCTTCAAAACTTTTTTATCTTTTATAATAATCTTATTTATAACCCTACCAATTGAAATTGATTTTGACCTAGCTGAAGCCTTCCTTGAGTTAGTTAAAACGTTCTCTAATTCAATATACGGGTAAACTATCAACATTAAACTTTCCGGGTCGATGTCGCCAATTGGATTGAAACTTAAGTGAATTGGTATTTCGGACAAAAGGGAGCCATCACTTAAATCAATTTTGCAATTTACAAAGTTTGTATTATTTTGTTTCCTAAATAAAGATACTGCTGCCCCTACATCAACTTTTCTCAATTGACTGTTGGCATCTAGGAGGGCCATAATACTTTTGTTTTCAAAGTTAAACTTCTGGCTGGGTGTTTTTGACAGGGTATGCAGTCGATTAAACATTTTTTTATTTGTAGTCAAAATTGCATTTATGCTGACATATTGTCTCATTCCAGAATTGACAGCCCAGAAAGACGCAAAATCGGATCCTACGACTTCCTTAAAAGATAGTTTAACGTCCACCTGTAAAAGTTTTTCGCGAGTAGTATAACTCTTTTTATCAGTGGGTCGACCTCGATGTGTGTGTCCGGGCTTGCCATATGGCTCACCACCTCTAGCCACTTTCAAGGATACCTCGTTTATAAAAACGTCGGGTATCATGTGGTCGCCAACTAAAGATCCTCTATCTAAATGCAGGTAACTCATTCTTCACATGGGTCCTCATACTCAGTTTCTGAGCCATAAATATCTTCTCTTGAATCTGCTTCAATGCCGGCACAATCGAAGGTCCTCTTGGAGAAAATTCCTTTCGTTTTCTCCGGCGGAGACAAAGAACATAGAATCTCTTCTGAGATTTCCTTGTCCGAGGATATATTTAGATAATAAGAAACTGCTTCCAGCTCATCAATATCTTCCTCTAGCTGTAAATTTACTTGCTTAGTTACAAAATTATTTTCTGAAACTGTATATTCTTGCGATTGATCAAATTGGGAGAACCTTAATGGAACAAGGGTCTCCTTTGTTTTGCCGGCAACGATGGCTTCATCGACCCTATACACTTCTATATCAAAATTCTTATTAAGAGTGAACCCGTTTACTTCCGCTAGCTCTAGGAGGATAAAATCTTTTTTAACTTGTATATTGGTGCCATCAAAAAAATCTAAAATATTTTCGGCTTCACCTTCGATATCCTCTGAAGCTGCAAACTCTTCCGCTTCGGTAAGCTCAAAAGCTGGTCTGTCTTCTGTGCCTACGCCGGTTCTATAGATTACGTTTGAATCCAGTTGTGGGATTCTTTGAACTGGCTTGTCGGAGCCGGTTAACGCGTATGATGACCCAGTTAGCTCAGCTTTCAAGAATTTAATCTGCCAGGCGGGCGCAAATTGATTACCCGGAGCTGAAGTCCCCAGAGGTGCACTATTAGTATAATGGCGCTCTGGTTTTTGTTGAATAGTCTTTACCTTTGAATCAATAAAACAACATGCATCATCTTGTTCCACTTCCGGATTAAAATCGGCGGCCGCATCCGAAAGTTTCCCCAGGACCCTATCAGTCCTTTTGTTTGATGGTATCGCAAATTTATTTTGTATAAAAGTACTTTTCTCGCCTATATCCAAGTCGGTGAAATTATACTGTGTGCGTATTCTAGGTGTCTCGATAATCCTATCAGAATTAAACCTCTGCTCTTCGCCAATAGAAGCCGAAGCGTGATTTTGATCATATAGAATATCTTCATCAAAAAAAGAATAGAACTCAGGCTTAAAGGTGCCTTGTGCCAACAAGCGCTTACCATGTTGAGTTAGTTGAATATCCAATACTTCTTCTTTTCTGTTAAAAAAGGTCATTGTTCTTCTTCAGCCTTGGAGTAATTTTCTTCATCAGTTATAGTGACGCCGGCGTTAATTTTAACTAGTTCAATCAGTGAAAAATAATCATACGGCCAGTTGTAGCTATATGGGAATTCTTGCTCAATACTTTCCATACTGTCCGCTCCAAAGCTTTTTGCATATCTAAGATCATCGAAAGAAGCCAATGTCTTATTATTATAGAACTTCTCGGCGCGCTGCTTTACTTTGAACACGAGCCACCTTAAATCTCCAATGGATCTCTTCTGTTCCTTGTTACCAAACAATTCGCCAATTTTAACGTCGTGTGATACCTGGGAAGACAGGTTCTTAAACCCTCTACCAGTGGCTGGGGAGGTGTTCTGCCACATATTTTTAAGATCATTTTTTGTAAATTCATGTTCGAATTCAAAAATATACATTACAAATGGATCGATATTGTCAAACTTAATAAAATCAAACTTAGGCGGCAATACATATTTTTGTATCATGCTTACCATATTAGATATAGAGTCGGGAACTTTTTCACCCTCTAGGGCTCTCTTTATCACATCTTTAGCTTTTTTGGGATCCTTATAACCTGTCAGCTTCAAAAACTCAATATCGTTTAGATTGTTGACAGCTTTAGTCTTCGACACAAATGGTATAGCAATGACTGCTTCTGAAACCATTGTCGAATCACTTAGTTCCCCCAGCTTCTTAGAGAGAGTCTGATTGTACGTATCAAACCCGCAGGCTTGTAACAAACTGGCTGTAGCCTGTGTATTGGTGATATCCTTTTTCGGGAATTCCAAGCTAAGAAACACTCCCTTTGAACTTCCGAAAGGGATAGATCCATATTGGTGCCACATCCCTCTGCTAACCGATCCGGACCCTGACACTGGTAAGGTCACGCTGCTAGCGCTGAAATCTAAAATTGGTGTCTCAAACTTTGGTTCAATAACCCACTGGTATCCTTTACTTCCGGGCTGATCGATTACTGCCTGCAATCTCCCTTCCTTGTCTAGCTCAACTGTTCTAGTTCGCAGGACTGTATTGAGATTGATTGAAGAACTTATCTGCATCGCACTTACATATGCGTATGAGCCAGATATGCCCCACTTTGCTTTCGGGTACGTACCAGACAATATACCACTTCTAAAATACTTCTTGGTCGAGTTCTTAACAACTTCCTCTAAGGTGTGTGTGTTACTTGTTGGTTGAAAACTGTACCTGACCCGGGCATACCCATCGTAATAGGGGGGGGTATATGGTGCACCCGAAAAGAAGGCCCACCTTTTTGAAGGTTGCACGCCGCTGGCGTCCACATTGCCAGTAATACTTAATTCTAATACTGGAGGGCCAAATGCTGACTCTCTCTCGTACATCTCAATGCTCTTATAATAAGAAGAGGAAACCGCCTCATAAATCTCCGGATGTTCCGCTTTAAGGGGGCCATTCATAAGATTTGTTGCTCCGGAGACGGCTAGCTTTGTATCTCTAGAAATTTTGATATCCATTACATACTCTTTATCAGTATCGAATGTAATGCCGTTTGTATCAGACGGGGTCGATGCAAAGAAGGTCATTTGTCTATTTTTCAAATAGAAATTAACAGTCTCAGCCAAGAAATTGTTAATTGCTAACTTATGCAGTTCCTTCGATTGGCCCCTAAAGGTACAGAAGCTATCTAAGGCCGCTGACGGGTGTGGTTCGATGTCCGCATATTTTATCTTTGACATGTCGCCCAAAGCAATTGGATCAATAATCCCCTCAAAAGGGATTCGATGGTCAAAGCTAGAACTAATAAAATAATATTTGTGAATCGGGGCATTGTTTGTGAGGCTATGAAAAGAAGCACTCATCCGATTCATATCTTTTGGTAAAAATGCTTCTGGGAAATATCCATATTTTTCTTCTTCAGAGTATGTGTCTGAATCTCTTTTAACAAATGAAGACCACTGTCCTGAACTGCCGGTCATGACGGGGAAATCAACTGCAAGACCAGACTTAATAGTGTTATATAGGATACCTGGGGCGTAGAACGGTTGTAGCGCGGTTCTCCATGATTCATTGGCTCCCGGAGAACCACTAAACTCGACCGCGGGGGCATAAGACTGCGAGAAGAGACTAGCTAGCTGCAACGTCCGCTGAGCTGGGTAGAACCCTTCGCGGGGCCTGAACTTAGTAATAGCGTTGCACTGCAGCGTAAGATTAGTGTTTAGCTTGCCATCATACTCTTTATGATCATTGTGTACTTGCTCAAACATCTCTATAAAATCTGAATGGTTATATAGGCTAAAAAAGCTATTATCAAAGATAGAACCGGTCACAGCACTGGAGCTTAGGTGTGCGCCATCAAGCTTGAACAAGTCATCTGGTAAGTTTGTACCAACAAAATCTTTATTGTTCTCCTCGATATAATACTCTATGTGATCACTAATTCTGAACTCTGGCACGATTGTATAATCCTTACCAATTCGTTTTATTTCTTCAGAATATTCACCATATGTATCATAGAAGGGTCCAATTCCAGCTTGGGCACCGACTTCCCACTTTGTGTCTCCGCCAGCGACGGCGATGGAGCCGGCTCCTAACTCATTTGAACCTGTCATATACTCAGGTTCACGTCGGGCATATAACGGTGCAGGTGCAATTTTGGCCGGCAACCCACAGTGGAATTGTGTGTATGCATTCAATAGTTCTCCGGCGCCATCATTTTGTGTGTTCAAACTGGTTCCAGTCGGAGTATAAATCATGAAAGCGGTGCCATTAATGAAAGATCCTTCGTTATACCTAGCATCCAATGGCCAAGAACTTTGATTTGTCGGTGGAGAGGAATTGCCCTGAGAGTCTGATGTCCCGGTAGTGTCCCGATCAGATCTAGTTGATCTCCACCCTAAGACTGTCTTTACATTATATTCGGGGCGACTTCTTGTCCTAGACATGTACGCATTCTTTGCACGTGGATAAATTGTCTCAAAAATATTAACGTACACAAAGAGTTGGTCAGAAGATCCGGCATTCTCGATATACAAATCCTTGATGGAATCGTAAATTTGGCTATATTTTACAGAGCCAATATCGCTGTTAGTAATATTTTTCAAATTTCGATCCAATGCTGTATTTGAAAAGTGAGAAATATTATTCTGATATGTATGTTTTAGTGAAACCGGCATATACTTGTTGGTCTGTTCGTTCTTAACCAACAGACCATGAGTTATTGGCTTGTGCACCGAAGAAACTACTGGCTCAGAAAATGTTTTTCTTCTTTGAGAGTCTGGAGTGCCGACTTTATACGTTATCCCAGAGCGTACAAAAGTTTTATAATCAGCGTTACTTGGTTCCCTTATGTAGTCGATTATATTATTTTTTCTTTGGTGTCTGGCAATCGGATGCTCAGCTGTTCTAAATTGCTTCCACATCGGGTACCCATACGGCCCATTTCGATTAAGCAAGCTTGCATTTAAGACCTCTGCTGTGGCCAAACTAGCTAATGATTCATTCTTTGAAGCACTTATGGTATTAGTGCTGGTGTTCACAGGCTCATGAACTAATGTATTAAGACCTACAAAATCTACAAAATTGCTACCAGCACTAACCTGCCCTGTGGTGAGAAAAGTTACAACTTCTGCGTCGGCCGGGAACGTACGAGGGTCCTTGGCAAAGCCAAAGGGGGCCTGCGGTGGTGACGATTGTGCCACCGATGACGAAATCCATAGATACTGTAAGTCGCTTCTAGGGATTGGATGCTGAACGAAGAAATTGTCATATACAGATGCAGTTGCAACTGATCCATTGCTCAGTTCCATTCTCTTCAACTGATTTCTATGTATTTTATGAAACGAAGCCGATACTTGGGCAGTAGATCCCAAGGTATAATCTTTATCCAAACCAAATTGGCCACAGTGGTCAGTCGAGAACTCGTTGAGTGGTACCCTAACAGTAGTGTTTCTATAATTTATGGTGTTGTATACAGAATATTCTGCCGACAGAGCATCTAGTCCTGGTCCGCCATCAGCATCTCCCGAGGTCTCTGGCCCGCCTGGAGCTGAAAACCTTTCAACAATGACGTGTTTGTTTCGGCCGCGGCTGGGCTTTTCATAGTCCATAACACCGGAGATATATGTTGACGATGCAGAAATTGAAGTGGCAAATCCATCTGTGTCAAAAAGGATAACCGGACTAACTGTGTCCACGCTAGCCTGATCTTCGACAAAATATCGATTATTGATTTTACGATTGGATGTCTGAACAATCTCGTAGTCTTGTTTGTAGTTACCTAAGACTGGCATGGTGCCGGTCACATTCTTGATGTTTCGAACGTTGAGAGGTCTTTTTGCAGTCTCATCACGATGATGTTGTGCCCGGGGAAGATCCATATTAATCGAGCCAGCCGAATTCTTTTCTGGTGAATTTATACTAGCAGTATTGTTTTGTATTGTGATCCTAAATCCTTCGGGACGAGACAGTTCATCATCTAAAACATCGCTGTCTCCGGAAATATTATTTAAACCCACGTGTCGATGTTGAAGGCCGCCGACATGCTGGTCCGTAAACGGGCCCTGTATGTGTGACTCAAATCCATAATGACGGCCATCTTTGTGAATGTTGGTAATTTCCTTATCAGCAATAATTTGCAAATGAGGATTTGCAGAAGAACTAAACACTGAGAAAGGTGCTAGCAGAGGGCCCTTAATATTTTTCTTTTGCGAGAGCCTAGCCATGGCCTTCGTTGAAATGCGCCCCTTTTGATTTTTGTCCAGACTGTCCTTAACTATTGCATCGCTTTCTACAACAGAAAGCTCAATAGTACTATCTGCCATGGCGGCCTTGGAAAGCTGGGCTCTTACCGCTTCTCTGGCCGTAGGACCAAGAGGAATCTGTGGGATATCAGAATCCTTGGCTGGGTTGTTTAGCTGCTGCAAGCGCACGGGACTGGTTCTAGAGCGAATATTCGATGCAGCCAAAACATCGAACAATTGCTGCCTATCGCTATCCACATTGTCGTCGCCGGATGGTGCTATAGCAACATCCCTTATGGCGGCCCACCAGTCCGCATTGTTACCTTGATTTATCGGGGCACCGTCGGATTCTACTGGTGGCGGTGCCAGACCATGAGCAGTTGGCTGGTTGATATTGCTATTAATTCCAGAATCTAAGGTGGGCCCTTTAGCTTCAAGCGTTGGGAATTTGGTCCAGTATTTATTTCTTTCCAAAATATGGCTTTCAACCATATTCCGCACACCTTTAGAAAACCTAGAGGACGCTGGTACCAATTCTAAAATCATTTGGCCAAGCGCATCATCAAACCACTTATAAAAATCCACAAACTTTTCAAACTCAGGAGTATTCCTAACTCTTTCGAAATACAGTTGCCTGAGCTTTTCTAAATCTTTGTACTGTGGGCGGTATCTATTAACAGGTTCTCCGATAAGATTGTGAAAATCTTTCATTGTTGAGAACATGTTTAACATATCCAAAGAAATATCTTGATAGAGACTCTTCTCTACTGAATAGTGGAATTTAATTGGGCGCTTGTCCCGGAAGTAAGTGTGATCGTCTTTATCCAGAATTTGAACGGTGTCTTTGTTCGATAATACTTCTGGCAGTTGGTATGCATATGCATGCATATAGTCCACATCAATAGAAGCAGTTGAGTTGGCTGTGAAACCGGTGCCGCGGCCGCTGTGCTGGTTGTTGATTATATTACTCAGATATCCATGCCTGGAGGTGGACGTTGTCGATCCGGAAGAAAAATCTGGTACAACAAATTCGCCGCTAGCGTTTGAGCTGGTTAGCGTCTGGAAATCCCAATTAAGAGCTAGGGTTTCAATGTTCTTGATATCTTTTTCTTTAACGTTGTCCTCAAACAGGAATGCTCTCTTAAAAGGCTGATTATGCCCATAATTTAAAGGGTCTATTGCGTGCGCTTTGAGCACATCGTTGTCTAGATAGTTATACCAAACGCGTACGGAGCCCACCTTAACATCAGTTTTGTCAATTACGCTCCCGGTAAAGTTTGTTCTGTGGGCGCCGGCAAAGATCCTCTTTGGGTTCTTCATTATCCGGTCGCCTTTCGAGCCAGAAATTGTACCAGTTAACTCAAACTCATTTTCTATAAATCCAAATCTAGGGTTCGCTCCGTAGAAGTTAATATTATAGGTATCGTTCTCTACGCCATCTATCTCGCCTACGTACGGGCTCTTAGTTTTTCGCATACGAAACGCCAGGAGCCATCTCTCCTCGTTATACACATTAGAGTATACGCTACTGGTTAGTTTGTATCTCGTCTCGCCGTGATGGAAGTTAAAACCCTCGTTTATGTGGCCGCCATCTGAGCTAGATAACATAAAGCGCGCGTGTTTAGAGTTTGTATCATTTCTAATCGCATAAATCTGAAAATTTGTCTCGTCAGGTGTGTGAAAAGATAGATTTTCAGAATCTTCACTCTTGGCAGTATGCATACCAAAAAGCGAAGAAGTTATAAAAGGAGTGTTGACGTGAAATCTATCTTTGACATCTTTTTTCTTAGGAAAGATAATCTCTGCTTCAACTGTCATTGATAAGTTAGCTTCTTGTGTGCCATGGCTACCGGTTATGAAACTAACAGTGTTCGAGTTATTCGAGTCTGTATTTTGATACACGGTAGCTTCAAAGTGCTTTGCAGCGCTGAAATCGACCAATGATTTTCGAATAGATACTTCTCTGTGGCTGTCTTCTAATTCATATGTGGCGCCATCGGCGTAAAGATTGACTTTGACCAAATTATCATCGATACCAAAACATCGAATCAAATTACGAAACGATTCCTCGGTACCTTTCTTCTTATATATGCTTATTAAGTTATTATAAACATTTTGATATATGAAGTTCTTAGTGTCATGGAGTTTTGCCTCCAATTCACGGTCTTCTTGGCGATCCAAGAAGTTCTCCAAAATAGTGGAATCTGTAAATAGCTCTGGGGCGACGAAGCCGCGGGAGGTGAGCAGTTTATTTGCGAATGGTAGTGGTTTAAACATATTCGCTTCATTGCTACTAGATAAATAATTTATATCTTGTATATGATTAATTGCCTCTACTTGCAAATGTAGATTGTCAAGATAACTTGACATTATCTGAATCAGCTTAAGCAATTCCCCATTCTTTTCCTTACTAGAGTGGTCTTCCGCTATAATCCATTCAGGCAGAGTATAGTAAAGACTGGCATTGTTTGTGTGGTCGTATTCGCGGCCTTCGTCTCGCTTAACATTGATATACTGCTTTACTCTATTGTTGTTAATCCTTATGATTGGATCCTCAAACTCAGAAGAAGCGAATCCCCCTGAAACCATCGCAGATCCAGTATTTCTAGAATCGTTGCCAACATAGCCAGTCCATGTACCATTAGACACCCGGCCGGAGTAATCTAAAACAACATTATCTGTGGAGCCTGTGCTGGTGATACCTTCGTTAAACTTATAATATACACCTATATCAGTGTTGGCAGTATCTGTATTAGTTCCGGCGCCGACCTGACCAAACCAAAAGCGACCTATTTTTTCTGAACTTCTCTGTGTTTTCCAGTATCTGAACTCGTCAATAGAGGCCGATAGTCTCCCCCAGCCTTCCATCTCCCAGTCTATAAATGAAGCCCCAGAAGGCGCGTGGCGGAGTGCACCTATGTTTGCGATTAACGTACCGGTGATCTCGTTAAACCCAGCATTAATATTGTCGCTATTGGTACCAACAACTCTCTCGTCGTTCAGTGCCCCATTAACATAGAATCGGCACTTCGTACCTTTTGAGGCGCTAAGAAAACTAAAAGCATAGTGTTTCCATGTCGCCAAGCTACCTGTTGTGACAGTAGTTGCGGAGCTTGATCCTATTTGCTGGTCATAGAACCCAGTAGATCCTGAATACCCCGTGATGCGCCAGGGAGATTTATTTGTATACTCATCGTCGTCGGACTCAGCAGTACCAGAAAGCTCAATCCTCAAGCGGCCGTATCCCTCACTTGAAGATACTTCGCCATTCCAAAGATCAAAAACTACCTCTTTGTCGCCAAAAAAAGAATTCTTCTTAAGCCAGAACTCAACCGTCACACCATTATCTTGCAAATCATACTTTAAATTGGATTCACGATTACTCGAAGTGCTGTATACATTTGCAGTACCGCCTTCGGATGGATATATGTCCGACAGAGCAGTGTTACTTGCGTCTTTGTGGGGGCCGCCTTTGACCTGGATGTACTGATATGACGATGTACCAAAACCTTGGTATTGTCCGATACTATCGGCGACGTCGCTAGCGCCGATCTCCGCAGGTGTTAATATCGCATACCCAGTTGTTCTAGGATATTCATTTTCGAAAACATGATTGTCGAAGTAAGATGAAGTTAGGTGCCAATGTATCTTTTCTTTGAGAGAGCCGTCATAAGGATAGAATTGATAAATCCTTTTAATGGCGTTCTCATAATATTGCTCGGCGGATCCAAAATAAGCAAAGTTTTCTGGTTTTGAAAAATCGACATGAGGAACAAATCGATTTTTATCCTCGACGTATGCATGAGCATAGTCAGCAGATTCAGCCTCTGCTCCTATTTCTTCCAGGCTCTTCTTCGCAGCGAGCTTAGAATCACCGGGGTTGTCAAAAAGTTCTTTAAGGCCCATAGTTTCACTCTACTCTAAACTTGAATATTTCGGGTTGTTCGTGATAGGCGCCGTTCACATAATAAGTGAACTTGAAGCCATACATATATCCAGGTTCTAGCAATGACATATCAAAATCAAAATAACTGCCAGAAGCATCATAGGAGGCTCTTGTATGATTTAAGCTTCCTGTGCCATATGAAACTACATCCAATTCATCAACTGCCCTCAAAACCTTATAATAAACATCTTCAACCACCTCAGATTCAATATTTGAAGTTGCTTTAGTATAAATAGTTGGGTTCCAATCTTTTTGGCGCACATAGAGCCTAATCCTAGCATTCTCATCTTTAAAGTATTTCGACTTCAAGTTTGTTATTTTTGAAGCATACTTGGGGCTAGGGTTAAAATCCGAAGTCGGGAACTCTCTCACTGTAATTGCAGATCCAGTAAAAAACTGAATTGGGTCCAGGCCCGTCAACGCATATGTAGAGCCACTGAGCCAGACTGGGTATATCTTTGAATAATCACTTCCAGTAAAAGCAAAAGACGCGGAATATATTCCTGTCTTGGAATCTACGGCGCCGCCAGTAACATAGCTCTGCCCGTCAGTTGCGACACCGCCGCCGACTGGTAGTGTTAAGGGTGTGGCGGCGCCTGTTAAATGCTTGTACGTCTCCAGAAAGATAATACCGTTGGAAAGGCCGGGGATGTCCTTGAGTTGGCCACGTACATAATTGTACATGTACAACGTATTTAGGTTATCGTCGCCGCTAGCCAAAGAACTGCTCAAGTAAAAATTACCACCATTGTCCTTCTGGGAAGCGTCCCAGCGCGCCTCGATGGCTGGGCGTCGGAAGAAGAACTCGCTGGATCTTCCGAAGAACTTTTTAGTGTAATAAGACCTTTTGGCACCATCATCATTAACAGGCGTGTAGCTGTTGTCACTGACTAGGTCGTCCGCGCTCGAAGAAAAAGCCTCCATGGATGAGCTAAAGAACAATCCGACTCCATGATTCTTCCTTCTATGTTGGTTGCCGCCGTCGGATAAGGCGGCTAGCCACTCTTCTACCATGGCCGTAATATCTAACTCTACATCCTCATATCCTTCAGTGAAACTAACATTATATTTCGGTAAATTGGCGCCAGCTGTGTATGACCCAGTATGATAGTCGCCTCCATAATTGCTCCAGGCAGTAGTTTCGTTTGCATACATCCAGTTACAGTAATCTAAATCAGAATACTGCTCCATGTCCAGGCCGGCCCCTTCGTCCCACGACCGGGAAACTGCATATGCCGATAAAGTAAAATCTCTAGGAAGCGTAAATGCATGCGGGCAATTGTACATCCTCAGATAAAACCTAACACTGCCAGATGCGGGGATCTCATCTGCATCGCGGTCAGCCTTGATACTAGTTGTCCCGGTGATGGGAAATTTTAAAAGTATCCTTGAAAGCTCAGTCGATCCGCTTGATGCCTGTCCATAAATAGAAAAAGTCTCCAGCACGTCAGATGCGCCCATATTTGAACCGGTCGCACGGTTATTACTCATTAGGGAAGAATCAAAAGCATTGGAAATTGTAGCATCCTTAATCGCTATGTATCTTTTAATCGCCATTATCTAATCGTTCCTGTTATATCTGCAGCTGGATATTTCACCTCTACAATGACATTTTTTGGAATGTCGATGTATCGTGCATCCGGGTCAGTTCTGTCCTCTATATTTATTGGGGCGTTAGCGTACCTAGATCCATGTTTTGTGCTAACTTCTACATCAACGACATCCAACAGGCCCGTAGTGCGGCGAAGGACCGAGTAAATATCAGAGATATAGAATCTTTCTCCGATATCATATTGTCTAGAATTAAAATACCTCTTCAAAACATTTGCGGCGGCTAATTGCACATCAAACCTGTCGGCGCCGCGCTCAGCGACGGCTGTGAAACTCACACCGATATTGACAATATAAACATCTAGGATGTCAACTGTATCATTGATCATTTTATATTTCTCGACCCATGATTTTAAATTTTGTTTAATAGCTGAATTTGCCTTTACTAGCTTTCCGCTAGCATCTTCGGAGATAACGTGTATGTTAACGTTCCTTTTAAAAGAGGCCGGATCCTGGTGGATTGCGACCCTCTTGATTGCTCCAAAGCGAGCTGGCATTGCGTAAATAAGGCTTTCATAATCTTTTCTAGTCACTGCCCGGCTTTGGGTAGAAAAGTTACCCAGAATTCTTAACTTAAGCTCCTCAACGGAAGGCAAGCTAACTGATCCATTAATAGGCTCTAGATTTTTGACTTCTAGGCTGGTCACAACTTCGTTTAAGGTGCTGGTGGAAAAGTCAACCTGATTTACGGTGCTAGGAAAATCAAAAGTTTTTTGTGCTACGATATTTATAGACCCAACGGACGCATTCGCGGAGCGTGTTGTATTTACGCGATATACAACAGTCAAGGTAGTGTTGTGTGGGGCAACCCCCAAAGCGTCAGTTCTAGTTAGCTTAGAGGGATCAAAGCTCACGTCTGTGATATAGTCCCTTCCGTGCAGATTTAAGCTAATTTCAGTAGGGTCTGGGATTAAGCCGCCGACAAGATTCTCTTCAGATCCGTACCCAAACTGTATAATTGTTTGATCTAAAGTATTCTGCGTGACATACCTTCTGGGTACAATCAGTGGTTTGAGCAAACTTTGAACTGAGTCTGACTTTGCGCCTAGATTCTCCACCTCTGCAAATATTACATTCTGCGAAAGGTTGTCTACTTCGAAATATCTATTACCCTCAGAGTCAACAACATCTATAATCTCGATTATATTTGGTTCACTAAGTGTTAGTGAAGGAAAACGTTTGTATGCCCCTAGGGAAAATTCCTCAACACTTACCTCACCAGAAATAACTTGCCCAAAGGCCCTGATGGCATATTTTGTTGGGATCCCAGTTGTGGAATTTTGCTCAGCAACAACAACCTCGTTTGTGCCGTCTGAAAAATCAACCCCTTCGTTTAATATATAGGAGCCGCCATCAGCTGAAGTAAACACGGCTCCTCTCTGCAAAATAGGAATATATCTCGAATCAGGGCCTAGGCCTCGCTCGTTTGCTGGTATGGAAACATAAAGGGCCACAGTCCCATATGTACCTTGAGAGCCTTGAAATTTATATCCAAGTTGACGACCAAGCCTAATTATTGAATTATACTGAACGGCACTATCTAAAAAACTCTCATTCGCCTGAAAATCTACATAAAAGGATAAAACATCTCCAACATAAGCGACTGTATCGAGCATCAAGGAACCAAAAGAGGCATCATTGAAATCTCTGAAACTGTCTGCGTAATACCTCTTTGCATATGCAACCAGCTCTTCTTTGATGCTATTGAAGTCCCTGCTACTGTAATTTATTGACACAGCTTTTTTTCTTGTACCTGTTGGCATAATATAAACCTCTAGTTATGGTTATGTAGCTACCCTCAGAGAAAGAACGTCCGAAAAATTCAACTTGGGGACAACATATTTAATTGATACTGCAATTCCGGTGTCGTCGCGAGGATCGGATCCAACAAGAACTTCTCGAATATCTATAAAAGGCATATACCTTCCTACTTGAGCTATAATTGCGTTTCTAATAGATTCCTGCACGACCTCCGTGTTCTGCTCGAAGAGAAACCTTCTTAAGCCGGCTCCAAAGTCGGGGATCATAATTCTTTCACCAGGAGAGGTCAAAACTAGATTTTTTAAGTTCTGTTGAATATTCTCCTTCATAGTTTGCGTCAACGTAAACCCGGTAATGGGATCTCTTGTGAGTGGTAATTTTGGTCCGTATCCAAACATCTCTAGTTATTCCTACTTTAAGTATCGCAACCCGGATCTCCGCCGGAACCGCCATATGGCGGAAGTTTTGGTATGCGTATAAAATCAAGCAACCATTTTAGTGGTGGCACTACTTCAAATAGCATTTCAAGAATCTTCCATGGTGTCATAAAGATCAATAATGGTATCGGTAGATCATGTGATCTTTGCCACCATTTATTTCTTGGCATTGGCTTCCTAGCCCACCAATCGTCGCGCTCACCCCCTCTAAATGTACTATACAATAATTTAATTAAAGTCCTAGTCTCATCGAACATTTCCTTTCTACCGGGCAGATTAGACACATGCTCAACATTATAAATAGTCATAAGTGATGTAAATCTAGCCATGGGGTACATATATTCAAATAGGGCTCGATACTCAGCATCGCGTGCCATTTCTGTTTTTAATTGTGCTTCATAATTTCTGTAATATGTCGCATTCAGATCAATTAGCAGCAGCCGGGCATCGGCACCGTTAATCTTATCCATGAAAAACCTTGTCTGGATCATTCCGGTGTGCATGTTTAAGAGCAAGCTACAATCCCCTCCAATCTCAGGTGGGATTTGATTCTCAAAAACTACATTGTCCGGATTTCTATCGATTAGACATCTGGTTGTTGGGGTTGAGCCATCTTGAAGATATGCCGTTCTCTGGCCTTCTAACAAGTCATGAATTTTTTGAATTGTGTGAAACAGTTGGTATTCTATTGTCTGTTCCTCATCGTGCAATCTAATCGCCAAGTCCTCTTGTCTTAAGAGGGTAATATCAGGTGGTAATTCATCTGATCTCTCCAGCAGCTGCTGAAGGGGTGTTAAATATTCATCCACCAAATAACGATAGACGTGCCTAATCCCTAAGTCAATACCACCAATAGTCTCTTCAGTATTTGGACTTAAATGAAGTAGATTGCGCTCGTAAACATCCATGAAGCCACCAACGTCCTGCTCATATTGAGGATCCTGGTCGTCTTCAGGTTCTGCCAACGAGCGTGGGTCGAAGGCATCACTATTCTGCTCATGGCCGCGATATAGCCAGCCAAACAACCACGACTGGGCGTCTTCAGGTTCATCAATAAATATACTTCTGCGCTCACTCCAGGCGCGCCCATCTTCAAAGTTTCTATACCCTGTGAAGAAGTCGGAAAGATTTATGTAATGATTGGCCCAGAGATTGGGGTTTTGAATAATATCATCATGAGGGTACCCATGAAGTGCTAATATTTCTCCAGCCTGTTCATAATTATACGGCTGCGTCCTAGAAGCCAGCCAGTATGGCCAGTCAATTGCATACTGCTGTCCACGATTCAAAAATCCCTTTGGATGTGTTTTTGGCACAAAGCCCGGGTGAGTTGGGTATTTAAACAACTGCCTCTCGCTATCTGAAATATTTAACGTCTGAACCATCCCTGCTGGCATGTGTAGTCCAGAATCTAATCGAATTCGTGGAGTGGCGAACAGGAAATTCTCTCGGACGAGGGTTGCTGGAAACGCATAATCGTCAAACAATTGGGGCCTGCCGTAATCATAGGGATACAAACACGCCCCAATTACACTAAACCCAAAAAGATCTTTTGCCAAATCGTTAATTCTATTTGCCAGCCAATAAGAATACATCGTGCTAACAAAATTAGTATACAAGCCAGTGTCCATACTAGTCATGGGATGTTCAAACAACGGGACCCCATTTAGTACAAAGTCATAGCCACTGCTCTGGATTGCTTGCTTGACCACAGAGGCATCAATTGTGCCGCGGCCATCAGGCCCTAGTATATGAAAAGATCTTTCAGTCCTAGTAATTGATTCAAAAAAAGCTAAACCCAGGAGGGGGATTGGTCCGGGGATATTATCTATATCTCTAGGCAATCCATCAAGCTGATCCATAGTCAAATACGGGCCTAAAAGCCAGTGACGATGATCCCACTGCGAGTTAATATCATCGTCAAACGGCATGGATCTAAGTATGCGACCTTCTTCATATGTTCTAATTCTGCCATCTCTAGGGTCATCATAACGCTGTGAAGTCCATGGTTTACCAACACCATTAAAATAAAAAGCAGTGGTAGAATCCGAGGCACGGCGAGGGTCGCCAGGAGGTATAATTAAATTATTAAACTCCTTGGCTAACTCTTCGTAACGTTCGCGAATCGATCCTAAAAAGTTTGCCTCTATTATATCAATGCATGTTTGAATCACAACGCTAGTATTTGTTGGTAATGGCGGCGTTTGAAGGAAGTTGCGAGACACTGGCAGTGTCTTTTGTATCAAGGGCAAGGTGCGAACCACTCTAGTGCTTCGCGCAGGTCGAACTTCAATTGTCTCAAACTGTTCTTCTATAACGTCATTGAACTCTAAAGTTGGAACAATCAAATTATTATTAAAATTAATGTCCTCTACCAAGCCATACGCACGATTCGCCTTAACCAAATCTAAAGTTTCTGGATGTGGTCTTTCGCCCTCAAAGAACAGCCCATCGAAAACTTGATTAAAGTCCTTGACGTTTGGTGCCCAATCCTCTTGGCTATTATCTTCAATCGGGTAGACATATGTTAAACGAACGCCAAATTCCCAGCTCTTAAAGTATTTTTCTATATCAAAATAAAAATCGCCAGAGACAACATTCTCTGCGAATATGCCTAACTGTTCCTGCTGGGGCAGGATACTATTCAGCCACTGGTTCCAAACATCAATATTGACCAAGCCATACAGGGCATCGCTAATATCGTCTATCTGGCTAACTCTTCTGTTCCTTATAATACCGTAAGCTAGTTCACCTTGCTCTCCCAGGTCTTCTCTAATGCGTGACCACTCTTCTTCCGAATAGTCGTTTACCTTAATAAATCTTTCCAGTATAAACCCGCCCGAAGATAAATAATCAAATCTATCCTTTAGTAACTCGCCAACATCACCCTGTGCAAGCCGCTCAAGGACCTCCTCAAGTGTGGCGCTGAATTCGTCTGCAAAAAACTGCCTCATTTTCTCCAAGGGCGGATAGGCTTGTGACACCACTTGGGTGATATTTTGCTGCTCTAGCGGTAGCCGCTGTACCTCTGTCTCCAAGAGGTATGGTCCATTTGGCCGGCCAGGGGGAGCCTGCCCAGAAAGCTTAAGAAGCTCTCTATCTACTATCTCAACAAAACGGCCATCGCTAAGCAACTCTTGCTGACAACCTCCGGCCAATCGGTCCATGCCGCGTAGGCGAGGTAGGTTGCTACGACAACGAGATTGAGAATGGAAGTGCAATAACCTCTCGTACACATAGTATAGATCACTTAACCGGGCAAATCCCAACTCTCGCAAACTTCTAGATGTAATTGCAAGCGATCCCTCCACGCCAAAGGCGTCAGAGAAATTCTTAAAAAATCTGGTTGGTCCGCGGGGAGCATTCGCTGGGACATCGGTGTTTTGTATAATATTTTTTAAAGTATGGGAGTTTAAATCCAACACTTCGGTGCCTACAATAGCTTCAAACTCATCACCGACACTCTTCAGTTGCTCGCGAATAATATACTCCATAAAACCCAGCACTCTATTGCCAGTCTCTGAGTCGTATATTTGAATTGCAAACTCGTTTAAGGCAGCTGCTACACTAGTTGGTAGGCAATCTATATCAAACTCGGCAACCCCAGATGAACAATCTCTCGTGCTCTCTAAAGGTGTATGTCCGGCAATAAGCCTGCCAATGTCTGATATGTTAAATCCAGAGTCACTGTCCTCTCCTAACAGTAAAACTTCAACTGGCTCGTTAGTTATAGGATCAGTGAATTTTCTGTCTTGGTTATATTTTCTGTCTCTCAGTACGCGGTTAACAGAAAATATGATCTCCCCGTAGAAATCAGATAATTGATCCTCAACGAAGGCGCCTTCGTATTGATGTTCAGATATTCCAGAATTCTCTTTCATCCGGTTCAAGAAATACTTTACTATCATATCAGAAGTTAAAAGATCTTGGACCCTAAACTTAGAAAAAGGGAATATTCCATTAAGGAAAAACTCTGCCACGTAAACCTTGATGAATATAAGCGATAGACCATAAGTCAGTGCAAAAATATTTCTCTGTGGGTCTGGCAATTCCGACGAGCCGGCAACTTGTGCGATGATGGCGCGTACGGAATCAACCCCTAGTAGTCCGGGAGCACGGGGAGAACAAGCCGGATTTGGTGCAAACTGATATTCAGATAACTTTCTCTCCAAGAATTCTGGTGCGCTCAACAATTCTGTATTAGCTATTGTCTCCGCAATTGAGTCTACAATACCTTCAGTGACAAGCTTAAATAACAGATCTGCATGCAAAGTATCAAACTCATCACTTTCAAGATACACGTCTTTAAATAAGCTAGCCCGCAACTCACTGCCCAACAGTTCAGA
>Ga0080013_1001645_pt1 | contig 28820 bp, 36 predicted proteins | sample ETNvirenome_6_85_FD_69236 | JGI IMG/M metagenome (GOLD analysis project Ga0080013, IMG submission 69236) | Marine viral communities from the Pacific Ocean - ETNP_6_85 (SPADES assembly) (version 2) | ecosystem: Environmental > Aquatic > Marine > Oceanic | place: Pacific Ocean | collected 2013-06-19 | reverse complement strand
AGGCTACAGCCACCCCGTTTTTTTCCCGAAGTTCCAGCCAATGATCACAGTATGAACGGGACACTGCGCCATGGTCACTAAGAAAAAGAGCGAGGCGCGGCGCGAGCGCGATCGTGTGCGCGAGGCCCGCGGCACTGACGCGGTGCTCGGCTCGGTCGGAGCTGAGGACGCGGTTGAGCGTCTCTGGGCAAACGCCTGTTATGACGCCGAGCAGATGGGCTACATCATCGAGACTCTGATTGACGAGCTCGACGGCCGCAACGCCGACGGCACCATGAAGATGAGCGGGCCGCCAAAGGGCGCCAACCGTAGCGCCATCATCCGCGAGGCGGTGGCAGTCCAGGGCGCTCGTAGCAAGTCGTTGCAGCTGGCGCTCAAGGCTCAGGACAACCACGACAAGCAGAACATGTCCAAGATGCCAGCTCGCGTGAAGTTTGAGTTTGCCGACGGAGTCAAGGCATGCGCCGAGGCATCCACCGCCGAAGAGGCCGCTGTTATCATGGCCGAGTACCACGCAGCGTTGGACGCGGCGCGAGCTGAGCAGTCCGGTCCCGCACTCCACTAGGTGGAGACGCTCGAGCTCGGCCCTGGGTACAGGCCCAACGCGGCACAGGCCAGCTTCCACCACCTAGCCCGACGTGCGCGAGTCAGGGACATCTTGCTTTTGGGTGGGGTGGGATCGGGCAAGACTCGCGGCGGTGCTGAGCAGCTCATCATCAACGCCATCGAGGCCGGGCCAGGCTTCCAGCACATCGTTGGCGGCCCCAGCAAGAGCGTGGTCAAGGATGCGTCCTATAAGGCCGTGATGGAGCGGCTCGACGCGTTTGGCGACTCCAACGGGTGGAGCGCCCAGAAGAAGACGTGGAACAGCGACGGCAACCGCGAGATCCTGCTCAAAAACGGGAGCACCATCACATTCCTGACGATGGCAAACGCCAACTTCTCGGTGGCTGGCCAGACGGTCGCCGGATTCTGGTTTGACGAGTGCGCGCTGAGTGGCGAGGACGGCATGCAGGCTCTCGGCCGGCTGCTCGAGCGGCGCCGCGCCAAGGCTGGTTTCCGGTACGGCATCTACACCACGACGCCTCGCGGACCTATCGGCATCGTGCAGTGGTTCCGTGACCAGATAGCGGCTGGGTCAGAGCATCACGCAATGCTGGAGATGCCCACGAGCATGAACCGGATCAACCTGCTCGACGACCACGAGATTGTGGAGCGGTATCGCGGGAACGGCGTGATGGACCTATCGATGCCGTCGGCATACGAGGTGGACATCTGCCGGGGGCTGTCGCCGCGGGAGATGAAACAGCAGCTTTGGGCCGAGGTGCTGTCATTCGAGGGCGCCGTCTACGCGCAGGAGTTTGACTCCGTCGCGTCCATGGCTCGCAATTGGCGGCCGCGTTGGCGCACCGGGGACGGGGTCATTGTCATCGCGATCGACTGGGGTCCCAATTATCCGCATGCGCTATTTTTGGACTGCGGATCGGGTGACCAAGACGTGGTGTTTGACGAGGTGTGCGAGGACGGACTGAGCCATAAGTCCTTCATCCACCGCATCAAGAAGCGGCTCAAGACCAAATGGAGCATTGACCCCAAAGACGTGGCCGAGCTCCACGCCGACCCAAATCCAGAGGAGGCGTGCATAGAGTTGCGCCGGCATTTCAGGGGCGGCCGGGTCAAGGCCATCCGCGGCCGCATACACCAGGACGTCATGAGTTCTATCAACGTGGTACGGGGCCGGCTGGTAGACACCGGGGGCAACCGGCGGCTTTTCTTTGCGCCGGACTTGCACCATACGCCGAGCCGGCGGCGCATTCTCCAGTGCATGCTGCTTTACAAGTGGAGGGAGCGATCCACGCAACAAGGCACGGTGTTCCTGGACAAGCCGCTCAAGGCTCTTCACGACCACGGGGCCGATGCGCTGCGGTATGCCATGAATAACCGGTACAGATGGCTCAGGTCGGATGCGGTCAACCGGATGCCGGTGTAGCAAAAACGAGGACTTGCAAACAATCGGCACGGGACGTGCGTTTTATGGTTGCGTTATGCCACGGTGCGTGTCATTATCGCTTCAGGAGGTGAGGACATGGGAATCCAAACTAGCAAAGGCCGGGTGTGGGTCGATTACTTTTATAGCCTGCGTAACGCCGCCGCGTTCGCCAGACGCGTCAAGGCTGGGATTGTGGTCAACGGCGAGTACGGCCAGTTCTGGGTCACCACCATCCGCGGCGCAAGCCGCCTGATGGCTGACGGTTACGAGTTGGCCAACGTTCTCTAGAACCATCGAGCATCAAGGATCAGACCATGAAAACCTACAAGCGCATCAAGAACACCACAGCCGAGCGTACCCTTCGCGCGGTGCTGGCGACCCACGACCGCCTGCGCGGCTGCTACCATTGGCGCCCGCCGAGCAACGCGTCCGGCCGCCGCCGGATGGAGTCGGACCACAGCCGCTCGCTCGAGTTCAGTTACATGGGCACCGAGTACGCGATCACCCAGACCACCGACGTCAGCTGCCAGAACGTCTACTACCGCCTGTCGGTTGAGGTCGATGGCAAGCGCAGGGACATCCGCGCGGTCAAGAGGCTGTTGGCATGACCCTGCACGATCTAACCCGCACCCACGGCCTGGCCGCAGTCGCGATCGCCATTGGCCGCACTTCTCGCGCGCTGGCATCGCTCCGATCTGGAGACCGGCCGCTGACGGTCGACGATCTGTATCGGCTGACCTGCGCATATCCTGGCTTTGACGTAGACGCGACGGTGGCAAGAGTCGGCGGCAAGCGAAACCCGGACAGCCCACCACCTGGCCCATGTCCGGAGTGTGGCCGATCCTGTAGGGTTGCTGTGGGGCTGCCGTAGGGTTGCGGCCGCGCGGCGGTGGACGACTGGCCCGTTCGGGTGTAACGTGAGCCCGTGTACCTACTTCGATCCCACAACGAGCCTGCACTTTGGGGCGATAGGACAGCCGCCCTGCTCAGTGACATGCTGCGCGTTGCGCGGCTCGAGCAGGGCGACAATTACCGCCAGCTGCAAGAGGTGTTGCACGACATGCTGGACGGGTCGCACGCAGCGCTGATGTGTGCCCAGCTGGCCGCCTCGCACCCGGGCAGCTATAAAGAATGGAACAGGCTGGTGGCCGGCATCCCGCTGCCCAACGCCCACCGCTATCTCGGCGTCCTGGCCATGATGCAAGCAGATCTTGCTGTGGTGTTCCAGCAGCCCGGCGAGACCACGTTAGTCAACGGCAAGGGCGAGCAGCTGCCGGAGGACGACCAGCAGACCATCCAGTGGCGCCGTGACGAGGCAGAGATCAGCGAAGATGGCATCTGGCCGGTGCTCGAGCAGCTCGACGCATGGACGGTGTCATTTGCTACGCTGCTCGCTCAGGTCAAGTGGGTGCGTGTTGACGAGCTCGACCGCGGCAGGGTTCGATGGGAGCCAATAGCACCGTATCAGTGTCAGGTGTTCCAGTCAGTTCGCGATCCGTCGAACCTGGCCCGCGATGCTGCGGTGTCGGTGGAGCTCCCGCAACCGCCCGGCGCGGCCGGCAGCCCGGAGCCCACGCTGTTCCAAACGTGGGTCCGAGATTCGGTGTTCCTGCACGATGAGGCCGGCCGCATCATCACCGACCAGACGGCCGGTGCCATGCCTGGCAACGTCAACCCATACCGGACGCATCGCGGCGCAGCAGTCCATCCGTTTGTTGTGTTCCGTGATGGTCCGGTGCGTCGGGGTCAGTTCTGGCTGCCGGAGCGGCAGGATTGGATCGCGTTTCAACTGTGGGTCAATACGCACCTCATCGACGAACGCCATGCGCTCAAATTCGGCGCGTTCGGTGTTCCGGTGTTGCGCGGTGGTGAGGCTGAGGGGATACAGGGATTCGGTCCGGAGAAGCCTGTGCGGCTGATGTCGGGCGATGCTGACTTCTTCTATCGCCAAGCCGGCACGAATTTCGATGCGCTACGCAAGGCGGTGGACGATGCCCTGCGTCGATTCGCCCGCACGTCTGGGTTGCCCGCAGACTTCTGGAGTGTCGAGGGCGCAACGCGAAACTTCAACGCCAAGATGGTGGACTACAACCACCTGCTGATGCGGCGACGAAAACGCATGCCGCGGCTTATGGCTGGCGTTGACAGGCTGTGGGCCATCCACAAGTTGATCGGCAACCATCACGTCAGCGAGGACCCAACGCGCACGATGTACAAGGATGGCACGCGGCTAGTGGTCCGACCGGCGCCGCTGCTCATGCCGGTGGACCCGGCAACCGACGCAGTCAGGCGCGACTCTGAGTACCGGTACGCGGTGTCAACGCCGGTGGATGAGCTGATGCGGCGGGACATGATCAGCCGCCAGGATGCCGAGTCAATCGTTGAGCGGAACCGCAAGTTCGCGCGTGAGTTTGGGTCGGTGGCCGAGCCCATGGGTGATGCCGTATTTAGCAAGACCGAGAGCAAGACCGGGACGGAGACGGACGCCTCGCCACTCCAGAAACACGACACGCCGCCCAACCTTGAGGGCGGCGACCGCGACGACTAGGCCGGTGCCCGTCAGCGGCGTCAGGGTCAAGTACGCCAAGAAGATACGCGCTGTTTTTCCACGGAAGGAGCAGATGGGCGCGCTCGGTCAGTATGCCGCCGAGATGATGCGGGACCGGGTCCTCAAGACGCAGCGTGACGCCAACGGGCGCAGAATGCCGTCGCTCAAGTCGGGATCGTGGGGCACCACCAAAGCAGACCCGCGGCTCAAGGGATCAAAGTCCACAGGCAGGCCGTCGGGCACCGCGCTGGGTGGTGACGGTCATGTGGTGCGGGGCTCAGGCGAGCCGATCGGGCTGTTCTGGGATGGCGGATTTGCAGAGGTCAAACGGGCCGACGGCGCCAAGGGTGTGTCCGATGGCAAGTGGACCGGCCGCATGTGGGGCGGCTTGACGGCATCGGTGACGTTGCGCAAGGGCCGGAAGGTGGTACGGATCCACTTCACCGGCAAGTCACCCACGCTGGTGTTCAGGGGCCGCAAGCGGCGCGTGATGAAGAGCCGCGCAACGGCCGACAAGTACATCACGGTCGGCGGCAAAAGCATCTTGGTCCGGGGGCGCAAGGCCCAGCCGCTGCTCAACGAGAAGGGCCGCAAGCGGACTGAGGTGGTCAACGTCAACCGGTCGACGGTTACCAATCAGGAGAAGGCGGACGCATTCCAGCGGCGCGGCCCGTCGGGCGATCGCAAGAAGACCGCCCAGTTCCAGCTGCTCGGATTCAGCGCCAAGGAGATGGCCGTCCTTGCAAAGCGCTGGCGCCAGGTTTGGAAGCAAGAGAACCGCTAAGCCGCACAATGGCCGCCGCATTGTGATGCCACGGTTGACAACCCACTGGACGGGAGTCTAGGCTGGTGGCGTATGAGTGACACAACCGCAACCACAACCACGACCACCGCCGAGCCTGGCGCCACGACCACGACGGCCGAGCCGCCCGCCGCACCGGCCGCCTCCGCATCAGCTGTGGAGCTCGCCGCGCAAAACAGGCAACTCCGCGCCGACATGGAGCGGATGAGGACCGAGCAGACCACTGCCGCGCAGACCAAAGCCGACGCAGCCGCCGCCAAGGCGCACGAGGCGCTGACGGGCAAGCTGTCCACCGCCGAGACCAGCTTGTCAGCGGCTGAGAAGCGAGCCAACCGCAACGCCATCAAGGCCCATCTGGCCGAACAGGGTACGCCGCTGGCCAACTCAAAGTTCCTGGTGCATGCGCCGGATGTGACGTTTGACGACGCTGGCGACCTGACCGAAGAGAGCACAGCGGCGCTCACTGCATGGCGGCAGGAAATGCCGGCGTGTTTCAAGTCTGCCACGGTGACGACCAGCCCAATGGCTGGCGCATCCGGCGGTGCAACGGGTGGACAGTACACCGCTCAGGAGTTGTTCGAGATGCGATCGGCTGGCATGACCGGCAAAGTTGGCGCCGCCAAGTCGGCATTGGCTGAGGCGGGCGTGGGCTGGGTTATGGGATTCAACCCAGACAACCCTGACTCGCCGTTCCCGGGCGGGGTCAACTGATGGCGCAGACTAAGAAGGCGACAAACCAGGACAGGGCGTATGATGCGCTCGAGGCCATCGGCGTCAAGGCGCAGCACAGGGCGGCTGATGTCAACGTCGGTACGCTCGAATATCGCGACATCGATCCGTTTGAGGTCATCGGCGTTGAGGGCGCGGCGGATGCTGTGCAGGCGTTGAAACTGGCCGGCAGATTTTCGCGCGTGACCAATGAGAGCGAAGTGCGCGACCTGGAGTCTAAACATTTTGAGCGCATTGATGACCCGCGCGTCCGCATGAGGGGCTGCGCCGGTGGGATCCTGATGTGGCGCTCCAATGAGCATCATGAGATCTATCAGCAGCGACGCCGCCAGCGTGCGCTCCGTCGGCAGCATGGCGGCAACGTCACCGACATCAATCAGCTGGTTGGCGCCAACGCATCGGGCAAGCTCACCACAAAGACGGGCTACGGCCCGGGACCGAGTTATAAAGTCGATGGCGCCGGGCGGCGCATCTAGGGGGATCCTGTGGCCAATCCAGACTCACCAAACGGACTCACCCCATGGGGTGACTACCAGGCGTTCACGCTCACCGCGGGCGGGACAATGGCCAAGGGCGACGCGTTTACCGCCGCGAGCGGCGTGTGCACGGTCTACGTGGAGGGGTCCGGTAACTTCGTCTACGGCGTGGCCCTGAATGATACGACATCGGGCGAATCGTTCGAGGCGTGCATTGACCCCAACGCCATTTTCGAGGTGCAGTGCTCGGGGACGTATGCGGCAACCACGGATGACCTGACCACCTGCGATATCGAGGGCGGCACCGGGGAGATGGAGGCCAACGAAAACGCCACAGTGAACAACACCCTGCTCATCCTCGGGCTGTCGCCTAGCCAGGGCAACGCGGCCGGGGCAAACGCGCGGGTGTTGGTCAAGATCGTAAAGAACGCGCAGGCCGGCGTGCACAACTAGGGGGACGGAGAAATGGCAACCGGAATCGGACAACTGACCAACGTTCTGGACCCGGCCAAGATGGGTCCTGATGGCGAGGTCTTTCTCGACGGCTTTCTGGCCGGCGACATCACCAGCACTCTGTGGCAGCGGTGGCTCCCGGCCAGCACTCGAACCATAGAGAAGGCATCAATCGAGCCACCTAGCGGCTACGCGACGCCGACCTCGGAGTCTGGAGATTATGACTTCAAGGATCTGGCTGAGGGCTTCACGGTCACGTATACCCAGGCCCAGGTGGCCATTGGGTTCGCGATCGGTCGCTTTGCTAACCTGTTTCTGGACCCCGTTGCTAAAATGGAGTTCATCAGGATGGTTGGCAACGCCGCCGCGCGGAAAATGGAGGCCGACAGCTACGCGATTATCACGGACAACGCCACCGGCCCCGACGGCTCCGCGCTCTATGCCACGGACCACGGACCCAACTCGGGCACCGCTGCCGACCAGAGCAACACTGGCACGAGTGCCCTGGATTACGTGAGCCTCACGGCTGCATTCACGGTCATGGCGCGGCTCAAGTCGCCCGACGGGCTCATCGCCGGCACGCGCCCTGATACGCTCATCGTGCCGCCGGATATGCTGGTCAAGGCACTGCAAATCGCCAACTCTATGGTCGTCCCGGGCCACTCGGCCGCCGCCGCTGTGGACGGTACGCTGGCAACGGCAACCACCGCCGGCCAGGCTAACGTTGTTGGCGGCTGGCTCAAGAATATCGTCGCCGCTCCAGACGTCGCAGATACCAATGACTGGTATTTGGTCGATGCGGTGAATGCCCGATTCAAGAAGTACATCCGAAAGGGTCCGACTCCGACAACGTATGTCGACATCGACAGCGACGCCTACCGCATCAAAGATTTCATGAGCTACGCCGACGGCCACGACAACACCTGGCGCTACACGTTCGGCTCGATCGTGGCGTAGTGGTGTGGGGGGTGGCACATGATACGGCAAGAGCTCCAGATCGACGCCGGTGGCACAATCCGCCTCGATGTCCCGGAGCCCTACCGGCCCAGCGTTGCCACCGTCGCACTGTTCAAGCCTGACGGCTCAGTCCTCCAGGCCGCAGCGTCGGCCACCATCGACGCCTGCAACACCACCATCGTGGGCACCGAGGCTGCGGGCTCCACGGCCCTGGTCCTGACCGATAACACCGACTGCGTCGTTGGGCGCACCTATGTTGCTCGCAATGCCGATGGACAGCACGAGTGGATGCGGGTGCCGAGAGTGGACAGCGGCGGCGCCATCGTTGATTTAGTCGAGGAGACCGAATATGCGTATGCCGCGAGTGACGCATTCCTGGGCAACCGCCTGACCTATGCGGTGAGCGCGTCGCTGGCTGACGCGCTATATGACGGATGCCGGGCATATTGGGAATACACGGTCAACGGTGACGATAAAACGGTTGGCGATCTGTTCGATGTAGTCCGGGCGCCATGGCCATCAGTGGTGCTCCGGCCTGATAGGTTCAAGGCCATTGTCGGTGAGGCGGCCAGCGACGCACAACAGCGATCTGAGTGGGCGGGGCTGGATTTTGCCGACGAGATAGCCGAGGCCACCGACGGGGTGCGGGTGGACTTGATCAAGCGTGGGCTGGTGCCGTCGCAGTTCCTGACCTTCCGCCAGTTTGAGCGGCCCATCGCATTCCGCGCGCTGCTCAACATGGCCGAGGATTCAGGGCACGCACCGCCCGGGGCTGAGCTGCTGACCTATCAGGAGACCAGGCGCGAGCGGTATCTGACGGCGTTGCAAGACGCGATCAACGCGACGCGCAGTTATGACCTAAGTGACGATCTCGGCCTGAGCGACGCGGAGAAGGATGCCAAGCGCTCAGCCACGGTGTTCCAGCGGTGAGCGGTGAAATTCGCCTCATCATCGCCAACACCGTTGCTCGGATCGTGGCGTCGACGGCTACCACCTCACTGGGTGGTGGTAAGGGTCGGGCGTTCCGGTTGTGGGACGTTGCCGACGCATCGCCCGAGGCGCTCCGCAGCATATCCTCACCGTCCCGCCACTTTGTCGTCGCCTTGGAGGATGGAATCGAGCTACTGGCGCCCACCGGGCAACTCACAGAGTGGACCGACCTACGGCAAGGGCTGCGGATTGATGTGGTGTACCCGACCAAGGGATCGCCGCTCGAGCTTATCAAGATCCTTGCTGAGGACGCGGTCACGCTCACCCACGAGCTCGGACGGCTGGACAACTACGACAAGGCCAATACCAATCTCATCAACAGAACGACATCCGATGTTGCGTTTGAGGCGACACCGGCCGACGGCGATGGGGCACCAGTGCTCTCCATGGCTGTTACCGTCCATTATCGGCCAGGATTCTAGGGGGACACCGTGAGCATCAGCAGCCCAAAACAATCGCTTGAGCGCATCGCCGCTGTCATGATCAGCGTGGAGGCGTCATGGCTCACCGATGCTGCATCGTATTCGTACCTGCGGACCACTGAGATCACGGTTGACTCGTTGGCCGAGAAGGCGATCGAGAACACATATAACCGGCAAGGGCGCTACCACAGGGCGCCCATCCTCGGCGCCCGCAACGGCACGATCACGCTCAAGGGCCAGCTCCATGGCTACACGTCAACGCTGGTCACCAACACGCCAGATGCCGATAGTTCGCTCTCCAGCATGCCGCTTTATCGGCTGTTCGCTAGCGCATTTGGTAACGCCACCGCGGGCGTGGGCTACTCGACCGGCGAGAGCGGTAGCGATGTCAACACGCTCAAGGGCGCGAGCATCGGCGCTGACGGCTTCCTGACCGGTCATGCGATCGGCTGGAACACACCATATGATGGCTACCAGGTGGGGTGGTCGACTAACGTGGATACGGTGTCGTCGCCTGACGAGATCCCGCTGCTACAGACCGCAGTGGCTGTGCCTGCCGGCGGCATCCTGTACGGCTCGGGTACATGCTTCTCATCCAGCGGCGCTGACGCCTACCATGTGGCAAGTACTAACGAGGGATTTTCGGTCAAGATCCTCGGTGATGACGCCAAACTCAACTATCGCGCGTTGGGCTGCAAGGCGACCGGCCTACGCATCAGCATGCCCCATGACGAGGTGCCCACATGGGAAGTGGATCTGATGGTTGGCAACTGGGGCTTTCCCGGCTCCGGTGCCGCGCCCGCCGTCCAGGCGTGGACCTATCCCGAGCCCGAGGCATTCAAAGGCGTGTGGATCTCTAAAGGATCGTCGGCCGTCACCACCAGGCGCCTCCAGTCGCTGGAGTTCGACCTGGGCGTCGAGGCCGTGGCGTTGCCAGATAGCAAATACAGCGTCGGCGGCATCGGCGCTATCCTCCCGCTCATCCGTAAGCCCACGCTGACCTATGTGTCGGATTGGGACTATGACGAAGAGATCACCGACTTCCAGTCTGGCACGGAGGAGCCGGTGGTTGTCACGTTCGGATCGCAGCCCGGCATGATGGCAAGCCTTTGCATTCCCAATGCCTGCGTGGTGGAACTGCCGCATGTGGCGGATGCCGAGGGCGTGGCCACCATGCCTGTCACGGTGGTCGGCAATTATTATGACTCGGATACCGGGACCACGGGCGGCTATGATACCGCCTGCCGGTTCGCGTGGGTGTAGCGGATGGGTATACGCCTGCCGGTGTACCGTACCGAGACCGTCAAGGTTATCAGCCCTGAGGACAGCGCGGTGGACCATGAGGCGACCGGCATCAACACGCTGCTGGCGTGCCTGCGGTGTGACAGCCTGGATGCCATCGCGCCCGAGCGTTTGACGCTGAAAGCGGGCGAGGCGCCGACCGAGATTGAGGTCGGGGCGCTCAACGAGAGACAGCTGCTGATGGTCGAGTCATTCGACGACGCATCCGATGGGCAGTACCTGGCGGCCCGGATGGCGCTGGCGGGCTGGCGCGGGGACGAGTGGACGCCCGCCTATGTCATCGAGCGCGGCCAGCGGATGGTGTCCGAGGCTGTCGACCTTGAGACCGGCGTCCCGGCCAAAGGCTCCATTTTGCAGCTGCCGAAGACCACGGTGCGCTTTGTCGGTATGGTGGCAATGCTGATCAGCAGCCTGGATGAAAAAAAAAGATCGTCATCTATCTCGGCGTCCGATCGCGCGAGTGGAGCATCCGGACCGGCCGCCAGCTCTACGAGTGCGGCGACGGCGGCGGATGCAAGCGCACCGGTGACGCTCGCGCCCGTGGCGGATGCGACAAGCCAGCGAGGCGCCCGGTAGTGACGCTCGGGCCGCCAGGGCGGCGCGTGGCTGTCCACGATTGCCCGATGAAGTTGCTCACTGAGCCCGACCACATCATCAGCGCCATATGGCGCACCCATAGCGACCGCAAGGCGGGGGCCTGTGGCGACTGGCCGCACGAGCTCAACGCCGCCGTGGTGGACGGTGTCCGGCTGGTTGAGGCTATCGCGGCCGACGTGCGCTTTGAAGCTGACATGAAGCACGATCGCGATCGCGCCCAGTCTGACCTGAGGGCGCGTAACAAGGCGGCAGTCCAATGCCGGTAGGACAAAAAGCGCAAGCATTCCTTGAGTTCGTTGGCGAGGACAAGGTCCAGGCCATCCAGGACGCTATCAACAAGCGGACTGAGAAGATGTCGTCCAAGACTGATCTGTTGACCCGGGCCAACAAGAAGTACGCAAAGGCGCTGGGCGGCGTCAAGACGCGCTGGCATGAGATGACGATGGGTATATCGTCCACGCTGGACATCGCGACCAGGCTCTTGGGCGTGGTCCAAGACATAGGTATGGCTGCGCGTGAAGGTGCTCGCTCCCTGGCGATTGAATCAGGATTTGAAAAGCGATTCGGTGAGGGCGCCACGGGTCGGTTTACCGGGGCAACCGCCGGCAGGGTGGACGAAACGACAGCCCAGAGGGTGGCGACGGCACTAAACCGGGCGGGCGTGTCTGCTCGCGAAATTCAACGCCTGATGACGTTGGCCACCCAGGCCGCCGAGGAGACGGGCCGCTCAACGTCCGAGGTGCTGACTGGGATATCGCAGTCCGTCACGAGTGGTGAGGCCGGGTTCTTGAAACAGCTTGGCCTTGCTATCAACACCGAGAAGGTCATTCGAGACTATGCGGTTGGGCTCGGGCGATCGGCCGAGAGCCTCGACGGTATGGATCGGTCGGCCGCTACGCTGGCTGGCACCATCAAGATCTTGTCTAAGGAGTTCGGCGGGGTCAAGATCACAGGGACCGCGCTCGGTGACCTAGAAAACCTCGAGTCCGAGTGGAAAGATTTCATGGACCGCCGCAGGCAGGACATCCTGAGCATGGCTCAGTTCGTCCGCGCGGTGTCCAGCCCGACGGGTAAGGGCGGCTTGCTCGATATACTCGCCGGCAGTATCAAGAGCATTGTCAACTTCACCGACGTTACCCTCCAGGCTGCCGAAATTATAGAAAAGCGGGCGGTGCCCGTCACCGACAACTGGATCTCTCGGCTGTTCGACCAGGCCGAGGCCGCAACCAAGGCGGCTGCGTCGTCGGTGCGGATGAAAAACGCCATCGCCGCGGAGGTCGCCCAACGCATTCGGAATCGGAATTCGCAACTCAACCGCCTGACCCAACTTCGCCTTGAGGCTGAGCGCCTTGGCGAGTTGGGCATCGCCGCTGATTACGCCCGGCAACGGCTCGCCCTCCTGGCGTCCGTCAGCCCGCCGTCATTCATGGGCGACATCATGAGGGCAGCCGGCGAGCGTGCGGCCAAGGGACGGGGTCGAGGCGGTGGCCGCGGGCGCAAGAAGAAGGTCGACCCGCGCAAGGAGTTCGAGCGCCAGGCCAACGAGCTGGTCGTCCAGTTTACCGGTATCAGCAGAGAGATAGACGCGGCCGTGCTGGCTGCGTCCGACAAGGCCAAAGAGAAGGCTCAGGAGGGAATCAATGCCCAGATAGACGAGCACACTGAGTCTATGTTGCGGATGCATCGGTCGGTGAGCGACGCCGCCCGCCAATCGGTCCTCTCTGCTGGTCAGTTCGGCGGCGAGCTCGCGGCGGCGCTGGCCAACGCTAACGATCTCATCTTCACCGAGGTGGATCGCTTTGGGAAGATGATGCGGGAGCTCAAGGAGAGCGGGAACCCTGCGCCGGTGGCGGCTGCAATGCGCCAGGGGGCACCGCTTCTCATTTCCGCAGGGCAGAAGATGGGCGCGGGGTTCATCAAGAGCCAGGGTCCACTTGCGGCGTGGCTCGGTGGATTCGAGCTCGCCAAAGGGATCGCCGCTGCTGCGATCGGCAACGTGCCCACTTCCATCCAGCACTTCCTAGCAAGCGGCATCTTCTTTGCCAAGGCGGCGGCAGCCGGGGCCGGCGGCGGCGGAGGGGGCGGCGCTGGCCGCGCCCCGTCCGGCGGTGGCTTTACGTCACCGACGCCGCAGGTGGCGCCGTCAGATCGGGCGGACACGCCCACGCCCGCCATACACATCAACCTGGAGGGACCCGTATTCGGTGACCGTCAGGACGTGTTCCGCGATCTGCACGATGGCATCTCTAAGCATGTGCTGCCCTTCGTATGAGCGCCATTTCCTACCTCCAGTCGAGCCTGATGGCGGTGGACGACTTTACGATCCGCGTCACCGACGACCCAGCCGGCGGCGCCACAACTTCCGACTGGGTGGTCACTGAGCCCACCACATGGAACAGCATGGACGAGTTGCTGGCCGACTGGAACACGCAACTGCTGGCCGACCTCGGGTACTCGCCCATGGCGGTGGACACATCGAGCGGCAAGGTGGTTGCAACCACCGGCGGCAACAATATCACCATTGCATTCAGCCACGCCGGAGACGGCGATGCCGTTCGTGACCACATGGGTGAGGCGGCCGACGTGACCAATCAAGCAAGCCCGTACACGTTCACCACCGCCCACGTTGGCGGCTGGTATCCGTCGCGGCCCATCCGATCGCTCGTCCGATCGTCTATCGGCAGGCCGAGAGCTCAAGGTTTCTCGATGTCGGGCCGCACAACCACCCAGCACTCCAGCGCCGGCCCGGCTGGGCCGCTCGAGGGCTCGGGCATTGATCAAGCAGACGTCGGGCTGGCCGTCTCGCTCACTGTAGATTGCTCAGCTGATTTTTCTGAGATGGACCAGCTCGACGCCTTTTTTGATGACCTGTGGCCCACGCTGAGCGGGGCACTGTCGGGGCTCGGTGAGCCGTTCAGCCTCTACCACCGCGACGCCTCGCAGTCATCGCTCTCGCAATTTGTCTGCTACGTGGCCGAGGACGAGCACGCTTGCCATTACCGACGGCTCCACGATGGGCTTGACACGTTGTTTGAGGTCGAGCAGTCCTGGCGGGCTGTCAGCATACCGGGGGCCTGAGCAGTGCCCGCGCCAGTAATCAACATCAGCCTACGCTTCACGCCGCCGCGCGATAGCCTGCGCGTTACGTATCCCACCGGCGGAGGTGCGACCACCGTCAGCATGACCGGCGCCGGGCTCATGCTGGACGCGGCCGCCATTGCAGCCGCCATCCAGGTGGACCTGATAGCCCAGGTGGACCCGGGCTTTACCTGCACGGTGAGCGGGCGCCAGTTCACGATCGCCCATGCGTCGCCGTTCGACCTGACGCCAGGACTGCGGCCAAGCCTGGATACCGCGATGGGCCTCACCGCAGGCGCAACCAACGTCACGTCTGTGACCGGCGTCAACAGCCCACTCATCTACGAGGCGACCCTGCCGTGGAGCTCCACCACGTCGGTCACCCGTCGGCTCAAGCGGTGGAGAGGCGGCCACCAGCAGGGCCGGTCTGTTGAGCTGTCCAAGTTGCGCCGCTGGCATGTACGAGCGCCGGTTGATGGTGGTGACGAGTTGGGCCAGTTCGACCAGGCGCTGATGCAACTGGCAAAGGGGATGCCGTTCACGTGGTATCGCGACGGGTCCACCGCCTCAGCATGGAGCCTGACCAACTGGTGGGGCAAAGAGGTGTGCATGCTCGACACCAGCAGCCGCGAGTGGGCTGGCTCGTGGAGGGGTCATCCGGCGCAGGTACTGACCGACGTTGAGCTGGTGTTTGTGGAGTATGTGGCGTGACCGACTTCGCCACCATCATCGCATCGAGGCCCCACGAGCTCAACGTGCGGTTCTATTGCAAAGTGGGCGGCGTGGGCCACGTCTTCCTCTCAGGCCCGGCACCCACCGGCCCCGACGGCTCAGCATGGGCAGCGCCCACCAGCAAGTCTCACTCGTATGAGCTGCAACCGCATATGCTCGATGTGAGCAAGGGCCTCAAGGACATCGGCGCCAGGCTGGACCCGAAGAAAGGGCTGACCGACCCAGGCGGCTTGACGATACGGCTGGCCGACCGGCGTGAAGAGGTGCTGCTCGCTGACCTCATTGTGGAGGACAGTCCCGACGGCGGCATCGGCCTACTCAATGCTGACGTGGACTATGCCACCGCAGGCTTTGGCGGCGTCATCACCACCGAGGACCTGGCAGGCACGTGGGAGGCCACCGGGTTTGCATGGCTGGGCAGGGAGTGTCTGTATTATCCCGCCAAAACTAGCACCGATCTCGGCATCACGCCGGCCAACAAGATCACGCGCGATATATTCAGCCTGGGCGAATCGGACGCCACCTACCTCCACCAGACGGCCAACCCGGGCAGCGCTCCACGGTATGTGACCACATGGCCTCGGCACTGGTACGGCCGCTATGTCCAGATCATTGCGTACCTGTGCGATGGTGACGGCGTGGGGTACGACTCGGCGTTTGATGGCGTTTACAGCAGGGAGATATTTCGCGGTGTCATCGACGGACAACCCGCATGGACGGATGACTGGCACACCGTTGAGCTGAGGCTGCGCGATATCACGCGGACGCTTCACGCTGAGGTGGGCACGGAGGTCCGCAAGGCTAGCCTGCTGAACAACGTAGTGCAGGACGCCAACCCGGAAGGCCCGCAATCCCAATGGGTGGGCTACAACGTTGGCCAGGTTGCATACTTCCTGAGTGATGATACGCGGTTCATCGTCATCTCGGTCGCTGAGTATGCCACGATGACCAGCGTTGCACCCACGACCGTCGGAACATGGGACAACACATCAGCCTCGCCGCTCGAGGTCTTTAGCGGTGCGACGCTGGCGACGGGCGCGGCTATACGTGACCAGTTCAACTCGGCGCTCTATGGCGTGGTGAGCGGCTCGGGCGGCGCGTTTCCGGACCTTGACCTGCAACTCGATTACCTCGGGAATACATGGTCAATGACGGGCAAGACCACAGACAGCAACAAGCGGTTTGAGGTGACGTACCATTGGACCGGCGCCGGCTGCATAGGGCCGGTGCTGAGCTTTACGGCCGACATGACGCGATCCATTCACTATGCGTCAGCCGGCGCGGTGGCCAACGCCTCCAACACCATCGGCGCCTTTATTCCAGCGGCCGCCACCCAGATTCCGTACTTTCTGCCGCCGAATGAGGGCATCCTGGCGGATGATCCTCCGTCGTCGGGCTATGCGCGCATTGGCTCCGGAGACGATGCGGAGATAGTGAGCTACACCGGGACGACCAGTTATGGCGGGACGGGCAAGCTGCTGTGGACGCTCGACGGATGCCAGCGTGGCCTGATGGGCACGGACGCGGTGGATCGCTATGTGCCCATCGCGCCCACCAGCGCAGGCGCCCAAGACGCGCAAGAGATCGCTTTTGGCGTTGGCTGGGAAGACTCGTCAGTGTTCGACATCATCCGCGAGTTTGCCGTGTCGACCGGTGAGTCAGCCCACCACGGCAGCCACGACGTATTGGCCGCAGGCTGGGGCCTCGGCATGGACTCCAACCACATCGACCACGATCGCTTCGACTCGCTCAAGCAGTCGATCACAAAGGAACACCACCACGTCCGCCGCTTCTTTATGTCGAAGTCGGCCAAGCTGTCCAAGCTGATCAACGACTGGATGGCCCCGCTCGGCTGCTACGTCACCGCCCGGCCCAACGCGGATGGTGACTACCTCATCACCGTGGACAGGCAACTGCCGCCGATGGAGTCTTCATCGGTCCAGTCGCTTGGCATCAGCCACATCGACGGCACCGACCCGGCCAAGTGGCGCGACACCACCGGCCAGATCGTCAACCGCGTGGTCATCGAGTACCGATACGACGCCGCCGAGGAATCCATGGATGACAAGGCCAAGGTGACCATTGATGAGCCCAACTCCAGGGCTATCTATGGCACCAGGGGCAAGGTTGAATGGAAGCTCCGCGGCTACAACTGGGACTTTGGAAGCGCCATCGACAACGGTGTGGCCATGGCTGCTCGTATGTGGGAGTGGCTCGGGCGCCCAACGCGCGAGATGGACATCAAGCTCAGCGATAGGGTCGGCTGGCTCATCAACCCAGGCGACGCCATCAGCGTGACCCTGCCCGGCGTGCCCACCACCGGCGGTGTCCGGGGTTACGTCAACCGCCTGATGGTGGTGACGAAGACCAAGCCCGCATACTGGACGCCAAAGGGCCAGGTCGGTGCGGTGGTGACGGTGCGGGAGAGCCTGTACATCCGCCGATCCAGTTACTCTCCATCGGCCAAGGTCGCCAGCCGCTCGGGTAATGACCTTACGCTGGCGGCTAACGAATACACGACGGAGGGCAGCGATGCGAGCCACTTTGATGTGCTGGATAAGGTGACGCTATTCGAGCGCGGCAACTATTCTGCCACCGCCACCGCCGGCGTTATCACCGTCATCGCCGGGAACGTGGTCACGACAACGGGATTTAGCTCATACACGGTCAGCGCTGACACTCGGATGGTGCCGCGAACATACACGGCCGTCGTGGCTCGGCAGCGGGCGCATGCGTTCATTGCCGACAACACGGCGACGCCTGTGCTCGGCACACCAGACACAACCGCATTCAAGCTGGTGTAGCATGGCCCTGACCCTCCCAGCCAACTTCAACCCGATCGCGTCCAACGCTCTAGCGCCACAGCGCGCCATTCAAGAGGGCAGCGACGGCACGCATGAGAGCGTGCAAGACATCGCCGTTGATAACCACCATTGGCTGCTTGCTGAGTTGCGGCCGACCATCGTGTCGGACTCCTGCGACCCGGGCGGCAACAACTACTGGGAGAACGCCACAACCACCTGGACCATCTACGGTCTCTGGCGGCGGGATGTCTCGCGCGACTTCGACACCTACTCATGCACCGTCTACTACCAGGCGACCTCCGCAGCCGGCGACGTGCGCTTCTCCATGCAGAGCGACTCGGCCACCTACACGGCAACCGGGGCACTTGGGGTCGCTGGCCAGTGGGCGGCAACCGTGGTCGACCTGCCGGTGGACGTTGCACAGACGCGAGATGCCATCCGCATGGAGGTCCGCGCCGGGGCCGGCGGCGTGGCCCGCATCCACAGCGTGTTCATCATTCCCAAAATCCCGGCCACCATCGCCGCGTCCGTCACCGTATCGGACTGCGCGCCGATCGACACCGCGCAGGCCAACGCCGACAGCCCGTATAGTACCTACCTGGTCAACGAGCTCGCGCACTCCTGCGAGCAAATGCGCAAAAAACGGCGCGACACCATCCTATCCTACAGCGCCGACGCGACGGCAGGCACGCCCGATATCCTCGGGCGCAGCGCAACATATGAGACGGTGCTCATTGTGCCGTTTACATCAGTCCACGGTCAGGTCAAGATCCGATGGGCCATGTATGCACACCACGCCAGCGGTGCGACGGCGGTGGTAAGATTGCGCACCAATTACATGGTCAAGGAGGAGATCGCTGCCGTTGAGGTCACCGTGACCAGCACGAGCTGGGCCAGCCCATACACCGGCTCGGTGCTCAATGACTCAGCAGGCGTCACTGATCTAGACTGCGCCGAGAGGTCAGCTGGTGATTTTGTCGAGGTGGCGATCAAGGGCGACGGATCAAATGACGTGTTCATCCGGTCGCTGTGCCTCTGGTTTGACGAGGTCGACTGATGCTGTACCCACCGCACAATTTCGACCCGAGCCTGCTCGAGCCGCGCAACGGTGACCCGACCATGGCCGACCATGCGCGGTTTATCGACAAGTACCAAAGCTACTTGGCCAGCGTGCGCAAGCATCTGAGCCCGGCGATCGTCGGCGGGCCATGGGTGGCGGGCAACACGCTTGAGCTTGAGATCGCCATACCGCCATATACTGCGGACGTGGGCTTTGAGTTCATCACGACCGGCGCCGGCACCATCACGATCACAAACACCCATGATACATACAATAGCATCGTGAACGTCTATTCAGATCAGGCGCATACGTTCCCAATCAACGCCACGCCGTGGGCAACCGGCATGCCCTCAACGGCCACAGGCAACGGTGGCAACCGCGCCCTGAGTGTGGCTAACGGTGCGCTGATGGGCGAGGAAACGTTCACGCTGATGTTTGCCGACCTGGGTGCGCCTGGCCTGACGCTGAAGGTTTACACCATCAGGCCATTCTACGAGCCGCTGACGGTGGCGCTGTAGGGCATGGCAACAGCGGGCGGTGGTTGCGGCACGCTCGCCACCGCTTGCCATCGTGGACTGATCGATCGTCTAGTGATACCCTCTGCGTCAAGGAGGTGCTGCTGATGCGAGCCTACGGACGAGCGCCGGTGTTCCGGCCTGGCGATGATATGCCGGCGAGCAGTGACCCTGCACCATTCCTGCCCACGACCCAATCCAGCATCGCCGGCCCTGAGCTCCCTGACGGCTGGCAACCCATGCACGGCGCCGACTCCGACACAAACGCCGGGCTGTCCATCGTCTCCAGTAAGTTGCGGATGTCAATGTCTACATCGGCCACATGGTGGGCAAACGACGACTTCCGCGGGGTCGGAATCGTTGGCGAGGGGTTCCAGTGCAGCGCTTGGGATATTGAATACGAGTTCAACACGTTTACCAATTGGAACGTGTCCGGCGGCGGCAAGGTTCAGCGCATCTTTGTTGGGTCAGCTATTGGCGGCGGTGAGACCTTCTCATCCGTCGGCGGCATGTGGACATACGAGGCAAACAACGGGGCCGGTCAGACATGGCACGTCCGAAAGGGCCACCGCAAAAGCCGCGATACCGGCAACCATTGGGCCGACGAGGTCTATCCGTCGTCAAGCCCAGACACCGAGCCAACTACGCTCAAAATTCGCCACGTTCACAACGGCCTGGCCGGGTGGAGGTGGTACTGGACCATCGACGCCGACGCCGAGGAGGAGGCGCCCGGCATCGAGGGCGACACGTCCACCGCGGGGCTGTGGGTCCCGCCGGGGTACGGCGCGGCGACAGGCGGCCACGCCCCGGCGGGGCGATCCGTTCCCATCGTTGTGCTCGGGCAGAATGCAAACTCTACCGGCACCGCCTCGGTGGACCTCGTCAGTATCACCGTCAACTCGGCATCATAGGAGGGCTGTGTGTCAATCCCAATCCAGATTGAGACGGTCGTAAACGCCAGCGCCACATCCGCTGACAATGAGCCCATCACCGACGCCGATTGCTATCGGCTCATCAGACTGTTTGTCGCCATCAGCGCGGCGGCCACCATGGACGTCGAGGCGAGCGACGACGGCGGCACCACCTGGTACACGTTGATCGGCGCAACGAAGATCACCGCGTCGGAGGCGGTTACTATCGCCGGCCCATTCCGTGACGCCCGGGTGAGCTGGTCGGGCAACACTGGCACGGTGACGGTCACCGCCCACAAGTCAGACAGCAGAGAGGTGTAGCGGTGGACACTGCAATCCGACGCCACAACCAACGCCGGGCTGCTGAATTTCTCGGCGCCATGCCTGCCGGGCTCCGGCCGCTGTTCTGCTGCTCGAGCGATGCGTTCGCTCGGTGCGTCTATACGTTCCAGCTACACTCAAAGGTGCCGCCCACCGGTCGGATCTGTGATGCTACTATCGACGCGGTGCGGGAGGTGCTCCGCAAGGACAAGCCCTGCCCTAATCGCGACGAGCCCATGCCGGTCAAGCCCGCCAAGCCCGCCAAGCCCAAGAAGAAGAAGCCCAAGGTCAAGAAGAAGAGGTGAGCGCGCTCACCTACAACGAGGCGACAGCGACCGCGGCCGGCCTAACGCTGTGTGACCTCGGCCTGCTCGACTGGAACAAGGCCGGGGCCAAGGTTCTCCAGCGCGAGCTCGTCAACCGCGGCGAGATCCTGGCGGTGGATGGCTGGCTGGGGCCGGTGACGCTGGCGGCGTGGGACAGGCACCACGACCCGGCAATGGCGGGCGAGTGCGTGGAGCACACCGTCAACATTGAGCGCCGCGTGATCCGCGGCACGCTCACCACGCGGAACAAGCGCAAGCGGCGGCCCGGCAAACCCATCAGCATCGGCATACACGACACCGTCAGCCGCACGGCGGCCGGGACCAACCGCTATCTCGAGCGCAAGGGGCTGTCCACCAACTACTATGTGGACGAAGACGGCGCGGTGTACGAGGTGGCCAACCCCGGCGAGTGGACTACCTATCACGGCGGCTATGCCAACGACGAGGCCATCGGCGTCGACATGGTGTGTCTACTGGACGGCAAATCCCTGGGCCGATCCCAAGCCGACAAGGCGCGGCGCGGCCGGCTCGTCAAGGTGCCGTGGGCACGCAAGCGGGTGATTGACTACACCGACGCCCAGAAGGCGGCGCTGGTGGAGCTCGTGCGGTGGCTGTGCGCGTGGTTCGCGATCCCGTTTGAGGCGCACGAGGTGCGCGGTAAGTATGGCAAACGTGTACCCCGCAACGTAATGGACATGAATGACTACCGGGGCATCGCTGGTCATGGCCAGTGGTCAACCAAGCGCTGGGACGGGAACAGGGCGCTGGATGTGCTCTTTGATGCTGGCATGGGGGTGATCAGGTGACCGACGAGCAGAGGACCAACGGGCATGTGCCCACCACATGGGCTGAGCTGGTGCGCAACCCTATCGCGCTGCTGCTGCTGATTATGCTGGGCGGCGGAGGGCTCCTCGGCGGGACATCCCTCTCGGAGATTGCGCAGGGCGTCAAGGCGACTCCTGAGGTGGTGCATCAAATCAAGGCCCTGCGCGCCGAACTGCGCAAAGAGGGGCTGTGTATCCCGTCTGCACCGGGGCCGACCGTAACGACCGAAGAGGGCATCATCATGGCGCCGCCCACAGAGGAGACCGCACATGTCCCGAGTTCGTAACCTGATCATCGCCGCCATCCTCATTATCGGGGTGGTCGGCTGCAAAACGCTGTCCGTCACCGGGTCGGCCAGTCACTGCGACATCAAGCGAGGCCCGCCGGGCACCGTGGTATGCACGGTCGACGGCAAGGTCCGCTACAAGAGCACCTCCAAGAAGGCGCTCAAGGTCACGTGTCCCGAGTGAGCGACATCGACATCGAGACGCTCATCCACGACGCCGCGGAGCTGGGCATCGGGCGCATTCCGGGGCTCCCGGAGGACCTTGTCCCACTCGCCGCCGCAGCGTTCAAGGCCGTGGCCGCGCTCATCATCCAAGCGGTCCGTCCGGACCTGGTAGAAGTGGAGACGGACTCGGGATCGGTGACCATCACCGACTGATGCGCGGCGCGGCGGCGGGCCTTAGATAATCACGGCCTTCTGGTTCCCGGTGCATCGTTTCATTGGCCACGCCTAGCCGTCGGTCAGTGGTCATAGAAAAACCTCTGAGCCAGCACGCCAAGCGCTGCCTCATCCGGCCGACGATATGCCGGCATGGTCACATCCAGGTCACGCCTCAACGTGGCGAGCTCAAGCGACATCCGTACCTGCCCTTCATTGGCCAGAATGACTCCACGCAATTTGGTCAGGTCTGTCGGCCAGCCATTCTCGGCCTGGTATACGCCGTCCACGCTGCCAAAGCCTTGGATCAGTCGGATGGCGCGCTTCTGGCCCACTCGCGGACACCCGGGTATGCCGTCGCTTGCATCACCCCAAAATGCCTGCACATGGGGCACCTGCCAAGGCTCGACGCCGAACCTGGAATGTATATCCGCCTCGGTGACAAACGTCTGCCGGCCGTCGGGGTGCCAGATATGCACGCGGCCGGGCACCGCAGGGCCATCGGCTCCACCCATTAGCTGGTATAGGTCTTTGTCGATGGTGACCAACGCGCACCCGGGCGTCTTCTCAACCAGCGAGGCAATGACGTCGTCAGCCTCCTGGCCTTCGTGGCTGACGGTGGCGATGCCCAGACCGGCGCAAATGCTGGGCACCACGTTGAGCAGCTCGATGAGGTCCGGGTGCTTTGGCCGCCGGTTGGCCTTGTAGATGCTGGATCGCTCATGTCGCCATGTGCGGCCGGGCAGGTCAAGCGCCGCCACCGTCATGCGGGCGCGGAATTGTCCGCGCATGGAGTGGATGCTGGACACCAGGCGGCCCACCTTGGCGGATAGCGGCGCGAGCTTTAGATCGCTCGAGTGAAACGCGCGATGGACCAGGCAGGATGTGTCCAAGATGAGGGCCGGATAGGTCATCCGGGCGCCACATCCGCCAGTCCAGGCAACTCCGCGATCAACGCCAGCTCAACGTTGACGTGCGTGTGGTTTTCAATGCTCCATTCGCGCGACATAACGACGTATTTACAGGCACCACTGCGGCTGTCAATCCACACCGTATCGCCGGTCATGGGCATGTGCTCCGAGTCCTGCTCGCGCACCACGACCCCGCATAGCTTGTATGTAACGTGTGTCACGCCGCTTCCCTGACCAGCGGCTCCACCGCTCCAATGAGCACGGCCGCCTCGTCCTGGCTGATGATCTTGATCGGTGCGTCGTAGCCTTGCCCTTTGAGCAGCGCGCCGAAGTCACCACCGCCCGCCGTAAAAGCGTCACGCAGGCCGCACAGCTCGCTCCATTGCGCCGCGGTGGCCAGCTTGCGGCCGAGCCCGGCGACGACTCGGCCCGCCTGCGTTTGTGACAGTTGGGCGGTGCCGACGCCGAACAGCCGTTTAGCAATGCTCTCAACGTCGCCAGGCGTGTAGCCATGCTCGCAGGCCGCGCTGGTGAGTGCCATGCTGGGGCTCGCGCTGTGCTGGGCTGCCGTGTCCCGCGCATGGTCGACGAACGCCTGGATTGCGGAACGACCCGCGGCGGCGCCTCGGCTCTTAGGAGGGGCCGCCTGGGGTGGCGGGGTCCGAGGCGCCGCGTTGGGTCCACCGGCGCCGTGGTTTGACACGGTGGGGGCGTCGGTGTTCTCGTACTGGTGATCGAGCCCGATCAACTCACCGGCAAACGCGTCTTTGAGCGCCGCCACCTTGGCGCACTTCATCGCCATGGACTCGGGCCTGCTCTTCCATATTGAGTTGCACTTGCCGAGGTCGTCGGCCCACTGCTTGACATTGACCTCATGGCGGTACGTGTGCGCCTCGTAGATAGCCGGCTCGCTGTGCGGCAGCTTGACATGTCGGTGGACCTTGGCCACTGCGATGATGGATCGGTCGCCCTCGCGGACGATGGTGCGGCACTCGATGCCGATGAGCAGGCCGGTCTCCTGGGCGCGCCTGACGTGGGTTGCTGCCTCGACGATGAATACCAGGCGACCTCCGGCTATGTACGCCGTCACGTCATCGACGTTGCAGTTGATGCCCTGCTTGATGCATGTGGCGATAAACTCTTCGCCCTGCCACTGCTGGAAGTCGCCACCGTTGCGGTTGAGCCACGCGCGGGCCGCTTGGTCGATTGTGTTGCTCATGCCCTCACCTCCCCATCAACGATCTCAATACACCCCGGATCATGCGTGCCAACACGCTCGACCAACACCACGACATCGCGATCCTCAGCCCACCGCTCGAGGTCGGCCATGCTCTCATCGTCCAAAAAAGCCCCGTCCCGCACCCACACCGCACGCAACTCCGACCGCAACGCGGCCGCGACACCCAGCGCTACACGTAGCCGGCCCGACTGCGACGCCTGCGACAACGGCAGACCGTCGAGCGTGACGCCATCCTCGTCGACAGCGAGCCCCGGCACCGGCATAGTCACACCATCCACCGCGTCCGCCTTGGCCGCGTCGGCCGCCAGCAGCCGGTCGGACAGCGCAGCGGACTGGTCGGCCAACGTGCGCGCCTCGTCGGATGCCTCGGCGTGACGCCGGGCAACGGTGGCCGCTGCCTCGCACTGCCGATTGTGCTCGTCGATGCCCTCCAACTCAAACTCCAGCGCGAAGCAATCGACCGGCTCATGTGCTGCGATGGCTGCCTCGGCCGCCTTGAGCTGTCCGTTCGTGCGGTCGATGACCTCCGCGATGGCAAACGCGTCCGCGCCCAACGTCTTGAGCTCAGCGTCCAATGCATCCATGCGTGCGTCGATGCGGCGCCGCTCGGCATGCTCGCCGGTCAGCCGGTTACGCAACGCCTCAGCCTGTGCTTTGTCCTGATGCTGGCGGTGCTGGTCGGACTGGAGCGCTTGCAGTTGCTTGGTCAGCGTGACCGCGCTCTTGCGCTCTTGCGTCGCGGGCAACTCGCCTATGCTGTCGACGACTGCGCGTGCGCGCTTGAGATCGCGGTTGACGTCGCGGCGCTCGTCGAACCACTGCTGGCGCAGCACGGACAGCCGCGCGAGCTCCTCGGCCAAGCCGGGGACCGTGGATAGCAGGCGGTCTCGCTGATCGGCCGGTTTGGCCGAGAGGAAAGATGCGGGATCAATGAAACGGTCACCAACCATGTCGTTGAGCAGTTGCTGGGGGCTGTGCGTCCGCCGCCCGGCATGGTCGGTGATGACTAGCGAGTGGGTGCCGCCTGCCGTGATACGTCGGACCACATCATACGCGGGCGTGCCGTCGTCTCGAGTGAGGGATAGTTGCACCTCGGCCGCGTCGGCGCCCTCTCGGACGGGGCGCTTTGGCGTGTGGCGCTTGCCACCGATGGCGGCTTCCACCGCGTCCAGCGCTGAGCTTTTGCCGGCGTCGTTGCGGCCGCCTATGACGACCAGGCCGTTGACGGGTAGGTCCAGGTGCGCGCTTTTTAGGCGCTTGAAGTCGGCCACTGTGATGGATGTCAGTCTCACTGGGTGGCCATGCGGTCAGGCTCGACATCCGGACATGTTGGCGCGTGATAGCCCAGCCACGAGCACTCCGGGCAGGGGTCGCCATGCCATACGCCGCATTGTGGGCACTCGTCATCAGCCAGCGGCACGTTGCACATGGAGCACTGCCCGCTCACGGGCTTACCCCGTGCTGGTATGACGAGTCGGCCAAGAATTTGCGGATACGGCGTTCCATCCGGAACGATGGCTGCGCGCCATTTTCCCACAGGTGTATGGTCTGAGGTGATACGCACAGCCTACCGGCCAGCTCAGCCTGCGTTAGCAGCGCGGCCACCCTTGAATTTCGCAGCTCGTTTGGTTGCATCATGCTCGGAATCCTAGCGGAACATTGACGCGAATGCTAGGTCTTTGTCGGCGATTTTTTGCCAAAACCTTGTGGTGCCATGCTCGCTAGTGCTACGGTGCGATCGTCTCGACACAACAGGAGGCCAGGCGCCTTGTCCCTAACCCTGATCATCATCGGCACCACCGGCCTCTGTATAGCCGCGGCCGTCATCGCGAATGGTGCGCTCGTATTCGGCGGCGTGCTCGCCGCTGCATCCAGCGGCGTGTTGCTGTCGGGCGTGCTGTTGGACGCTGACACATGAGCGCCAACTTTGGAACCATAACCTCCAGGCGCCTCCGCGCCTACGCCGAGCGCGCGCTACGAGAGGGCCGCCTGTCCTGGCGTGTCACTGATCAGCACGGTCGGCCGATCAACGGTGGTCATGCTGAGGCGCTCCAGATCGGCGTATGGTCTGAGCGCGTCAGGCCCGAGCTGTGCCGCAGCGGGTGGCATACCACGTCAGAGCCGCACCGCTGGGCCGGGTGCCGAGTGTGGCTGGTCGAGGGGCGCGAGCGTGGTACCCGCTCTGGCGACAAGCGTGTGTGGGGCCAGGTCCGGCCGTTGGGGGAGGTGGACCCTGTGAGGTGCCTGGACCGCAGCGTGCTTGTCAGGTGCAGGGCCAACCTGAGCGGGGCCAACCTGAGCAGGGCCAACCTGATCGGGGCCTACCTGAGCGGGGCCAACCTGAGCAGGGCCAACATGAGCGGGGCCAGCCTGAGCGGGGCCAGCCTGGTCGGGGCCAACCTGAGCAGGGCCAACCTGATCGGGGCCAACCTGAGCGGGGCCAACCTGAGCGGGGCCTACCTGAGCGGGGCCTACCTGAGCGGGGCCAACCTGAGCAGGGCCAACCTGTTCGGGGCCAACCTGAGCGGGGCCAACCTGGGCGGGGCCAACCTGAGCAGGGCCAACCTGATCGGGGCCTACCTGAGCAGGGCCAACCTGAGCGGGGCCTACCTGAGCAGGGCCTACCTGAGCAGGGCCGACCTGAGCGGGGCCAACCTGATCGGGGCCAACCTGATCGGGGCCTACCTGGGCGGGGCCAACCTGAGCAGGGCCAACCTGATCGGGGCCGACCTGAGCAGGGCCTACCTGGGCGGGGCCAACCTGATCGGGGCCGACCTGGGCGGGGCCAACCTGAGCAGGGCCAACCTGAGCAGGGCGTACCGGCCCACGAGCCCGCCCACCGGCTGGGCTGCGGGTGACAGCGGTCACCTGGACGCTGACACATGAGCGCCACAACCGCACTCGGTCACGGCCTCCTGCACGGCGGGGCCATCGCGCTGGGCTCCATGGTGCTACTCGGATGGGCATCGGCGCTTGCGGTGGCGTGGGTCGTGTCGTGTGGCATGACTGGGGCGCTGTGCGTGGCGTTTGGGGGGCGGGCGTGAACCTTCACCCCAAACTAATACGCTGGATCGCAACCACGCCAGCCACGCCCGCGGCCATTGCGGCGTCGATCTACCACCAGGGCATACCGCGTGCCATCGTTGAGGCGGCGTGCACCTATGTCGTGGCGTGCGCGGAATGCGCGGCGGTGGCTGGTGCTATCGATCACCCCAGGTGTGCCCGAATCAAGGCGCGGCTGGTGAGCATATGCAACGAGTTAGAGCAGATATTGAATGGAGGGAAGATCGCGTGCCAAGTTACGAGGTGATTATCACAACCACCGCGCTGAGCCAGCCATACCGGACCATCGTTGACGGTGTGCCCGACGAAAAAGCGGCTAGCGAGCTCGCGCTGGGCAGGGGCATTGCCTGCGGCGCGTTTCCGCCCGACGCTCACCCCAAGAGCGCACATGTGATCCCGCTGGTGGCGGTGCTACTGTGGACGGATGGCTAGTCGTGAGCTGGAAAAACGAACCATGGTTTTGTGTCGACGTGGAGACCACCGGACTGACCGCAGGCCAAGACCGCATCGTCGAGGTGGCCGGGGTGTGGATGCGCCAGGGCCAAGTGTGCGAGGCGCCTGACGGCAGTCCCGGCCGGCGTGCCACGGTGGTCAACCCTGGCATTCCAATACCGGATGAAGCCTCGGCCATCCACGGCGTCACAGACGAGCGCGTGATGGGCATGCCGACGATGGATGAGGTGTCGCCTCGCTTCTGCGCGCATGTCCAGCAGTCGACCGTGCTGGTGGCGTACAACGTGCCATTCGACTTTGGATTCCTCATGGCCGAGTGCGCCGGGTTCGCTGATGACTGCCGCGGCGCTCACCACATGGACCCGCTGACCGTGGTGCGCGAGGTGGGCCGCTACTGGCCCGGCAAGGGCCGGCACAAGCTGACCGCCGCCTTCCGACGCCTCGGTCTGACCCTGCCGGGCGATGCCCACCGCGGGAGCTCTGACGCGATAGGCGCTGGCATGGTGCTGTGGCACCTCCGCTGTAAGCTGCCCGACGACGGCGCCGATGCCATGGCGCTGCTGGGCCGGTGGAGGGTGGAGCAAGAGCGGCAACATGGAGAGTGGCTGGGCAAGATGCGCGCTAAGAACCTGGCGACCGCGCCGGCGCCTG
>Ga0080013_1001644_pt1 | contig 28855 bp, 31 predicted proteins | sample ETNvirenome_6_85_FD_69236 | JGI IMG/M metagenome (GOLD analysis project Ga0080013, IMG submission 69236) | Marine viral communities from the Pacific Ocean - ETNP_6_85 (SPADES assembly) (version 2) | ecosystem: Environmental > Aquatic > Marine > Oceanic | place: Pacific Ocean | collected 2013-06-19 | reverse complement strand
ACAACTGGAAGTAAAATTTATTTCGTATGTTATGAAAAAGGAACTTGGGTCATTTCTTATGAAATGGGCGGAGCTGCTGACGCAACAACTGGTGCGTTTGCTTTTGCATCGTAATAAATAATTAAAAGTGCTCCTACGGGAGCACTTTTTTAAGGAGAAAAAATGGGAACATATATAAGTAACGTAAAAGCTACTAGAGGAACTGCTTCTTTTGCAATTTTTGCAGGGCCTTGTAGAATTTTAGGAATATATTACGTGGCTGATACCACTGCAGGATCTATCACTATTAAAGATGGTGGTTCATCAGGAACTTCAATTGCTGTTTTTGATACACCTAAAGGCGCTGCTGCTAATGCAGGAGAAAATTGGGTTCAATACATTCCAATTCCAGGCGATGGTTTACTTTGTAGAACAAGCGGATATGCAACTTTAAGTAATGTAGATAAAGTTACTATATTCTATGGATAGGAGCATAGATGGCAAATACAACATCTGGCTCATATACATTTGAAAAGAATTTTGCAATTGATGATATTATTGCAGAAGCATACGAGCGTATTGGTCTCGTAGGATCTGCTGGACATCAAATACAGAGCGCAAGAAGATCTTTAAATATTTTATTTCAAGAATGGGGAAATAGAGGACTTCACTTTTGGGAAGTGGGAGATACCAACATTGATTTAATTGAAGGTCAAGCAGAATATACTTTCTATCGATCAACAGATGATGGAACATCTTCTGTTACAGTAGGTGGAACTTCAGGAGCCTCTACTTACGGATTATCTGATGTTTTATCTGCTCAATATAGAACGGATAGAACGGCTACAGATCAAACAGATTTACCTATGACAAAAGTTGCAAGATCAACTTATGCAGCTTTCTCTAATAAATTAACTAAAGGAACTCCAAGTCAATTCTGGGTCCAAAGATTCGTGGACAAAGTTACGGTAACCATTTACCCAACACCTAATTCAACAGCTGCATCGAAAGATATGCACATTTATTTTGTTAAAAGAATTCAAGATGCCGGAGCTTATACTAATGCATCTGATGCTCCTTATAGATTTGTTCCTTGTATGGTAGCTGGATTAGCATTTTATTTATCTCAAAAATTTGCGCCGCAAAGATCTCAAGAATTAAAATTATACTATGAAGATGAATTACAAAGAGCACTAGCGGAGGATGGATCAGCAGCGAGTACGTACATTACACCGAAAACTTATTATCCAAATATATAATGACTATTATAACTAAAGGAATGGGAGCTATATTAAAAACAGCTAAGAGAAAAGATAAGCTGTTAGATTCTATTAGAAAAAGAAGAAATAGAAAACTTCCAAAAGCATTTAAAGATCATAAAGTAAAAATAAAAGGAATAGGTGAAGTTAAAAGTGATAAATATATTATGGACATTGAAACTTATGACAAAGTTCACCAGAAAAAATTTAAAGGTAAAAAATAATGGGACAATTTTCTAAAGGTAAATATGCATTAATGATTTCAGATCGTTCTGGAGCTGCATTTCCATATAGAGAAATGGTTCAAGAATGGACTGGTGCATGGGTCCACAATTCTGAATATGAACCTAAGCAACCTCAAGTTTCACCAAGACCACATGGTGCAGACCCACAAGCTTTACAACATGCAAAACCTGCAAGAACAGAATTTGCAACAGAAGATTTTTTACCAACTGATCCTTTTACTACTACAGCAGCTTCAAAAAGTTTAAGTGTTTCGTTTCCAAGTAATGCTTTTAATGAGGGTACAACTTATGTAAGATTTAGAGACGTTAAAAAACCGGTAGGAGGTGTTGCTATAACAACTTTAGAATTAGAAACTACTTTAAATGGTAATATATCTGCTTCTGCAACTACTATTACTTTAACTGATGCAAGTGAGTTTCCAACATCAGGATATATTGTAATAGAAAAAGTTGATCAAGATTCAACCTCTTCAACATATGGCCAATATTTTAATGAAACTATTAAGTACACTGGAAAATCAACTCATGATTTAACAGGATGTACAAGAGGTAGTTCAGCTCCCTACAAAGGGGAAACTCCAGCAAGCACAACAGCTGGTACTCATTCAAGTGGTGCAAAAGTTTTTGGTTCTTATTTAGCAACAGCAGTGGGAACTACTGTTAATACAGTAGGTCAACCTTCAACGGAAACTCAATATAATTCACTTACAGTTCCACTTGTTTCAAATGCAAGTAGTGCTGAAACAGGAGGCGGTTTACAATGTACAATTGGACCGATTAATGATAGGAATTAATTATGGCTGGAACAGTATTAAAAGTTATACAAAAAGTATTAAAAAAAGTTAAACCTAAGAAACCATGGTCTAAAAAAAATATTGGTATAGGAAAAATAAAAGATCAAAAACTCTATAAAACTTTAGGTAAAGATAAGTATGGAGATATAAAAATTATAACTAAGGGTCCTCAAAAAGGATTTAGAGTTCCTTTAGATAAAAAAGGATTTACTGAAAGAAGACCTTGGGCAGCGGATAAAAGCTATAAAGCATCTTATGGAGAAAGAATTCCTGCTGCACATATTGGTGCTACAAAAAAAGCTTCCGGTGGTTTAATTAGTGGTTTTCCTAAAATTGCTAAGAAAGGCTGGAGATAATGTCTGGAATTAGTTATAGTACATTAGTTACAATGATAAGAAGTTATACAGAAGTCGATGACACTGTATTTACTACTGCTATCTTAGAAAATTTTATTTTAAATGCCCAACAAAGAATATTTAGTGATGTTCCTGTTGATTCTGATAGAGTTGAATATGAAGGAACATTAGCTGCAGATGTTAATACAGTTAGAGTTCCTGCAGGTATGGTTTTTGTAAGAGGTGTGGAACTTTTTAATTCTACTTCTTCAAGAACAGGTCCAGCAACTTGGCTTTTAAAAAGAGATAGAACTTTTATAAATGAATATGTGGGAGAATTAACTGGACCATCTGGAGGCTCAGCAGGTCAAGACGTGACTGGATTACCTAAATATTATGCTATGTTTGGAGGAGCGACTGGACTTAGTTCTACTACTTCAGGTAATATTGTAATGGCTCCTACACCTGATGCTAATTATTTAATAAATATACATGGAAATGTAATGCCAGCTACTTTAGAGTCAGGAAATGAAACTAATTATATTAGTCTTAATTACCCTCAATTGCTTCTATATGCCTGTTTGGTAGAAGCATATGGATTTTTAAAAGGTCCAATGGATATGTTGACACTATATGAAAATAAGTATAAAACTGAACTACAAAAATTTGCAAGTGTGCAAATTGGGAGACGGAGAAGAGACGACTATACGGATGGTACTGTTCGTATACCAATCGAATCACCGCCTCAATAATTAGGAGATAAATATGGCAATAACATCGGCAATTTGTAATAGCTTTAAACAAGAAATTCTAGAAGCAGAACATAATTTTACAGCTTCTACTGGAAATACTTTTAATTTAGCATTGTATACTAGTTCCGCAACTCTAGGAGCAAGCACAACTGCTTATACTTCTAGTAATGAAATAACAAATTCATCTGGAACTGCTTACAGCGCAAAAGGAAAAGCTCTGACAAGTGTTACACCAACATTAGATTCATCAACTGCAGTTTGTGATTTTGCAGATGTCTCTTGGACATCAGCTTCATTCACAGCTAATGGATGTTTAATTTTTAATGATTCACATTCAACGGACGCTTCAGTTTGTGCAGTAGCTTTTGGTGGAGACAAAACTGTATCTAGTGGAACATTTACAATTCAATTCCCAGCAGCAGCAGCAACTACAGCGATAATCCGTATAGCATAGGGAGTAAGTCCTTATGGCTAATACTTGGAACAGAACCGGCACCACCTGGAGCCAAGGTCTTTGGGGTCAGCAAGATAATAATGCAGTTGAACTTACTGGTTTATCAGTAACCTCTAGCTTAGGTACTCCTGCAGTTGATTTATCAGTTGGATGGGGTAGAGCCGAATGGGGTGAAGAACCTTGGGGAGATAGTTATAGTCCCGTTATTACTTTAACTGGAGTTTCAGCAACAGTAAGTCTTGGAGAATTAACATACGCTCAAGCAACCGATGGTTGGGGACGTAATACATGGGGAGATAACAACTGGGGGGAAAATACTACAACAGCTGTTTTAACAGCTCCTGATGGACTAACAGCAGATCTTCCAAACGTAGGATGGGGATATCAAACATGGGGTGAAGATGGATATGGTGGAATTTTCTATTTAAATCCTGCAGATGTTGTAGGGTTAACAGGAGTTTCAGCAACTGCTTCAGTACCAACTCAATTAGATATACCAGAACAAATTTCAGGTCTAGGTGCAACTTCTTCTATAGGTCAATTCAGTATTAATAATGGAGCAGATCATGTTCAAGGTTTAGCTTCTTTATCAGCAACTGCATCAAATGGAGATATTGGTCCTGCTGATGTAGTAGGAATAAGTGGAGTTTCAGCAACAGTTTCCGTTGGATCTGCAGAAGCAAATGATGCTCAAATAATAGATGTAAGCGGATTAAGTGCAACGGCTAGTGTAGGTGCTATTACTCCTACAGAAATGGCTGTAGGATTATCTGGTGTTTCAGCAACTGCAAGTACTGGTTCTATTTCTCCTACACAAATGACTATAGGATTGACAGGATTATCTGCAACTGTTACACTGGGTCAAGTAGGGGGTCCAATAGCATGGAAAAAAGTAACTCCTACGCAAGGTGGTAGTTGGAGTAAAGTTTCACCACCATAATATTAAATATATAATGTTGACATTATGTATAAAACAAATTAAAAATAACGAATTAAGCAGGAGATAAATTATGGCTTCAACATATACACCTTTAGGTGTTGAAAAAATGGCAACCGGTGAAAATGCCGGTACATGGGGAACAAAAACCAATACAAACTTAGAAATTATCGAGCAATTTGCTGGTGGTTATACTACTCAAGCAGTATCTGATTCTGGAGATACAGATCTTTCAGTTACTGATGGTGGAACCGGAGCAACTCTTGCTCACAGAGTAATTGAATTAACAGGTGCACTTACAGGTGCAAGAAACGTAACTATTCCAATTGACGTACAACAAATGTACGCAGTTAAAAACTCTACAACAGGATCACAAGCTGTAACATTTAAATATGTAAGTGGTACTGGAAGTAGTGTTACATTTGCGGGTGGAGATACTTCTACAAAATTTCTTTATGGAACTGGATCAGGAACTAATCCAAATGTTGTTGACATTGGATTTGTTACAACAACTGGAACACAGACTTTAACAAACAAAACTTTAACCGCACCTAAAATTGGAACTTCAATTTTAGATACTAACGGAAATGAATTATTCTTATTAACAGCAACAAGTTCAGCGGTTAATGAACTTACTTACGCTAACGCGGCTACTGGAAATGCCCCTTCATTTACGGCTTCTGGTGGTGATAGTAATATTGGAATAAACTTTGTTCCTAAAGGAACTGGTACAGTTCAATCCGGTGGGAACACATTAGCAACAATGGGAAAAGCTATTGCAATGGCAATAGTTTTCGGATAAAAGATAAGCAAGGAGAAAATAAAATATGGCAAATCCAAATCTAGTAGCAGTAACGTCGATATATGGTAAATCCGTTCAAGCGACTTTAGATACAACTCTTACTACAGAGATCCTAGCATGTCCTTCAGACAAACTATTAAAAGTAAATAATATTTTAATAGCTAATATTGATGGTTCAAGTGCAGCAGATGTATCAATTGCAATTACAAAATCTGGTGGTTCACCGATTATGATTGCAAGTACAATATCTGTACCAGCGGATTCTACTTTAGTAGCAATTGACAAGAACAGTGCTTTATATCTGCAAGAATCAGATAATATCGAAGCAGGTGCAAGCGCAAACTCTGATCTTACAATTACTATAAATTATGAAGAAATGGATGACGCGTAGGAGGGTCGGAACTAAATGGCTCACTTCGCTGAAATCAATAACACAGATAACGTAGTTGTTAGAGTAATCGTAATTGACAATGATGTAGTTGACGCTAACGGCGGAGACTTATCAACGGAAGCTGAAAATTACTGTGCTAGTTTATTTCCCGAGAATCCAAATACTTATTGGAAACAAACTTCATACAACAATAACTTTAGAGCTAACTTGGCTGACTGCCAAGGCGGCGTTTACAGACCAGCTGAAGATGTTTTTGTTCCGGCAAAACCATCATTATATCCAAGCTGGGTTTTAGACACTGACGTTTGGAGATATTTACCACCACTTGAATACCCGGGGTCATCGAGACCTAATGGTGCAAGTGAAGATGTATGGACTTGTATTTGGAATGAAGAATTATGGAACAGTTCAGGAAACACGAACGGTTGGACAAGTATGTTGGCATCTGATATAAATAACCCAGATACAACTAGATATTATTTAGATCAAGCAACAATGACATGGAGTCTTATAAATGACTAGTACTTTAGGATCAGACAACAATAACGGTGGAATTGTAGGACCAACAAACGATGCTCAAGCAGCATCTGATCAAGTAACACAAATTACAGGAAGCGGAACTTATACACCTGTTGCCACAACTGGAAACGTTTTAGTTGTAGGTGGCGGCGGACCAGGCGGTCAAAACGGCGGCGGCGGAGGCGGCGGTGGCGGATCAATCTTCTACCCTGATTACCCTATGCCAGGTTCAGATTTAGCAGTTGTTATTGGAGGAACTGGAGCTGATACAGAATTTAATGATGGAGCATCAGCAAGTTTAGAGCTTGTCGCAAAAGGTGGCGGCGGCGGAGGAACACAAGGTGGGGGCGGATCAGGCGGCTGCGGCGGTGGCGGCGGTCACCAAGGTAACCCAAATAACTCACCTGGAGGATCTTCTACTCAAGTACCAAGTATGCCTAGTCCCTTACAACCATTTGGTTTTGGAAACGCAGGTGGAACTTGGAACGGCCCACCATCAGGAGCAGGCGGTGGCGGCTCAGGCGGAGCAGCAACTAACCAAAATACAACAGGAGGAGCTGCTAAAAACTTTGGAGCTTCACCATCAACTTCATCTGATTCTACATTTGCACCTTACGGCGAATCAGGATATTTTGCAGGCGGTGGCGGCGGTGCCAATGGAACTGCATCACCCGGAGCAGAAGGCGGAGCTGGAAACAGCAACCAAGCTGCAACGGCAAATACCGGTGGCGGCGGTGGCGGCGGCTTAACACCACCACAATCTGGAAAAGCTGGAGGATCCGGAGTGGTCCTTGTTCACGAAGTAGCAACAGCACAAGCAAACGGTGTTTGGAATATGCAAACTGCTTATAAATGGATAAAAGCTGCTTCTTGGCCTACGTAATATTTATATTGTAATCCCTATCTTTTGTAATATATTGTCCTTAATAAAGGATAATGAAAGTATTAGGTATAAATCTTAGTCATAACGCATCAATCTCTGTTGTAGAAAACGGAGAACTTCTATTATCATTAGAACAAGAAAGAGTTTCAAAAAGAAAAAAAGACGATCAAATTGATATAGTATGTCAGGGTTTAAAGGACACTCATTTTGATATAATTGGATATACTTCCTATAATATGGTTAATGAAAACGTTGAGGGGTATACTCATTTAGTCAAAGCTTGTCTTACAAAATACAATATAACTTGCGATAAATTAATGTCTTATGACGAACATCACTTAACACATTGCTATAGTTCATTTTATAATTCAGGTTTTGAAGAAGCCATTTGTTTAGTTATAGACAATGGGGGCACCAATTACACTATTGATAAAGTTGAGTTAGGAAAAGAAAACATTTCTATATATAAAATGTCTTACACTAAAGAACCCCACCTATTATTTAAACTTTGTAGGGATTGGTCAGGGAGAGATATATCCGTTGGAGACTATCACACCTACAATTGTATGAGTCCAGCAGGTGTGTTTGAAATGTATAAAGAAGTATTAGGGTTTAAAGAACCTGGTTCTATTATGGGGTTAAGTTCTTATGGAAAACCTAATGTTGAAATACCTAAATTATATGATGAGTCTAATTTATTTTGTAAATTAAATGTATGCTTTAATGATGTTATATTAAGAAGAAAAACTTTTCACCCTAAAGGTGTAGTTCCTGATGAAGATTTTGCTTATCGAATACAGACAGACGCGACAGAAGTAGTTAAAAAATATATTCAATCAATTATTAAACAGTATAAAACTAATGTGTGTTTAAGTGGTGGATATTTTCAAAACTCTATTGCTAACTATGAATTTTTAAAACTTAATAAAAACATTTTTGTAGACCCTGTTTGTCATGACGGAGGCACCTCTATAGGTTTAGCTCATTACTTAGATTTTAAATACGGTGGCCATAAACCAAAACCATATACTGATTTATATAAGGGTCCTGTTTATGAAAACATAGGAGAACTTTTAAATTCTTATAAAGTATCTAAGTCTCATGCCACTAAACAACAATATAATATTCTTGATTCTAATAACTTAAATGTTGCAAAGCTTTTACAAGCTAATAAATCTGTAGGAATATATCAGGGTCGATCTGAAATGGGACCTAGAGCATTAGGCAACAGGTCTATTTTATTTAATCCTAGTAATCCACAAGCAAAAGAAAAAATGAATCTTATAAAAAACAGAGAATGGTTTAGGCCATATGCTGGAACTGTTTTATATGAACATACTAAAGACTGGTTTAATTTAGAGGGTAAAGATGAGACCCCCTTTATGTCTTACGTTGTAGGGGTAAGAAAAGATAAGTTAAAAGATATATCTGGAATATGCCACATAGATAATACATGTAGAATACAGACCCTTAAAGAAAAACAAAATAAAAATTTTTATGATATAATAACCGAGTTTTATAGACTCACAAATGTTCCTATTGTTTTAAACACTTCCTTAAATACAGCTGGAAAACCTTTGGTTGAAACTGTTGAAGACGCACTTAATCTTATGTTAACATCTAATTTAGACTATCTGTATTTCCCTGAATGTGGTAAACTATTGGAGAGCATATGAAAGTATTAGGTAATCAAAAAGTAGAAAATAAAATTGTTGTAGTAGATAATTGGTATTCTGAGCAAGAATTAAAAGCTGTATGGAAAGAAATAGATTTTTATACAGAAAGTCAAGACTTAGAAAGAGCCACTCAAAATTTAACAGTAACGGGAACAGACAAACAAGGAAACTCACAAGCAGAATGTTTTAGAATATACTTTGATAATTTTTATCAACCAAACAAAAGACATATGTCCCCTATACTTTCTTTACAGAAAAAATTTTTAGACCCAGAAGTACATCAAAAATTTAAAACTATTCCTATGGGTAGACAGTTTCCAGAGACAAATAGAGACACCTCGTTTATATCTTACTATGAAAACAAAGATCATTTTAAACCACATTTTGATGTGTTTCAATTTACAGTCCTTATTTGGTTATATAAAGAACCTAAAAAATTTACCGGAGGAGATTTAATATTACATGATTTTAATAATGAAATGGTAGAACTTAAAAATAATAGGTTAATATTTTTTCCGTCTTATTATATTCATTCAGTAAATGAAATTAAAATGGAGACTGAAGAAAAACATATGGGACGATATTGTATTAGTCATTTTTTTTATACAGTGGATACAGGTAGAACATGATTTATAAAAATATGTATTGGTTGTTTAAGCAAGCTATACCAAGCGACGTCTGTGATAAAATAATAGAGCATGGAAAGAGCTTAGTAGATGAAACAGCTAGGACTGGAAATTTTGAAGGGCCTTTAAATAAAGAGGCTTTAAAAATATTAAAGACAGAACAAAGAGATTCGAATGTAAGTTGGATTGGAGATAAATGGATATTTGATTATCTTACACCTCATATACAAACAGCCAATAAAAATGCTAATTGGAACTTTGACATACATTCAGCGGAACCAGTTCAATTTACAAAGTATAAATTAAATCAGTTTTATAATTGGCACTGTGATACCAGTGAAGAAGTAATTCATAGACCACAAGTTCCTCATGCGCATGGGAAAATTAGAAAACTTTCTTGTGTTGTTTTTTTATCAGATCCTAAAGATTATGTAGGTGGTCAATTTAAATTTGATTTTAGAAATAACAGGGTAGGGTGTAATATTATGGAAGTAACAGAAAATCAAAAAGGTAACATAATTGTTTTTCCTTCTTATTGTTGGCACAAAGTTTTTCCAGTTACTAGTGGTGAAAGATATTCTTTAGTGGGATGGTATTTAGGGGCTCCTTACAAATGAATCTTTTTACTTTACCTAACTCACCAATTCTTAAAGACACTGTTCCTAATGAATTATATGATTCTTTATTAAAAGAAGCTCATCAAAGCTTTAACCAAAAAACATCGGCCCATAACAAAAAATTAGTTGGCCATATAAAACACGAATATGTTTTAAAAGAAAATACGCGCGTGTTGAATCCCTACATAAGACATCTAGCACAATATCTTTCTGCAAACTTAGACAAAGGAGATAAAAAAGGATACGGTGGTAATAACTATATACTAAAAGATCTTTGGGTTAACTTTCAAAAAAAACATGAGTTTAATCCAATACATGTTCATGATGGTATATTTAGTTTTGTTATTTTTATGACAGTCCCCTATGAATTAAACGATGAAATGAAAGTCTTTAATGCTAATGGTGACCATGCGTCTAGACTAGAGTTTGTATATTCTAACACATTGGGGCGAATAATACAGTATGTTTTAGACATAAACAAGTCAGACGAAAAAAGCATTGTTATGTTTCCAGCGTCTTTAAACCACGTTGTTTATCCTTTTTATACCAGCGATGATTATAGAATAACAATATCAGGTAATGTTTATGGAGAATGATTTTAAAAAAAATAAATATAAGATTATTAAAAATTTAATTAGTCCACAGCTGGCTAGTTTTTTATTTACTTATTTATTTATGAAAAGAAATGTTCAAATTACTATGGTTAAGGAAGGACTTATAGCACCTTTTTCAAATTACTTTGGAAGTTTTAAAGACCCTCAAGTTATGAATACTTATTCTCATTATGCAGACATTGCTATGGAAACTCTTTTATTTTTAATTAAACCAAAATTAGAAAAAATTATGGGTACATCATTAATTGAAACATACTCTTATTGTAGAATGTATAAAAATGGTGACATATTAAAACGACATAAAGATAGACCATCTTGTCAGCTGTCAGCGACTGTAAATTTAGGAGGGGACCCATGGCCTATATTTGTAGAGCCAGATGAAACAAAAGGTGGAGATACAAATAAAGGATATGTTTCTGCAAATACTTCTGGAGTACGTGTTGATCTAGAACCGGGAGACGCCTTTCTTTATGAAGGATGTAAGTTAGAACATTGGAGAGAACCTTTTGAAGGTGAAGCGTGTGGACAAGTATTCTTACATTACAATAGTGATAATAATCAACATAACTTATATGATGGAAGACCCCACTTAGGTTTACCATCGGAACTTAAAAAAAATGTTATATCCTAGTTTACAAGTACATAATGTTTTTAGACAACCAGATCAGGTTGTAGAGTACGCTAAATCTTTAGAGTATAAACAAGATCCTGAGGGAAGGTGGCCGGGCAAAAGGTCTAAATTTGTACATGTTCTTAATTATGATTTATTTAATATGGTGTGCAAAAGAACTTTGGCTGCTTTATATCCAATGAATTATCATCACATGAGATTTAAAGCTCATTCTCAATTTCAAACTATTCCTGCTGCACATGCCGGAGGTGAGGGATGGATTCACCAAGATATATACTCTCAGATTACTTGCATTATATATCTATCTCATCACACCAATTGTGGTACAAATTTATATATACCAGAAAATGAAGTTATGAGACCTACTTTTGAAAAGAATGCGTCTGCATCTTTTGATGTTAATAAAATTAAAGAGACACACTACCTTCAAAATAAACCTTTTGATGAAACGTATTATAAAGCATTAAAAATAAATAATTCTAATTTTATTAAAACAACTTCATTTAACTCAATATATAATAGTATGGTTGTTTTTGATGGACATACTCACCATAATGCCAATGGGTTTGTCGACCCTAATTGTCCTGGTGATAGGCTAACTTTAGTAACCTTTTTTGACGATATTACTTCAAGTGAAACCCTGAAATATTCAGGAAGTGAACTGTTGAAAATCTAATAAAACTCAGATAAACTGGAGCTTCTCAAATTACTAAAACTATAGTAAGGGATAGGTATGCTACAAAAAATAGGTTTTTTACCAGGATTCAATAAACAGATTACCCCAACAGGAGCTGAGGCTCAATGGACAGGAGGGGAAAATGTACGTTTTAGATATGGTACTCCTGAAAAAATAGGTGGTTGGAAATCCTTAGGAGACAAAAAATTAACTGGTGCTACTAGAGCCATTCATCATATGGTAAACAAAGATGGTATTAAATATTCCATCATAGGAACCAATAGAATTTTATACGCATACTCAGGTAGTGTCTTCTATGACATCCATCCTTTAGTTAATCCATCAGGAACCGCTATTACAAGTGCTTTTACTACTACTAATGGGGATACAACTGTTACACTAACTTTTTCTTCTTCTCATGGCTTTGTAGCAGGTGATATAATTTTATTTGGAGATTCTTCTACATTTAGTTCTATTACTGACTCTGTTTTTAATGCTACTACTTTCTGTGACAAAAAATTTATGGTGTTATCGGTACCTACTGGTGATACTCTTACTATTAATGCCGGAGCTACTGAAACTGATTCAGGAGCCACTACTTCTGGAGGCATAACTTATTATAGATATTACCACGTAGGTCCAGCTGACCAGGTGGGAGTATTTGGGTGGGGTATATCTCAATTTGGTGGTACGGTAACTAATCCACAAACAACAACTTTAAACGGAGCATTAAATGCTGACTCTGCTGGAACCGGAGGAACAGGAACTTCTATTAGTTTAACTAGCACTGTAGGATTTCCAACCACAGGTACAAATTATATTCAAGTAGACAGTGAAGAAATTTCTTACACTGGAGTTTCTGGAAATGACTTAACAGGAATTACTAGAAATGTTAGAGGAACAACTAATGCCTCTCACAGTAATGGAGCAACAGTTACCAATACAAGTGACTATGCTGCCTGGGGTCAAGCAGCGGCGTCAACTGATAAAGTTGCTGAACCTGGTTTGTGGTCTTTAGATAATTTAGGATCTACTTTAGTAGCTTTAATTTTTAATGGAGCTGTGTTTGAATGGGATGCAGATCCAGTTAATGCAACCAATATAAGAGCAACCATTGTATCTGGAGCGCCAACAGCTTCCAGGGATATGATTGTATCAACACCCGATCGTCACTTAGTTTTATTTGGAACTGAAACAACAATTGGAGACACATCTACACAAGATGATATGTTTATAAGATTCTCTTCTCAGGAGGATATCAACACTTGGACACCTACTGCACTCAATACAGCGGGTACACAAAGACTGGCTGCCGGATCACGGATCATAGGAGCTAGGCTTGGTAGAAATACTATTTACGTATGGACAGATACCTCATTATTTACCATGCGTTTTGTAGGTCAACCGTTTACTTTCGCTTATGAGCAAGTAGGTACCAACTGTGGTTTAATTGGAAAAAATGCAGCCGTTGAGGTTGATGGTGCAGCCTACTGGATGTCTGAAAATGGTTTCTTTAGATTTACGGGTAAACTAGAATCCTTAGACTGTTTAGTAGAAGACTATGTTTATGATGATCTTAATAAAACTTCTAATCAAATGATTTATTGTGGATTAAATAACTTGTTTGGAGAAGTAATATGGTTTTATCCAACCTCTGATTCTAATGTTAATAATAGATGTGTAGTATACAGCTATTTAGATTCTACTATTAACAGACCTATTTGGTATACCAATGCTAATTCTTTATTTCCACGTACTGCTTGGATTGACTCAGCAATATTTGGTTTGCCTCATGCAACTTATTATGATGCTGATACTGATTCGTCTTTTGATGTGACAGGTAATACCGATGGTGTTACATATTATTATGAACATGAAACAGGAGTTAATCAAGTTAAAATTGGGACAACGAGTGCAATACCTGCTAATATATTATCTGGAGATTTTGATATTACACAAGATCAAAGACAAGGGATTACTTTTAGAGGAGACGGAGAATATGTAATGAGAGTTAGTAGATTTTTACCAGACTTTATAACTCAAGCAGGGAATACAGTTGTTACATTAAACCTTAGAGATTTTCCAAATGACACAGCAGCTAGTTCAACATTAGGACCATTTACCGTTACATCTTCTACTCAATATAAATCTTGTAGAGCTAGAGGTAGAGCTGTTGCCGTTAAGATAGCAAATACAGCTGTAGATTCTAACTGGAAATTAGGAACTTTTAGATTAGATGTACACGCAGGAGGAAGAAGATAATGGCAAAGATAGTTCAAACTTTAACTAGGGCTAGTGAAGATTACAGACAAGACGTAGCACAATCACTTGTGCGAGACTTAGACGCCGTGTTAGAGAAATTAAATACAACGTTTCAAGAAGAATTAAAACAGGAGATAGAAGCTAGAGCTTTCTTTTTAGAATAATGGCAGTAGTAAACCAATACAAATTTGTAGGAACAGACAATGATACTACTAATGGAGAATTAAATCCTTTTGGTAGTGGTAATCCTTTAGTAACTGAAACGTATGTTATTAAATCTATTTTAGTTACATCAGCTGGTACTCCTAGTGTGACTGTAACAAACAATTCTATTACAACTATTAAATCAGCGGCTTTAACCGCTAATGAAACTAAAGAATTATTAACCCAACCGTTAATAGTTGAGGGTGGAAATACCCTTACAATTAAAGCTGGCAGTACAGATTCCTTTGATTTTGCTGTGAGCTATTTAAACATTAAAAAAGAGGTAACAACATAATGAGAGTTATAGAACCAAAAGAAATAATAACCACTATTTCTAACATTAAAACAGGGGAAGTATATAAAAACGAAGAAGAATGGAAGGTAAAAGGCATTGAAGAAAAAGACATCCGAAGGGATGTAAGAGTCATTATGCCAGACCTTGATTTGTTTGCAAAAACAAAGTAATATAACAAACCCAAGTAAAATTAGGCAAAAATATGGCAATAACAGATATTAATATTTCAGAACAATTAGAAACAGGAGCACCTTCAATTAAATATAGAGGTAAAGAAGGACCAAGACCCCCAATGCAATCACAAGAAGAAATGATGATAGCTAAACAAATATGGGAGGCTATGGGTCCAGAAGAACAAGGTCAGTTTTCTAACTTTGATGAATTTTTTAAAAGTGGTGTTTGGAAACAAATACTTCAACAAGCACAACAAGATGATATGCAAGAACAAGGAGGCATCGGGAGTCTTGGACCACGGAACATGGAACAACCAATGCAAATGGCAAACAGAATGCCAGCAGCTTCAGGTGGATCTATGGAACAAATAAGAAAACTAATGCAAGGCCTTAGACCTGGTGCTGTAGATTCAATGGAAAACATAAGAGAAACAATCGATACTCCACAAGGAATTGAAACGCTAGATGAAACCGAAACTATGCAAGTAGCTGGCGGTGGTCTTAGAGGATGGAAAGCTCAAGAGATAGCTGAAGATCTAGCTTACGAAAGATACGGAAGAGAATTTTATGATCTTTCTCATGTAATACAAATGGAACTTTATAACGAAGCATTAGATATTTGGGACAGCAGAGGAGAATAATGCCATTCAAATCAGAGAAACAAAGAAGATACCTATGGGCTAACGAGCCAGATATTGCAAGAGACTGGACCGATAACTATGGAAGTAGAATTCAAAAAAATGATGGTGGGATAACTAGAATACCTTTTAAAAAAGGAGGATGGAGTCCCGGAGCTGGTAGAGATAGTAGTGGTTATCAAAGTAGTCATACAAAGTCATCATCAAATGAAAGAAGACAACCTGGACATTCACATTCAAATGAGAGAAGACACACACCTAAACCTCCTCCACAAGAGGATAAGAGAGAAAAATATATTGCTACAAGACCCCCGGTTACAACAACACCAAAAGATGGAGGAACATGGAAGGAAAAAGAGAAAAGAGATCTTGACAAAGCTAAGCAAATTGCAAAAATAAAAAACATTAAACCTGTAGGCACTTTGGCTCAAAGAGGTTTATTTAATTTAATTCCTAATGATCCTAACCTTGCATATCAGTTTTTAAAAAATTTAAGCGAGGATGAACAAGAGTTATTTGATAGTTTACCAGAAGAGTTAAAAGGGTTAGTAGGGGTAGCTAAACCTGGGGGAGAACATCCTGAAATTGATTTTGATAAGTGGAGCATGTTATCACAGGTTCCAGGCTATGGAAAGTATCTATCAGATAGAGGTAAACCTGGAGTATTACATGGAGGTGATCTTAAGAACGTTGGTGAGAGATTTGTTAAATATACAATAGATGAAGATGGAAATAAAGTTAAACAAAAAGATAAATATGGAAATGTATTATACGGTTACCATGAACCAACTGGCGATAATGAAGGTCAAATGAGAGAATTTCAAAGATCAGGTTATCCTAGTTTTGACGCATGGCTAGCCTCTCAAAATCAAGGTGGCGGAGGTGGAGGAGTAACTACGCCAGCTACACCAACTACAACTACATCACCATTTCAACAGTCATTAAATACTGGAATAGCACAAGGAGCTTCTCCTTATTATGTTGGAGCTAATCCAACAGCTGCTAATTTAGCATGGGGACAACAGTTTAATGTAGACCCAAGAACTATGTACAGAACTACATGGGCTGATGGTGGACCAATCAGACAAAGATATTTTTTAGGTAAGATAGTTAAGAAGATAGGAAGAGCTGCAAAGAAAGTTATTAAGAGTCCGATAGGTAAAATTGGAATAGGGGCTTTAGCAATGGGCATGCCTTTTGGAGGAGGTGCTTGGTTTGGTGCTGGAAGTGGCTGGGGTAAAATGGCTCCATACTTAATGGGAACGGGTGGACCTCAAAATTTATCTTCGTATAAAGGCGGTTTGTTAAAGAAAATCTTTGGAGGCGGTAAAGGAGCTTTGGCATCCGGCTGGAACCCTTGGAAAATAGGAATCGGTGCAGCTTCAGCTTTACCTTTCTTAATGGGTAGTGGTGACGATGATGACGATAAAGACAAAGCTTTCGATTATGAAGGAGCTAAAAATGCATACCAAAATGAGCTTATGAGAATTAAAAGAGAGGCTTTGGCTGGAACTTTAGATCCAAGTCAATTTGTTTATCAAGGAATTAAAGATGGTGGAAGAATTGGATATCAAGGTGGTGGAATGGAAGACCCAATGTTAGTAGAGGAATATAAAAAGTATGTATTTGAAATGGAAGAAATGGGATTACAACCTATGTCTTTTGAAGAATTTAGAGCTCAAGCTATAGCAGGTATGGCTAGTGGTGGAAGAGCAGGATATTACACAGGTGGACAATCTATTCCATCAGAAAACTCAATGGAAGATGCTAGAAAAACTGCGATGCAAGATAGACTAGGTGGTATTACAGAAGTAATGAAACAAGCAGACCTATATCGTCAAGGAGACGTAGGTCAAATGTACATGTCTGAAGGTGGTGTGGCTGGTATGAGAGAAGCATTAAAAAATAAAGGATACGATTGGTTAGATAATGCAGATGATAAAACGGTTAGACAAATTTTTAATAGTGAAATGGGGACATGGACTGCTTCGGATGTTTGGAGACCAGGTAAGCAAGAAGGTGGGAGCATGCAAGAAGAAGGGATCATGAACCTTGGAGGTGTAGAAAAAGATTACAGAGAAACTGGTGGGTTTGTTCCTATCGGTAAAGAAGAAAAAGCTGATGACGTTCCAGCAAGACTAAGCCTTAACGAATTTGTGATGACAGCTGATGCAGTTCGTGGTATGGGTGAGGGAGATATAGATAAAGGTGCAGAACGTATGGAAGATCTTATGGAAACATTAGAAGTAAAAGGTAAAAGAAATCAAGGAGCTCAAGATATGTTTGAAGTTTCGGAAAGGTTAAGCGCGGTAGTATAATGGCAACAGAAACATCGGTAACTAGACAGGCCCCCTATATTGAGGCCCTAGGTGAACAGTACGGAAAAGATTTAACGGCATTAACTGCCAAAAAAATGCCAACGGCAACCTATGCGCCAACGGTTGCAGCTCAAGATCAAGCACAAAAAGATGCCTACACAATGGCTACAACACAAGGCCAAGGTATTGGAGCTTATGCCCCATACATAACACAAGCTGGAGCATATCAACAACAAGCTGCAGGATTAACGGGAACGGGAGCAGGAACTGGAGTAGGATCAATTGCTTCTTACATGTCTCCTTATCAACAACAAGTTATTGATGAGACTTTAAAACAATATGATATTCAATCACAAAAAGGATTAGCAGGTATAGGACAGCAAGCAGCTATGTCTGGTAATTTAGGTGGTGGTAGAGAAGGTGTAATGAGATCAGAATATCAATCACAATCAGATTTAAATAGAGCAATGTTAAATGCTCAAATGTTACAACAAGGATACGGTCAAGCTCAACAAGCAAGAGGAGCAGACTTTGGTCAAACCAGACAATTAGCAGGAGATCAAATGGCAATGGCTGGGACTGTACCAGGATTATATGGTCAAGATATTTCTAGATTAGGATCAGCGGGCGCGATCCAACAGACTCAAGATCAAGCTGTTCTTGATGCACAAAGAGAAGCAAATAGAATGGCAGCTTATGATCCTTATGAAAGACTAGGATATATGGGAGCAGGACTTGGAAATATTCTAGGAGGAATGGGTGGCCAATATCAAACAACAATAAGACCTGATCCAACACCGTTGCAGAGTGCGTTAGGTATACTATCAACAGGAATAGGAGCATATCAAGCTTTTAAAAACTAATGAGTAGAGTATTTTACAGACCTATGTTTAGAAGTGGAGGAAGCTCCAACAATGGTATTACATCTGGATTAAGATCTGGGTATGATAATGGAGGTCCAGCTAAACTTCAAAAAATTTTATCACTTATGGATGCGTATGCACCTGAACCAGAACTTCCTAAAAGTACAGCAGGTTCAGATTTTTTAATTGATTTTGGTTTAGATTTAGCAAGCAGAAGTCCGCAAGGAAACATAATTCAAACTGCAGCTATGTCAGCAAGAGAACCTTTTGACAGATTTCGAAAATCAAGAATGGCAGAGAAAGCTATGGAGTATCAACAAGGATCAGACCGAAGAAAATTAATAGGGGATTTAGCTTCTGATTTGTTTGATGATAAAACTTTAAGTGAGATAGATAGAAAAGTTGATCTATGGAAAAAATCTCATAAACCTTTAGAAAACGAATCTGATAGCGCTTATACTGATAGAGCTTACAAAGAAGTGTGGGAAACATTTGAATTTAGTAAGTCAGGACATGTAAGACCTGAAGAAAAATATAATCAAGACATAGACATGCAAGTTAATATATTAGCTGACAGTATTAGAAAACCTCCAGGTGAAGTAATTAGAAAAGTTGCTGAACATAAACATAAGATATCACAGAGTCTATACCCTGAAGCACTCCAAGCTCAAATTGTAACTGGAAGAAACAGTTGGATTAATCATAGTCCAACGGCAGGAGACATAGATATTAGTGCTAAACCTATAACAAATGACGAAGGTCAAATTACTATGTACAAAATAAAAGATGAGATGATTCCATTCTGGAAAATGGATAATGGTGGTCTTACATATGATTATAAAACAGGTAATCTATATAGAATTAGAATTACAGAAACAGATGCATTTTTTGAATTAGTACCGGATCCTAATAAAGAGTAGGAGGTACCATGGTATTTGGATTTGACCCTAGAAAACTTGTTGAAGAGCGAAAAAAACTAGAACAAGAAAAAGAAAATGATGCTGTTAAGAAACAACAGCTAGCAGATCAAGAACGTATTGATAAAGAAAATAGTTTAAGAAGAAACAGTAATTTTAAAAATGCTTTAGACTCTGCTACAAGAGCTATTCGTGAATTTAGATTTTTAAAAAATCATGGTGAAGATAAATACTATGATGCTAAAAAATCTTTAGATCCAAACTATAGAGACCCTAGAGATTATACTGAAACAGAAAATAAAGAATACTATCGAGGTGAATTTAAAAAAATGGAAGGCCTTTTCGAAGGTGTTACCATGGATTGGAAAACTTTAGATACCATATGGCCTGAAGATTTAAACGAAAATCAAAAAAGATTATTAAATAAAAAATATAAAACTGTAGGACAGGAATATGGAGAGACTGATGACACAGAAGATAAGTATTCAAATCAAATTGTTCTGGCTAGCACTCAATCACAGCCAGAAGATTTAAAACCAAAAGTAAAATGGGAAAGCTCGGGCAGAGCCAGTGATCCTTTTGAAAATGAAGTAGGTATTTCTGAATCTATTTTAGGAGCCCTGGTATCAGGGGGAATAAAAATTCCTTATGGATGGGCTAACGTAAGTGCAATGTTAATGGACTGGGCAGATAAAGAGAATGTACCTTTTGACCAAAGTCGAGTTGCTAAATTAGAAGCATGGTTTGACAATACTATGTTTGGTACTGCTATGGCTTGGGGAGAAGATAGAGCAAGAGAAAGTGCTATTGGACATATCACAGAAGCCATGGTTCAAATGTATGGAAACTGGAAAACAGTGGGAACCAATGCTGTAAAAGTTACGGATGAAGCTATTAAAATAGCAACCAAAGCTTTTAAAGGAATTAAAAGTGGAAAGTATGTAAGAACTGCTAGGAATGGAAACTTATATGAAGCTGCTAAAACAACTAAAAGATTAAATAGTATTGGAACTGGAGCAAGAAAATTTACTGCAGTAGCTGTAGGTGGTGGAACAGCCGGAGCTTTAGTTTATGACACAGAAGATATTGGAACTTTTGGAGATTGGTTTTTTGACAAAGGAGAATACACAGCTTTAGATAGAAAAAAACGAGGAGGCTCAAAAGAAGAAGCAACTCGTATGCTTTATAATAAATTAAAGTTTGGAGGAGAAATGGGCTTCCCTATTATTCCAGCTATTTTTGGGTTAGGTAAGCTGGGAAAAATTATTTATTATGGAGATAAGTATAATGCTTACAGTAATAAATGGACTGAAAGATTTATTGATAAACATTTAGCTAAAAGATTTAGAGCAAGAAATCAAAACCCCGAAGAAATATTTGAAGCGGGTCAAAGAATGACAGGAAAAGAAATGTCTTCTCAATTATTAGCTAATGATTATTTAAAATCTTTAGACCAAGTAACCAAAAGAATTTCTAAGTATACTCAAAAGGCATCTAATGCTTCTGGAATGACAGATGAATTATCTTCATGGCTTGTTAACACAATTAGAAGTGGTAACTTAGGAGTTAAAAATGGAAAGGTTGTAGTAACCGGTTATAAAAAAGAAACATTAAATAAAATGATGAAGTCTTTAACTAAAGACTTAAAAGTAAAACCAGATGATGCAGTTGCTTTAATTGATGAACTTATAAAAGTTAATGGAAGCTGGGCTGAATTTATGAACACTATCTTTAAAGGTGGTAATGTGACTACTAAATCTTTAACAGAATTTGTAGAGCATATGTCTAGTAGAATAAGAAATAATTTAACTACTCAGTATAGAATCTTTAATGATAAAGGAGTTAGAGTTTTAAATGAATATGCACCATCTGCTGACGTTAAAAAAGAAGTAGCTCAAATCTTTATGAAGAATGCATCTAATAGTAAAACACTTCATACATTAACAAAAAATCAAGCTGATGAAATTGTTAATCTTATTATTAAAAACGTAGAGTTAGATCCTATGACCGCTAAACCTGTGTTTAAGTGGCCAACTTATGATCCTTTAGCAGATAAGAAAATGATTACTAAAAATTTAGCTGAAAATATTACAGGTGGAGGAAAATTTAAACCAGATAAAGAAGGTGGATTAATACAAACTAAATCAGATCTTGCATCATTTAATAAATTGTTTGGTAGTTATGAACAAGCAAATAATGTAATTGCAAATGTAACCACGGACCTTGCGGGAATTGCCGCTAGAGATAGATTTTATAATAAACTTGCAAGTGACTCTAGAAGATTAGAAAAAATGGGAGAGCCAGCTTTGGTTTATGATGATCCTTTAAAAGCTAGCAGAGCATTTAATAGTGCAGTCTCAGGTGAAAAAATTATAAACACTCCTTTAAAACTTCCTCAAAGTTTAGCTGAAGAAGTATATACTGTTCCATTAAATGGAATGTGGACTACAGAAAATATTGCACACGGCTTAAGGTATGGAGCAGAAGTTTCTTTATCAAGAAAAAATATGCCTATGTGGTATCAAATAGGAATAATGATTCCTAAAGGATTAGTTCAAGCAGGTAAAACAGTTTTCGGTCCTTTTACTCACACAAGAAACTTTTCATCAGGAGCAGTTACAACTATTGCAACAGGTAATATTGCTATCCCTCCTACTGAAATAATTAAAGCATGGCGAACAGCTTATAGATCTATTCAACCACAAATATTAGGAAAGAATAGACCGGGATTAAAAGTAGCTGTCGATACATCAATGCCAGGTAAATTGAGACCAGGAGCTAACACTACTGATCCAGATAAATTAATAGCGGCCACTGAATTTGTAGAAGAAGGTGGTCAATCTTTATATAGATTTTTACTTGACGAAGGAATGGTTAACGCCAGTGCAACTTACAGAGACTTAATGGGTCTAATCGATGACACATCTAAAGTAGGTTTCTTTGACACAATTGGTAAAGCTATGGATGCTAAACTTCTTAAATACTTTAAAAAATTTGGAAGAAAGATGCAAGAATTGTATGTAGCAGAAGATGATGTCTGGAAAATATTTAACTTTGCAGCTGAGTCTTACAGAATTAGAAGATCGTATGCTAATGCATTAAAAGCAGGCAAAATTAAAATGAAAGATGTCCCTGGTGGTAGTTTAGAGTCGGTAGATATATTAAAGATGGCAACTAAAAATGTTAGAGATATGTTACCTAACTATAACTACGTATCAGAATTTGTACAAGGTTTTAGAAGAGCACCTATATCTAACTTCGTATCTTGGCCTTCAGAAATTATAAGAGGTAGCACTAACATGTTACTTAAAGCTAGATCAGAAATTAGAGATCCAGTTTTAAAAAGAATGGGTTATGAAAGACTAGGTGGAATGATTACAGCCTGGGCAACCTTACCTCCTCTTGCAGTGTGGGGATTCTCACAACTCTATGGATTTACTAAAGAAAAAATGAATGCTTTAAGAGAATTTTTACCATGGTTCTCAGAAGACTCTACAATTTTACCTGTCTATGTAGATGGTCAATATAAATATATAGATTTTAGTAGAGCTTATTTCTATGACACTATTATTAATCCGGCTCAAGCAGTTCTTACTGAAGTAGGAAGAGACACGGACCACGAAGCTTTAATTCCTAAACTAATTGATGGTTTTGGAAGAGCTTCAGCAAGAATGGTAGAACCTTATATAGCTCCAGCAATTTGGGTAGAAGGTATACTAGATATATTTGCAAGGGGTGGTGAAACAGAAGGTGGCTCACAAGTTTTTAACCCACGAGATACTTTTGGAAACCAACTTCAAGATACTATTATGTATTTATCTAAAAAATATTCACCTGGTTCTATTCAACAGGTTCAAAGACTTTATTCAGCTGTAATGGATAAAACACTAGATGGTGTACAATATGAAATACCAGATGAAGTATTAGGATTTATAGGGGGCAGACCTGCACCTTTAAATCTTAGAAAATCTATGAACGTTTTTATTAATGAATTTTTATTAGGGAATACTAGAAATGAAAGAAATTTATTTTTAAAAAGAGAATTTAGAACAGGAGATCCTGTTAATCAAGATGATTTAATTAGATCTTTTATGTTAGCTAACCAACAAAAGTATGAAAGTATGAGTGCAATGAAAAGAAAAATAGATGCATTAAAATTATTGGGTTGGAATGATGAAAAAATTGAAGAGCTGTTTGATCGAAGAGGAAAAAGAAAAATTTATCAATCATTAGTAAACAATGAATTTATTCCGTTCGCCGTAACTGATAATGCTATAAAAGGATTTGAAAATTTAATGTTAGATCAAATGGAAAAAGGATTAGAATTTAAAAACCCTATTGATGATCGTTTACTAGAACAAATAGATTTAATGAGACAAATGATGTCAGGTAAAGCTTTAAATCAAGATTGGAATTTAAAAGTAGATCCATTCTTATTTAATAAACCAAAAAAAGAAACACCAGCTAAGAGTAATATAAAATGGGAACAAGCTAAAATTGAAACACCACCATTAGGTAAAACACCTATGCCTGTTGTAAATAATATGCAAATGGCAAGCGTAAAAGACCCACAAACTAACTTGACAAAAACAGAGGAAGCGCTACTATCCCCGAGTGAAAAAATTATTGCTGGGAGAACATAATAATCATGCAACTTAGTAAACACTTCAAGCTTGAAGAGATGACCAAGTCAATGACCGCTACGCGGAAAGGGATTGACAATTCACCTGGAGCAGGTGATATTAAAAATTTGGAGAACGTATGTTATGAAATTTTGGAACCGGTTCGTGCGCACTTTGATAAACCCATTACTGTTACCTCTGGTTACAGATCGGAAGCACTTTGTGAAGCGATCGGCAGCAAAAAAACTTCGCAACATGCAAAAGGCCAGGCGGTTGACTTCGAAATAGCAGGCGTGCCTAACATTCAAACAGCTTATTGGATACAAGCAAACTGTGATTTTGATCAATTAATTTTAGAATTTTATAAACCAGATGATCCGGCAGGTGGCTGGGTTCACGTATCTTATAATGAAGCTGGTGCTAACAGAAAACAAGTTTTAACTTACGATGGGAAAAGCTACGAAAACGGACTGCCCGAAATGAAATGGTCCGGCGGAAAAGTCGTATCCTAAAATTTTAGCGCGCGTCGCGCGTATATCCTACTATATCCATGATTTCAATTCTTCACCTAAAACTTCTGACGCTATATTTATTTTTTTTCGTAGAGATTTTACGATTTTCTCGTCAACTGTCTCGTCGGCCAGAATGTCCACGTACGTTACCGACTTTTTTTGTCCGATTCTGTGTGCTCTGTCTTCTGACTGTAATCTTTTTTCGAGGTCATATCCATTAGAATAGTAGATTACGGTGTTTGCAGCCGTCAAAGTAATCCCATAGCCGCCCGTAGCCGGCGTTCCAACGATAAACCGACACTTAGGGTCGGACTGAAATTTCTTAATGTTACCTTGTCTTTCATCTTGAGGAGTTAACCCATAATAGTCAACAATGGAGCCCGGACCATGGACCTTAACAACTTCTTTAATTATGTTAGTAATATCATATTGATAGTGAGCCCAAATAATTGCTTTACCTTCAATTTCTTCTAACACATCCATTAATTCTGTTATTCTATTATTTTTTATAGGTTGAGTAGAGCCATCATCAGAAGTAAAATGACCACATGTTATTTGATGTAGACGCATCAATTGCGTAAGTGCATTAACCGTTGTAACTTTTTTACCATTTAAAGTTGCCAACGCTTCTTTTTTCATTTGGTCATACAATTTTAATTGATCAGGACTTAAATTAATTTGACGTTTCATATAAATTTTATCAGGTAAATCTAAGCAATCTTCTTTCAAAACTCTATATGAAAAAGGTGTTAATTTTTCAGATAATTCTCCTAGATTTTTAAACCCAGACACTAATTGAATTTGTCTTCCTGAAATATTAGCTGTTTTCATAATAGCATATCTCGTTCTAAACGAGTAATAGGATTCATGGTTTAAATGGAAAGGATCTAAAAAATAACATTGAGTAAATAAATCTAAAGGATTTTTTGTAACGGGAGATCCAGTCATAATACGTCTATATTTAGCATTTTTACTTAAGATTAAAATTGATTTAGTTCGTTTAGCTTTAGGATTTTTAATAGTGGTAGATTCATCAATTGCCATTAAAGTATTATGTGAATTTAAAAATTTTTCAGCAAACTCAACCCCTTTAGTTGTAGACAAAGATTCTACATTCATAATAAGAATGTGAAGGTCCTGTCCAGTTTTAAATAAACTATTTAATTTTTCTTTTTGTTTTTTATTAATATTTGATTGCCATAATACGGACACACTTTCTATGTGATCAGGCATGTGTGTAGGAATTTCTTGATTATACCAAGTACCGACAACTCCTTTTGGAGCAATAATTAAAACACCATTAACTTTACCTTTATCATAAAGCATAGCTACATTATCAATCAGAACTTTAGTTTTACCAGTACCCATTTCCATAAAATAGGCGTAGGTTTCCCTATTCCAAGATTTTTCTAACGCAGTCAATTGATGCGCATATGGCTTCGTCTTAAATTTATAATTCATAATCTCTTTCTATTGACTTATATATAGAACATCCTATATTAAATGTCAATGTTAGAAAGCAATAAAATTATTATCGTAGGTGGAGGTAGTGCCGGCTGGATGACAGCTGCTACTTTAATTAAAGTTTTTCCTGAAAAAGAAATTACTGTAATTGAATCCCCAAATAAAAAAACTATTGGAGTGGGTGAAAGTACGCTCGGACAAATTAACGAATGGCTATCACTATTAGAAATAAAAGATGAAGATTTTATGCCGTTTACAAAGGCCAGCTACAAATTAAGTATTAAGTTTGAAAATTTTTATAAGTTAAAAGACAAAGGATTTCATTATCCTTTTGGTTCTGTCTATGAAAATGCATATGTAGGACCAAAAGAGTCTTGGTTTTTTAAAAAAAAATTTAAACCTGAAACACCTATTGCAGACTATGCTGATTCTATTTCACCAAATATGTGGTTAGTAAATAATAATGTTTTATTTAAAAATGAAAAAGATGAAATTCCTTTATTTAACTTTAATAAACATGTTGCATACCATTTTGATGCACACTTATTTGCTGAGTGGCTGCAGAAATATTATTGTATTCCTAAAGGTGTTAAACATATTTTGGAAGACATTGAAACAGTTGAAAAGAATGAAGAAGGTATTGTTTCTTTAAATAAAAAATATTTTGCTGATTTATATATTGATTGTACCGGTTTTACATCATTACTACTAGGGCAGACTTTAAAAGAGCCTTTTAATGATTATTCCAATTTATTACCCAATAACAAGGCCTGGGCAACAAGTTTAGAGTATTCTAGAAAAGAAAAAGAATTAAAACCCTACACTACTTGTACTGCTATTGGTAATGGTTGGGTGTGGAACATACCTAGTTGGGACAAGATTGGTACTGGATACGTTTACTCGGATAAGTTCGTATCAGATGAAGAGGCATTAGAAGAATTTAAAAAATATTTAGGTAAAGATAATTTAAAATTTAAAAATATAGAAATGAAAGTAGGGATACACGAAAGAATTTTTGTCAAAAACGTTTGTGCTATTGGTCTGTCTGCAGGCTTTATAGAACCTTTAGAATCAAATGGTTTATTAAGTGTCCATGAATTTTTAATGAGATTAATTAAAATTTTAAAAAGAAATAATCTATCTCAGTGGGATAGAGATACTTTTAATGTATCCTGTAAAAGTTTTTTTGATAACTTCGCAGAATTTGTTGCCTATCATTATGCACTTTCTCATAGGAGAGATACAGAATATTGGAGAAGTATTAATGATACATCCTTTTATAAAAAAAGCATAATTGATTCACAATTAAAGGAAAATATTCCAGCTTTTATAGAGCGAAATAAATGGTTTATTTCTGATGGAGGATCACACTATATATCCACAGGAATGAATTCTTTTGCGGTAGATGTAGTAGATAAAAAAATAACTAAGGAAATGGAAGCATGGATACTAGCTAGACAATATGATATTAAAAAATATAATGAAATATGTAGTAAAAAAAATAGCTTGTATAAATTTTTAAAAGAGGGTATACATAGGTCATGAAAGATAAAAATCCAAATATTGAATATAAATTTATTGGACGTCAACCAGAAGATCCATATGTTTATATAGTTCAAGAAATACCCGGCACTAAAGATTGTAAACCAAAAATAAATATTATGGGAGCTAAAGAATATGGCTCTTTTAAATTTTTATTACCAGAGCTTTCACAAATAATATTTTCACCAGGTCCTTTAATTTTTAAGTTAAGACAAAAATTAAAAGATTTTAGAGTGCAAGACTATTTATTACTCACAGGAGATCCAGCAATAATTGGCGTAGCCTGTTCTATAGTTTCAGATATGACAAATGGAAAATACAAACTTTTAAAATGGGATAGACAAGAAAAAAAATATTATCCTATTGAAATCAACTTATACGAGAAAGGAGAAATTAATGATTGATTTTGAAAAAGACCAGCAGGCGGTCTTAAAAAAAACTGACAACATACGTTCTTTAGCTGATCAAGTTGAAAGATTAGAATCTTTACAAAGTAGACTTGAACTACAAGAAGAGAATATGAAAAGTACTAAAAAAGAATTAGAGCATTTATCTGGAGAAGTAATTCCAACCATGATGGCAGAGATGGGTTTATCTCATTTAAAACTTATGGATGGTTCTTCGGTAGATGTTAAACCAAATTATAGCGCAAATATAACTGTAGCAAACAGGGAAGCTGCGTTTAACTGGCTTCGTAACAATGGACTAGGAGATATAATCAAAAACGAGATATCCGTGTCTTTTGGTCGCAACGAAGATAACAAGGCAGCTGATTATGCTGCTCTTGCAACAGAGCGTGGGTATCAACCGACACAAAAGTTGAAGGTTGAACCCATGACTCTCAAAGCGTTAGTC
>Ga0080013_1001643_pt1 | contig 28856 bp, 45 predicted proteins | sample ETNvirenome_6_85_FD_69236 | JGI IMG/M metagenome (GOLD analysis project Ga0080013, IMG submission 69236) | Marine viral communities from the Pacific Ocean - ETNP_6_85 (SPADES assembly) (version 2) | ecosystem: Environmental > Aquatic > Marine > Oceanic | place: Pacific Ocean | collected 2013-06-19 | reverse complement strand
ATATGTTTCACTAGCATTTGGATGAACCTGACGTATACGTGAAAGAATTTCCTTAAATGTCATATTATCTTTCTGCCCTTTGGAATGCTCCCATTAATATCTGTAATCCCTTATCATAGTCAGTTTGAAGTTTTGCTTGTTGCTTTTCATACCATCCGTAATGAGCAGTGTCTACTCCTAATCTCATCTGAACTTCATTAGCATAACTCTGAGCTATATTTACTTTAGTTTGTATCTGAGATGCGTAAGCTTGAGCAGTTTCAATATAACGTTGAGCGGCCTGACCATAAGCAGATGCTGTACCAAGATAAGCCTGAGCTGTGGAACCATAACCATTAGCAATTCCAAGATAACCTTGTGCAGACTGATTAAAGCCAGCTGCAGTCTGAGCATATTTATCGCCACCAAGCCCATAACCTTGAGCAGTACCAAGATAGCCTTGAGCATCTTGATTATAAGAAGAAGCTGTATTTATATATCCCTGAGCAACGCCTACCTGCGCTTGTACCTGCTGAACTCTTGCGGCTACCTCATTAACATAAGCTTGAACTTCTCCAGCTGATGCACTGGCCTCTGTTAAAAATGCGTTTCCAGTAGCTACACGATTTTGAGATGTTTGTGTAAAAGCCTGCGCATATTTTAACCTTGAATCAACTTCTAATCCATAATTTTGAGCTGACTTTACATAAGCATCAACAGCTGCTAAATAACCCTGAGCTAAAGAAATATCTTGAGACACTTCCGAAAGGTAAGCATTAGCCGTTGCTAAGTACCCTTGTGCAACACCACCATAACCTTGAGCAGTTCCTAAATAACTTTGAGCAGATTGTGCATAACCAGATGCTGTCTGTGCAAACTTATCTCCAACAACACCATATCCCTGAGCTGTACTTAGATACCCTGCAGCCGTCTTACCGTAACTATCAGCAGTTCCCAAAAATCCTTGAGAAACACTTATTTGTGATTGCACCTGAGAAACACGAGCCTGAACTTCATTAACATAAGCCTGAGCCTCCCCTGCGCTTGCTTGAGCTTCAGATAAATAAGCATTTCCAGCTTCTACCCTAGAAGTAGACTCTTCTCTTTTTGATTTAGCCTGAGCTAATCTACCTTGAACTTCATTAGAATATCCTTGAGCTATTGCCACTTTAGATTGGAGTTCAGCGGCATAACCTTGAGCAGAATTTATATATCCACTTACAACTTGATTGTATCCACTTATTTGGGAGACCCTAGCACTTACTTCACTTGCAAACGCTTGAGCTTCACTTACAGATACTTGAGCTTCTGATAAAAATCCATTACCAGCGCCAACATGAGAAGAGGCTAATTCTATATCTTCAGCAGTATTTGCTGTTACAGCGCTATCAAATTGTGTATTAGCCAACGCAACAGCTGCATTTACCCTATCAGACGCAGTATTAATTGCCGCTAAAGCAGTATCTACATCTGCATCCACTTGAGTAGCAGATTCTCCTAATTGAACAACAGCCGCATCAACTTGAGTATTTATTAAATCGCACACAACTTGAGTTTCGTCAAGCTCTGTATTTATAGCAGTTAATGCAGTGTTAACATCTCCTTCAGAATCAGCTTCACCTAAATCTAAAAGAGCATTACACTTATCAAATTCAGCATTAGCTAAGCCAACAGCTGTATTAATTCTTCCTGCCGCAGTTGCTATAGCCGCAGTTGCAGTATCTATATTATCATCAACAGCAACCAATGCTTGGTCAAGTTCAGTGTTTGCTAAAGTTATTTCAGCACCAACTTTATCCACCTCAGCGTTAGCTAGGCCTACTTCAGCTGCCATCTTGTCTGCCTCAGTATTAGAAAGTGCAACTTCAGCAGTAGCCTTATCCGCTTCCGCATTAGCTAACACAACTTCAGCCGACATCTTATCTACCTCAACATTAGCCAAATCTATCTCTGCTTTTGCGGTAGCTATTCTAGTATTAGCATTTCCAAGTGCCGTTGTAACACTACTTATAGTAGAAACAGCGCTATCAGCCTGTATATTTATTAAATCTAAAGCAGTATCAATCTTTCCATCATCAGCCTCACCTTCAGCTTGAGCTGCTTCTAAAACAGCCGCATCAAATTGTGCATTAGCAAGACCCACTGCAGTATTAATTCTACCCGCAGCGGTGGCAATTGCAGCCGTAGCTGTATCAATTCCAGAATCAACCAATATAGCAGCCTCATCTATCTCGACATTAGCAAGTCCAATTTCAGTAACTGCCTTATCCACTTCAGCATTAGCTAAGTCTACTTCAGCAGATATCTTATCAACTTCAGTGTTTGAAAGAGCTACTTCAGCAGTTGCCTTATCTACCTCAGCGTTAGCGAGGACAATCTCAGCTGCCATTTTATCAGCTTCTGTATTAGCTAATCCAACTTCTGTAGCAATTTTATCAGCCTCAGTATTAGCTAAGCCTATCTCAGTAGCAATGTTATCAGCTATTGTTAAGCATTCATCAGTTTCTGCATTCATAGCAATTAATGCTGTTGTTATATCTGAGTTAGATGATTTATTTCCTAGTACATTTTGCAATGCTTTTACAGATGCATATAAAGGTACTAAATACTCAGCTTCATCTGGGAATACCGATATTGCCGAATCCCCATAGGCTACAGATGGATACTGTACTTCTGAATATGTACATGAACCGCCAGCAGGTAAAACATCAATTGTATTGTTTTCAACATAAAACACAGGGTCTGTAACAGTAGCATAGTTCATATCGTCAGGGTCAGAATATTTCCCCTTATATATAGCTGGAATACTGCGACATGGTTGACTAATATCGCCATCACTTCTTAATACATGAAGAACCTTACCAGTATTCAGCGTACTTGCTGAACCAGAAGTAAAACCAACTGAAGATGTACACAATGGTAGAAGACCCTCTGGCAACAGATTTATAACTTCCTTAGCGCCATCTGTAAGAAACTGCGTCAATTCTGTTTGAGTGGGAGCACTACTGCCATCTATCGAAAGACTTGTTAGTCCTTCTACCTGTGCTTCAAAAGTCGCCATTATTTCCTCTTCTTACAGTTCAATTAAAATATAGTCCACATCACAAGCTGCTGTATTAGCTCTAGCAAAAACAGTACCAGCACATCGAAATAGTGCAATCTCACCTGCTTTCAATTTAGCAGTATACTCCCCAGTCAGTCCAACCTCTACATAATTAGTACTATCTAGATTCTTAATAAGAAGATAGCCCTGCGTACCGCCATCTATAGATTGCAATGCCTCTTCTGATGTACCAACTTCTTGAATATTGCGAATAACATTATCTCCTGCAACATCAACCCAGATAGACTCTTTTTCTTCTATAATGCGACCATTTTTATTATATCTAAGGTCTACTTGCAATCTTAATTCATTAGCCATTATTTCTCCTATTTATACCCTCAATATCTTTTTCCACAGTTGTAGTACTAAATTCCATATCAGTTCTATACCCACGTTCAGTTCTCATGAATACATATGGGACAGATTTATTGTTCACGATACATTCGGAGCATTTTCCACCCTTATAGTAGCCATGTTTACTGCATATTCCTGAGATTCTCATAGAGGTGGAAGAGAGTTTGACCTCGCAACCACCTAATTGGATTTTTGGGAACGCCCTTTATCGACATCCCCAACAGTATCCTAAAACTGTTAATCCTTATTTATTCGGATTAGCTTATAGTAATGTGTGCTACATCATGTGCTGTCGCTTTTGCATGAAAATAGCTTCCATCACAAAAGAGTTCAACACAATCACCAAGTTGAGCACCACTAATGAATACAATCTCATCAACTGCTGTTGAATCTGTGGAAGAACCTGAACCACCATCTCCACCTGATGTGTATCCAACTATGGTATCTTCATCCGTATTATTAGCTATTGTTACAGCATTAGCTGCAACAACAGTTAATATAAACTTAGCATTCCAACCTTGGTCAACTTCACTAACTTTAGGAAGAGTAATTTCATAAGCACTAGCTTGATTTACTCCAAATACTTTTCCTGAGTCAGCAGAATCTAATGTCCTAGCTGCAGATATTTCTTCAAACTTGGCATTAAGACCTACACTACTTGCACTACTATTGTTATTCAAATAGTCACTTCTCATTATGCCACCGCCTCTTCAAAGACAAACAACGCATGAGTTTCAGGTAATGAAACCTCAAGACCTGCTTCTGTAAGAATTAAATCCTTACGCAAGTCTTCATCAGCTGCCTGTACATTAGTTTCTATTGAAGTGTCACGATTTACACCATTACCAACAAGAGGACGATAAGATACATGGTCAAGGTCAACCATACAGCAAAATTCACTAGACAAGCCTCTAAATAAAGGCTCTCTTACTAGTGATAAATCACCATGAACGGTTTCAATCTTCATTATCTTATGACCGAATGTTCCCTGACTTCTCTCAAAGTTATATGGAGCCTTGCTACTCAATGTATCACCAATGAATCCAACGCCATCACCTAACTTATTAAAAAGAGAAATAACAGGTAAACTACACAAAGCAAGCTTAACTGTGCTTCCACCTCTAGCTGGGTCAAAAACAACCTCTAAGTCTCGAAGCAAAACATCATATGTTAAACTTGCAGCAGCAACTGTTTTCAAGTATGCTTGACCTTCAGTATAAACTAATTGCGTACTATCAGCAGCAGTTTGAGATTGTCCGTTAGCAATAATATGACCAGCTATGCCTTCGGTGTAATTAATACCTCCAGAAGACGCACGCTGACCAAACAACATTGCACGTTCAATATCAACCTTATGTTCGCGTAGTTTTAAATTCCATATCCTTTGCCATTCATCAGCATAACCCTTGTAAACTGTTGCCCTTGCAGTATTTGACATCTCACAAGCTGTCTTAAAGATTTGAGTATATCCATAATCATGGTCAAGCTCTTGAGAGAAAGTATCTGGAGCACCAGAACCTTCTGCATAAGCAGTTCCAATTACCTGCATCCTACCTTCCATTGAAGCAGCATTGACATAAGCCGCAGGGTCAGCATCTGAACCTGGGTTAGTCAGCCATTTAATATCAATAGACGTGGATGAATTAATTGCTGTAATCACGGCATTCGCATGGTTAGGCGCACCACTTTCACCCTGAATAGAGGAAACTTGTACGACCATACCTTTGATTAACCAAGATTGAGCTGAAGATAAAGTAGCTGTTACAGTTGCACCAACGCTTACTGCTGCAAGGTTAGTTGAAGTTGTAAAACTTCTATCAGTCCATTGCATTGCACTTCTATCTTCAAGGAATCGGAATTGAGGGTCTGTTGTTGGCACTTTTCCTACTTTGGAAAGGTAAACGAAAAACGGAGACTCTTCTGGTGCTAACTCTGCTACTCTATCACTAAAGTCATATAATCGTCTTGAACCTTTAGTAAGAGATAGCGCAGTTTGACTACCAGGAGTACCGACATTTACAATCCCAGAATTAAAATTAGCCATTTAGACTTCTCCTTATTGTTATTTATTATAAAACACTACTTCGACTTCCAGCGCCTACAATACTTTCCCATACCTTATCCTTATCACTCTTTTGGACACCACCAATACTAGGTGTTGCTCCAGCAGATTGAGGACCACTCTTAGTTTTCCGTACAGCATCGAGAGCATTCTGAGAATCAACATGTTTCCCACTGTTCTCCTTCCATAACTTAATCAGCGAATTCGTATCAATCTTATCTTTTGGCTGTGCTACAAAATCCAAAAACTCTCCAACTTCTTCATCGTTGAGTTTATGAACTCCCTTTAGCTCACCTACAAAGTTTCGTAATGCGGATTCTTGCTGAATCTGAGTCATTTGTTGCTGTACAGCTTCCCCTACGAGCTTATGTTCCTGCGACATGCGGAACTTATAAGATTCTGATTCGGGTTTATAGTATGCGTCCCAAGGGTTGAACTCGTCGTAACTTAGTGCGCTGTTTTGAGAAGATGTGCCTTCTTGACCACCAGAAACAATCCATTCTTGCATTTTCTGTACGAGTTCTGGATTGTCTTGCAAATAATTACCAAGCTGTTCAAACTGTTTAGTATCTGCGAGCTTTTGAGCCACAGAATCCAACTCCGCTTGTCTTTTATCTGCAATAGACTGAAACTTTTTTGCCTCAATCTCCCAATCCATTTCATTTTCAACCGTTTCATCTTCATTTTCTGTAAATGTCGGTTCTTGTACATCTAATACGTTAGGTTTATTACTAACATCTAAAACATCATCTATCATTTGGTCTGCCATTTTGCTTTCTCCTTTTGCAATGTGTTATTGGCGAGCCTGACTGCTTTCGTTTATGACATCTTTAGTCAACGACTTCAATCTCTCACCTTCGACCTTCACTGCTCCTACAAGCTTACCTACTTGTACTTTTCTATCAGCTTCGGCGTCCGAAAGGACTTCAAAGAGCCTGCTTTTGAATTTCTCCACCTGCACTCTCTTTTTATCCGATATAGACTCCCTTGTTGTTGATTGCAGTTGTCCCTGCAAAGACTTAATCTGTTGCTGTGCTTGTTGTAAGGCGGAACCAAGCTGTGCAACCTGACTTTTTCTTTGAATGACTCCCTGCTTATCAAAAATATCTGGAAACTTCTTCAACACTTCAATATTATCAATAATCCCCATCTGGAATGCTTGCATGTATACATCAAGCTCTGCCCATTTACTTGAGGGGAGTGTAGAACCTGGCTCTACTCTGATATCGTGCTGACCCAGATTAAATTTATCCTTCTTAATATCTGTAATTGTATTTGTCACATCATCATAAAAATTTACCATGACCTCATCCATGTCATTATTAGGCTGAGCAAGTCTAAACATCTTCTCAAATGTATAGTGTCCCTTGCTAATCTGATATGCAACCCGCCCTGCCCTATCTAAACTAAATTGAACATCTCTCAATTTAGACTTAGGCCGTTCAGCTCCAGCAGATAACATAGCTTGAGTTCCACGTACAGTCTCAGGTGCTTGACCTGAAAATCCATGCATCATTTCTGGAAGCCCAAATGTAAAGTCTATATAAAACTCACACTGCTGAATAAGTCTATAAAACTCACCAGCAAGTGGTTGCGGCTGTGGAAAATGCGGTTCGCCTGCACTTGAATCACCTTCAATAACAGCATTTGGATTAGCCCACCTCTGTTCAAGGTCTTCCATTCCATTTAGTGCAAATCCCACAGGCACAATCAACTTGAGACCAGCGGAGCTTTGAGCGTGAGACAATACTAATGACCATAATTTATTCAATAATCTTTGTATGGGGCGAGCCCTTGAAATATCAGACTTGGGATATGGAGTTCCAGTCCATATATTCGGGAATGAAACAAGCGGATAAATATCCGTACTCATTATATCCTCGTATAAAAATATTTGTCCTATAGATGCGCTTACAGCAACCCTATCTTGCCATATTTCTTCAAAGTCAAGCAATCCACGCTCAAATATACCTGGATTCTCCTGTAAGAACAGAGCAAACATCTCCTCATCAAATAACATCTCCTTACCTGATGCCTGTTCTACCACACGATAGAATGGAACTTTAACTTTATAAAAGCGCTCCAAAATCTGATAGCGCTGGTGCTCACCAAAATCTAAATCTTTTACCTCTGCAGGTGTAAATATCCGTTGTGTATTACTCTGCATTGATGTTGGCATGTCTTCTTCTGAATATGTATCTATCTCCTCTATAATACCAGGTATTGGTTCTCCAGTCTCCTGGTCAATCTGCTCTCCCAATTCGGGGTAGAGGCTGATTACACGCTCCTTAGTTATTATAGTTGATAAAATGACATTATCCGCATCGTCATACCATCTATCACGGCTAGATGGCGGTACATATACCCTAAACGGACTAATATAAGTGAGCTTTACGTCGCCTCTACCAAAATCTGAATTACGGTCAACATAAATATATAAATACCCTAATCCCGTAGTACTGTAGTCATGAATAGCCTGCCTAAGCTTTTCATCCCCATCAGAAATATCCCATACATAACCAAGGATTGTTCGCCACACCTTGGACATTTTAACGTCCGAATCTTCTCTTGGAGCGGGATTAAATATAGGAGAACGGGATGTTAGTACAGACTTTAATTTTTCAATCGCTGGTCCGCATCTATCCATAGGTACTGCTGCCTGATTGCGTGAAGCCAGCTCATCTTCTTCACTTGCCGTAAAGTGATTACCAAGCGCAAAATCAAGGTCAGTACGTGCCTCAGTGTCCCATTGGGAGCGAGCGTCACGATAGCGCCTATACAGCTCTTGGTTAAGTTTTGCTCTCGGGTCTATTTCTAATGCCATTATCTTTAATGAGAATCAATCTCATTTATGGGTACAATATACGAAATATTTTTAACATTGTCAAGGGTTTTTTTACCTTTTTTTTATTTTTCTGCATTTTTCTTACATTTGGCGTGCGCCGGTAAGCCAATTATACTTCTTTTTGGCTAATTTTGTTCTTTTCCTGATTATATTGGGAAAGTCATCTTCGCTTATACTATCACTTCTTGGCGCCTTAGCATAATGGTTAGCACAGAACAATGCATCCATACAGTCGTCATGTCTTGCCCGAGGATGTTCAAAAAATTCATTTACTAGTTCTGTCATGTCTTCCTTAATGTAGAGTTTCTTTGAATTAACAATCCAGCCCAAACCATTCTCAAGTCTATCTTCCTTAGCTACTCTATGCGGATACTTAATCCCCTTCATAATGCCAGGTATAAGTCTTCTGTCTGTGGCAGCAATACGTTCTGCCATATCTCTCACAACCTCTTGTGCTGCTATATTCTCAATAGTCACACGTCTAACTGGTACATATTTCCTTGCTATTTCTACTATCTTTGGTGCTACGTCAAAAGTAGGGATTCGTTCACGAAAATATTCAAGTACATATCGTTTGCCCTCAGAATCTATCCCCATAACAAGTATCACCTGAAAATCTGAACCAGGTTTATCTCTTGCTGCTATATCAACTCCCATGTAAACATGGAGTGGAATAACACGTCCATATGAACGCAGGTACGGAAATCCATCTTGCACGAAAAACTCTCCATGATACTTCTGTATTCTATCTATCTTGAATACTGCTGATGTTAAATCTCTCGCATCATTCATGTACTCCTGAGCAAACTTATCAGGTTTATCCCTAAACTCACCTTGCAGCTTAGCCTTAAGCTTTTTTACTGGAAACTGTTCAGGCCATAAGGGTTCACCGTCCATTGTGCCGTCACTAGTAGCCCTATAAAAAGAGACATCCCAAGGATACTCTTTCTTATTTTTTGCAGATTCTCTATAACCATCATAAATTGACTGTAGAAAGCTATCATAATGCACAATAGTCCCTTGCAACCATATCCACCCTTCACGCCCTACAGATTCTTCTAGTGCTGGATATATAGCAGACATGACCCAACTTTTGATTTCATCTCTACGGGCAGGAGTTTTAGTATTTAACTCTGACTCAAAATCGTCCAGTACAATTCCCGTATAACGTGTATCAATCTCTGTACGCCCTCGTAAGCGCTGTGTAGTACCTTTCGCAATTATTCTATCTCCCTTTGCTGTAATAATATCCTTTTCAGTCCATTTCTTTCCATGTGCGCTACCATCCAAGTCTCCAAAGTAATATTTTATCGCTGAGTTCATTTCCAAATGATATTTAATATATTTAAGATGGTCAATAGCTTGCCCCTGTTCTTCTCCTATCCAAGCTATAAACTCTTTACGTCCCGCTTCTCCGAAACAAATCTTATGTAAGATTGCAGCTTTAGCAAGAACACTCTTTGCAAAGCCTCTAGGCATTATAGTACATACCCTTCCACCTGGTTTAGTACTAGTTAACTTTTTACCGATTTCATGATGAAACGGAGGAGATTCGCTTTTATGTAAGAAATCATTAGGAAGAAAGACCTTACCAAAATAAATAAGGTCTTTATACGCTTTTGCTAAAATTTTTTCTCTATTTGCGCTATTTTTTGCGCTTTCACCCATGTTTCTTCGCCCTTAAAAGATTAATCATTTTCTTTGCACTTGCTATAGACTTTGCAGCAGCTTTCTTCTTCCAACTGCCACCCTTCTTGATATAAACAATTTTTCCCACTCTTTTGTACGGCACTATGTTTCACCTCTTACTGTAGACTTAAAATCCCCTATTAACATCAATTCGCCCTCAAGGTCGTACATACTGTTGCATATATTACACTTCCAGCCCATTGGGTTCCCAAACATCCCAAACATGGGCTCTTGGTCTACTTTGCCCAGCTCCCTATCACAAACAACACATGTGTTATCCGGCGGGCCCTTAAAGACTAAATTATCCGCTATCAACACTGGCTTTGATTTTTTTGACTTCTGCACCACCACCCGCCTCGATTTCTGCAATTTGTTCTTTTGTAAATCCCTGAAATAGCGTAATAGACTCTGATTTCTTTTCTTGCTTCGGACTAACACCAAACAGTCCAAGTAGATATTCTATTGCTCTCAAACGTGTAGCATCGGAATCTGCACTACCTGCAATTTCATTTGCAGATTTAATTAATTCTGTTTTAGAAACACCAGCATTATCCAGCAAACCTTCTATCTCTTGTCGTATGGCCCCCTGCACACGCTCCGTTTTCATTAACTTTTGTCCCATTAGCGTAGCATACGGCTTTTTATTCGTAGGGAATGCTTTAATATATGCATCATTCGGTGGTAATCCTCTTGCAACGTACCATGCAAACATTTGCTCCCCACGTGTAGGCTCTGTCCTTTTATTGTGTATCTCACTCTTTTTTCTATTGGAAAAGCTCCATATGTTATCTACGATATCTCCACGTATCTCAACTGCTGGTGTTTGCAGGAATGTACCAAAAAGCGTTCTAATGTATGGAATACGTCTATCCATCCTATTTGGTTGCATTGAACCCTTATAAAGCACTTGGCACACTTGTTCATCATCTGTCAGAACCCAGTCATCTTCTTCCGCTTCACGCCAATTCTTGACAACTGCATCACCATTTCCCGCATGCTTAGCAAACTCGCTGATGCTGTCATATACTTTGCATACAACATCATTTATTGCTCTTTCCTTCATCCAGGCTATTACTCCCAACCACGATTATTTAATCTCCGTTCCACTTCCCTCCGAATAGCCTGCTTACCAACTCGTGCATATGCGTTCCTCCTATTTACAGGGGTTGTACGATTGGTGTATTATAGCGCTCAATCTTTTTATGAAGCCTTTCAAGTATGCGTACATCAGCAATATTATGCTTTACGATATATTCTAACGCATTCTCGTCTCCATACTTAGCCCTATTCCAAATCTTTGGCTTAAGTCTAGTCTTTCCCTTAATCCCGAAAAACTCGCATGCAGAGTCCAAACTGTTAGAATGAAGCTTAAATAGCCTTCTAACTTGATAGTAGATGTCTTTATGCTGCATTTCACGATAATGGGGGAATGCTATGCCGTGAGCACAAGCTCTAGTACGAGTGTATCTAATATCAAAATTCGTACCATAAAATGTGCATAAGACATCATATTGGCGCATTGCGTCCATTAACTCCTCTACAAGCCTTGCATCCATTAATCCAGAGTTAATATCCTCTTTATGAATTACACTATGCAATACTTCATTCTCATCACGAGTCTTTATAGCCCATGAAAGCATAATAGAGAAATTTCCTACAAGCCCTGAAGCCTCTATGTCGAAATACCCTATTTTCTTTCCATGTCCTGTTTTGTACCTTTCAGGCTTACGCAAGGGCATTGTCTCTATTTTGCTCTTAACTGCCTTGTATGTACGATTGTATCCAGAATTAATTAACTCTTGATACAACACATAGACACTTTTAGCCGTAGTCTCGAACTGAGAAAGTATCTTTATTTCATCATCTGACCATTTAATGCTCATTTTAGCTCCCTTATCTTTTCTACCCATGTTGTAGGTACTGCAAATACTGAGCCATATTTTCCATGTGAGCGTCCTTCTTCTATTCTCTTTACGTCTTGAGCAAATGCCATATAGCCATTTTTCTCTCCAACGTAAAATCCGACAGTCTCTATTCTGAAGCCATTAGTCATAACATCCAAAATATCATCTTCATCTGACCATCCACTGCTTTGATATGCATCATGCCAACAGACTGCATACTTTGTATCTTTTTTTAGTTTCCTTCGTTTATCCATTGTACTCCTCTATCATTTGAACTGTGAGAGCATAGCCGGCGCAATCTACTAAATTATCTCTGTTGTGGACATTACATTCACGACTAAGCTTAATCGCTATCATGCAAAGCCCAACTTGCTGTGGAGAGATGTTAGTCCCAAGAATAGCTGACCACATTTTAGCACTACGAGTAAAATCAATAATCGGATGCCCATAATTCTTGCCCCTGTCACCGTTCACAAGCCTTTGAGCTTCTTCGAGAATTGATTGTTCTTTTTCTACCATTTCAAATTTAGTCATGCTGAAACCCCAGGTAGTACAATATTTTTGAAATAGACACATTTATCAGCAATACAAGCTTTTTTATGGAAATCTTCGTCAACCCAGAAATTCAGCCGCCCTTCTTCGTTCCTGGAAAACATAACACCATCACACATACCACGTTTCCGCCCTTTCCCGTAGTTTGAACAATGCTTGGTTGCCACTTTCTTGTCTGCTTTCATTTTTCTATACGTAAATATACGCCAAAAAAATGATAATTGCAAGAACTTTTTTAAAAAAAAATAAAAAACAGGTAAATTCCCCCCTTCCCCCCTTTTTCCCCCCCTTCCCCTTCCCCCTTCACACTACCCCTAACCCCTACCCCCCTATAATCCCCCCTTCCCCGGCTAATATCTAACCAAAACTAAACAAACCAACCAAACATAGCTAAACTTACCTGAAATGTAGCATAAGCTAAGGTAAAAAGGCAAATTAGAAAAAATTTTGCCAATATTTTGAGGTAATTAGCAAACTTGTATTAAGGATTTTGTCTGTGATTGCTTTAAATTGCTTGAAAAATTGCAGGAAATTGCGTAAATTAGCAAAATAGGACAGCAATGCGTGTGGTTCATCCACACTCCGAGCTACTCCCTCGCCTGCTTTCCAAGCTTGGGCAGATTTCGTTGAAAAGCATTAAGCCCATTTAATCCCCGCCCTAAACATAGCCCGTCCGCCCGTACTCTCTCTCTCTCTCTCTCTCTCTTATTGAGATTGCGTCTCAATAGCTATTACGAATTTTCTTGTATACGTTAAATTTACTTTGTATATTCTTCTGTACATAGCTACAAGCTTTTTGACAATTGGATTGCCTAAACTTTAACCCCTAACTAACAACGGAGAATAGTAAAATGACTCTACAAAAAGCAAGCAAAGTAAAAGCAATCATAACGAGCAAGCCCAAGCAAGCCAAGGCAAGTCAAGCCCTTGCTGATAAGATGTTAGTATCTTTGAAAGCCACTCTTCAGGATACGGGCTTAACACTGACGCCAGAGCAATTGGAGTCAATCAAGAGCCAACAGCAAGAGGCTGGACTCGTCGCAAGCTCGTCCCGTACTAAATACACGGGCGAAAGTTACGAGAGCTTTGTAGATACAATTCACGACGCAATGTCTAAGGCAAGCGATAAAAACGGGCTTTTTACTTGTAACGAGGGAACTTTCGTTTTGGACTTTTACGCCAAGCTCGTGAAGCCCGAAACGAAACAGGGCAAGAGGAAAGCACTAAGCCACATAGAAAGAAAGAAACACTTAGCAAAGTAAAGCCAGAACATAACCGGGGCGGAGATTTTAGCGAATCTTCGCCCTTACTTTTAAGCCACTACTACATACACTTACAAGTTTAGGCGACCCAATTTACCAGAGCAAAGATTTGAAGTTAACGAGTAACCACTTAAACGGGAGGGTAACAATGAATGGGCTAACACTATTAACCATTACAATACTTGCCTTAATCGCAGTCAGTCTCAAGATGAGGCTTGACAAAGAGAGGCGTAACTGTAATGATTGGCGGAATATAGCGATTCAGATGGCGGAATATAGCAATAAAGAGGGTAAATAATGACCACACAAACTTCCGAATATAACACCGCTAAGATTCGCCTTGTTAGAGAGGGTAATATATACGGATTGGTAATTAGTTTGCGGTATTCCAAACGGGCTACTGTTGATATATTTGGTAGCCAGCAAGAATTATATGGTACGCTTGACAAGAGGCTCACGTCATTGCGGTATCAGAAGATGAAGATAACAGTGGTAGATAGCATTAAGGGCATTACGAATACTTGGCAACCCCTACCCAAAGCGGTGAAGCCCTCTCAAAAGCCAAGGTTTGTAGTGCCCAAACATCCAAAATACACTACAAAGAGAGGCAAGATTGAAACAGTGGCTTTAACTGATAGAGATGTGTCCATTTACCAGGCAAGGAGGCTTGTTAGGCGTTGGACTAAGGGTATAATAACCATTGAGCAATTACTTAGCGACGTAGAATTTACCAAATAGATAGGAGTGAGGTGGTGTGATGGAAAACTATAAATTACTTAAACTTTTGTTGGGACATAGGGCGTTGGGACAGAAGGCGATTTACTATACCGAACAGAACAACGAACAAGAGTCTATAAAGGCAGACGATGAAATGCAAGAAATAGAATCCACCATAATGAGTGAACTTGGTTTGGAATTGGATTCTTATGGAAACGTATTGGCTGATATTGAGGCAATGGATATGTTGAAAGATGAGGCTTTAGAGGTAGAATACGAGAAGGTTAATGACTCTACAAGAGATATAGCAATTAGATGTGTTGACAGGCTTGTTAAGGAGGGGTATGTCAAGGATTGTACAGGCACTAATGATACCACAGAGTTTAGTGTACAGGATATAATCCACGAAGAAATAAACAAGAATGATAGGTTTATAGAGGAAACCTGTCCTAAATGTGACCAACATCCATATAGTGAAACAGATAGGCATTGCCCTGTGTGTTTTGATGAAATAACAAAAGAGGATAAATAAATGGCTATATCTAAGAACCACAAGAAGAAGACGGCTCATTCTAAATGGAAGAAAAAGCAGAATAAAATTAAGGCAATTTGTCGCTATAAAGAAAGCCAAAAAAAGAAAGATAAGGAAGATTAAGCATTTATGCCACCTATAGAATATACGGAATTCTGCAATGTTATTGGTATGTTCAATCTCAGTGCAGGACAATACCTAAAAGAAGTTTGGTCTACTACAGAGGCAGATGATGTTATTAGCCTGCAAAAAGATATACTTACCGCTATTAATTATGAGTCATACGAACCAGCGGAGGCTTTGACATTATTATTTACCTGGAAGGCTTCACCGCAAGGTTATAGTTTTTGGAGTGCAATTTTTACCAAGCTATCTGACATTAAAGAAATTGTTTAATGAATTGCAGGTAACTGCAATAATAAAGAGAGTTACATCAATCAAAGACGGAGGTAACTATGAGTGAAAAACAAGTAAAATACCAGCACGGAGATGTACTAATACGACCAACTGACAACGAACTGGATGACATACTGGCGAAAGACCGTTTTGGTATGTTGAAGAAGAGCGCGGTTAGTCTGGATGGTGGTAGCAACAATAGAATCGTGTTGGCTAAAGGCGAAGCAACTGGGCATGCACATGCCATTGATATGTCAAACCTTCCCAGTGATGTGGTTGTTACAACATATGGGTCGAACGGGTGGGACAATGTTGATTTGCTTGGCGTAAAGGGTGGCGATGTCGTGCTTACCCACGAAGAGCATAAGCCTATAACGCTTCCACCTGGCAATTATGAGGTTTCTATTGTCAGGGAGTTCGACCACTTGGCTGGGCGTGCCAGAAACGTGTGGGATTAGATATGAACCCACGTAGAATGCTGGCACATGGTAAGCCTGGAAATGCGTCTTCGTTTTACGGACCTTACGGCTATAGGTGCGACCTTTACCATGTTGTGAAGTTTTCAAATAACATTGTAAGGGTTTATGTGCCTCGTTCACACTACTATAGAAATGAAGCCGAAGCCATAGCCATTTTTAGGCAAGACAGTATAACGGTACGTAATAAGTGGAAAATTGACCCGTTTTTCCACTTAGGCTGGCTTCCTATTGACGGTTATAGAGTAATGCGTGGGACGCCTGTAATGCGTATTCCTGGTAGGGGTGAAGTCCCCACGTTTGATGGCGCCCGCTTTGATTATAGCGGACGCCTATTGAACAGTCCGCCAAAAGCTGTTCAGAAAGAATACATATTTGCTAAGGCGGAAGACAGAAAAATACGTAACCGTAATGCACGAGCCCGTTATCACAATGAAAAGGCGGTTGCAAGATTGCGAAAGGCAGGAGGGAGTACCGACATAGAAATAACGTTGGATGATGTACCACTCAACGATGTCTTTAAGCTTCGCAATTCGGCAGACAGGAACAAACTACTCAATCATTTTGGTGTAGAAAAGATACTCAGTTCCTTAGGTTCAACGGAACTGGATAAGGATGTGATTGATGGTCGTTTGTACCGTCTTGTGTCATTTGAAATACCAGATGTTGGTTCTGATACTGGCATTTCACTTGCAACGTACCTGGAAATGGAAAACCCAAGCACGGGTGAAAAGCACCTTGAAGGTGTACCCAATGCAGGCGAGGGTTGGAATACAATTCCAGAGAATACTGTAATGGCTGCCCTTGCGTGGCGAGATAACGAAGTCAAATACGTGAAGCCAGTGGTACTAAAGTAATGGAATGTCAGTACGGTAATTGTAAGCAAATTGCTGGGTATGCTTGGCAGACCATAGATGGAAAAGGGCAGGCAAGGGATACATATGTCTGCCCTAACCATCAATTTGATTTATCTAATTTTGTTGGCAAAAATTTAGGGTTAGCAATTTCAGTAACAAAGACAAAGAAAGGTGTTAAAAATGCAGGAAAAAGAAAATAAAAAGAACGTAGATAGGTTGTGCAAGAAAATATCCAAGCATTTGGCAAAATATATGCGTAAACTTAAGACGTACAGAGACGTTGATGTGGTATTGATACAGTTAACTGAAGAGGGTACTCAAATAGCGTTAGCAGAATTTAATAGAGATGGAAATGCCGAAGAAATTAGAGGGCATGAATTTTCTGATAATGGACATGCTGAGGCATAGACAAAAAGGAGGAACCTAAATGACTAAACAAGAACCGCTTATCGAACGTGTGGTAGAAGAAATAAAGTCAAGTATTAATGAGGATAAATACCCCGCGGTTCGTATAACCAAAGAAACATTAGTTAATAAGTATGGCATCGAGGCAAAAGATGTACTGAATGCGGTGTCAAGATGGAAGAAGTGGAAAGACCTAAAGTTAGAGGTAAGGAGGTTTGGAGGTTACATTATTTTTGGGCTTCCAGATGATATAGACGTTGCAAGGTGGCCTGGTAGTACATACAAAGAGAAGCCCGCCAAGGAAAAGAAGGAAAAGAAGGTAGTATATAAGGGTAAGACAGCTAAAGATAAAAACTATTTTAAGTTTCCAGAAGAAACTGTAGTAGTAAAAGGTGCCATCCTTGCCCGTGAAAATATTTTTCTTAGCGGACCTACTGGTTGCGGTAAAACCACAATGCTTGAACTCTTGGCACAGATGAATAATGTTCCATATATACGCATGAACCTAAACGGAGAAACTACCGTTGATGACTTTGTGGGCGTCTGGACGTTAGCAGGAAAGAATATGGAGTTTGTGGATGGTGTCCTACCGCAGGCTATGAAAAGCGGTAAGATGCTAATTCTTGATGAGATGGATGCGGCTCAACCAGAAATCCTGTTTACTTTACAGGCTGTCTTGCAAAGCGCCCCGTTAGTTAATACCAAGAATGGAGAAACTGTTTCCCCAAGAGAAGGGTTTTTTGTTGCCGCAACTGCGAATACTGTAGGTCGTGGCGATATGGACGGGCTGTATGCAGGTGTTAGGACATTGAATGAGGCTTTCCTTGATAGGTTTCCTTATGTTTTACGTATGAAATACCCAAATAAAAACGCTGAAATAAAAATCTTAATTAACAGGTGCGGTATTAAGCAGGAATATGCCAACGAAATCGTTCAATTGGCACAAGCCGCACGTGGGGCGCTTACAGATGGTAAACTCTACTCGACGTTTAGCACAAGAAAGGCTATAAATTTTGCCAATGCGATTATTAAATTTCGTGACATAGAAATTGCATTGCGGGTGGCTATACTTGATAGGGTTTCTAAGGAAGATGCGTTGGCTATACGTGAAGCGGCGCAGAGAATATGGAATATATAAAAGAAGGGGCAAGTAGCACTAAGTCACGTGGATATGTGGTGTGAAAAAGGTCAGACCTCTTGCTTCTTCTATAAATTAAATAAAGGAGTTTAAGATGAAATATAGAGGCATTTATGGAGGCTACGGCTGGGGCGGTTACAGGAAAACTGTCCCAGGTCATGCGTTGCAGGCAGCTCAGAATGGTATTGTATCTATGTTTGGAAAACATGGCTATAGTGTTGTTTTTGTGGCAGATGCATGCCCCTGCGTAAACCTTAAGAGTAAAACGGTAACACTACCTGTATTTCCCGAAGATGTGGATTACGATATGCTTAGTCTGTTACGTGGCTATACAGACCACGAACTTGGGCACGTTATATTTACAGACCAGGATGTTGAGGCTGATATGCGGACATTTCTTGGTGATTTAATTAACTCCATTGAGGACGGCAGGATTGAGCGTGAATTGGCTAAAAAATATAGGGGTTGCAAGTATAATTTAGAATTTACACGTACCTTACATGAAAAAGAACTGTTAGCAAAGGTGAGCATAGCAGGTGATGACAATGCAAAGGAAATTATCAACGCCTCCGTTGCGATGCAGAGATTGGCGTATGGAGATAGTGCTAAGTCTGCAGCCAGAGGCTTGACAGGTGATGCAAAAGATATTGTGCTGAACCATGCAGATGAACTCGGTCGTGTTGACTCAACAAAAGATGTGGTTAGCATTGCAGAGGTGTTATACGAAGAGCTTAAAAACTATATAGAGGAGGGGGATAAGAGGCAACAAGAGGAGGGCGACCAAAAAGGAAAGTGTGAGGTTGATAGCAAAGAATGTGAAGAGTGTGGGTGTCAAGACGAACAAGAGCCCGAACAAATGCCTGGCGAACAAGAACCCGAACAAATGCATGTGGATATAGAACAAATTGCAAAACGGGCGAAGGAAATGGCGGAAGACTATGACAAATGGATAAAGACAAAATTGGTGTCGTCTTCTGGTGAGCGTAGAGAGGGTTATGCAGCGTATAAGGACAATGATAAGGTAAAAATCGTTCCAAATACTTATAGGGGTAACATAGATGACATAGTTGAGAAATTAGATACAAACATTGGTGCTACCCAAAACAAATTATTAGCCATTTTACAGACAGAAAGACCAACGCTGTCAAGATATCAGAAGAAAGGTATTGTAGATGACAGAAGAATAGGGCTTGTGGCATTTGAAGAGAATAAATTATTCTTAAGGCGCAGAAGAAGGATTGGGCTGGACTCTACGTTTACCATTTTAATAGATTTGTCTGGTTCAATGCGAGGTCAAAAGATAGAGATGGCAATGCAGATGGCTATATTCTTTACAAGAACGCTTGAGGCGATGCATATACCTTGTGAGGTGCTGGGCTTTACAACAAGAGGGTTTCGGACGTTAGGCTTACAGTCTTATACACGTTCCATACCGTTGCGACATTATATATTCAAAAAATTTGACGAGAGATTTGGCTACGTTTCTTCAAGGTTTGGCTATTTCCTGGAAGATGACCATAATATGTGCCATAATGTTGATGGAGAGGCTATTGCGTGGGCAACAAGTAGAATATTGAAACGTAAGGAATCTAATAAGTACCTGCTTGTGCTTTCTGATGGCCATCCAGATGGAGGTGAGGCAGACGAAGAACAGGAGGCTTATCTGATAAAGGCTATTGAGGCGGCTACGTTAATGGGTGTCTGTTGTGTTGGTCTTGGCATATATTCTTCTAGCGTGGCTGATTATTATGATGATAATATTGTTATGTCAGCCACAAATAAAAGCATTGTGGCTGAATTCATGGAAAAATTTAAGAGCATAGTTATTAAAGCAAAGAACGAAGCCGACTAAATAACTTCATAAATATAGGAAGTTAGTATAGCATAAAGAATAACTTTAACATCGAAAGGAGGTTGAAATGGGAAATAAAAAGGTGATTATACCGCCGTCTAAAAGCGGTTTTCACGATGGTGGGCAAAAAGGAAAGTATCACCACGGTTTAACAAGTGAGCTTCGCTCTATGACTGTTGGTGAATACATTACACGCCCACGGTCTATTGCGTTTGCGGCACACTCGTGTGCGAAGGCAATAGGAATGAAGGTGTCTTGTCGCGGTATGGGAAGCAAGACACATACACGCATTTACCGCATAAAGTAACGGCTTAGTGCGGGCAAGTTTTATATGCTAAATTTATATGCTAAATAAAGCTTGCCCGTCTAATTCCGAAAAATTTGTTTATATTTTCAAGTTTTCGTTGATTAATAAGTTTTTTCATCTTAAATTCTTTTACAAACTTAGGAAGAAAATTAAATGCCGAACGACATAATTAAAGCCTACGACGACCTACTTCAAACTAAGCGCCAAGAGAGGGCACACAAACAAGAAAACTACCATGCGTCAAGTGCTGGTATGTGCATGAGAAAGCACTACTTTGCCGTGATTGAGTGTGTTGAGCAAGCACCACCCAATGCACTTAGCTTGAGGCGAATGGAGCTTGGCACTGTAGTCCACAATGAAATCCAATCAGCCCTTGAAAAAGAAGAAAGAAAGAAAGAACCAAAGAAAGAAAGAAGAAAAGATGATGATTATTTAATTGAAGAGAGAGTAGCTATAAAAGACCTGAATATAAGCGGAAGAATAGATATATTTAACAGGCGAACGAAACAATTAACTGATATAAAAACTGTGGGTGGGTATAAATGGCAGAAATTATTTGGAAGATACGGCGACCACGGTACAGTTGAAAACTATAAGCTACAACTTGGTACTTATGTTATGGGTTTGCAGGAAACCTTTAATGAATCCTGTAAACAACTTTTTTTATTGTTCTATAAGCTTGGCGACCCAAAGGCTGGCGACATGAGGTCTTTGTCCGTGCCAATGGAATACGTAGGTTTTGCCCAAGAATATTGGGAAAAGGTAAATGAATATAGAGGTGATGTACGACCGCCAATTGGACTTGGCTCAAGCCCAGCAGAGAGTTGGGAGTGTTCACCAAAATGGTGTCCATTCTTTAGTCATTGTGGTGGCGGCATTAAACCTGAATTGCTCGAAGGAGGCAAATAATGACCAAAAAGAAAACAGGCAAGAAGAAGAAGAAGAAGGATACACCAACATTATATTGGGATGGTAAAGTAAATCCAGCAATCTTCAATGTGTTTAACAGGCTGCAGAACAGGCTAAAGAGGAAATGCAATGACAAATATTAATGTTGATGGTTTACCTAAGGGTGTTGCAGATATTGCAAGCGAAATAGAAGATGAAACACTTGCTAGTCTTGTGATACAGGTTTACAAAACTGGGATAGCACAAGGAATGGTAGATGCACTGAAGACTATGATGGAGGATGAAGATGAAGAAGGAATTGATGTTACCGCTGAAGGAATTGGCGGAACTGGAAACAACGCTTAGAAAAAAGCATAAAGAAATTAGCGATAGAAAGACGCCTAAGGCACATGTAAAAAGGCGCCCAGATGGAATGGACTATCTGGAAGAAGGTTACATGCGACAGGAGGGCTTGAATAAAAACTTCCCAATTTGGTCTTGGTCGCCAATAAAGCACAACCCAGTGCAGTTCTTAGGCTCTGAGTGGGCTGTTGTCAGCGGTGTATTGGAGGTAGTCGATGAAGGGGTGCCGCGAAAATTTTTCTCGCCCGGTGCTGCTCGCATTCAGTTCAAACGTGGCACCCCTCATACGCCAGAAAATGTCATTGATATTGATAAGAATGTAGCGTCAGCCAACACGAATGCGTTTAAGCGTGCAATTAATAGGTTGACCAACTTTGGTGATGATATATACCGCAAGCAAATAGAAGATTTGTCCCTAACAGATGAAGACATGGATACGGTCAACAGTCTATTGGGGCAGATAAACGATGCAGATACAACCAATGATGTTTTGTCTGCAATTGAAGATGGTAGAATAAACAAATCCAATGTGAACCAAACATTGCGATACCTAACAAAGCAAACAGAAGGAGAAGAATAATGGCAAGCGTAAGTGACGTACTCGGAAGCATAGAAGGTGATAACGCATACTTTGACCCAAACGCCGACGAGCTAATTTCAGAGGGTACATACCCAGCGCATATCGTAAGGCTGAACATACGTAGCGATATTTCGCTTAAAAATGGCGGCTCTGCAGATGTCTATGTTCCCACATACAGATTGGCTGAAAGTGCAGGAAAATTCTCTGGCGAAGAGGTAGATGATAATGGTATCTTTCGCTTTAAGGGAAAGCAACGCAAACGGTCAAAAGGTGGTGGTAATGTAGCATACAAAGAGATGCTTGATGCTGTTGGAATACCAATGCGTGAGACGGAAATAAGCGGAAAGAAGGTAATAGACTTACCACCCGTCAATGAACATGACATATTTGGGACGCCCGTTTTTGTAAATGTCTTTCACGATACATTTGAGGGGCGTTCAGGGCAGGTGACAGTAGAGCGGGCACGTATAGCACACGCATGGGGCGATGGTGACAAGCTTGATGTAGACGATGAAGTGCCGTTCTAATGAGCGACGATGTTTATGCCCCACCACATTCCATAGAAGTAGAAGAGGCGTTACTTGGCTCTATAATTTCCGACCCGACAACCATTGACGTTGTCAAGCCATACATACAAGAGCCCGAGGTCTTTTACGACCCCAAGACCCGTACGCTGTGGAATGTTATCATTGATATGCACAAGCGTGGTGATGTCATTGACTTTGCCACGCTTATCAATGAAATACCAGAAGATAAGAAGGCTTCAGCATCAGCTTATTATGTGACAGGCCTTGTTAGCGACCTGCCATCAGCCGCAAATGCGGAAATATACGCTAAAAAATTATATGAAAAGTGGTTATATAGACGGGTATTACGACACGCCGAAAAGATAAAAAAGATTACGTCTAGGCGGACGGCTCAAGCACACAAGCTCCTGGAAGAGGTACATTCAGAAGTTGGTGAAATACTCATGCTTAGACCAGGCAAGGAGTTCGACCTTGATGGTTTGTTGGCAAACACACAAGAGAACATGTTTGACACCAGCAATATCGTTAAGTTTGGTATTGGCTCATTAGACCGTCACACAGGTGGAATGACACGCGGTGAAATCACCATCATTGCTGGGAGGCCAGGATGTTTCAAGACAACCCTCACCGCAAACCTCATACGTAACTTTCTTCACAAGGGCTTAAAAGTATTGGTTCTGAACAGAGAGATGACGAACATAGAAATGATGAAGAAGCTTGTTGTGTTGGAGGCTGGCGCACTGTCCTATCAAGATGTAAGACTTGGTACATATACGGAAGAAGAATCAGAGATTGTAAATAGCACAATTAGCCGCATGAGCAGACAGTATGGTAACCTTGTTATGTTTGATGACATATCAGACATAGACACCGCAATACGTGAACTTAAAAAGCATAAGCCTGACATTGTTGTAGATGATTATATTCAACTTATTAATGTTCCCCACATTGACCAACGAAGGCTACAGTTAGAGTATATCCTACGCCAATACAAGTGGGCGATTAAAGCGGAAAAAACGGTTGCTGTCCTTGTTTCTCAGCTGTCACGGGCAAGCGAACAGCGCACAAACAAACGCCCCATACTGTCAGACTTGAGAGAAAGCGGAAGCCTGGAACAGGATGCAGAGATGGTACTGTTCAATCATTACGACTGGCAATACAATAAGGAAAATTCAGAATACGGCAGATATGGACTTGAGCTGATAATAGGTAAGCATAGATACGGCACCACCGGGACAGTTCCAGTTGGTGTACACGGTGATGGATGTAAGATATGTGAAACTGTAAGCATAGCAGAAAAGCTGGCATATAAATGAAGACAAAAACTACACAGGTTTTTTGTGCAAACTGCAGCAGTAAGCTTGACATAGAAGAAAACATGCCAGCAGGTGATATATGGGTAGATGCGTGTGAAACCTGCACAACAAATGCATATGATGGCGGTAATAGCGAGGGCCATTGTGAGGGCTATGAAAATGGAATGGAAGATGGAATGAAAGATGGGCTTCAGGAAGGCTACGAAGAAGGGTATGCGAAGGGCTATGAAATGGCGTTTATACGGTCTTCAAAAATAAAGGAAATAAAATGAGCAAAGCGAGCAGGAGAGGTAGGCGCAACAGACAAAGAGGTGCAGAGTTACAGAGACAGATAGTTAGACTTGCAAAGTCGTTCAACCTGGATGCCCATAACCGAGACAGGGGCGGTGCACAGCACGAAGGTGGCGACTTAGAAATAGAAGAAGCATACTATGGGTGTAAGCGCAAAAAGAATTTGGCTACGTTTCTTAAGCCAGAGAAACGGGAGATAGGTGTCTTCATACGTGAAGATAGGGGAGACCCGATGGTAGTAATAAACGCAACAGACTTTTTATTCTTATTATCATGCCGTAAATTAGCACTTGGAGGTGAAAATGAGTAGATTCTATGCAGAAATACAAGGCAATAGACGCCCCGTGTCCAGACAAGGTCTTGATAGTAGCGGTATCTGGGGCCATATAAGGGGCTGGAATACAGGAGTTGAAGTAAAGGGTCGTATCAATAGTGACGGCAATGAGGAGTATCACATTTGGCTTACCGAGGGTTCTAACGGTAACAAAACAACCCTTTTAGCTAAAATCACAGAGACATTTGCTGGTGGCAAGTTCGTCCCCGAAGTTGGAATGACTGAAGAAATGATAATGAAGGCAATTGCGGAATACCAAATAAAGGAGATAACATGAAGTTAGAAGTTAAAAAGTGGCCGCACAGCCAAGACATAATGGATGACCCAGACTGGTTTCCAGTAGGAGCAGTGGACGGAGAACGTGATTTTCTCGGGCCAAGTGCGTACGCAAAGATATTAGATGGTGATACAGTAGCAACAGAGGCGCTTAAGTTTTTGGCGGGACACCCCGCAGCGTCACTTAACTACCAATTTATAGCAACAGAGGCGCTTAAGGAAATGGGAGAGCTGGAAGATGAAGAATGAAACTGAAGCTATATGTGAACATTGCCATGCAACAGGAGAACCAAAAGAAATATTTGACAATGGATGGTGGTGGAATCCACACCACTGGAAGGCAGAATGGCATCATGCATCTAAGGGGCTTAATTCCTACATAAGGTCTGCTCCTCGCATATGCCCAGAGTGTTCAACGTCCTGGTCTAAAGATTGTACTGGATGGAGTTACCATGAAGATTTTCCAATAATGGGGTGTGTAGACTTTATATGCCCAAATTGCTCAGATAAGGCTGAAAAAGAGTCAGAAGAAGAGTTAATAGGTGAGAGTCCGGCAGGAGATAGTCGCATAGAGCGAAGACAGCCTTCAGCCTAACCTGAGCATGCCAAAAACAGACTACGAAAAGAATAATTTCGACATTGACCTTGACTTTGGAAGGAAAGGAGAAGATTGGGTTGTTGAAGTATTTGAAGGTAGTAACAAGATAGAGGTTAAGACAGAGCGTGGTATATGGAAAAATACGGGGAACATAGCAATAGAGATAGAATATCGTGGAAGACCGTCAGGCCTGACGACCACAAATGCAGACATATGGATTCATCTATTGGAATATGAAGGTAAAATAGTGGGCGGTTTTCTGTTGCCAATAGAACTGCTGAAAAAGAAATTTAGAACTGCGCTCAAGGGCAATACATTAAAGACGGTTATGGGCGGAGATGAAAATGCGTCTAAGCTCATGCTATTACCAATAAAGGAGGTATTTGAATGATTGACACAACCAAAGTATCAGATATAGAGGTAGAAGACGTTATGCTCTCAGACTTTCCAGATTTCTGTGATGCCTATATCGCATCTGCCACCTACGACGGCAAAGAGATGACTGAAGAAGAATTGAATGAGCTTAACGAGGATGCCGACTTCGTCTATGATGCGGTAATTGAAAGTATTTCATAAAATAGGAGGCATATAATGAAAATAGTAAATGTTAGGGCTTTATTACTTAACTCTGAAAAAGAATGCGATAAGCTGTCATTTGCCCTTAGTACAGCACATACAATAAGCGATAAGGCTAGCGATGTCGAAGGCACAGCCTTCTATGAAGACGCCATGCAGCATGTAAGTGATTTGAAACAGTCAATTAAAGAGCTAAAGGCGAATATAGGTGAAATATAAAAATAAGGTACTTATTGGAGACTGTGCATCTATATTACAAAACATAAATGAAGAAAGCGTAGACCTAACAGTCACGAGCCCACCCTATGATTCAGTCAGAGACTATACTGGCTATGTCTTTAATTATCAACAAGTTATAGACCAGCTATACATAGTTACCAAACTTGGTGGTGTGGTTGTTTGGGTTGTAGCCGATGAAGTACGCAATCAGTCTGAGACAGGTACAAGTTTTAAGCATGCACTGTACTTTATTGACGCTGGTTTTAATTTGCACGATACAATGATTTATCAAAAGCAGAACTTCATGCCTGCTAATGTGATACATAGGCGCTATGCGCAGTCATTTGAATATATGTTTGTACTAAGTAAGGGCCTCCCCAAAACATTTAATCCCATAATGGATAAGACTAAGTTTGGTGGGCAAAAACTCGGCAGTCGTACGTTTAGACAAAAGGATGGTTCACTGAAGACCAGTAGTGGGGAAGTTGCAAAGGAGAAGATACGTTCTAACGTCTGGCCTTATAACATAGGCTGGATGAAGTCTACCACAGATGAGATAGCATTCGAGCACCCAGCAATCTTTCCAATGCAGTTGGCTAAAGACCATATAAATACGTGGAGTAACAAAGGAGACTTGGTGCTCGACCCTATGTGCGGTAGCGGCACTACACTAAAAGCAGCGAAGGAATTGGGGCGTAACTATATTGGTATAGACATATCGCCAGAATATTGTGCGCTATCTAATGAAAGAGTGGCACAAGAGGTCATCCAATTTTGAGCAAATTCGACGATAAATTACAAAGTCAAAGTCATCTGACATCTAAAGCAAGAACGTCCGAATGTGGGGCAAATACGGACGATTCTAAGCTATATATGGACTGTCCTATGGGGAAGAATTCGTGTCCTTTCTGCGCTGAATCACGATACAACCCTAAAACTGGTAATGATGATGGTGATATAAGCTTGTTCTGCGGACGGGCGCCGCCATCGTGGGATATTAGAGTTATGTCTCTGCCCAAATGCCCTGAAAAGATGAGTGCGTCAGAGCTAAGAATGTGGCAGAAAAAGATGAAAGAAAGGATGCCTACATGGCAAATAAAATGAGGTATACTGTCTTAAGAGCCGTTGCTATTCATTATTATTTATTTTGCTCACCTACAAGGCTAATGGCTGTAAGTGCGGGTAACGTATTTAATAGCTTACGAAGGGTTTCGGGTTTATAAAAATGACTTAACCATGCATATTCTGCATCTGTAGCCCCCGCAGTGTTTCCCAACTTGTGACGAATTCCACCTCTAGCATGAAAAGCAGCTTTAGATATTTTTTCTCCTGGGTTTACCCCAATTTCTTTTCTAAGCGCCATAAGAGTTGAATAGAGTTCATCTGGGTCTTTTAAATAATCAATCATTTCTGACCTGCCTTCCAGTTGTAGCTGAGCGAATAAGTTACGGGTGGCACTTGATTCTACCAAGTCCATACTCGATAATATCTTATCATGAATTGCCATTGGAAGCCTCCCATAAAACAAACGATGCGTACCTTCATGCACCACAGTACTCGGTAGTGTTGCAACAACTGGTGCTTGCGAATATTTGTATTTACCAGGAAGTTTAAGCCACTCATCACTTAAATGGATATCATCTGTTCCTGGCATATATTGTCCCAACACTCCTTCTTCCATTTCCTTGAAACCAGTAATTTTTGGGTTTGTGGTCATCTCTACTGCACGCTCTCGTGTGGTCGGGGGAAAGCCTTTGGAGTATAAATATGCGTTATTTGTAGATTCCGCTGAACGTTCCATTTTGGTCCTACCCATTCCAAGAGGAGCTAATAGTTCATCTTGCCAATCTCTTTTTCTGTCATAAGACTTTACCAACTTAGACATTCTTTCCCTGGTTTTTGGGTTTTCAACCCATTTGCCAAGCCAAGACAATGCATCTTTCGCTTGCTTTGTTCTTTGTGAAGCAGTTGGTATGGCTTTCTGAAATGCCTTTTTCTTCAAGCCACCCGCTCCCCCACTACCTACAGTTAATCCAGCACCAACAAAATATAATGGAAGTTTGCCCCATTCAAATTCTCCAGTGTCTACCCCAAGACTGGTAGCAAATCTGAATACATCTTCTAAAAAGCTACCTGCTGTTTCCTTTTCTGGCTGTGGGTATATATGCCCTACAGCTGACGTAGATACAGGAGATGCAGATTGCAGAAGCTCATTGAGGCTAATCAGCGTGTTCATTTGTTCTTGGGCACCATTGCCGTTCATTTTATTCCCCTAATTTAATAAGTCCTGGCTTCTAATGTTTTTTCTACGTCCTCAATAGTTGCACCAAGAGCGGCATCATACGCTGTCAAAATTGCGTACATCTTTGAGTTTTGTGTGGTATGTATCATTGAATAAACATTGTCTTCAATACTTTGTGTTAAGATATTAACAACCTGTTGGTGCCAAAGATTAAAG